>Ga0272448_1000139_pt1 | contig 105703 bp, 93 predicted proteins | sample YNPCB0191_FD_202220 | JGI IMG/M metagenome (GOLD analysis project Ga0272448, IMG submission 202220) | Hot spring sediment microbial communities from Yellowstone National Park, WY, United States - YNP-CB-019-1 | ecosystem: Environmental > Aquatic > Thermal springs > Hot (42-90C) > Sediment... | reverse complement strand
AAAAATTCTCCTGTTTTGGGAAAAACATGGACTTGCAGCCGCGATGGAGGCTTTTTCCATCAAGCGCCGCACGTTGTTTTTGTGGAAGCAGAAGTTCAAGAAAGGAGGGATTAAAGCTCTGAACAACAGATCACGTGCGCCCCACCGCAGGAGAAGCCGGCAGTGGCCCTCTCAGGTTCTGGAGGAAATCCGCCATCTGCGGGAGATACATCCCAATCTGGGGAAAGACAAAGTGTATCTGCCTCTTATCAGGTTCTGTGAGCACAATGGCTTGAGCTGTCCCAAGCCTTCTACCATAGGGAGATTGGTCAAGGATTATGGAGGTCTGCGTACCCGTCCAATCAAATTCAGCTGTGCGGGCAGAAGGAAGATGAAACGTGAAAAAGTCATACGGAAGCCGAAAGATTTGGCCATACGCTCTCCGGGACAGGTGGTGGCTCTGGATACGATCGAACGCTTTGTGGAAGGATGTCGTCGGTATGTGATCACGTTTGAGGATATCTATACCCGATTTGCCTTTGCATGGGGAACCACTTCGCATGCTTCTTTAGCCGCCAAGGAATTCTTTGACTATTGTCGTCTGGTTTTTCCCTATCCCTTTACCTTTGTGCTGACGGACAACGGATCTGAATTCAAAAAACATTTTGCACTAGAACTCAAACGACTCCATCTGGTGCACTATCATACCTACCCAAAAACGCCCAAGATGAATGCCCATTGTGAGCGATTCAACAGAACCATCCAAGAGGAATTTATTGATTTCCATGTGCACTCCCTTTTGAATCCTTCCGAGTTTAACCAAAAGCTCATAGAGTGGCTCCTATGGTACAACACCGAACGTCCCCATTTCGCTTTCAAAAATCTCTTGTCTCCCCTCCAATTTATGCTATCTTCTTTCCCACCTCAAAAGTGCAATATGTACTGGACGCATACAAAACGTTGACAAAAATGTAGTAATAATTTTAAATAAGATCTTGGTTTTGCTTGTTAAATTATTTTCTTTTTTTATCTTTTTCTATGACACAAGAACAACCCCTCTTACCGTTTGAAAGAGATGATCATACCGATGCGATTCAGCTTGTACAACAGCAGGGGCAGAATGAGCAAATATTGGATGGTTATATACAGCAATTCAATGAGATGGCTATGCAATTAAAACAACTCTATAATCAGCGAACTCAAGTGGAACAACAATGGATAGGAACAGGGGGGGGCGATCCCGTCCTAATGGAGCGGTTATATAAGCTAGGACAAGAAATTGCTGATTTAGAAGAAAAAATGTTCATTGTCTATAAAGATGCACAGCAGATTTCTGATCTCATGAAAAAAACCTCCCAGCAGATTGCCGCTTTATTGCCAAAGCGTACATAGGAGAGGAAGAATGGACTGTTCAATAGTATACAGAACATTGCTTTTCTCGTTTGTAAAAAGTTTTTACTTTTTTTGACCAGAGCAGATATAATGGGCGTACTGTTTCTTTCTTTTTCATGAAAGAACTATCCATGCCTCTTGAACAAGAACGGGAGTTGGTCTGTAAGGCACAAAAGAATTTGAATGATTTTGTGCCTCTCTATGAATATTACCTGCCCAAAATATACCGGTATATATCTTTTAAAATTCGGGATCAGCAAGCTGTGGAGGATATTGTTGCCCAGGTGTTTTGTGATGCTTTAGAACACCTCTCTTCGTTTCAATGGATGGGGATTTCATTTGGAGCATGGCTCTATAAAATCGCCTACCACATGGTTATGGATTATTATAAAAAGCCGGTCGTGCAGCCTTTCTCCGATGAGAGCAATATCCCCCATCAACAGGATCTGGTCGAAGAAATCAATAGCTCTTGGTCGTTGGAAAAAGTGTATGAAGCACTCAAAACATTGCCTGAAATTTCCCAACAAATTGTCACCTTGCGTATTGCAGAAGGATTGAGCCATCAAGAGATAGGATTTATTATTGGAAAAAGTGTAGACAGCACCAAAGTGTATTACAGCAAAGCCATTCAGCAATTACGGAAAATTATTCTGATAACGAGTTTTATTCTTTTTATCTTCTGGCATCTCTATGTCTAAACAACAACCATCATTATCGCCGGAGATTTTAGAACGCATGACTGCGCAAATTTTACGTGGGGAAAAAATAACCGGGCAGGATGAGCAACTGTTAAAAATCCTGCAGGTTCTTATCAAACAACGTCCCCAGAGATCAATGTCTTCGAAGACAAAAGAGCACATAGATCATATTGTTCAACAGAAAATACAGGAACTCATGCAACAAAAAAATCTATCCAACATACAACGTTTTCATTTTTTAACTTCTTGGTTTATGAACAGAAAATCCAGAATACTTGCGTTTACATCGAGTGGTGTTGTTCTTGTTGTCCTGGGGATATTTGCTTTCTTCATGATGGTTGCATCTCCCTATGTTATTGGAAGTAATGTGGATCCCGTGACGAAAAGTATCTCTGCCAATGCTCCCTTCAAAGTAACTTTTTCAGGATTTATGAATCATGAAAAGACAGAACATGCATTTGCTATTGAACCTGCCATAAAAGGACGATTTGAATGGCAAGGGAACACCATGTTTTTCTTTCCTGCCGAACCTCTGAAGATAGGAGATCATTATACGGTGACCATTCGTCCTGATGCAGAAAGTCTGTTTGGGAAAAAGATGGAAAAAGAATATTGGGTGGAATTTATTGTACAGGGACCTCCGGAAGTTATTTTTACAGCCCCCAAAGATATTGTTGTTGGGAAAGAAGCGAAAATCGTTGTGATGTTCAATCAGCCTATGATCACGCTGACGGATCTGGATAATCAAACGACGGATAATATCAAAATTCAAATAACACCCCAGACCAAAGGAGTGATAAAATGGATTGATACCTCTTCCTTCCAATTTATTCCACAGGATCATTTGATCTATGCCTCAAAGTATACCGTTGTGGTGGGGAAAGGGAGTACCTCATTAGACGGCGGGATGACAGAAAAAGATTACACCTTCTCTTTTGAGACGATTCATCCTCACGTTGTCTCGTTTGAACCGGAAAATAATTACGATCTGGCGGGTCCTATTACACCACTTAAGATTCATTTTAATCAGCCGATTGACATCACTTCTTTGCAGCAGAATTTGCACATTACTCCCGAAACTTCTTTTTCCTATGGGTACGATGAGAAGGATCCCAATACGATCATTCTCAAACCTGATGGTGGGCTAAAACTCAAAACAGCCTACAAAATCATACTCAGGAAAAATATAAAAGGGAAAGAAGGGGATTTTACACTGGGAGAAGATATTTCCTGGCAATTGAAAACGGTTGGAAAACCTCTCTTATCTTCGAGTGATCCGAAGGATAGTCAACAAGATGCCGGTGTCTACAGTGTGTCGCTCTATTTTAGTAATCCGATGGATAAAAACAGTTTGAAGGATAAAGTTATCCTTACGCCCGATGCCCATATTCAAGTTGCTACGGAAGATACTGGAGATGAAGACACGACTGTTGTAGTAACGGGAGATTTCCAATATTCCACTTCATACACGATGACTATCAAAGCAGGGGGAAAAGATATTTATGGTCAAACGATTGATAAAGATATTACCCTTTCCTTTACCACGAAGGCACGAGATCCTTATCTCAAAATCGCCCGTAAGGACTACTTTAATCTGTTCAGTGGATATCAAAATCCTGTCTATCCCTTAAAGACGATTAATCTGGATGAGGTGCAAGCTTATTTTTGCCAGTTGTCGCAGGAAGAGTACCTGAAGCGCGCATTTTCCTATGTCAATGATGATCCTCAAAACTGTCTGACTAAAAAAACATGGACGATCAAAACATCCGGGAAGAAGAATGAGATGACAACCCATTTCATTGATTTTGGAAGCGTGTTAGGAAAAGGGCTTGATTCCGGTATTTATTATCTGGCCATTTCCTCGGATAAAATCCCGAACGACTGGGAGAAAAAAGATTATGTGACCTTCTTTGTATCGAAAACATCGTTAACCATGAAATTAGATAACGAGAAGGTGCTGATCTGGGCGACCGATTTAGCAACAGGACTCCCGGTCCCAGACGAACAAATTACCCTTGTCGGAGAAAATAATAAACAGATCGCTTCGGGGAAAACGGATGGACAGGGATTATTTGAGACCCCGTTCAATTTTGATGGAAACTTGTATGTGGTTGGCAAGCGGGGAGACGATGTTTCGTATCTCTCTCGTTATTGGTCCAATGGGATCTCTCCATGGGACTTTGGATACGGAAGCGATTGGAGGCGGGGATCTCCTGTTTTTGCTTATTTATATACGGATCGCCCCATTTATCGTCCCGGGCAAAAGGTGTTTTTTAAGGGAATATTACGTGTTGATCATGATGCACGATTTACTATTCCCGACATGAAAAAGGTCTCGGTCGAGATGATGGATGCTGAAGGAAATCAAGTGTATAAAAAAGAGATGCAGGTGAATGATATCGGCACATTTAGTGGAGAGTTTTTGCTCGATAAATCTGCTCCGACAGGAATGTATCAGGTGTATGCCAGTGTGGGGGAAGAGAACTTTTATCAAAGTTTCATGGTGGAAGAATATCGGAAACCTGAATTTCAGGTGAAGGTTATTCCCACCCAGTTGGACTACACGGATGGGGATACCCTGAAAGCCACGATATCGGCCAACTATTATTTTGGTGGGGCCTTGAAACATAAAAAAGTAACCTGGACGATCAATGCGATGGATTACTATTTTTCAGACTATGAAGGAGAATGGTACAGTTTCACGGATAATGGATCCATGTGGTACTGTTACGATGGATGTGATCAGCAACAATCTTTTGTTACGTCTGGAGAGGGAACCTTGGATGATAATGGGAATCTCACCATCTCTGTTCCTCTCAGTTTAAAAGAAAAAACAATCGATCAGTTGTATACGTTGGAGGCCACGGTAGAAGATAGTAACAATCAAACCGTTTCTAATCGGGAAACAATACGGGTTCATAAAGGAAACTATATTGTCGGCGTACGAAGTGAAGATTATGCTTTGAATAAGGGGGATAGCGGGAATTTTAAAGTGCTTCTCCTGGATCTCAATAAAAAGCCGGTCCAGGGCAAACAGGTGAAAGTAGCTCTCTATGAACGTGTGTGGAATCAGGTGCAGAAGAAAAATATTGATAACGAGTTTTATACTGAATATGAACCGAAAGACACTTTGCTTCAGGAGAAAACAGTAATAACAGATGATACCGGAAAAGCAAAAGGTTCATTCACCTTTGAAAAGGGCGGGGAGATGGTGATCAAGGCGTCTGTACAAGATGAGAAAGGAAGAACCTTACAGAGTTCTACCTCGGTCTATGTTTCCGATAAAACCTTTATCTCCTGGTATACCACGAATGACAGCCGCATAGATCTTGTTCCGGATAAACAGAAATATCATGTTGGTGATACAGCAAAAATATTGATCAAGTCCCCTTTTGAGAACGTGAAGGCGTTACTTACCTATGAGCGCCGCAATATTTTGGAACATAAGATTATAGATATTACCTCCACATCTCAAACGATAGAGGTTCCTATTACCGATCAATTTATTCCGAATGTCTATGTCTCTGTTGTCCTGATGAAAGGAGGAGGAGTCAGTAAAGAAAAAATACAAAAAGATATGCAACAGATTGATGATATGCTTCAAACGCTTTCCAACCATCCAGACCTTGATCCTCAAATCGTTTCCCAGCAAACTAAAGATCTTCTTTCCCGCAAGTCAATATTACAACAACAACTGCAAAGCGACGCGGAGGGGAAACCGGATTACCGTGTAGGGTATACCAATCTTTATGTCAATACGGACACGAAAAAAATCAATGTCTCTCTTTATCCTGATAAAGACCGCTATCTCCCGAGGGAAAAGCCTACCATTGCTATAACAACCACCAATGCTCAGGGAAAACCTTTGCCCTGTGAAGTCTCCGTTGCAGTGGTTGATCAGAGTATCCTCGCTTTGAGTACCAAAGAAGAAGATATTTTGTCTGCTTTCTATGGGAAAAAGGATTTGGGAGTAGAGACCGCCAGCGCCATGTCCATCTTTACGGATACGGTTGTCGTCAAAACGGGAAAAGCTAAAGGGGGAGATGGTGTATCTGCATTGCCAGCCAATATTCGTGGAAATTTTAAAGACACCGCTTATTTTACGGCACAGCTCAAAACAGATCAGAACGGTCAGGGGAAGGTCTCATTCGATTTGCCCGATAATCTGACCACATGGAAGGTTATTGTCGTCGCCGTGAACAAAGATACGCTGGTGGGAAGTAATGCCACTTCCTTTCTGACGACCAAGGATTTAATGATCCGTCCTGCTCTTCCCCGATTTTTCCGGAATGGGGATGAACTGGATGTAACGGCTATTATACAAAATGGTCAACAACAAGATGACACCGTTACTGCTGTTCTCGAGATCATGGAAGGAGATATTACACTACAAAGCAATAAGACGATTTCTCTTACCGTTCCCAAAGATAATGAACGGCAGATATCTTGGAAGATCAAGGTGGACAACGGAACGTCAGCCACATTGCTCTTCAAGGCCAAGGGGAATACTGCAGAAGATAATGTACAAATAAAACTTCCTGTTCTGACGTATGCAACCCCTGAAGTGGTGGCCACGTTTGGGGAAACGGATTCTTCACGAACAGAATATATTCGATTCTCTGACACCATTGCAAAAGATCAGGGAAGCATAATGGTCCGGGTATATCCTTCTTTGATAACCCATATTACCACAGGATTGGAAACCTTGATCCATTATCCCTATGGATGTGCGGAACAAGTTATGAGTGCGCTCTTATCGACTGTTTCGAGTAAAACGGTCTATACACAAATGGGACAACCTTTGCCCGATATCGCTGTATCAGTCGGGACTATGTTTGAAAACGAAAAAATCATAGCAGAAAAAGATCCCCAAAAAAGAATTGATCTTATGATTCAAACAGGATTGCAAAAAATCTATGGATTCCAGCATGCCGACGGAGGTTGGGGATATTGGACGAAAAGTTCTGAGTCCTATCCGTATCTTTCATCCTATGTTCTCTTTGGTCTTGCTAAGATCAAGGAGGCAGGATATGCGGTGGATGATAAGGTAATACAGAAAGGGGTTGATTTTCTGAATACCTATATGAAACAACATTCTCTCAAGGCCACACAATGGAAAGATGGCAAAAAGATTGAAACCGATGCCATAGATCCTTATAAGGCAAATGAACGTGCCTTTGCCCTCTATGTTCTCTCGACGATAAAAAAAGGTGATCTGGGCATGATAAATAATCTCTATGATGTCCGGTCCAGTCTCTATCTGTATGCCAAAGGATATCTGCTCATGACTCTGCAGAATATGGGCGAGAAAGAAAAAGCGACGACCGTCTTAAACGAGCTCCTTTCCAATCTTATAGAAGATACCAATGCCCGCACAGCCCATTTTGAAGAGAAAAATAATGACACCTTGGCGATGAATACGGATCTGAAAACAACCGCTATTATTTTACAGGGGATGATACAGATGGATAGTAAAAATCCACTCATTCCTAAGATGGTGCGTTATCTGGTCTATAACAAGACATATGAAAAATATGTGAATACCCAAGAAATGACGTACACCCTGTTTGCCCTCATAGATTATCTAAAAACACTTCCGGCCCCCACGAATACGATAACAGCCACAGTCCATCTCAATAATGAGAATCTATTGGAAGCCACACTGGATAATACAAAACATACAGAGGCCTCTGCCATGAAAAATATTGCTGATTTTATCGGAAAGAATAATGAACTGGTCTTTGAAAAAACGAGCGGAAAAGGGAATCTTTATTATGATATTGTGGCAAAATATTTTATTCCTCTTCTCGATATTGCTCCTCGGAATACTGGTCTGACGGTGAAGCGCGAATATTTTGCTTTTACGGATGATAAGATGCAAAAACCTCTTTCGATGGCTAAGGTGGGAGATATTTTAAAAGGAAAATTGACGATTATTGTCCCAAAAGACAGAAATTTTGTAGCCATTGAATCTCATCTGCCGGCTGGAATGGAGGCCGTTAATTTTAATCTTGCAACTTCTCAGCAAGGCTTAGCTTCCCAGGTGAATACAGACCAGAATAATCTTTGGGGTGATAAGTATTGGGAATCCGGTTTGTGGCACTTTAATCATATCGAGAGCCGGGATGATCGTGTCGTCCTCTTTGCCGATCATCTTCCCGCCGGTGTCTATGAATATGAGTATGTTGTACGCACAACGACAACAGGAATCTTTGCCAATCCTCCTGCGTTAGGATATGAAATGTATTTCCCCGAAATCTTTGGACGCAGTCGCGGAGAAATATTCACGGTTGCAGAATAGTCATTCAGCAATAAAACAAGGGCCCCACACTAGGCTCTTGTTTTATAATCGGTAGATATTGGGCAATGTTCTATATTTCCCGTCACAATCGAGTCCATATCCAATTTTGGGAGGATATTCTGTTTCCATAACAATCTTTGTTTCCTCTGGATTCATGAAGAACGAAGCGATCAGCATATCGGGATCTGGAATAGGAATACGGATCGTTGTTTTTTCGGCGGAAGTGAGGTCGACGACGGTTAACGATTTTCCAATTTGTTCAATGTCGACATCAGAAATATAACCGAAATATTTTTTCCCCCAGAAGTTTATGTTTTGCTGAATTGGCAGGCAGTTTCATATCGATTTATTCCAACGTATCACTCCTTGACGGGATATGGTAGAGGATGGGAACACTGTCGATATAACGGATAAAATAGACTCCACTGATCTCCTTGGGATTCGTATTTTTCACGCGATAGTCACTATTGGGAAAACCATCCGTGTTGAGAGAAGAGATGCGTTCGTTAAAACCGTTCCACAGATCCGGTTCGTTATTATTACTTTTTATAGGATCCCCCAGTTTTATAGGTTCTTCTTTCAGTTTCCCATCATCAAGATGTAATACGGGAAGATTTTTGGTGATGGTGTCTGGTATGGATGGCAACGTTGCAGTGGAATTTGTCTGTGGTATGGTCGGAGTATCCTCATTGTTGGATGCTGGGAGTGGAGTATTTCTCCCCAAGGATGCAAAAAGACCAATGATCACGAGTAGTATCATGATGCCACCCATGATCCACTTGGTTTTGTTTTGAGCAAACGAGAAGTCTATACCGGGTGAGAAATGAAAGGCTACAATGGTCCTTGATGACCACTTATTTTCATAAGAAGTATACTATCATTTTGTATACAAACAAGTATAAAAACAGGTTAGGGAACACTATATTGTACGATTATCCTTTGTAGGGAGAGGGATATTATTTTGGTCATTCGGTTCCAATTCTTTTTCTTGCGGCACCTCTTTGGTTGGCTTTTTTATTTTTTCCAGTACATCCTCGGGACCTTGCTGATCCTCTTTTTCCCCATCATGCAGTTTTTTTCTCTCTTCGTGAGGGAGAAGGAGGGCTTCTTCTCCGGTATCATGGAAGAGATCGCTATCATCTTCGTTCTCAATTCTTTTCATCTCGGCATCTTCTTCTTGGGAGGGAGACTCCTCTTTTTGATCCATCGATGTTGATCCATTATCGTCATCAGAAGAATCGTTCTCATCGTCTTTTTTATTGTTTTTCTTTCCTTTCGGTGTTGTTTTATCCATAGATTTCTCCTGTCCCCCATCTTTCCTTTCCTCTGCTCCGCCTTTTCCTTTTTCCAGCTTGTTATATTGTTCATATTCATTTTCCTGTTGTTGCAGCATGGACATGTGTTCCATTGCTTCCCTATCCATATCCATTTCCAGCATCTCTGCTTGGGCTTTGTGGGTTGTTCGATATGGTCTTATGATTTCTTCCACATCATTCTCTTCCTGTTGGGTATCCTCTTGTGTGCCTGATGTTAATCCTCGTATCTCTTCTTGGGGGAGTCTATATTCTTGAGGAGAAGATATGCCGGAAACTGTCTGCGAAAGCGATGTTTTTACCAACTGATCTTGCTGAATGCTTCCTGCTTGTTTTTGATGTAGATACGCTTGTTTATCTGCTTCTAATCGATTCTCTCTCTCTCGTTGTTCTGGATGTAAATCCAATTCCACAGCAATCTGTTGTGCTTCCTGATCCCCCATCTGAGCACGATGTTTAATCTCATCGGCTAATGCCATCTGCTGAGATATGATATTTATAACATTTCCTTCCTCTCTTTCCTGTTGTTTTTGCTGTTCTAAGTTCTGATATTGTTCCATCAGATCTGCTGTGGACAATCCAGTGAAAGAGGGCGAAGATTCCACAAACTGACTGATTCCCCATTCTGATTGTTCTTTGGTGACAGCATCTTGTTGTTGATCACGTGATAGACCGATTGGTACGCCATCTTCCTGAGCTGTGTTGATGTTGACTGTTCCAACATGCTTTGGTTCTTCTGTTGACTGCTCTTCAAAAGATATAGCTTCTTCTTGTTCTTTGGTGATAGGGATGGCAGATACAGAGGATGCTCGTATTTTTTCTTCTTTCTCTTCTGGACTCAAGAACATGCCATCTTCCGGTTCTACAGGTCCCGCCGGCGCAAGCTTGATGTTTGTTAATATATCACCTACAGGAGGTTCTTTTGAAGGAGAAGGAGAGGGGACAGGCTCTGGACTTTCAAGGTGAGATGGTTGTAATTTTGTCCTCACAGCCACTATACTTTTGTTGCTGTCCGAGAAACAACAAGGTAACTTTCTGGTTAGCCAAAAGGCTAACAGAACTGGGATATAGAGCATTAAAAGACCAACAATATACTCCATCATTGGTTTGGTGTAGTTCAATCCTGTGGAAATGGAGCCCGGAGAAGCAATAGCAAAATTGGTGGACTGCAGATACGTAAGATGGGAGGAGTAGAGACTGGTTAGTGGGATGCCAATTTCTTTCCAGATAAACACTGTTGCTCCAATACAGATCGCAAGCAATGGACCAATGGCTATCCATCGGACAAATACTTGTGCCCAATATCGGAAATACTGCTGCATGGCTGGCATGATCATGAGTAAGACAAGCAGAGGAGAAAGAATGATTAAAAACCACAACACCACAATGCGGAATAAAAAGACAAGGCCTACCAGATAGTATCCTATGCCACTGAGTATCAGCAGAGCTGAATTAAATAGTCTATCCTCCAGTCGTGTATTGATCGGATATTCTATGTGAATATTGAGTCCCTTTCTTCCTAAATCAATAGTTTGTTGAGGGGCAATGTTCCCTGTAATAGTCAGGGGGGCTCTTCCCCCTGTAATATTTCTTTCAGGATCTTCTATTGTTCCAGATCGAGCATTAGAACCATTCGCATCGCTTTCGTGGGTATGTAAACTTCCCCCTCCTAGGTGCATCTCGGGAATAGTAATTGTTCCATTTCCTGTTACATTGAATTGCGTGTTTAAGTTGGTAAGAGTTCCTTCTACGGATAACGATCGAACGGGGCGTGTTTCAGTGCCATTTTCGAGATCATATCCCAAGAAATTATTATATTCTAATCCTCCAAAATCAAAGAAATCCTTTGCTTCAATCTTACGGAATTCCCCTGTTTGTTTATCTTTTGTCACCATGAAGGAGGTTTGTAATATATTTGATCCGTCAATAATCAGTTTGATGACCGGAGTAGAGAAATTGACCACAATGGAAACGATCACATACATCATCATCACTTTTCGGAGTCTTGATCGAGGGATAACAATGCTAAAATTCCACATCAAAGCGATCACAAGAATAATGAGAATAAGGAAACCATTCACCACACTCGTAATTTTGTTGTAGTACTTTGTAATAGCAGTATGATCGACTCCCCAGTTATCAATTTTTAGTATCCAGTCGAGAGCATGATGTGCTCGAATAGCAAATTGTTGTACATAGGTGACCAGTTCGCTCGGTATCCAATTGCTTTGAACATTATTCGTACTGGGGGGAACGATGAGAGGCATCAGACGTCCTTCATGTCTCATAACAATGAGATCTACAACGATTGTTTTTACATTTGGATTTTGAGTAAAAATAGAAAGGAAATCGATAGTCTCTTCATATATTCCTCCCGCAGGAGCCCCTGCTTCATCTTTATTCCATAACCCATAGGGAAGATCTGATCGGGTGATGGTATGATTTTCATGAGTTGTGTCCGGGTCTATTTGAAACTCCTGAGATATGTTTGTGGGTGGGACAATGGAAACTTTTACCGAAGAGAGAAGGTTAGCATTTTTTTGTACTTTAAAGTGCAAGAAACCATCATAGGGAGAAAGGAGGAATCTATTATTATTTGATGCCGGATCATTCTGTTTAAATCCCGTCCCATTGACTAATAATGCTGTCTCTGATTGTGTTGCGTGCGGGTTATATTGAGCAATGGATGGAAACCCTTCTATTTGTAAAAACAGGGATTGGGCAAAATCACGATTTTGTTTGAAGGCATCAATATTACTGATATCCGGGTCTTTTATAGGGGTGAACCCAATAGTAAAAGCATCATCTGTTTCCGGACTTTCGGGATTAAAGGTATACAGTCTCCCATCCTTGGTATTGATATGAACTTTTATATACAGATCCGCATATTCTGGAGAAGCTGCTGATACAGATGGCAGAGAAGTAAACAATAATACTCCTGCCAGCAACATGGATATGATTTTTATCTTTTTTTGTCTGTTTCTCATTTTGATCATTCTTTGTATTGTATCATTTCTTGTCTCAAAAAGCAATTCTTCCAGCAATCAAACAACGTAGCTCTCTATTCAAGAAAAGAAATAATCTTCTTTATCAAAGAGAATATAAATATTGCAAAAAATAAAAAAGTATGTTATAATAAAATGATTTTATAATACAATTATCATTCATATGACACTGTTAGACTCATCACAAAAACCAGAGCTTCCTTCTCCAGAACGTATCATTGTTCCTGAATCTGATTGGAAAATGGCCATAACCGATCCTCGTATATTGGCCTCTGTAATAGAACAAAGAAGCCAGATACAACAGATCCTTACCTCTGCTATTCCATTATTGTCTGAGGGGGATAACACTAGCGTATTGCAGGAGAAACTTGCTTTTTTTCTCAAATCAGTAGAACGCCCCGAAAAACACATTGTAGCTATTGAACCACAAGAAAAACCATCCTGGTCCCAATACTGGAAAGTGGTCTTTGATAACGGGGAACAACAAATGTGGACGGTGCAAGTAGAATTTCATCCTCTGCATCATAAACCAGAGCAACAAGAGTGGAAGATAAGTATTTATCATGGAGGGGCGTTATTATTTTTGCACGATGATGTATCCTTTCCTTCCAAGATTTCTCCTCGACCTGAGGAGGTGTTAATGACCGTTTTACATATTTTACGTTCTCACTTGGATCAGCGGGTTTTATCTCTTCCTTGGGACGAACGTCAGGTGGCATAATACAAAAGAAGTTTTGCATGACTGCATCGGCAAGCATAGAATAATAGTGCATTGTTTTTTTACGTTGTTTTTTATGGAAATGATTCTCATCGGTCTCAATCTTGTTCTTCTCCTTATCCTCATGATTTTCTTGTGGCGCACATGGTCTCAAAAAGGAGAAGATACGCAACTTATTCTGTTGCATCAACGGATGGATACACTTTTTCACGATCTGAGTGAGGGCATGCACAGCGTTCGCAAGGAGATGCAGGATACCTTATTGCAGACCAATAAAGGACTGAGTGAGCGTCTTGATAATGCTGCCCGTGTGGTTAGCGGTGTTGAAAACAAATTGGGAAAACTGGAAGAAGTGACCAAGAAGATTTTTGATGTGGGAAAAGATATTTCCTCTCTGCAGGAAATATTGCGCGCACCCAAGATACGGGGAACGATGGGGGAATTGTTTTTGAGTGATCTTCTCTCCCAGGTTTTGCCCAAAGAACACTACCAGTTGCAATATGGTTTCAAAAGCGGAGAAAAGGTGGATGCTGTGGTTATCCTTCAGGACAACCAGATGGTTCCTATCGATGCCAAATTTCCGCTCGAAAATTTTAAACGGATCATCGAAGCCAAGACAGATGAAGAACGGATGGTTACCAAGAAAGGATTTGTGAAAGACATTAAAAAACATATTGATGATATTGCGAAGAAATATATTGTACCCGATGAAGGAACGCTCGATTTTGCGCTCATGTATATTCCGGCGGAAAATGTCTACTATGAAACAGTGATCCGTGATGAAGAAGAAACGGGCTTATCTGCGTATTCTTTTTCCAAACGCGTTATTCCTGTTTCCCCCAATAATTTTTATGTCTATTTGCAGACTGTTTTGATGGGGATGAAGGGTATGCAGATTGAAAAAAACGCAAAGGCCATTTTAGCCAATTTAAAACGGCTTACCTCTGATTTTGAGAAATTTAAGGAAGATTATGTCCTGGTTGGAAAACACCTCGGGAATGCCAAATCAAAATTCGAAGATTCGGAACGGCGTCTCGATAAATTTGAAGATAAATTGATTCAGTCTGGACATGGGGAGGAACAGCAACCTTTGCTGGACTAGCTTGTTATGTTCCATTTTACCTTCCCCAGAACAAGGATGTTATAGAGAAAATAAAGCGTTGGAATGGCGAGCAACAGTCCCCAGACCCCTCCAACAAATTCTCCAATCACCAGGGCAACAAAAGCCAGTGTAATGGGCAATTTTGCGCGGGATGCGTAAATATGGGGATTCAAAAAATACGCTTCTATAAAATGGATCACAATGATCAACAGCAGAACCTTCAGAACCATTGGAAATCCTCCGATAATAAAACCAAGAATCATGATGGGGATGGAAGAAGCAATCACTCCAAATACCGGTACAAAACTGAAAATAAAGACGATAAACCACATAGCCAGTAAATAAGGAAAACCAAACAGATATAATCCCATAATCGTTAACAAGGAATTAATCAGTGCAATGACTGCTTGGGATTCAAATGTTTTTCCAAAACTATCTGCCAGAACAATCACATAGGGTTTGATCCACAAATAGTATCGTCCCAGAGGTCCTTTTTCAATGCCTTCAAAAAAATGCTGCAGTTCCCTTTTTTCCAGGACAATGAAAAATGCCAAGATAAAAGAAACCAGAATATCGGTAAAAATGGTCAATATGATGCCAAAAAAAGCGGTAATTTTGGCGGTTACATCAGGGATATTGATCTTATCCAAATCTTGAGCAACCAAGAAATTGTTGATGGTTTGATCATCGATTTGATTGAGCAGGGGAATCTGCTGAAGAATATCCGTTTTAATAAAATCGATGACATGAAAAGAGGAAGGAATCTGTTGAAAAAGGGCAATGGTGTCTTTATAGGAAGAAGGAATAATAAAAATACCCAAGATAATCATCAGGGTGATAAACAGGCCAAAGAGAAGAGCAGTAAACAGCTTGTGATAATGACGAATCAGAGCAGAACGAGCAAAAAATCCTAATGTACTGTTGGCTAAATAGGCAAAGATAAAAGTGAGAAACAAAATAATAACCAATCGGTGCATCAACCAAAACATCACTATCACAAAGAATAATAATACATAGAGTTCTTTACGGGAGATGTATACCTCTTCTTTTTTCATAGTGGTTGATTAGTGAACGGTACAATTTTAAAGTGCAACATGAAAGAAAGCAAAAGCATTTTGATCTGTTTGTTTTTCCACCTCTTCTATTGAAATTTGTTTGAGTTCCGCAATTTTTTTGGCGACTTCAATTACATACGATGGTTCATTTGTTTTTCCTCTATGGACTTGAGGTGCCAAAAAAGGGGAGTCGGTTTCAATCATCATTCTTTGAAGAGGAATATGTTGTGCCACATCCTGGGTTGTTTTAGCATTCGGGAAGGTGATGGTTCCCGTAAAGGAAATCATATAGTTTTCATCCAATGCTAAGAATTGCTCCGCAAAACCAAGGTCATAGGCATAACAGTGCATGACGGCCTGTTGAGGGTGTTCTTCTTGGATGATGTGAAAGGTGTCCTCTGCGCTATTGCGAGAATGGATAATAACCGGAAGATGATATTTTTTTGCCAATTGCAGTTGCCAGCGAAAATATTGTTGTTGTTTTTCTTTCTTGATCGTGTCTTTGGGATCAAGGCGATAATAATCCAGTCCGATTTCTCCGATGGCAACCACCTTGTTTGCTTGCAGGAGATTTTCCAACTGTTCTTGTCCATCTTGGCTTCCTAATTCATCAATATCATCTGGATGAACACCCACACTGGCAAAAATCATCGGGTACTGATGGGCCAATTGGACAGAATTTCGGGAAGACTGGATATTAGCTCCGACATTGATGATCGCACACAGAGGAATCTGTTTTGTTCTTTGTAGGACGTCGAGGAGATTTGTATGCAAAGGTTTACAATCAAGATGGGCGTGAGAATCAATCATAGATATTTTTTACGTATTTACCCTAGCATAATTCCTTTTATTCTCCCAGAGAATATTTTTCTCGGAAAGCGTTGACAGAAAGATATATTTGAGTACGATTAACCCCTTAATGTATAAGCCCTACATCATATATGTCACATCCCAAGGAAGTTTCTCATCAGCTCATTATTGGTGGTGGCGGACAACAGGTTACTGGGTCTCTCTACGCTATTGAACGTACCGAACAACGGAAGGGTAAAAAAACACGAGATTTTCTTATTTTAGACTGTGGGTTATTTCAGGAAAAAGGAAGTGAAATTGAAAATACGGATGAAAAAGGGAATATTGAAAAACTGGCAGATACTGAAATGAATGCGCAAACAAAAGAGTCTTCCAAGGATTGGATATTTCGTAAGAACTTTTTGGAGATCCCGATTGACGTTGATCCTCAAAAAGGAGCTATTCGGCAGGTGGAGATCGTCATTACCCACGCCCATTTTGATCATTGTGCTCGACTGATTATTCTCGTCAAAGTTTTGAACGTGTTGTATCCCGGTATTTGCATACGGATCATCTGTACCGAGGAAACGAAAAAATTGCTGCCCATCGCGCTTAAAGATTCCTATGGCATTGAGGAAAAGGTTATTCGGGCGTATGAAGAAAAAATGAAAAAGAAAACTTCTTCTTTGTTGTTGCACCATGAAGAGAAAAAAGGAAGAAAAGATAAACCGGCCAAAGAAAAAAAGAAAAAAACACAACGGCAGGATGCCGAGGGGAGAAAACAACCTCCTCTCAGGGGGCCTTTCTTTTATACACCCGAAGATATTGAATACATTTTTCAGCAGCCGGTACCGGAAGAGAAGATTCCCTATCGCTCATTGGACGAAATGCATTCCACTATTCAACCCCTTCATGATATGGAATATTATGATCGCAACGCCTATATTGCTGTTCTAAACAACATATCCCGGAGCATAGAATATTTTCAAGAAGTACAAAACGATAGTGGTCAAGAGATCCTTTCTGCTTCAAAACTTCAAGAACTCAAAGAAAAATTACAACAATGTATCAAAGCGTTGCAACAGGGGGACTTTGTGAATATTCCCTATAAAGAGTTGCAGGAACTGACATCAAGAATTGCCCATATTAGAGAGACGCGTCATCAACCCAAATCAACCCCCTTTTCTGTTCGTTTAGAAACACCCGCCTATCATAAAATTGTTCCTGTGATGCATCATGCGCGACTTCAACTGCTCAATGCTGGTCATATTTTAGGAAGTGCTTCAGTGCTGGTGACGTTCCCAACGAAGTATGGAGATCGTACCATCCTGTATACGGGAGATCTGGGGAGCAGAAAATCGGAAACGCGCATTGATCTGGTGGGAGAGCCGGAATCTATACAAGTATTACGTAAAAAACCGGGAGATTTTAGTACAGCCTCTGGTGTTCCCAATGTGGATCTTCTGATTTCAGAATCTACCTATGGAGGAAGAAAAAGAGAACGACAGACGGAAGAAATCAGAGAAATGTTCGAAGCTATTCAATACACACTGAACCAAGATGGAAATGTTATTGTCCCTTCTTTTGCCTTGCAACGTTCACAAGATTTTTTGTTTAAGATCTATGAAATGGTGGTATCGATAAATAATCAGCGGGAGAATTGCCGCCAACAGCTTGGTCAAATAGTTGACTATCTCGAAATGATAGGAGAAGATTCTGTTTTCCAGAGAGATGATTTACATGATATTGTACAACAATTACAAAACCTCAAAGAGCAATTCCCAAAATGGAAGGAGGAAATAACCAACGTTGTACTTCTGATACAAGATATGTCTACCGACAAGGGAGAATCCCGAAAACATACGGCCAGTGTTATCAAGGATAAATTACGACACATACAAGAATCGATGATTCCTATCACGATTTATATGGATTCTCATTTAGGGATAGCCTTTACAAAAGTTTTTCAAGAAGCATTGTGGAAAAAATATCAAAAAGAAGCATCAGGAGAACCCGTAGGAAGAGATAAAATTTTTGAACATATGCAGCAGTTCAACAAGATCTTTATGTATGAAAATTTTGTTGAAAAACCTGTCCCCAGCATGCGTGGTGTGAAGGGGAAAAAGAATGGACAAGATATCCGGCAAGAACATTTCGATCACATTCATGGTCACCGTCCCTGCATTATTGTTTCTTCTTCGGGCATGGGGGATTATGGTCCTGCCCGAACGCATATTGAAATGGGGTTGCAGGATAAACGAAATCTTCTCTTACTCATTGGGTATATGGCCAAAGGAACATTAGGAAGAATGTTGTTGGAATCGAGAGGAAAAAAGGAAATTATGATAGGAGAGAAACGTTATAGTTTAAACGCACGTATTCATCACCTTGAGGCATTTTCTTCTCATGCTGATCAAGCAGATCTGTTACAATACGTGCGAGAAACCTTACGATGGAGTACAGGGAAGAGAAAAATTATTCAGGTGCATGGCGAGCCAGAACAAATGGAATCTCTGGCGCGTCAAATCACAGAAGGGAAAAATAACATTAAGGGTATACAACCCCAGGATATCCTTCGTCCCAAAACAGGAGATGTGATTGATTTGGATGAACTACTCAAATAATCCTTTTGGTTTTAAAGGAGGAATCCCCAAATGTTTATACGCGGCATCCGTTGCTTTTCTCCCCCGTGGGGTTCGTTCCAAAAAACCAAGTTGAATCAGATACGGTTCATATACATCTTCAATAGTATCTTGTTCTTCGGATGTTGCTGCGGCAAGCGTATTTAACCCGACAGGTCCTCCTCCGAATTTTTCAATCAGTGTTTTGAGGATGATCCGATCATTTTCATCTAATCCCAACGTATCGATGTGCAGTTCTTTGAGTGTTTGTCTTGCGACCGTCTCGGTTATTGCTCCCTGATGCAATACTTCTGCAAAATCACGCAGACGTTTCAGCAGCCGATTGGCCACCCGTGGTGTTCTCCGCGCCCGCTTAGCTAGTTCAGCAACGGCTTTATCTTCAATCTGACAATGAAGAATGTGAGCCGATCGGGTAATGATCTGTTCAATTTCAGGGACCGTATAAAAATCGAGTTTCATAATATTTCCAAATCTATCTCGCAAAGGAGCAGAGAGCATGCTCATTTTTGTCGTTGCTCCAATAAGTGTAAACTTGGGAAGATTGAGTCGCATGGATCGAGCCGAAGGACCTTTCCCGATCACAATATCAATCGCATAATCTTCCATAGCGCTATAGAGGATCTCTTCGATGTTGGATCGTAATCGGTGAATTTCATCGATAAACAACATATCTCCTTCTTTCAAATTGGTAATGATGGCGGCTAAATCTCCTTGTTTTTCCAGAACAGGTCCGGATGTTACTTTGATATTGACCCCCATCTCATGGGCAATAATATGGGATAGTGTTGTTTTTCCCAAGCCGGGAGGCCCGTACAACAAAATATGTTCCAAGGGTTCTTTCCGTTTTTTGGCCGCAGCAATGTACACGCGTAAATGTGATTTGATTTGTTCTTGCCCCACATATTCCTCCAACGTTTTGGGACGAAGTGTAATGTCTAAAAACTGCAGATCGTCTGGATGACCATTGCCTTCTACGAGGCGGGCCGATGTTTTGGAAGATCGTTGAATCATAGATTAGGTAAGAGAGATAATTTGAAGGCCGTATTTTTCTATTTCTTCCACAGGCCAAAATCTCAGATCATTCGTCTTGATGACACTGGTAACTGTTTTTGTTATCTGCCGACCGGTGTATTCTTTTTGATCGGGATCCCATTCACGGAGAAGAAGAGTGTCTCCCGGAGAGATGTCGAAATCATTCAGGTGTACTTCGAAATTTTTTTCTCCCGAAACAATTTGATCAAAATACTCCGGCCATATTTTTTTCTCGATGATCATAGAGATGAGATAGGGGATAAACAATTCTACTGTATAATGTTATCTTGTTACTTGCAATTGTTCTTCTTCCATTCTTCAATCGCCTTGTGATTACCGGAGAGTAATACGTCTGGGACAGGTAATCCTCGAAAATAACGTGGTTGGGTATAGAGAGGATATTCCTTTTTTCCCTGGAGCATTTCTGAAAAAGACTCTTCTTTGACCGAATCAAAATTTCCCAAAACGCCCGGGATATATCGTGTAACGGCTTCGATAAAGGCCATCGCTGCCACCTCGCCTCCGGCCAGAATATAATCTCCCAATGACACTTCATAATCAACAAACGTATCAATCACGCGTTGATCAATGCCTTCATAGCGGCCACATAATAAAATAAGAGACTGGTACTGTGAAAAACGGTCCACCTTTTTCTGGGTCAATTTTTGCCCTCGTGGTGTGAAATACACAACAGGTGTTTTTTTAGGAGCTTTCTTTTTCACGTACTCCAGTGCGTCAAACAACGGTTGCGGTTTTAAAATCATGCCTGCTCCTCCCCCAAACGGTCGGTCATCCACATTTTTATGTTTATCCGTAGAAAATTTGCGTAGCGGATACAAGGAAACCCGAACGATCTCTTCTTGGATAGCTTTTCCCAGTAACGAGACCTTCAGTGGTGATTCAAAATACTCGGGGAAAAGAGTGATGATATGAAATTCCATAGCTACAGTTTTTTAAGGTGATTATTAAGGAAAACCAACGTTTTATTGGCAATCATGCGTTGTTGTTCGGGGTCGCGCATACTGTGATCGCCATTTTCCACCATCAGGAGTTCGTGCGGGCAGTTGAGATGGCGGATCAGGTCATAAGACTGATTAATCGGCACGGAGCTGTCATTATCCCCGTGGATGATGAGCAGCGGAGACCGTATACGGGAAACAATCTTGGGCATATTGTAGGATATCCCATTCTCATACAATTGATACTGCATTTTAAATTCTTGATTCCATGTTTTGCTAAAAAACAGTGTATACCCCTTTTCTTTCCACGCCAGAATCCCTTCATCCTTCACTTGAGCGTTTCGGATGGCCTGAAAGTGAAAGAGGGGGGCGATTGCAATCATCGCGGCAATATGTGGAGAGGAAGATGCCGTAATCAACTCGATCATTCCTCCCAAACTGTGTCCGAACAACACGATGCGATCTTTTTGAACATACTGTTTAGTCCAAAAGTAGGAGAGCACATCTTCCAAATCGCTTACTTCCTGTCCGACCGTCATGTGTTCAAAACGGCCATAACTTTCTCCCAGGTTGTTGGTGAAATCAAAAAGAAATGTTCCATATCCTTCTGCATGCAGAAGATCCCATGTGGCTCCCCAGTGTGTTGCAAACCGTTCTTTGGTACCATATAATCCATGACACCCAATGACCAACGGCCAGGATCCTGCCTTATCTGGAAGGGTTAACATCCCGATGATGGGATGTTTGTCTCGGTTGAGAATAGTTATTTTTTCTTGGTACATCAAAGAGAAGGTTAAGCATGTCTTAAGGTGCGTTGTATTTCCCGATCGGTTTCTCTTTTTTTGATGGCTTCCCGTTTGTCAAATTTTCTTTTCCCTTTTCCTAATCCTATTTTTAATTTAAATCGTTGGTGAGCAAAATAGCCTTCCAAGGGGATGAGGGTTACCCCTTTAGTTTGTAACGCTTGTGCAATACGTTCTATTTCGTGTTGATGCAGAAGCAGTTTGCGTTCTCGTTTGGGATTATACTGTGGATTGGACGAATGGGCATAGCGAGAAATATTTGCTCCTACCCAATACAAGGAGTTCCCTCGAAGACTGATATAACTTCCGGACATATCTATCCCGCATGTCCGTATTGCTTTTACTTCCTCTCCCAATAATACGACCCCTGCTTCCCAGCTGTCGAGGATCGTGTATGCAAAGAATGCTTTCTTGTTTTTAATCGTTGGTGAGGATGATTTCATGGGTGTGTGGGGGAAGTACGTATTTTTTCGGTGACTTGAAAATCAAGCGACTTTCCCATCATCAGTCTGGTTTGTGCTTCCATGGCGGGGATAGAACCAAAAATAATGGTTGTAATAGGAAGGAAAAACCATTGGATCACGGCGGTGATTTTGAGCCACCAATATTTTTTCTTATTTGTTTTTGGCGGAGGAGGGGCCATCAAGAGACTAATCCAAATGGAAATAAAAATGCCCACCATGGCAATTTGAAAAAAATGACTGAGCGTTATTCCCATATTATATGACATCACTGTTTTGCCAAATTGTTCATTAATCATCCGCGGAATAGGCACTGTCAGTGTAATGATAATCGCTGCAGTTGCCCACATGTAATGTCCTTCGATTAAACGGTACAGGTGAACAATTCGGTTCCACCAGGGAATCGTTTTTCTTTCCTGACGCATGTGTTCCATCACAAACGGAATATCACTGCACCCCCATGCCCACCGACGTAGTTGTTTGTATTGGCTCCACAATGTTTTGGTGTACGTTTCATGTTGCACAGCATCCTGATAAATAGGAATAAACAAGGGGACAACTGCGTAGTTTCCATGGAATCGGAAATAACTTCTCCAGTATTGATGCCCGTCTTCTACAATCGTTGTGTTTGACCAAAAATCTGTTTCCAACAGCGCATCCAAACTTTGAGCATGCGAGGAAAAATTACGCAGACGATCTGGACGACCGGATTCAATCATGTGCCAAAAACTACTCCCAAACGCTACCACCCGATTAAACATGGGAACATCCCAAATATTGTTATAAAAGAGAGGAAGCGGTTGATAACTTTTGTACTTCCGTTGAGGGGTAATGAGATAATGAAACGTGAGATTGGCAAGATAAGCAGGATGGACGCAATTATCCGCATCCAATGTCGTGACCAGTACATTCGAAGGGTCCCGTTGGTGTTGTTGGAGGAACACTGGCACGATGGTTTTGGCGGCATATGTAATATTGGATCCTTTTCCTTTTACTTCTCCGGGAATATGATCGGGATGCAAGGTCACATAAAAATCTCCAAAAACATGTTTATATTCCTGTTGCAGAAGTTCTCCATTTCTTCGGGCACGTTGTTCGTCGCGCATCTCTCCGGCCAGTACAATATATATTTTTTTGGTGTCATACTGAGAAGAACGAATGTTTTCCAGCGTATGTCGTAAAATAGTAATATCTTCTTTATAGGTGGCGATCACGATGAGGTGGACAATATCTTGAACCGGCTTATATTCTGATGATGCTTGCATGTCCAGTACAGCCTGTTTAATCGATCGTAACCATTTTTGAAATGCCTTATGAGTGGTGTGGCCAATATCCTCATCGATCAACGCCACGTTGTTGATATAGGCCAACGCTCTTGTCCAATCAATCTGAAGGTATAATCGATTGATGAAATAGGTTTTGATTAAAAAATAGGAAAATTCCAAAGATCGGAAAAACCATAAGGCAGTGTATAAGATGAGAAAAATGGCGACCACTTCGGGAATAAAAAAGGAGAGCACAATAGACAACAACAGTGTTCCCCAGGTCATGGCACCCGGAAGAAGTTCGTAGAGTCGTTGGTGAGATACTTTCAACATAAGAAGAAAACACTCCGAATACGATTGTAAATATAGCAGACTTTTGCTATCTTAGAAAGCGATGTTTTTGATATGTTGTTTTTATGATGCACGCTTGCAAAAAACTGGTCATTGCTTTTCTCGCTTCGTGTGCCAAACGAAAATTGAAACATTGGCATCCGATGGTGATTGCCGTTACCGGTAGTGTGGGAAAAACAACCACAAAAGAGGCCATTGCTGCTGTTGTTGTTCAGCAGTACCGGGTGAAAAAAACAGAAGGAAATTATAATACTGATATTGGTTTGCCGCTCACGATGCTGAACATGAACGCTCCGAGGAGTTTGTGGGAATGGCCTTTGGTGTTGATCCGAAGCTTTTTATCCAGTTTTCAACATGATCAACAGGATTGTTTTGTGGTCGAGATGGGAGCGGATAAACCTGGTGATATTGCATATCTCACTTCTTTGGTGCATCCCAACATAGCGGTGGTGACGAATGTGGCTCCTGTTCATCTTGCCGAAGGACAATTTCGGGATATCCGTTCTATTCAACAGGAAAAGAGTATGCTGGTCCGTTGTCTCTCTGCTCATGAACTGGCAATCCTCAACAATGATAATCCCTTGACACGCGAAATGACAACCATGACAAAAGCAGTCACCCTGTTGTACGGGACAAGTGAAACATCACAGGTGCGTGTTACCCAATGGAAAAGGGAGGAAGCAGGGATATCGTTTTCCGTGCAATACCAAGGGAACATATACCCCTTTTTTGCCCCGGTGTTTGGGGAATTTCTCTTGTATGCTTTTTTACCTGCTATCGCGGTGGGATTTTATCTTCAGATTCCCGTAGAAAACATACAGGATGCTATTGCTCATGTTCGCTTACCCAAAGGACGATTTAATCGGATTGAGGGGATCAATGGGAGTATCTTGATGGACAGTACGTATAATGCATCTCCGTATGCTGTGCAGGAAGCGGTTGATACGTTTGTGCAGATTCCGGCCAAACGAAAAATTTTGGTCCTGGGGAGTATGAATGAATTGGGAAAACAGAGTGTGGAGGAACATCGCAAAATCGGCATGTACGTTGCCTTTGTTCCGGACATCCTGCTGACAGTCGGGAGGGAAGCGTCTTTTATTGCTGATGCGGCGAAACAAAAAAATCCTGCCTTGCCTGTGTATGCGGTATTGCATTATCGCGAGGCGATCACTGTATTACAACCTCTCCTCAAAGAAGGTGATCTTGTCTTGCTGAAAGGATCACAAAATACTATCTTTTTGGAAGAAGTCGTGAAGGCGTTGATGCGCGATCCCAGCAAGGCCAATGATCTGTTGGTCCGCCAAGGACCAGAATGGCAACAGAAAAAAGGGTAATTCTTTTCTTTTATGATCGTGAGGTATGTGGGAAATTATTGGTCATCAAAAACAGATTCAGTACTTGGAAAAAGATATTGCGGAGCACACCATTAAGCCGGCATATCTGTTTTCAGGTCCTGAAAAAATTGGAAAATTCACGTTGGTGAAGCGATTTGCTAAATTACTCCAGTGTCCTCATAACGCCTGCGGAGTCTGTCCTGTTTGTCTCCAGATTGATGAAAGCACACATCCCGACACCATTGTTGTACGAGATTATGGAGAAAGTATAAAAGTGGATGAAATCCGTGATATTATTCAACGAACGCACATGACGTTTCAAAGTCCGTATTTGCTGGTCTGTATCGAAAATATTGAACGGATGACGGAAGAAACGGCCAATGCCTTCTTAAAGACCTTGGAAGAACCGCCACCCAATGTCATTTTTCTGCTGACGACGATTACCATCCACCGTATTTTACCCACCCTACTGTCACGCGTGTTTCACATCGAATTAGGAGGTATTTCACAACAAGAACTCTTGGAGTATCTGGAACAACAATTCCCATCCGAAGAAACAGAAACCATCGAAAAGGTGGTGATGTTGTCGTTGCATAAACCGGGTTTAGCCATTGAAATGCTCCAAAGCCGGGATAGGCGGGAGTATTATTTTACCCTCTACAGTGATATGCGGCGTTTGTTGGAACAATCCTCCCGCAGTGATCGATTGTTATATGTGGATATGCTGCTTGCTACCTTTCAGGAAGATTCTCTCCAGCTGAAACAGGAAATCAATAACAGATTAGAATTACTCTTATATTTGCTTCAAGGGGTGTTTTTGAATAAAATACAACAGAAAGAACATCATTTCTTATCCCAAAAGACTCTGGAAGAAGTGATGCAACTCATCGAGAATGTACAAGAAGCCAAAATGCTCCTGGAACGAAATATCAATAAAAAACTTGTTTTAGAAAATCTTATGCTCTCCTTATGAACGTTATTCGTGTGATCGATATCTATGAAGGAAAAATCGTTGATATAACGATCAAAGACAGCAGTGATCTTGTGCGAGGAGATTTTGTGATCATGAAAAATGAAGAGGGACAAGAAGCGATGGGGCGGTTTATGCGTTCTTTTATCGTTTCGGAAAAATATGAAACATCTTCGGTTCAGTTTTTACGGAAAGCCACTCCCCACGATATCCAAAAAATAGAAGCTTTGGAAGAAAAAAGTAACAATGCGGCGGCCATCTTTATAGAAAAAATCGCACAGTATGGTTGTCCGATGAAACCGGTGAGTGTGCAGTATTCCTTTAATAATAAAAATATTCATTTTACATTTACGGCGGCAGAGAGGGTTGATTTCAGAGATCTCCTGAAGGATTTGGTTTCCACGTTTAAGAAAAAGATATTTTTGGAACAAATTGGTCCCAAAGATCGTGCACGGGTTTTTGGTGGTTATGGAAAATGTGGACGTGAGCAATGTTGTTCTACCTTTTTGTCTTCCTTGCCCAGTGTGACGATGGATGCGGTTCGGCAACAACACTTATTGTATAAAAGCAGTTCTAAACTGTTGGGGGCCTGTGGAAAATTGCTCTGTTGTTTAACCTATGAGCTTGATTTGTATCGAGAATTATCCGCTCACTTTCCTCCGTTGGGGAGTATTGTTTCCATCGATAAAGAAAAAGCGGAAGTGATCGGTATGGATATTCTCAATCAGACGGTTCGGGTACAGTTTGAAAAAACAGAAAAGGTAGATACGTTCCCTGTTTCCAAAATAAAAATTATCAAAAAGAAAGAAGAAGAACCTCTGATAGCAGAAGACGATGAAGAAGTGTTGGAGGAATCTCTTCCGGTATCCTAACTTTTTCTTGTATGAGTTTTGTACGTATTGATCTTTTTCTTATCCTTCTCTCGGTCCTCGTTGCTCTGGGAACGGGGATCTCTCTATTTTTGCGGTTTCGACGAGAGTCAATGCTCAACAAAACCGTATCAGATTTGAAAAAGCATTTAAAAAGAAGAATTGTGCATCTTACTCTTGAGGAAAGGAAAGAAGGGGTAATCGATAAAACGTTAGCATCCTTTCAAGGGTGGGTGTCCAAAAAACGTGCGATCGGGGCAGAAAAGAAAGATGCATCTGTGGAGGCTCGAAAGCTGCTGCGCAAAGCAGAAGTGTACGCCGGGAGGAAAGAATATGCTCAGGCCGAAAAATATCTGATTGAAGCATTATCCTTGGATGAGCATAACAAAGAAATCAATAAGAAACTGGCACTAATCTATCTCAAACAACAAAAGTATCCCAAAGCGGAATTAGTCTATCTTCGTTTGATTGAACATGGTTCGCGTGATTCGACGGTGTATAGTAATTTAGGGTTAGTGTTATATCACGAGAATCGTCTGGATATGGCGATCAAAGCATACCTCAAGGCGATTGAAATCGATCCTAAGCGGGCTGCCCGCTATGCCAATGTTGGGCAGATTTATTATGAGTTGCAGGATATCAATAATGCCATTGCCTATTTTGAACAAGCGTTTAAATGGGATAATAAAAACATTGATTACATGTTTATTTTGGCCAAATTGTATGAGGAAAAAAATGTGAAAGAAAAAGCAAAATTCTTTTATCACAAGATTTTGGATATTGAGCCCTATAATGAAGAAGCGAAAGAGGGTATCCGAAATCTCCTCTAACCAGTTATACACCCAAAAAGCGTTTGTTGACTTTTGGATGGAATATCGATAGTATTTTTGGGCATTGCTGAAGGGGGGCTTAGAGGAGTTTTGAGCCACACGCCAAAACATGCACAGGATCTTTATCAGTATCGCAGGTGGTGGTTACTACTTATCGGGGACTGGCTCAATTGGCTAGAGTACTCGCTTTGGGAGCGAGGGGTTCCGGGTTCGAGTCCCGGGTCCCCGACCAGCCTTCGTTCTGTGAGCTATGGCCTATAGGCTATACGTGAACAGGTAGCGGAGTGCGGTCTCTATGAAGTTTGCTATGGTAAACGAAGGGAGTGTTAGAATAGACCGTTGTCTTACAAATTTCGCCAAAAGCCGATTTCTCCTGCTTTTTTATCCTCTTCCTTTCCCCTTTCAAAAATAGCAAAGCTATTTTCTCTGAGATTTTTATCCGTTATAATATGTTTGCTTTTTTGATATTGAAGATGTGCATTTTCTTGTCGGGGTGTGGCGCAATTGGCTAGCGTACACGCATGGGGTGCGTGTGGTTGCGGGTTCAAGTCCCGCCACCCCGACCAATTCAGACATTGCGAATTTTGCGAGCAGTTTGTTTGCTCGCTCGTCTCGCCTGCGGCGGGGCTTCGCTCGCATTTTTCTCTATATTTTGGCACAAAATCAAACGGTTTTTGAAAATCAAAAATCGGTTTTCTGTCCAGCAGGCGGGCAAAAAGAAAGGGGGCCTGGGGGAAGGAATTTTTGTCTAACTGTTCTCTTTTTGAGTGGTTGTGCGTTGGTTTTGGTGGTTGTACATGTGCATGGGGATGTTGTCTTTAAACCATTGATATGCGTCTGAGGGGGGGCAAAGAGTTCATTTTTTCTTTCTCCCCATCCAAAATACGATATAATAATAACAAAGATCCCTCTGGTATGGTTTGACATAATAGAAAGGGATTCCCCCTCTTTTCTCTACACATCTAACTTTTTTGACTATGAATGGACCATCTGCTTATCCTCAACAAGAAGAACTCAAAAATCCGCTTGAAACATTTGGAACAGATTTTACCGCTTTGGCGAAAAAAGGTGAACTAGATCCGGTCATTGGGCGTGATGAAGAGATTCGTCGAACGATTCAGATTCTCTCTCGACGTACGAAAAATAATCCAGTGCTCATTGGGGAACCGGGTGTGGGAAAAACTGCCATCGTGGAAGGATTAGCACAACGGATGATAAAAGGGGATGTGCCCTCCAGTTTGAAAAATAAACGTATCATCGGACTTGATATGGGATCCTTGTTGGCCGGGGCAAGTTTTCGGGGACAGTTTGAAGAACGATTAAAATCCATTTTATCCGCAGTGGAAAAATCTCAAGGAGAAATCATTTTGTTTATGGATGAACTGCATACGTTGGTTGGTGCCGGAAAAGCCGAAGGAGCTGTTGATGCCGCGAATATGTTAAAACCCCTCTTGGCCAGAGGAAAACTGCATATGATTGGCGCGACGACGTTAAACGAGTATCGGCAATATATCGAAAAAGATGCCGCTTTAGAACGACGTTTCCAACCTGTCTATGTCAACGAACCTTCCTTGGAAGATTCCATTGCCATCTTACGCGGATTAAAAGAAAAATATGAGGTGCATCACGGTGTAAAAATTAGTGATGATGCATTGGTATCAGCGGTCAAACTTTCCAGCCGGTATATTTCCGATCGATTTTTACCTGATAAAGCTGTCGATTTAATCGATGAAGCAACCGCTTCGTTAAAAATGGAATTGGATTCGATGCCTGTGGAGCTTGATCGGCTCAAACGCAAAATGATGCAGCTGGAGATTGAGCGGGAAGCACTCAAAAAAGATACCTCTGAGCAGGCCAAAGAACGATTGAAAGAGATTGAACAGGAAATGAAGTCGTTAAAAGAAAAATATGCGTCTTTAGATCAAAGTTGGGAAGCAGAAAAGAAGATTATTGACCGTTTAAAAAAAACAGGGGAAAAACAGGAGAAGCTGAAATATGAACTGGAAATGGCGGAACGGGAAGGGGATTTGGCCACAGCAAGTAAAATTAAATACGGGGATCTTCCTGAGGTAGAAAAAGAAATTGCCGCTATCAAAAAAGATCTGGCCAATATTCCAGAAGAAAAAAGATTATTACGCGAAGAAGTCAATGCCGAAGATGTGGCCAAAATTGTTTCGGGGTGGACAGGAGTTCCGGTGGGAAAACTGATGGAGTCTGAATCAACCAAACTGGCACATATTGCAGAACACTTATCCCAACGGGTGATTGGTCAGGATCGCGCCACACAGGCGGTGGCTCATGCGATTTTACGTTCTCGTGCGGGGATTGCGGAGGGAAATCGTCCCATCGGTTCGTTTTTGTTTTTAGGTCCGACAGGCGTTGGAAAAACAGAGACCGCCAAAGCATTGGCGTATGAACTCTTTGATGATGAACGGCACATGGTGCGCATCGATATGAGTGAATACGGTGAAGCCCATTCAGTTGCGCGTTTGATTGGTGCGCCTCCCGGCTATGTCGGGTATGAAGAAGGGGGACAACTCACGGAAGCTGTTCGTCGTCGGCCATATTCGGTGGTGTTGTTTGATGAAATCGAAAAAGCACATCCGGAAGTGTTTAACGTATTTCTTCAGATTTTGGATGAAGGTCGCTTAACCGATGGAAAAGGGAGAACGGTTCATTTCTCCAATACGATTATCATTATGACGTCTAACCTTGGTTCGGAAGATATTTTAACATGGGATGGTAAAGATTTTGAACAGTTGCAACAGAAGTTGTTTGGCAAACTTCGTGCCCAGTTTCGTCCCGAATTTTTGAATCGTATCGATGAGATCGTTATTTTTAACCGCCTGCAAAAAGAACAAATGAAACAGATTGTTGATTTACAACTGCACCGAGTCATGACCAATCTGAAAGAGAATAAGGATATTACTTTAGAAGTTTCCGATGAAATCAAAACACTGTTGGCGGAAGAAGGATATGATCCCGCATTTGGTGCCCGACCATTAAAACGATTGATTGAAAATAAGATTTTAAACCCCTTGGCGGTGGAAATTATTGAAGGAAAAGTGAAGGAAGGAAGCAAAGTGACCGTCAAACTCTCAGGCAAAAAGATTGTTTTTTCGGTTCGCTAACCTCTTCTTGATGAATTGGGGGAGATGCGTTTCTTTTGAGCGCATCACTTTTCTACTGAAGAAGGGGAGAGATGGACGCATGAAGATATCTTTTGTGGTTTTTTAAACAGAAAGGGTATCTGAGGAAACGGGAGAATACCATATGATCCAAAGATGAGCACGGGAAAAGAGGGGGTAGTTTTTCTGAGAAGGGGGCAAAGGTCAAAAACCAAAAGTGATGCAAGATGCCATTGATTGGTATGCGTTCATAACCGATGTCCTTGGCAGGAACAATATCTTTCTCAAATCTATAAAGGATACTACCATCCTTTTTGTTGTTCTTGCTGCTCTTCAAATTTCGAAGGAACACAGGATAGCATTTGTCCTGCTGAACTTGGTGTCGTATCTCAGGGGGATTTTCTTATGGGGATGATGTTGATCCCCCTCTTTCCTTCTTTTGTTTTGTATGACAAGAGAGAAAAACAAATCTGTTTTTTATAACCATTTTTTTCCCCTCTGTAACACTTTCTGTTCCACTAGCTTACAAAACATACAAGAGGTTGTTCAGGGGGATCAATAAACAAACAAAAACCTCTTGCTTTTTTCTTTTTCAAAAACTACTATATAAATAGTAATAGTTTTTAATTTTTTTATATGTCTCATACCCTTCCTCCTTTGCCATATTCTTACGATGCTTTGGAACCCTTTATTGATGCCAAGACGATGGAGATCCATCATGATCGGCATCATCAAACGTATCTCACCAAATTCGTTGAAGCGATTTCTTCTGTTCCTCAATGGGCTGAAAAACCTGTGGAAGAAGTCTTAATGCATCTGGATCAGATTCCTGAATCGGTTCGTACGGCGGTGAAAAATCATGGCGGGGGATATTATCATCATTCTCTGTTTTGGCCCATGATGAAGAAAGACGGTGGAGGAGAACCGGTCGGGAAAATCGCCAAAGAAATCACCAAACAATTTGGATCGTTTCAAGTGATGAAAGACTCCTTTGAGCAAGCCTGTCTCAGTTTATTTGGAAGCGGATGGGTATGGCTTACGATCAACGCAGAAGGGAAATTAGCCATTACCCCCAGCTTTAATCAGGATAGTCCCATTTCAAACGGACTGATTCCTCTTCTGGGGAATGATGTCTGGGAACATGCGTATTACTTGAAGTATCAAAACAGACGGGCTGAGTATGTCGAAAACTGGTGGAATGTCGTGAACTGGGAGTATGTGGAAGAACGATACCAAACCGTTATGACACCAAAATAGGAAGCACCAAACGGGTGTTTCCAAGGCCTATTGTATGAAATGTTTGCACTGGATATTTAAAAAACAGGTATTATTGCTTTTATCGTCCAAGAAAGATATGATAGAGGTGTGACCGATCTGTTATGCAAGATTGGAAAACATGGATTATCCCGGCTGCAATTATACTGGTTGCTCTCGCTGTTTTTCTTTCTCCGTCTCCTTCCCTTGCGCCTGAGGGAGATCAATTTATTTTATATTCTCACCTTCCTGTTATGAACATCACAAGTCCTGCTTTTCAACACTATGGTTCTATTCCTCCGCTGTATACTTGTGACGGGAAAAACATCAATCCTCCCCTGATATTTTCTGATATTCCCGAACAAGCGAACAGTCTCGTTTTGATTATGGCTGATCCCGATGTCCCTCCACAAGCGGGTGTTCCTGTTTGGGATCATTGGATTGTGTTTAATATTCCTCCGACGGTGACAACGGTTGAAGAAGGCAAAAACCCCGAAGGAGTTTTGGGGAAAAACACGAGTGGGAAATTAGCATATGGAGGTCCTTGTCCCCCTGATCGAGAACATCGGTATTTCTTTCAACTGTATGCGTTAGATACGATGCTTTCTCTGCCCGCTGGTTCTACAAAAAAAGAGGTGGAAGAAGCGATGAAGGGGCATGTTATAGCCAAAGGAGAACTGATCGGGTTGTATAATCGAAAACGATAATCCCTCATCTTTTTCTGATTGATTTTCTCTTCCATATCTGATAAGAAGAGCGAGGATTTATTATCGGTATACCATTTTATCTTTCTCTTTCTTTTTTCCCCAAGAAAGCGAAGGTTCACACATTGGTATAGGCTTATAATCTCGGCATGCAGGAAGAAATGGCAAAAGGACTGAGTGTTGATCAAGCCCATGAGATGGTACAAAAGAACATGGAAAGCAATCCTACCTTTTACACCAATACGCACACACTTGCACAGTTTGGAAATCTCTTGGAGAACAAAGATTGTGATGGATCCAATCCTCACTGTCCTGAATAAAACAGTCTTTTGGAAAGCGATGAAAAAATCGTACAAATATCAGAATCATCTTCCGTAATTTCTATGATCCAGAAAAAACTTGTTCTGCAGGGGAAAGAGGTTCCCTATCGTTTATGTAAACGGAAAGGGATGCGCTATATGCGGCTTTCGTATAGCCCTTTACGAGGATTGTCCGTTTCTGCGCCTCGATGGTATCCTCTCTATTTCATTGAACGATTTATACAGGAGAAAACAGACTGGATATTGGATAAAATGAAGCAGTTTCCATTGGCTCTCTTGGAGGCAAAGAATCGTCAGGATGAGGAAGAATATAGGATGAAGAAAAAAGTGGCGCAGAATATATTACAAAATATTGCAGAGAAATATGCGGATCGTTATGGGATAGGATACCATAAACTGAGTGTACGCAATCAGCACACACGCTGGGGAAGTTGTTCCAGAGCCAAGAATCTCTCTTTGCAGTATAAAGCGGCTTTTTTGCCTGACCATTTACGTGATTATATTGTGGTGCATGAGCTCTGCCATCTGCGTGAGATGAACCATTCCAAAAAATTCTGGGATCTTGTTGCTCAGACATTTCCCAACTATAAACAGATCAGGAAGGAACTTAAAACATATCGGATGTGAATAGAGTGAGTGGTATCTCTCTTGTCAGTCGATTTTAGTATTTTGGGGGAGATTCAAAATGTACAACACCCAAATTATACCTCTCAGTTTTTATTTTTATACAAATGCTGTAACTCTTTGTGGCTTTTAGGTGTGGACAAGTTTTTGTCAGAGGCAGACAAGTATAACTGAGATTCATGTAGTTTCGATCAAGGTACTGCTCTTCACCTTAAAGACTTAGGGGCTCCCAGAAGGACGAGCAGATCTGCTCCCATAGGGGGAGACTTTGATTTTTTGGGTTATTGCAGTATTCAAGCATTTTCTGTTCGGTAGGAAGGAAAATCCACAACAGAAGAAATCATAGATTCCCGCCTCCGCGGGAATGATAGAAAAAGGAACGTAAACCGTAAAGGTCACAGTTCCCCGACCTTTACGGTTTACATGCGATTGGATATGTTTTGAGCTTACTTCTTTTTCTGAATTGGTTTTATGATGCATGTTTTTTCTTGGATGTTTTTTTCTTCGTTTTTTCCGTCTTGATCGGTTTTGTACTCAAAGGATTGAGAGGGTCTTGTTTGGCCGATTTTAAGTTTTTTTGATCAGAAAAACTTCAGCCTTTGTATGAAAAGGAAAGAGAGCAGGATCATACAAGATGATCTTGGTTCTCATGTATCACATACATCTTCTTTTCCACGGCAAAAGAAATAAACAGGTTAACATGATAATCACAGTGTCATCAGGAGCCTAAGAAGATTTATGTTGATGGGAAAAGGTCTTTGGTTGGTAGAACAAGTTTTTTCCCTGTATAGGAAGGGATCTGATAGTATTCTGATTGAGTTTCGCCATGGATCCACCATTGTCCTTTTTGTTCAACCATAAATGCTTTCCACAGCAATTGATGATTGGCATCAAAGAGAGAGAGGATTGTTTTTTGTTTTGTATTCTCAAACGTTTGTTTATCTTGATCAGAGAGAAAATCAGATGCTTCTAAGGAGGTTAGTGTCTGCAACAGATCATTCATCATATTTTCTGGTACAGCATTCGTTTTCTTTCCCCATGTTGCTTCCCATTTTCCTTCCTTGTTCTTCTGTACCACAAGATGTATTTTCTCTTGTTGTTCTTCTATGGTATGGATCTTTTCGGATGAAATGGAAATGATGGTTTTATCTCTCCATGCAGATACATCTGATGTGACGAAAGAACGTAAACCCGTTTTGATCAGATATACCATGTTACTTTTTCCCAAACGAAGATAGATTGTATTGTACATCGATCCGGGCATTCCAACGATCAGTGTCACCGGCGATTGATGGTTCGCCTCGATGGTTATGGTATATCCATTGGTTTGATCTACTCCCATTCGTTGGAAATTTTCATTATTTTTGGATACCAGCTGTTGTATCATGGATTGCGAAAGTGTGGTTAGAAAATCGTGTACTTTTGTTTCGGATGCTTTGAAGGTGTTCACAAACCACCCTGTTGATTCTTTATGAAGTTTCAGAGCGGTATTGCCATGCGTAATCTGAACCGATGTCACGGTGTCATTGGTCCAGGAAGAAAAAGGAATTTCTGGAAGGATCATTGTTCCTGTTCCTGTTTTTTCATTATGCGGCAAAAGGTAAGGAGAGATAGACATTCCCAACAACATCAGAAAGATGACTAACAATATGATGATGGTTTGTCGTTTCATATTTGTCTTGATTAATAGGTATAGATTTTGGATCGCATTATTTTTCTTCTTCCAAAGCGGATGGTAGCAATGATCAGCGGAAGCAAAACAGCAAAGGCGAGATTGCCATATTGGATCAGGGATTGTTGATAATCATGTTCAAAAGAAAGTTTATGGGCTGTTTTTTGTTTTAACTGTATAGATGCCAGCGAGTCTTCTTGGGCAAGATACGAGATGGCATTGACGGCAAAAGCGATATTTTCCGGATTGCGAGACACAACATCATCATTCAGGAAGGATGAATTTCCTACTACGACCATTCTGCCGTGTTTCCCATCTTGGGGAGTCAGAGCAACCGCAACGATTTGTTCTCCTAAATGACTGGTTGAGAAGGTTTGATCAGGAGCCAGGTTAAATGGTGGTTCTTGGACTCCTCCGGCTTTTGTTGTGGCAAAGAGAATTTTGGCATTCAGTTTTTGCTGTTCCAGTGTGTTCTGGTCGATTTTGATTGAACTTCCCCAAGGTAATACAATACTTTGCAGATGATGAACGATGACAGAAGAGGTATCTTTTACCGGGACACGTGGCCAAAAAGGATAATTGGTGAAGAAATAGGTCATTCCTCCTCCAAACTGGATAATCTCATTGGACCGCACATCATACACGATGTTGGTTTGAACATCGACCCCATAGGATTTTGTGAGATCGTTTAAACTATTTTTATTTTCTGTTGCGAAGAGCCCTTGTTGAGGGATACTGACGGTATGTAAGAGAAACAACACAGAACCTCCTTGGTCAATATAGTCGGTAATCATTTTTTTGGTAGCATCATCAACCGGTTGTTGTGGTCCAGCAATGACGACAACGGCGGTTTGAGCCGGGAAAGAGGTATCTTTATCTGTCTTGGTAAAGGTTTGTACCTCAAACTGTTTGGATAATTCTTTTGCCAATGTTTTATAGTCTGTCGTGGTACTTTTTTCTCCATGTCCGCTAAGAAAGACAATGTTCTTTTTTGTCGTGGTGGTTAATTTTTTGATGAAACTGGTCAACTGATATTCCAGATCCGATGTATCCTGAATATAGGGGATGACTTCATGATCGTTTGCATAGGAGATTACGATGCCGAGATATCCTTTTTTGACCTGCAGTTCTGATTGTCCCATGACGTTAAACTGAATCTCTATTACCCCCAACGATTTTGCTTCTGTGGCAATATCCTGGTTGGTAGGATCTTTTTCGTGGACAATGATATTCCCTTTGCCGTAGGTCTGATAATCCTTGAGGAGATCTTTCGTTTCTCTCAGCACCGGCTGTACTTGTACGGGCAGTTCATGGGAGGCATAGAGGGTGATATTGACCAGGTCTTTCAAATTGGCCAAGGTTGTTTTGGTTGCCTCTGACAGGGAATATATGTTCCCTTGCGTAAGATCCACTCTGCCGGGAATCCATGATCCGATCACATTGGTCAGTAACGCAATGCCGATAAATAATGCTATGCCGATTTGGAAACTTTGGTATTTTTTCTTATTATTTCCAAATTTAAATTTGAGCAGTTTGAGATACCCCAGACTTATAAAAATAATGGTGAAAGAAAGAAAATACCAGATATCACGGGTATCAATAACTCCTCGGGCCATGGAATCAAAGTGGGTGATTAATGATAATTGCTCCATAAGAGGAGCAAAGAACAGTGGAAAAGAAGAAGAAAAAAATGGTGTCCCGATCAAGATGAAGATGAAAATCACCACGGCGGTAACGAGCAACGTGGTGATCACGCTTGATAGGGTGCTGGAGATCCAAATGCCCAAGGAAACCAAGAACAGCACAGTACAAAAACTGGAGAGTAATTGTCCGATAAATACGCCCCAATCTAATGGTCCATACCAGGAAAAACTTATGGCGATCGGAATGGTAAAGAGTAAAGCAAAACAGACAAAGAGGAAGGCGGCAATACATTTCCCCAGAATCATTTCAATACTGTTGATGGGGGTGGATAACAACCATTCCAGTGTTCCTTCATTTTTTTCCTGGCAGATCGCTCCCATGGTGACGGCCGGAACAACAAACAACAGCAGCCAAGGGAGGATATCGAATAATCCACGCAGGTTGGCTTCCCCCACTACAAAAGCATTTTTGAAAAACAAAAATTCCCATAACAACAGAAATACCACAAGAACAATGTAGGCGGTGGGGGTATCAAAATAGTTTTTAAGTTCTTTATGCGTGAGGGTGAGAATATTCGTTATCTTCATAGGATTGGGTGAGTTGATGAAATATATCTTCGAGATTTTTTTCTTCCTCGACAACTTTCCAAACAATCCATTTATGTTTGTGGATCAGCGCTGAGAGCGAAGGCTGAATACTGGCTGTTTTCCCAACGATCAATTTTCCGACGAATCGATGATTTTTCTCTCGGATGATTTCTACTGCTTTCACTCCTTCGATGGTTTTGAGTTCTTCTTCCACATTTTTTCCCTCAATATCAACAGTAATCATACGTTTTTGTTGTGCTTGCCGAGAAAGATCATCTTTACTCCCATCGGCTACGATTTGTCCTTTCTGGATAATAATGAGACGATGACAGATAGCTTGTGCCTCCTGCATGACATGGGTACTGATGAGGATCGTATGATTTTTGGACAATGTGGTAATCAGGGTACGAACGTCTGTACGTTGATTGGGATCGAGTCCTTCAGTTGGTTCATCCATAATAATGATCTTGGGACGTCCAAGGAGTGCCAATGCAATACCGACCCGTTGTTTAAACCCTTTGGATAACTCTCTGATCGGACGGTAGTACACTTGTTCAATACCTGTGGAGGATACCACAAAATCACATTCCTGTTTATAATGTTTTTGGGAAATATTTTTCAATTGAGCGGTCAAGGCAATCATATCGGATACCAGCATATCTTTATACAAGGGATTGTTTTCCGGCATATATCCAATGATTTGTTGCACGCTTTGAGGATCTTTTTCCCGATCGATACCGTTAATCGTAATTGTCCCCTGATCGGGAGCAAGATATCCCGCTAAAAGACGCATCGTTGTTGTTTTGCCTGCTCCATTGGGGCCTAATAAGCCCACCACTTCTCCTTCTGTAATCGAGAAGGTCATGTTATGAACAGCAAGCGTCGATCCAAATGTTTTGGTAAGATGTGAAACCTCAATCATAGTGTCAAAAAAAGATACAAAAATATACTACTAAGATCGTTTTTACGGTCAAGTATTCTTGCATAGTATACGTTTCAGAGCATGATCATCTTTCAGTTGTATCTTTCCCGATATTACATTTCAAACATCGTTCCTGAAGCCTGAACACACTATCTTGTTACGGAGAGGGGGAGTGAATTTTTCTTTACGATGAAGAGACCCTAAGGGTTTTGCAATGGTGTAATCCTTAGGGTCTTCATGGTTGATTATTTCTTTTTCTGAATCGGTTTTGCGATGAATGTTTTTTTCTTCGATGTTTCTTTCTTCGTTTTTTCCGTCTTGATCGGTTTTGTACTAAAAAGACTGAGGGGTTCCTGTTTGGCCGATTTCAAAGGTTTTTCTTTTTTGATGGGGAGTATGATGTTGTCCTCTTTTTTCTTCTCTTCTTTCTTAGTCGGGAGAACGTGTTTGACTTCCCCAGAAGATGGTATCTTTTTCTTTTCCTCAGCTTTTTGTATTTTCTCTTTTTCTTGAGTGGAAGCTTCTTGTGTTTCTTCTTCTATTGCTTGTTCTTCCGATTCTTTTGGAGGCGTTTCCCGAAGGTCTTTCTGATTGGCTTCTTCCTCCGTGTCATCGGTTTTCTTAATGAAAGACATACTGGCAACAGCATCATTTCCATTGAGTCTCATGACAAACACCCCTTGTGTAACTCGTCCACGCAGAGGAATATCTCCCATATGAATGCGAATCATCTGTCCTTGTTTGGAAACAACCAAGAAATCACCAAGTTGTCCTTTTTCTACGATACTGACGCCAACGATACTTCCTGTTTTTTTCGTTAAGAGCATTGCCTTGATTCCACTTCCGCCTCTATTTTGCAGACGATATTCGTCGATATATGTTTTCTTCCCTAAACCTTTTTCGGTAAGAATATACACATAGGAATCTTTACTTGTGATAATGTCCATCTTGACGACCATATCATTTTCCTTCAGTCGAATACCTCGTACTCCACTTGCTGCTCTTCCCATGGGACGAACATCTTTTTCACGGAAGCGAATACTTTGCCCTTGTTTCGTCACTAAAATGATCTCATCTTCCCCCGACGATTGTTTGGCACGCAAGAGCTCATCTCCCGGACGGAGTTTAATAGCAATAATACCGGAGCTTCTGATATTTCTAAATTCCTCGAAAGCTGTTTTCTTAATTTGTCCTTTTGTTGTGGCGATGACCAGATATTTCCCCTTCAATTGTGTGGTGTCCACCGTGGTAATCACCTTTTCGTCTTCCTGCAGATTTAAGAGATTCACAATCGCTTGTCCTTTCGCCTGCCGTGAGGCTTGGGGAATATCATAGACGTGGAGCTTAAAAACCCGTCCTTTATTGGTGAAGAATAAGAGTTCATTGTGATTTTTGGTGGATAAAATCTGTGCAATCTCATCTTCCTCTTTCGTTGTCATAGCCACAATTCCTTTCCCTCCGCGATGTTGTACACGATAGGAGCTGGGGGAAATACGTTTGATATAATTTTCCCGCGTAATGGTGACGATCATATCCTCATTGGGAATCATATCTGTTATGTTTATTTTCCCTAGTGGATAAGGAACCACCTCGGTTCGTCGCTCATCACCGTAGGCGTTTTTGATATCGATAAACTCCTTTTCAATAATGGCGAATAACTTTTTTTTATCTCCTAAAATGGATTGCAACTCTTTGATCAGAGCTCGTTTTTCTTCCAGTTCGTCTTCTATTTTTTTTCGTTCCAGTCCTGCCAATGTTCTCAATTTCATCTCCAAAATAGCCTCCGCTTGAATATCGGTAAACTCGAATTTTTTGATCAAATTTGCTTTTGCGGTGTCTTTATCCTCTGATTTTTTAATGGTGGTAATAATCTCATCAATATGATCCAAAGCTTTTTTCAACCCTTCTAAAATATGGGCACGATTTTGAGCCACTTTTAATTCAAATTGTGTTCTTCTGGTGACCACTACCTCGCGATGGAGAATGAAATGTTCCAGTATGCCCTTGAGGTCTAATAACTGAGGCTGAATCCCATCTACGAGCGCCATCATATTAAACCCGAAACTGCTCTGCATGGGGGTCATTTGATAGAGTTGGTTTAAGAGCTTGTTCGGGAATGCATCTTTTTTGAGCTCGATCACAATACGAATGCCATGCCGGTCCGATTCGTCACGTAGGTCTGTGATGCCAACCAATTTTTTATCTCGTACCAGATCGGCAATTTTTTCGATTAATACCGCTTTGTTCACCTGATAGGGAAGTTCGGTGACGATAATGGCCTGTTTCCCGTTTTTTAATTCTTCGATAGTCGCTCTTGCGCGCATAATGACGCTTCCTCGTCCGGTAGCATATGCGGTTTTAATGGCTTCTACATCATAGATAATGCCTTTGGTGGGAAAATCAGGTCCTTTGATATACTGCATCAAATCGTCTACGCTGGCTTCCGGATGGTGAATAAGATATACTAACGCATCCATCAATTCTCCTAAATTATGGGGAGGAATATTGGTTGCCATCCCCACGGCGATGCCCATAATGCCGTTTAACAGCAGATTGGGAACTTTTGCAGGAAGGACAACGGGTTCCTTTAAACGACCATCATAGTTGTCTCGAAAATCGACAGTCTCCTTTTCGATATCAGCCAAGAGCTCCTCAGCCATTTTAGTCATTCTACATTCGGTATATCGCATAGCCGCTGCGCTATCGCCATCGACTGACCCAAAGTTTCCCTGTCCGTCAATCAACAGGTACCGCATGGAAAAATCCTGTGCCATCCGAACCAATGATTCATACACGGCGCTGTCTCCATGAGGATGATATTTTCCCAACACGTCCCCCACAACAGAAGCCGATTTGCGATACTTGGCGGTCGATCCCAACCCTGTCTCGTTCATGGTGTACAAGATTCGTCGATGAACAGGTTTTAAGCCATCTCGAACATCCGGCAGAGCACGATCGACGATAACGCTCATAGCGTAATCAATGTAACTCTTTTGCATCTCCTCCGTAATTTCGCGAGGGAGGGGAATCAGGTTGGTTGGGGAAGGGGAGGTGTCTGGTATTTTTTCCTTCATATATTTTCGCTTTTCATAGATAAAAATTAAACATTCCTACTATACACATTTTATAAAAAAAAGAAAGGGAAAAAGATAAAAATGCTCCTCTTTTCTCCGAAGAGATGTTTGAGGTCATTTTTGAATACGAATGTGATATGTGCTATAGGGCAAGAAAAGTAAAAATCCAAACTTTCTTTTTGCCAAAGCAGTAAAAAAGGATACAATCAATTTGTTTCTCTTACTGATTTTTTTGTGGATGCTTCTTTGTTACCATATCTGACAGGGCTGGTCCAACAATATGGATATATGGTGATCCTGGTGATGACCTTTTTGGAATGTGCTCTGTTTTTAGGACTCTTTGTTCCGGGGGAAACCGTTGTTATTGTAGGAGGACTTTTTGCCCATCAAGGCCAATTGAATCTTTTCTTGGTTCTTTTGGCTGTTGTCGTGGGCGGATATCTGGGAGATATTGTTGGATATTACATCGGATATATCTGGGGAAAAGATGTCGTGGAAAAAATCGGCCGCCGCTTTGGATACCGAAAGAAACATTTTCAAAAGGTCCATGATTTTTTTCAGCAGTGGGGATGGATTGCCATTATTATCGGACGGTTCCTGTCCTTATTTCGTTCCCTTCTCCCTGCCACGATTGGGACGGTAAAATTCGAGCAGCAAAAATTCTTTCTCTTCGATCTTATTGGGACATCTCTTTGGGGAATGACTTTCGTTTTCTTGGGATATTTTTTAGGGGAAAGCTGGCAACTGGTTGCGCATTATGGAACCATCATGGTGGTTTCAACCTTTCTACTGGGGTTTGTGTTGGTTTATTTTATCTTTCAGGGGAAAAAAGAAAAATGATAGAATCCATATTATTATGGCTGGTGGATGTTATTGGGAATTTCGGGTATATCGGATTGGTTGTTTTAATGGCGATGGAAAGTACATTTATTCCGCTTCCTTCCGAACTGATCCTTCCGCCTGCGGGATATCTCGTCTTTCAGGGGAAAATGGAATATCCATTGGTTATTTTGTATAGTATATTGGGAAGTATCCTTGGTTCATTATTCAGCTATTGGTTAGGCGATGTGTTTGGACGGAAAATTCTTATCCGCTATGGGAAATATGTAGGACTAACCGAGCACCATTATCAGAAGGCAGACCAATTTTTTCAGAAACATGGTTCCATCAGTATTTTTGTCAGTCGGTTGATTTTTGGTATCCGACATTTTATATCTTTTCCTGCCGGTGTAGCCAGAATGAGACTTGTTCCGTTTGTGATCTACACCATGATCGGTGCAGGATTGTGGGCTTTCATCCTTACGGCTCTTGGGTATTTTGTGGGGAAAAATCAGGCCTTGTTGCATCGGTACTATCAAGAAATAGGAATAGGTCTGGTGATCTTTTGTGTGGCTCTTGTGAGCATATATATTATCTGGTATAAAAAACGTACACCTCACTAAAATGCTATGAACATCATCGAATCCATCTTGTTTGGTATTGTCCAGGGGTTGACGGAGTTCCTGCCTATTTCCAGCACAGCCCATTTGACGCTTTTGGGGAAATTATTGGGGAAAATATCCTTGGATCATCCCGAACAATGGACGGCCTATATGGCGGTTATACAACTGGGAACGTTGTTTGCTGTTCTTCTCTACTTTGCGAAAGATATCTTCATCATCATTCGAGATTTTATACGGGATAATCTCATCTATCCCAAAAAAATAAAAGAACAATCTTTCTTTAGCCGGCAGGGATGGATGGTTATCGTGGGAACGATCCCTGTTGTGATAGTGGGGATGCTTTTTAAAAAAGAAATCGAGGGAACTTTCACGAAAAGTTTACTTGTCATTGCGGTCAGTCTCATAATGTGGGGTATCCTATTGGGTATTGCTGAAAAAGTGGCACAACACCAACGCGATGAAAAACATATTACTTTTTTTGATGCTCTGATCATAGGGATAGGACAGGTTTTTGCTCTTATTCCCGGATCTTCTCGGAGTGGAACAACAATAACCGCCGCTTTGTTTATGGGGCTTACACGAGAAACAGCAGCGCGATTTTCATTTTTGCTCTCTATTCCTGCTGTCCTGGCAAGCGGCTTGTTGGAATTGAAGGATAGTTTACACTTTGTGACGTTGGGGATGTTGTGGTCCTATCTGATTGGCATTTCCGCTGCATTTATAAGCGGATATATTGCAATTGATATTCTTCTCAAATTTCTCAAGAAAAAAAGTACATGGGTGTTTGTCTGGTACCGGATTGCTTTCGGGGTTATTCTTCTTGTATGCTTGGTGGGGTAAACCTATAACGCGTTTCTATATGATTGGTAACTGTCTCATTTTTTTGCACTCTACTTTTTAATCCTCCTTCCTGAGTAATACAAAAAACATATGAAAGAGGTTGTTGCTTACATTTGGCGTTTTGTGAGACCGTATAAGGTGCGTCTTTTCTTGTCGCTGTTTCTTCTGGTGGGAGTAACCTTTTCAACGCTTGCCGAACCCTACATCTATAAGCTCATGATTGACACCCTGACCACCTTTCAACATGATCCTATCACGGCGTTTCATTCCACCATCGTGTATATGATGATATGGGCGGCTATCAGTATGACAGGGCTGATCTTATTTGGTCTCTACCGGTATATAGTTAATATGATTTTCCTTGATGTGCATGCTGATTATTATAAGTATGCTTTTAGTAAAATTGTTGCTTTGGATATTCGTAAACACTTGGAAAAAAAATCGGGAGAGTTGGTGAAAAAATTCGATAATGCTTCTGAGGCGATTTTCTATCTTCCTTTTCAAGTGTTTGTTTCTCTTCTTCCTTCCTGGATGACATTTGTTGTTGTTCTTCTGGTTGCTTCTCTGATCCATTGGCCGATGACGTTGATTACAGCATCTTTGATTCCTGTCTATATCCTCATCTTCTATTTTGGAGCTATGCGTACCGGAAAAAAACAACGGGAAGCAATCGATCGATATAACAAAGCGATTGGACGAGCATACGATACGGTTACCAATATTCAGGTGGTCAAAAACTTTGTGCAAGAAAGCAGAGAGTTTGAGTTGTTTAATACTTTAATTCATCAGGCCACGGTCTTTCAAAAAAAGGTAAGTCGCTCATGGACGTTGCTTTCTTCTTCTGATTTTTTCCTGCGGATCGCTACGCGATTCGTTATCTTTGCCGGCGGTATTTATTTTATCACCCAGGGAACGCTCACGATGGGATCGCTTGTGATGTTCTTAGCATTTTCCAGTTCTATCTATGCTCCTTTACAAGAGTTGGGATATGAGCTACGGGATATGCAGAAACGAATGTTGGATATGAAGGTGGGTAAAGAAACGATTGAACAATCGTTGGAGGTGATCGATTCCCCCAAAGCCAAAGCAATCCGAATACAAAAAGGGAAGATTGAATATTGTCATGTTTTTTTTGCGTATCATCCTTCTAAACAAGTTCTGAAAGACATTTCTTTTATTGCTCCCCCCGGGAAAATAACGGCTTTTGTGGGACGTTCTGGAGCTGGAAAAACGACCATTATTTCCCTTCTGAACCGATTTTACGATGTGACGGGAGGGAAGATCATGATTGATGGGCAGGATATTAGAACGGTTTCTCTGGCGTCTTTACGACGATCTATAGGGATGGTGATGCAGGACAATACGATGTTTAACGATACGATTTATAATAATATTCATTATGCTTATCCTGCTGCTTGTCGGGAAGATGTGATTGAAGCAGCCAAGAAAGCAAATATTCATGAGTTTATCCAAGCTCTTCCCCAACAGTATGAGACAATAGTGGGAGAACGAGGATTAAAATTGTCCGGTGGGGAAAAACAACGTATCGCGATTGCGCGAGTGATTCTCAAAAATCCTCCCATTTTAGTCTTAGATGAAGCTACGTCTGCTTTGGATACAGAGACAGAACAAATGATTCAGGAGGCGTTAGAAAACATCATGAAAGACAGAACAACTCTTGTGATTGCACACCGCTTATCAACCGTTCGCAAAGCCCACCAAATTATTGTTTTGGATAAAGGGGAAATTATTGAACGGGGAACACATGAAGAATTGTTACAACAGAAAGGAGTCTATAAACGTATGGTTGATTTGCAGGTCAGAGGTTTCTTAAAATAATCTTCCATTGCACGGACGGAGTCATTTCTTTATTATATCGGTGTTTTTCGGGAACTGGCCTAATTGGCTAAGGCGCATCGTTCGGGACGATGAGATTCGGGGTTCGAGTCCCCGGTTCCCGACCATTCGTTTCATCCTGCAGATGACAGGACTCACTCATGGTCTATGGTAACCATCTTGTTTGAATCACATGGGACAATATTGGACAACGAGGCACATATTGCATCGGGGCATTTTGATGTGGAATTATCAAAATTGGGACAAGTACAAGCTCAGGAAATTGGAAAACGGTATCGTTCTATTTCTCTTGATGCCATTTTTTGTTCTGACCTAAAACGATCCTATGAGACGGCAAAGATCGCCTTTGAAGAACAAAACATTCCCATTGTTATAGACAGCCGATTAAGAGAATGTGATTATGGGGATTGGACGAGAAGACCAAGTACTGAGGTAGAAAAAGAGAAGGAAAATCATATTATGGAACCATTTCCCAATGGAGAAAGTTATACACAAACAGCAGATAGAATGAAATTATGCTTGGAAGATCTAAGAAACCAATATGAGAATAAAACAGTTCTTATTATTGGACATCGGGCGACACAGTATGGGTTGGAACATTGGATTCATAAAGTGCCTTTGGAACAAGTGGTCACTGCTCCATGGAAATGGCAACCGAGCCGGACATATCAGCTCTCGTCTCTTTAATTTTATTTTACATTTACTATTTTTATGAAACAAATTCTCCTCAATTTCCCCAAACAATTTTCCCAAGGCTATGAAATCACGAAGGATTTTGTGAGTCCTTATCATGGTATAAAGAATGTTCTGGTGGTCGGTATGGGGGGAAGTGCCTTGCCGGGAGATTTCTTAAAGATGTATTTGAGTGAAGATAATGTAAAAGTAAGTGTGGCTCGGGATTACCGTCTACGAAAACCAGTTTCGAACGATACGGTTGTGTTTGTTATTTCGTATTCGGGTAATACAGAGGAAACTATCGAAGCGTTGGAACAATTGATTCAAACAAAAGCAAATATTGTTGTTTTGGCCTCGGGAGGAAAACTGGTTGAACTGGCTCATACCAATAATCTTCCTCTTATCCTTGTTCCTCAAGGGATGCAGCCCCGCTGTGCAACAGGTTATTTCTTTTCTATCATGGTTGCTGTGTTAGAAAAAATGAATGTTGTTTCTCACAAACAGAACGAAATCATAAGCTTAAAAGAAACGTTGTCTTCTCTGGTGGATCATGCTTATCTTCAAAATCTGGCAAAAAGGATACAAGGCAAAGTTCCTTTGGTTTATGGAGCAAGCGACTTCTTGTTTGTTGTACGGAACATCAAGATTAAATTCAATGAGAACAGTAAAACCCAGGCTTTTTTCAATGTTTTTCCCGAACTGAATCATAATGAGATGGTGGGATTTACCCATTTGGTCATGACACCTTTTTTTCTCATTTTTCAAAAACCGAATGATCATGAACGGGTGATAAAAAGGATGCATATCTTTGCGCAATTGATGAAGGAAAAACATTTGGAAACGGAGATTATTCTCTTACGAGGAAAAACAATGCTGGAATGGATTTTTGAAGCATCCTATATGGGCGATTGGCTCTCTTATTATCTTGCGCTTGCCTATGGCATTGATCCTGAACCGGTTGTCATGGTGGAGGATTTTAAGAAAAAGATGGTAGCATGAGGTGTGACACGGGCTGTCCCCTGTATAACATAAGAAAAAGATTGACCTTTTTATTCTCATGATCTATACTAACTCTGTCGTAGACAGTAGGTGAACTGCACATGCAGGGATAAATCCTACCGAGATGAAAAAATAGATTTGATACCTTGTATAAGGTAGTCCTCCTTCGTCCTTTTGGGACTTGGGAAGGAGAGAGAGTCTGAGGCTCTCAAAATCTCTTGTCTACGGCAAGAGATTTATTTTTATAACCGTAACAGAGAGAGGAGGTGATATATGGCCGTTACAAAAGCAAAAAAATCTGAAATCTTGAAAGAGCTCATGGATAAATTTAAAAGAGCAAGGTCTCTTGTGTTTGTGAAAAACAATGGGGTTGATGTCAAAAGTCTGACCCAGCTCAAAAGAGAAATGCGCAAAAGCAATGTGGAAGTCAAAGTTGCCAAAAAAACCTTGATGCAACTTGCTTTTAAAGAAAACAATATCCCAGAAGTTCCGGAAGAGATTCTCACGGGGCCCATTATGGCGGTTTTAAGCTATGAGGATGAAATTGCTGGTGCAAAAATGCTGAAAGCATTTATGAAGACCAATGAAAAAATGGAGTTCATGGGGGGTGTCATCGACAATAAACTCTTCCATAAAAAAGATATTATTGCTCTTGCTGGTTTACCAGGTAAACAGGAACTGTTGGCGAAGGTTGTTGGTTCGCTCAAGTCTCCATTGTATGGACTGCATCATGCATTGTCCTATCATTTACGTGGACTGGTGCAGGTATTATCTCAAATTGAGAAACAAAAAGGCGGAACTCCTGCCTAATATTTTTTATTTCTTATTTATTCATGATCACTATGTCAGAAAACAATGTACAAAAAATTCTCGAAGCAGTGGAGAAATTGACTGTTGTCGAGTTGGCCGAATTGGTCAAGGCTCTTGAAGAAAAATTTGGAGTCAGTGCCGCTGCTCCTGTTATGATGGCCGCTGGAGGAGCTGCAGCTCCCGCTGCCGGAGGTGAAGCGGCAGAAGAAAAAACCGATTTCACTGTGGAATTGACTTCTGCTGGTGCAAACAAGATCAATGTCATCAAAGTCGTCCGTGAATTAACCGGATTGGGATTGAAAGAATCGAAAGACTTGGTTGATGGTGCTCCAAAACCTGTAAAAGAAGGTGTCAATAAAGAAGAAGCAGCAAAGATGAAAAAGGCTCTCGAAGAAGCTGGTGCTACGGTTACCTTGAAATAGTTTTTGAGATCAAATCAAAGGAAGTCTCCTTATACACCATAGGGGACTTCCTTTTTTGTCTGTTTATCTTTCTCTTGAGTGGAGGGGCATTTTATGCTACGTTCTGTGAGCATTTGTATTTCCCTACACGGGTCTGTAGCTCAACTGGTTAGAGCAGGCGCCTCTTAAGCGCAAGGTTGAGGGTTCGATTCCCTCCAGACCCACCATGTTTTTTCCCGCGTATTTCTGCCTCTGAAATGAGCTGAAAGGTTTATAGGAATTATCCCCAAAAAGGGAGGAGGAGTGTTTCTCTTGAAAAAAAGGCCATATTGCGGTATAATGATAATGAGAAGTTTTTCTTATATATATTTAATCTATTATTATTTTACAAAATGAAAAAGGTAACATTGTTATTACTTATTGTGTTGATGCTCAATTTATCTGTTTTTGTTGCAGGTACTGCGCATGCTGTAGCCGGGATACCATGCCCAGACAATTTTGTTGCAGATCAAACAAAACCCAATAGTTGTACACAATGGGATAAAGATGGCGATGGATATCTTGGATGTGATTTGAAAAACAATCAGGCTCTTGATTGTAATACGACTGTAATTACCAAGAAAGGAACAGGAGATTGTTTAGATGTTGGAAGTGTTACTGATAATGCTGGGAATATTATCAAAGCGAAAGATATTCATCCTGATGCTATTGATGTCCCCAATAATGGTGTTGATGAAGACTGTAATGGAGAAGATGCTGTAATAGGAGCTAAAACAACAATGGATGCCCAGGGAGTTTTGGACAATATCCGAAACTTTCTGATATGGGTTGTAGGAGGGGTCAGCGGAATCATTCTGATTATTGGAGGAATTATGTATGCCATGGCCGCCGGGGATGAACAGAAAACGAAAAAAGCCCGAAAAGCAATCATTGGTGCTGTTGTCGGATTGGTTGTAGCTCTCTTGGCTAATGTCATTATCATGGTAGTGTCAAATAGTATTGTAAAGTAAAAATCAGTTTTGATATACTAAAAAAGAAAGAGTTGTCTCTTTCTTTTTTAGTACCGTGTTGTTATGAATCATAAACTGACCATTCTCTTGAGTATTATATTTCTCCTCTGTATGGGGATTTTAATTGCTCTCTATACGGGATGGATCAAGTCTCCTGTCATTCTGTCCCCTCTTTCTTTCCGGAATAGCAATGGAACGGTGCAAAATCTCAATGCCAATATCCCATTAAAAAACCTGATTAAGAGAGAACCGAACACGACCTATGACGCCGCAATCCGGGATGGAGATCAATATTTTGCTCAGGGAGATTATCAGGATGCTATTGATGAGTATATTCATGCTGCACAATTGGATACAACCAAAATAGAACCCTATCAAAAACTGGGTGATGCTTATCTGTTGTTCGGAGATTATGATAAAGCATTTGAGAAGATACAGTATGTGATCAATAAAGATCCAACGAATGAAGGAGTGAAGATTTCTTTGGCAAAAGTTTATATTCGCAAAAGCGACTTTAATAATGCTCTCGACGTACTTCTCTCGTTGAATCCCGATAATCAAGAGGTGCGCTACTATATTGGCATTCTGCGGGCGTATCAGGGAGATATGGAGAAGGCATTAAATAATCTTATGACTGCTGCCCAGCTGAATCCTGAATCTGGGATAGGGAAAAAAGCTCAGAATACGCTGGCGAATATTCAGGAATTTAATCTTTTTATGGATGGGAAAAATATTCATCTGCGAACATTATTGGCTCGCAGTTTTATTCAAAACGGAGAATATCAACTGGCCATTGCGATGCTCAAGGATATTTTGAAAGACAATAAAACGTATCGGGATGCCTGGGTTTTACTGGGGTTCTCGTATTATCTTATCGGGAAAAATGAGATGGCCCTTGAGACGCTCAATAATGCCTATGATCTTGATCCTGAAAAACCGGAAACACAGTATTTCCTGGGGTTAACCTATATGAAATTAAATAATAATGAAAAGGCCCTGACATTTCTTATTCTTGCTCTCAAAAATGGTTTTGAACCACGGAGTGATGTGCAAAAAAAACTAGCTGATCTGTATCTTATCACCCAGCATTACGATGAAGCATTGAAAACCTATCTTGATATTATTCAAGAGGGGAAGGTGAATGATATTAACAATTATGTTCGTCCCATTTGGATCTATATCGATATCAAAAAACAACCCATGGAAGCCTTACATTTAGCACAACAGGCTCATACTGCCTATCCTGACAGTGCTATGGGATATAATTTACTTGGCTGGGCAGCGTTGGCCAATGATGATCTTGTTACCGCTGAGGAAAACCTTGACATTGCTCTCAAGAAAGATCCCAATATTCAGGCTGTATATCTTAATTTAGGGGATTTGTATGCCAAAAAAGGAGAGAAAGAAAAAGCGAAAGATTTTTACAAGCGTGCCTATTTTATGGATAAAAATAGCTCTATTGGAAATCTGGCAGCATCAAAATATAATACCTTACAAACCCCATAACGTATGGATATGGCTGTTCTGCTGTTCATATCTATTTTCCTGTTTTTCCTTGGAACCGTTCTTGGAAGCTTTATGAATGTTGTTCTTTATCGATTGCATAACAAAGAAAAAGGAATCGTTTGGGGTAGATCCTTTTGTCCCCATTGCAAACATCCCTTGGGCGCCCTTGATTTGATCCCTCTTTTTAGCTTTCTCTTTCTGAAAGGGAAATGCCGATACTGTAGCAAAAACATTTCATGGCAATATCCGATCGTAGAAAGTGTTACTGGTATGGTGTTTGTCTATCTTTTTTGGAGTGTATTCGGTTCTCCTCTTTTTTCTCCTGGGCAGATTATTGTTTATCTGTTGTATGGGTTTATTTTAGTGAGCATTTCATTTTATGATGTGTATCATTACGAGATTCCTGATGTGCTTATCATTCCCGGTATCATGCTTGCTGCTGTATTATCGGTCGGCACACTGATCACGCCCTTCTTTGCTCCACCGTTTGTGGATGCGCTCTTGGGGGTCCTTATCACCGTCGTATTTCTTGGTGGGCAAGTCTGGCTCTCCCAAGAACAATGGATGGGGATGGGGGATGTTTTGATTGGAATCTTTATGGGGCTTATTTTGGGGTGGAAATTAACCCTTGTTGCCCTTTTCTTTGCTTATATTATTGGAGCCGTTATTGGCGTTTTGCTTATGGTTTTCAAGGGTAAAAAAGGAAACAGTCATATTCCATTTGGACCGTTCTTAAGTCTGGGAACATTAATTGCTCTTGGAGTAGGCCATAATATCCTTTCCTGGTATCTCTCCTTTCTCTCTTAAGTTATGAGAGATTTTTCTTGCGTATGCGGATACTGTGCGGAGTTACTTCGACCAATTCATCGTCTCCAATATATTCAATAGCTTGTTCTAAACTCATTTGGCGCGGAGGAATGAGGCTTTCAGATGGTCCTTCTCCTTTGGATCGCATATTAGAGAGTCTCTTTGTTTTACAAACATTGACTTCAATATCCTCAGGTTTTGCATGTTGTCCTACAACTTGTCCCTTATATACATCTACTCCATGGCCAATAAAAAGTTCTCCCCGTTCTTGAGCATTCAAAAGCCCGTACGTGTTACTTTTCCCATATTCAAAAGCTATTAACGATCCATGAGGATTACGAACGATTTCTCCGACGAGTGGTTTAAATCCGGCAAAAAGGGTATTGATCATTCCCAGCCCTCTCGTATCCATTGTAAATTCATTGCGATACCCGATGAGACCTCGGGTGGGAATTGTGAAATGAAAATACGTTATGCCGTGTTCCACTTTCATGGTTTTTATTTCCCCTTTTCGTTTTCCCATTTTTTCAATAACAATACCGGCATATTTTTCAGGAACTTCTAGCCAAACCTCTTCTACAGGTTCGAGGGTTATGCCTTTTTCATCCTGATGCAGAATAACCTCCGGACGCGAAACCTCCAGTTCATATCCTTCTCTCCGCATTTTTTCAATAAGGATAGCAAGATGCAGTTCTCCTCGTCCTGACACAATGAATTCATCTGCCGTTTTTCCCTCTTCTACCTTGAGTGCCACATCGCTATCGAGTTCCTTATATAAACGCTCTCTGATATTTCGGGAAGTACAATACTGTCCTTCCTGTCCAGCGAAAGGGGATTTATTAACGGCAAATGTCATTTTGACCGTTGGGGGCTCGATATCAATAAGAGGAAGAGGATCCGCTTTGTCTCGGCTACAAAGGGTATCTCCAATATGAATATGATCGATGCCGGCAATAGCGGCGATATCTCCTGATTGTACCAAAGGCACCTCTATTCGTTCCAGCCCGCTAAATGTCATGAGTGCTGTAATTTTGGAAAATGTTTGTTTCCCCTCTCGATTAATATGCATGATGGTTTCCCCTTGTTTTACATTCCCCTTGTAAATACGTCCAATCGCAATTTTCCCTTTATAATTGTCATACGCTAGAGCTACCACATGCATTTGAAATGGTTCTGTCGCATGAGCGATCGGTGGAGGGATCTCTTCTAGGATCGTTTCAAAAAGCGGTTTAATATCCTGCATAGCTTCCAGAGTGTTCTCTTTTCCTGCCTTGCCCAATTTGGATGCGGCGTAGATAATCGGGAAATTAATCTGCTCATCTGTCGCTCCCAGATCAATAAACAGTTCAAATGTTTTTTCTAAAACGTAATGCACCCGTGCATTCTTCTTATCAATTTTATTAATGACCACAATAATTTTCAATTTTTGTTCCAATGCTTTTTTCAAGACAAACCGCGTTTGCGGCATAGGACCTTCCTGGGCATCAATCAAAAGAAGTGCCCCATCTGCCATCTTTAAGACTCTTTCTACTTCTCCTCCGAAATCCGCATGCCCGGGTGTATCAATAATATTTATTTTGACGCCCTTATACATCACGGAAGCATTCTTGGAAAAAATAGTAATCCCGCGTTCTCGTTCCAGATCATTGCTATCCATAATGAGGTCATCCGTTTCGGTGAGTTTCCCCAGATTGGTTCCGGATTGTCGAAGCAGCGCATCCACCAGGGTAGTTTTTCCGTGATCGACGTGGGCAATGATGGCAATATTGCGTATTTCCATAAATATTTTTTGTCATTTCGTTCCTGCCTGCTCGACTCTGGAAGGTTCCAGAATCTCGTTGCCTGTTTCTCTGAATCGCTGCCCCTGCAGGCAGGCAGGCTGTAACAAGTTCAGAATGACAATGTATAATTAAAAAAGTAAGCTTGCTTAGCTTACAGCAATTATTTTTTTCTGTCTAATGAAAATTACTTCATCACAATATTATACACAAACTGTTGAATTTCCTTGTACGTAGTATCTTTGGGAAGCAGAATATAGGCATTGGCCGGACTTTTGGTTGAGTAAAGGTAATTGGCTGTGGAAATCACATTTCCTGTTTTGAGGCGATAGTTTTTATAATCCTGATAATATCCTAGGACCTGGAAAATATTCATGTCAGTATGCACAGCAGAAAGGACGATATTCCCCATCTCAAAGAGTTTATTGATGTCTGTTATATTCAGGGCGTTGCATTTTTGGAAAACAGTATAAACCACTTGTTGTTGTCTCTTGGCTCTCTCAAAATCAGAATCGTCGTGGCGTGTTCTGGCATATTTTAAAGCTGTTTCTCCATCCATATGTTGCCAACCAGCCTTTATGGAGAAGGTTTCTACTGTTCCATCACCTACCGGATAGTTTGTATCTTCTATTTCTTTTTCCACATTGATATCAATACCCCCCAACGCATCAATTATCTTTTTAAATCCATCAAATTGAACAGTAATATAATGATGAATGACCAAGCCTGTAATATCATGGATATAGACTCCGAGGGTATCTTGCCCAAATGTTTTCGCAATTTCATTAATTTTTCGTCCTTCCACATATAAATCACGGGGGATGGAAATGAGAGAAATGGTTTGTAATGATGGATTGATAGAGACAATCATGATCGTATCTGTCAATCCGCCATTTTCTCCCAGAATAAGGAAGTTCACGATATTATTTCCATAAATAATATCCGATTGATGTTGTTCCGCTGCGATGCTAAGACTCATTAATTTCTGGATCTGATTATTCTGTTCATCAATGCGTTGTTGTAACCCCGCAATGAGATTTTCTTTCTCATCGGGATCTTGGTTTCTTTTGCGCGAGAGTTTATCTCGTACACTTTGCAGACCGAAAGTAAGCATAGACAGATCAGCTTGTAATGATTGAACATGTTGTACCAACTGATTATTTTTTTCCTGCAACGCTCCGTTTTCTTTGATGAGTCCGTTATATTTTTGGTTTTGGCTCTCCATGACGATGTTGATGTTGGGGTTGATAACAAACCATTGATACAGCATGAACGATACCGTTCCCAAGGCGAGGATAGTGGCAAGAACACTGAAGATGTTAAAAATTTTCCCTTTTTGCAAAGCGGTAAAGATTTGAGCTTCTTTGACCATCTCTTGGACCTCGATACTGTGGGGAACAGATTGTAAAATACTTTTTCCCATGATCAGCACTTTTCGATATTCTTTTTTCTGATATGCTTCTCGAATAAGGATTAAGGCCGCCTCAAGTGTCATGGTTTCATGGTTCATAGGTTTTTTTATACAGTAATACCTAATCTTGCTTCAATTTCTTGATCTACGAATTCACGTTTTCGCCCGTATTTCAGACGCGAATATTTTTTAACAATATCGGCAATTTTCTGGTTTTTTCCTGTTTCGTCCCAAATGGTTTCGATCGAAAAGACCCGAGAAGTTGTATTGTTGATATTCAGTTTGATATATGCTTTATAGTTGGCGATGGAGATGATGTCTTGTTCCGACAATACGGGGGCATATTCTTTTGCCAAATATTCTGCATCTTCGGCGCCGATTTTGAAACTCATCATGGTTCCGACATTTCCAAAGACAGCATCTCGAATTTGCGTGCTTTGAGCTCGTCCTATTTCTTGGGTGATCAATTGACCGATATACTGATGCGCCATAATCAGATTCAGGTGATATTTTCGTGCTTCGGACAAAATCGTTGCGAATGTCTCGGTGGCGAAGTTCTGAAACTCATCGACGTAGAGGAAAAAATCTTTCCGGCTTTCTTCAGGAATATCAGCCCGAGACAGTGCGGCCATACTAATTTTATTGACAAATACAAGGCCAAGCAGTTGAGCGTTCAGATCGCCTATTTTCCCTTTCGACAAATTGACGAGTAAAACTTTTTGGGCATCCATGATTTCCCGCAGATTAAAAGCACTATGAGCTTGACCAATAATATTGCGCATGGTTGTGTTGGTGATGAAAGGACCGAATTTTGCACTAAAATAGGGGATCATTTCCTGTTTTTCCCGATCTCCAGTCTGAGCATATTCATGTTCCCAAAAGGAACGTACAACTGGATTTTTTACTTTTGTCAGACGATATTTCATAAAGACATCATCCACAAAGAGACGCGGCACATCGATCAGAGTGGCCCCTTCTTCTGTATCTTCCATCAGGGTTAAACAGCCATTTCTGAAATAATGTTGAATACGAGGACCAAAGATCTCATTGCCATACATTTTGATAAAGATTTCTGTGGCATCAAGACTTGCACGGTCCATCTCTTCCGGTGTTTTGGCGTCCAAGATGTTGAGTCCCATCGGGCGTTCACTATCAGATGGATCAAAGACGATGACATCTCGAACCCGTTCTTTCGGGGTATAGGCTAAAACATCTTCAACGAGGTCGCCATGAGGATCAATGACACAGAGACCTTCATTGGCTTTTAAGTCCTGTCGTGCTAAAAACGATAAAAAGGCAGATTTCCCCGATCCTGATTTCCCGATAATATAATGGTGACGTGATCGATCCTTTTTGAGCATATGTATCTCTGTTTTTACTCCTCGGTACACATTGTAGCCCAACAAAATCCCTGTTTTGGGAACATCAAGAGGCGCGGGGACAACTTTATAGGGAAGCCATCGAATCACGGGGACTTTATTGAAATTGGCATCAGGGAAATGATATAAAGATGCCATTTCATCGGGGGTCAGAAGACATTTCTTCTGGAAAAAACCAATAAGTCGTTTTCGAAAAGCGAGATACAACAGAGGTGTATTGATAAAATCAAAAGGAAGAATTCGTCTATTTTGAAACCAGTTATTATAATTATCTTGGAAGAGGTTAAATGAGACGACAATATTATTCAACATATCATCGACTTCGCTTTTGGATTTTTTTGAGAAAGCAAAAATACGAAGTGCAACATCAAACCCCGGTTCTCCAATCTTTTCGCCGGTACGTTTTAACGATTCCTCTTGAGGTTGAAGCATACGAATAAATGCATCTCCTCGCTCAGCTCCTGGAGCAGATGTCATGGATGTTGTATCTCCCCCCACAAAGGCATCAAAAATAGTTCCGAGCCAACCTAATCCCGGAATACCCGAAAATGTTCCCGTTTTTTTCCCTTTGAAAATGGCATCAGCAGTCTTCTTTGCTTTTTTTCTCCAATGATTGGATCGGGGGCGAATAACCATTTGAAAAACGGCCCGTTCATCTTTCTCTAATTTTGAAAAGACATTGGAAATACCGTTTAACGGATCATCCTCTAAAACCTTGTATGTCTTGATTGGATAAAATTTCGGTCGTTTTTGAAATAAAAAATATCCCTTCAGATTATACCCTTTCTCGTATGTTTTATACTCCGGGCCAATTTGTATATCGGCATCGGGATAATAACTGGTTACTTGTTTCTCAATAATATTCCGATAATACGGGAATGTGGTAATATAAAAATTCAGTTCTTGATTTTCCAAAACAAGTTCAAAACTCATTTTGTCTGTCTTGAACACATGGGATCGCAGCATGTTCATGAGATTCAGTTGACGTATTTCCCATAAAGAGCGGTAGAGCTGATGCATAATAGCAACTTTTTCTCTAAAATCTTTTTTGGTTTGTTGTTCTTTGTCTATCTTCGTGTCATTGCGAGGTAATAGAATACGCATGTAGACCAGTTTTTGAGCTCGTCGAAATTCTAAGAAGTAAAAGATGATCCATTTGAAAACCTCCCACAACATCCATGAGATAATAAATGTTGCCAAAAAGGCCAAAAAGGTATTGGGATCTTGGAATGGATTGCCACCAGCGATCTTCGTGGCCATTTCTGTGGATATGGTAGCGGGAAGAATAAGACGAAGCAAAGAAGCTACAATGAATTCGATAACAGCGGGCATTTTTATTTTTGGGAAGGGGAAATAAGGGAAAATTTGTATTCTCCTCATTATACCAAAAAGAGAAGAGACTTACAATTGCAAAAATAAGAAACAAGGGAGACCTTATCTCCCTTGTTATGACCGCCGGAGCAAAGGACAATTTATCGGAGCTGTTCTATCGCTTTATTGAGAGGGACGTCGTTTGTTTTGTTTGTAGGATCTGAAGGGACTTCTATATCTGGCGTTATACCCTTTTTATTGATAGAATCAGAGAGCGGAGGGAGCCATTCGGAAACAGTTAATTTGAGTGAAGATCCATTGTTAAATTGAAACAGTTGTTGGACCACGCCTTTTCCATAGCTTTTTTCTCCGATTATGATGGCTCGTTTGTAATCTTTCAGGGCTGCGGCGACAATTTCTGATGCCGAAGCAGATCCCTTGTTCATCAATACCACCATGGGAATCGTCGAGAGTTTTCCGTCACCATAGGAGGGGATAGACTGGGTGTTTTCCGGTGTTCTGATCCGCACACCAATCTCATTGCTCTTGAGAAAATTCCCTAAAAAATATAATGCAGAATCAAGGTATCCCCCCGGATTATTTCTCAGATCAATAATAATACCCCGGGGAGTTGAGGTTACATTGTCCTGATATAATTTGGTAAATTCTGATGGTGTGGTTGGGATAAATTGAATAACATTAAAGTAGGCAATATTATTCCCGACCGTTTTATATTCAACAGAATTCATTTTTATAGCATCACGTACCACCTTGATGACAAGAGGAGTTGAAAATCCTTTGCGTTGAATTTCAAGTGTTACGGTTGTTCCTTTTGGTCCTCTGATTTTAGAAACCGCTTGAGAAAGAGACATGTTTTCTGTCGATTCTCCATCAATACTGATAATGATATCATTGGCTAAAATGCCTGCTTTTTCCGCAGGGGAATCTTTGAGAGGAGATACAATGGTGATCTGTCCATTGACTGTTTCTACATAAGCCCCGATTCCTTCCAAATCTCCCTGCACTGTTTCCAGGAAATTTTGTGATGCTTCGGGCGGAAAGAAAACGGAATAAGGATCTTTAAGTCCCTGCACCATCCCTTCCAATGCGGCATACACTAAAGAGGTATCGTCCACCATATCCCGGTACAGATAATCATGATGTAATTTTTGATATACATCGAGAAAAATCGCTTTGAGCTCCGGAGGAACATTCGCAAAGAGGTAAGAATCAATCGTTGCTACCGTTTCGTTGGTATGCTGATAAGCCCGTTTAGCCTGATATAGAAGATCGGCAGCGGTTCCCCGTGTCAGTGTTTGCATCAGACCTAAAGAAGTATCAGACACCGGTGTAAAAAGATGATCTTCCAGAGCTTTTTCTACTTGGAATTCTGTATTTGTTCTATAGGCAATATTACTATCCTGATAGGATGCTACAGAGGGAGCAGTAACAGGCAGAGGGACATTGGCATAATAGTTATAAATATATCGGATGCCTTCTAATCGTGATATGGGCTGTGATGGTCCGAAGTTTTCTGCTCCACGGATAACTCCTTTTTTTAACGCCATTTTGATATAAGGGCTATACCAGGCTGTATCCGACAGGTCTTTATAGGGAATGGAAATATAGGAAAGATCTTCTGTTTCATCTATCTTTCCCATTAAAATTTTTATAAATTCAATACGTTTAATGGGATCATTCGGATGAAAGAGATGATCTGCCTGTCCGCTCACGATCTTCATTTTTTCATAATAATTAATGGCAGGAAAGTAAGAAGCATTGGGATCTACATCTTGAAAATCCGCCTGTGTAAGAGGGATCAACATGCTGCTCAACAAGACGATGAGCATGGTGCGATACCGAAAAGATTTCATATTGTTTGGGGTCAACAAATAAAAAGAACGAATCTATTATAAAGATGTTTTTGGATATTTTATAGCTTTTCTTTGATTTCCTGTGCCAATCGTTTCCCGACCACTTTTTCAAGGTCTTGCATCTCTGCCCGCTGGGCATTTTTTAAACTTCCAAATGCGGTGATCAGTTTTTTCTTGGTGACGGTCCCCATCCCCGAAATACTGTCCAATCGGGAGGTTTTTATCTCTTTTGTTCGTAGTTTGCGATGAAACGTGTTAGCAAACCGATGAGCTTCGTCTCGCAGACGCTCAATCAGATATTGTCCCTGAGAATCTTTCGCCAGTGTGATCGGTTGTTGTTGATGAGGAGAAAAAATTTCCTCTTCTTCTTTGGCAATGCTGAGGAGCTGTATTTTATGGAGTAAAGAAAGATGGCTCAATACTTGCACTCCAATACTTAATTGTCCTTTTCCTCCATCAAGGACAATGAGGTCTGGTTTTTGTAAGAACGATTCTTTCTTATCTTTGATCATTTTTTTCATCATCGGATTGACAATATATTTTAATCGTCGTTCGAGGGTTTCCTTCAGAGCTTGGTAATCATCAATCCTGCCCGACGGCATATTCATTTTGAATTGCCGATATTGTTTTTTATCTGGAACCCCATCAGTGAATACCACCATGGAGGCTACAGTGAATTTCCCGGCCAAATGAGAAATGTCATAACATTCTATCCGATGAAGAGGTTTTTTATATCCCAAGATCTTTGCCAATTCTTTGATGCCCATTTCAGGATTGATTCCTGTCCTTGATACCACTTTGAACTGTTCTTGATGTGCAAAACTTTCCACATTCTTCTGACACAGATGAAGCAAGTATTGTTTTTTCCCTTTTTCAGGAGAAAGAAGCGTCACCTTTCGTTCTGCTTGTTGAGAGAGCCAGGCTTCAACAGACTTCTTGTTGGAAAGATCTACGGGAAGAATGATGGTGCGGGGGATATCAGTTGTCATGGTGTAGTATTCCTCCACAATACGTTCTACCATATCGGAGGGAGAAGGAAAACTATTGAGAGGGAGCGTAAACGTGAGATTTTCCTGTTGAATCAGTTTTCCTCCTCGTATCTTTAGGATTGTCACATAGAGAACCGGTGCAATAACACTGTAGGCAATCACATCTTCATCGGTGCGCTGATTGGCATCCACCACCTTTTGTTTTTCTGCTATCCCTTGCAGAGCAAAAAGCGTATCGCGTATTTTTGCAGCCCGTTCAAACTCTTTTTGGGTACTGTAGTTTTTCATTTCTTGTTGAAGGGTGGTGATCATATCATCAATATCTCCTCGCAAAAAACGAATGATGTGATCAATAATGCCCCTGTATTCTTCGGCTGAAATAGCCCCCATACATAAGCCGGGGCATCGATGGATGTGATAATTGAAACAAGGGACATGCGTAACCCCTTTTTGAAAAAAGGTGAGACAATGATAGGGGAATATTTTTTCGATCAAATTCAACGTCTCCCGTATATGATGGGCGGTAGCATAGGGACCAAAATAGAGACTTTTTTTATCATTGGGGCGCCGAACAATGGAAATCTGTGGGTAAGGATCATGAACAGATATTTTGACAAATAAGAAATTCTTATCATCACGTAATAAAATATTATATTTAGGACGATGTTGTTTGATGAGGGTGTTTTCCAGGATGAGTGCTTCCAGTTCATTGTCCGTTTCTGTCCAGGTAATGTCTTTCACCTGTTCCAGCATTTTTTTGTTTTTGATGGGAGCTCTTTTATCCGATTGGATATGCTGACGGATTCTGTTTTTGATATTCTTTGCTTTCCCAATATATAAAATTTCTCCTCTGTGATTGAGAAATTGATATACGCCGGGAGTGTTGGGGAGACGAGTTACTATTCTTTTATCTAACATAGGAAAGTATCTTTCTGAGGAGCATTGTAGCAGGGAATGAGAGGAAGGGAAATAGGGGAAATTTTTTATGAAATGTTCTTGGAGTGCATTCTCTTTTATGATATAATGCAAAGAAAGACAAATACAAAACTATGCAAGTTTTCTCGGATGCCATCAAAACACTTGAAGGGCATATCCAAAATCAAAAACTAGAAGATGCCAAGGAACTTCTTCTTGAAAAATTAAAAGGATTGTCTCCAGACAATTTTGAAGATAGGGCCATTATCTACTATTACCTCTTACGTACGTATTTACAGGGAGAGATCCATATTGAGAATGCTATTTTGATCGACTACTATGAAAAGATGGTACATAGTTTTCGTCGTCAGGAACAAAAATATAAAGAAGAAATTGCACATTTGAACAATAAAAAATTGGAAAGAAAAGTCCAACTCATGCAATATAAAGCCTTCTATAAACTGGTGGAACGATATTTTTCATCCTTGGAGTTGCTTTATGGAAAAAAAGATTTTCATGAAACACGCCAAAAGGCTTTTTTGGAAAAAATGCGCTATCGTAAAAATTTTTACTGGTTGAAAAAAGAATATGCCAGTTACATTGGATATCTTATTTTTGATATCACTTCGCAATATGGGACGAGCTTCGTTCGATGGGGAATTACCACCGTGTTTTTTATTCTGTTGTTTGGCTGGCTTTTTATGGTGATTGATATAGCGACAACAGGTGGCCATATGATCAAGGGGGGGGCTTTGTATAATTATTTTTATTTCAGTGTGGTGGCTTTTACGACCGTTGGATTTGGTGATATTACGCCCGTGACGGGTATTGAAAAACTCCTGGTGGCATTTGAGGTCTTGTCTGGTTATGTGATGCTGGGGATGCTCATTAACCTTATTCAAAGAAAATTACGGTAAAAACAATGAGTTTCCCCACAAATCCGTAGCATTTGCCTTCTGAATGGTTGCTTGTACAAAAGTTCCGGGCAGAAGGCTTTTCCCTCTTATATATACTTTCCCGTCAATATCAGGAGAATCGCGGTAACTTCTGCCCCAATAAGATTGTTTTTTATGATCGTATCCTTCGATGAGCACTGTTAGGGTTGTGTTGATGAGCTGCTTATTTTTTTTTGCCGTAATTTTCTGTTGCAACATCATGAGTTCTTGTAAACGTGCTTGTTTAACATGCTGAGGAATTTGGTGAGGAAGCTCATAGGCAGGTGTTCCTTTTTCTCGTGAATAAGCAAAGAACCCAATACGATCAAACTGCATTTCCTGAATGAATGTTTTCAATATATGAACATGTTTGTTCGTTTCTCCCGGAAATCCCACAATCAATGTGGTGCGTAAACAAATGGTTGGAATTTTTTCACGAATAGAAAAAATCAAATCTTTCCATTTTTGAATGTCATTTGGCCGGTTCATTGCCCGTAGAATATCAGGGTGTGCATGTTGAAAAGGAATATCGAGATAAGGAACGATTTTCTTTTCCTGTTGCATCACTTGAATCAAGTGTGGCGTAATTCCATCCGGATACGTGTAATGGAGACGTATCCAAGATAATCCTTTGATGCGACATAACTGGATGAGCAGTTCAGGGAGCTTTTGTTGTTGGTAGAGATCGATACCATAATACGCCGTATCCTGGGCAATTAAGATAAGCTCTTTTATGCCGCTTTTTGCTAACATGGTCGCTTCTTGGACGATCACTTCCATTGGTTTACTGCGATATTTTCCTCTCAGGATAGGAATGAGACAATAGGTGCAATGATGATTGCATCCTTCTGCAATTTTCAGGTACGCGTAGAAGCGAGAAGAGAGCATACGGCTTTGTACGGTGGTGTCAAAGCGACTGACAGGAGAGTCCTGTTTAAAAATTTTTTTTCCTTTTTGAAGCCTCGACAACAAAGCTGGCAAATGTTCATATTCTCCTTGACGGATGACCGCTTGAATATTCGGATACTTCACAAAAATCTTTTTGGTCAGATGAGGGACTAAACATCCCAACAGAATGACAGGATACTGCTGGAGATGATCGAGAATGGTAAATGCTTCTTCTCGTGCTTGAGCTAAAAATCCACAGGTATTCAACAGGACATAATCCGCATCGCGTGGATGTTGAACCAATACAATATCTTGATAGGTATCCATCAGTACCCCCAGGATTTGTTCGGTGTCTACTCTATTTTTACTACATCCCAAGCTAATTACATGAATATTCATACAGGAAGATGAACGAGGGTTATGTTGCGTGTATGAATCTTTTCTCCCAAAAAGCGACTGCCCAGCTGGACAAATTTTTCAATATCATCTGTTGTAAAAAAGAGAGTGTTGTCCTGTCGGGAGAGCATCTTTTCGACTTCAGGGTGTCGTTGAAGGTAATCAACCAGTTTTTCAGCGGCACTGGAGGAGGATGAAATAATCGATACCTGTTTCCCCATTTTTTTCTGAAAGAGATGGGTAATAAGAGGATAGTGGGTACATCCCAATACTAAGGTGTCGATATGGACGGAACGTAAAGGACGAAGATATTTTTTCAAAATCATCACGGTTTCTGGTTTATTCTCCCACCCTTCTTCAATGAGAGGAACCAGTAAAGGACAGGCTTGTTGATAAACCATAATTGTTGGGTCTTGTTTTTGTAATTCTCTGCGGTATGCCTCTGACGCGATCGTGGCACGTGTTCCCACCACGCCAATGCGTTTTGTTTTACTTTGGGCTGCTGCAATCTCCACCGTTGGTCGGATGACACCCAATACTTTTATGTTCGGATATCGTTGAGGCAAATACTGTTGTTGAATATGTCGCAGAGCCTCTGCGGAAGCGGTGTTGCAGGCAATAATAATCAGCGAACATCCTTTCGAAACTAAAAAATCAATCGCTTCCCTAGTGTATTGATAAATGACAGGTTGGGTACGATTCCCATATGGCGCACGCGCATTATCTCCCAAATAACAATAGGCATATTGGGGGAGACGTTTTTTGACTTCCCGTAAGACCGATAATCCTCCGAATCCAGAATCAAAAATACCAATCATATCAATAAGGAATGCGTTCACAGTTTACAAGTATTTTGACAGAAATCAAACTGTTTCTGAAGTTATCTTCCCCATGAAGTTGGGAAAAGGTTAGACTAATAGTGTTTAAACCGCTACCCCTTCCCCTATGAACTATAGTAACATCATGTGCAGAATTCAATCCCATCCCAAAGAAGCGATTTGGTATTTGCGAAGATGTACAAGCAGACATCGAAAAGCATGCATCCATTTTGGTTGTGTTGGATCATTGATCATGCATAGCACCGATCATCAAGGTATACAGACATACGTGTGTAAGGAATGTCATCGGACGTTCTCTGAACGCTATGGAACGATCTTCTATCGCGGTAAAGTTCCTGTATGAATATGGCTGAGTATGATCTGAGATGATATCATAAGTACAGGATCAGTCTCTGCGGCAGAGATGAGCCGACGATATGGGATACGACATGCAACCATTTGGAAGATGTTTATGAAGATACGAACGGAATTACTCCCTCATGTGAATGTCTCGATACTCCAGCAAGAAGGAGTATCAGATGAAGCATGATTGGGAAAGCAGAAGAATCAAGATATGGTTATGGGCATGGTACAACGACACCAACGAAAACTTATATGCAAAATCATTCCCAATGTGAACGAAGCAACCCTCTATCCCATTATCCGATCTTATGTACAATCAGGATCAACCTTCTCTACGGATAACGGATAAGCTTCACTTTTACATCAATTCTCTATCATCATAAAACAATGAATCATTCCCAAGGAAAATATGGTGATGGTGAGGGGAACCACTCCAACATGATTGAACAGATCTGGGGCGATATCAAAGGTATGATGCGTACCATTCATCATGGCATATCAAAACAATACTGCCCATGTTATCTTATTCAATATATTTTTCATTATGAGTATAAATGGACTTTGTATTTTTACTTCAACTTCTTGTTCCGACTTTTTCATCCAACCTATGGCGCAATATAACCTTTCTGAAGAAAGTTATCATTTGTCATGAAAGGAATTGATTTTTTTTCTCTTTTTTGATATACTACGTTGATACATAAAAATATTTCAATCTCATTTCTTTAATCTTTCTCCTATGCCTACCGATGATACAACCCCGAAAAAAAACATAAAGATCTCTTCTTCCCATTCGACGGAGGATGAAGATGTCATCCATTTTGATCTTACCGCAGAGAATGAAGAAGCTCCCGAATTGCATGTCAATCTCTCTGATGAGGAATCGGGAGAGGATGATGTGCGGAGTAATACTGCCAGGAATGATGATTTTGGAATGGTGATGGAAAAGGAGGAAAATCCTTCTTTTAGTCTTGCCGGAGATGATCTGATGAGTTTGTTTGAAAAATTACAACAAACCATTGAGGAAGAGACACAAAATTATTTAAAACGGCAAAAACAACATCGTGCCAATATTGCGGCAGAGGAAGAAGCTATGAAAAAAGAGAAAATGGAATTTGAACAAAAGAAGAAAAAAATGCTCGAAGGGTTAGAAGCCCTTCAGAATAAACTTTCTGGTCCTGTTCGTCCCAAATAAGAACATAAAAAAACCCCCGCCAATTGGCAGGGGGTTTTTTTTATGTGTACTATCTTACAGCATCTTTCAAAGATTTTCCGGCCTTGAATGCTGGAAGCTTCATGGCAGGGATCTTGATTTTTTGAGATGGGTTTCGTGGATTGACGCCTGTTCGTGCAGCGCGTTTACTGACACGGAAGGTTCCAAAACCTGTTATGGTTACGGTTCCACCCTTCTTTAATTCTGACGTAATGAGGCCAAGCATGGCTTCAACAACATCAGTAGCTGCTTTCTTTGTTACTCCTGCTTTTGAGGCAGCGGTAGCAATGAGTGCTTGCTTTGTCATACGACGTTGGTGTTAAAAATATAAAACCAGGCACATTATAGGAAACCACCTCATGCTTTGCAAGTGTTTTTTGTTTTTTTAATGCGATTTTTCCCTTGATTTTTTGGTAATATATGCTAGGAGAAGGGATAAAAACAAGATAGAATGTTATAAAATGGCATAAAAAAGCCAAAAAATAACCATAGTGCATATTTTTCCTTTTGGACGATGATTTTTTCTCACAAGGCTTATACAAGAGAAAAACTTTTTCTGTTCAGGATGGTCTCTGGAAGGAATCGTTCCCTAGTCTGTTTCTCTCTCTTCCCTGGTTGTAACGTATTGTACTTTGCTTTGGTTGGGATACAGAGCCGGATAACACGTTATAATCAATGGGCTACTGACGTTTTTCTCTTTTTCCTAACAGGTAAGCGTGAAGTATAACAGCACGTATATATGCTTCTTCGAAATCACTTCGTTGATATTGTTGTTTGAAGTGTTTTGCTGTCTTATTGGCTAAAAGAACAATCTTCCTTTTTTCAGGAGGGGAAAGGGGAATGGTATACAGACGATGTGTCTGGTAAAAATCTTCGTATCCGAGCAATTGTTGTGTTGCTTTTGTCATACAGAGGGAAGTGAAGAATCTTTTTTTCTATATTGCAGTGCTTCGGCGATATGGCTGGTTTGAATGATATCCTGTCCATCAAGATCAGCAATCGTACGTGCTAATTTGATGATACGGAAATAAGATCTTCCCGAAAGTTGCATTTGTGTTGTGGCTTGTTTGAGCAACATTTCAGCTTCTTCTTGTACAGGACAAAAGGTTTTCAGATCTTTTTGTTTGATTTCTTTATTGTTCGAGTAGGGGGTTCCTTGAAACCTTCTGGTTTGTCTATCACGGGCGTACTGTACTCGTTCTCTGATCTTCTCAGATGATTCGGCTTCTATCTTGGTTTGTAATTTATCCACCTTCAGTCGGGGAACTTCGACAAACATGTCGATGCGATCCAAAATGGGGCCTGAAATTTTTTTCTGATATTTCACTATCTGGTTGGGCAGACAGGAACATTCTTTGTCCGGATCGGTCAGAAATCCACAGGGACAGGGATTCATCGCAGCAATTAAAGTAAACTGCGCCGGGAACGTGACGGTTCCCTGCACACGGGAAACCGTAATTTCTCCATCCTCCAATGGTTGTCGAATAATCTCGAGCACATTGCGCGGGAATTCGGGGAATTCATCCATAAAGAGTACTCCTTTATGGGCGAGAGATATTTCTCCCGGACTAGGAGTTTTTCCTCCTCCAACGATAGAAATGGCAGAAGCACTGTGATGAATCACACGAAAGGGGCGTTCGGTAATCAGCGGTTTATCAGCGGGGAGTAATCCAGCAATGGAATATATTTTGGTGACTTCCAAAGCTTCATCAAGCGTCAGCTTGGGTAATATGGTTCGGAATGTTCGAGCCAGTAATGTTTTTCCTGATCCGGGGGGGCCGTTAAATAAGAGATTATGCCCACCCGCAGCGGCAATTTCCAAAGCACGTTTGGCATGTTCTTGCCCTTTGATCATCGCCATATCCGTGTCATAGTGGATATCTTTTTGCAAGTCGGATAAGTGAAGAGGAGTAATTTTTTCTAACTCCACATCTCCAGCCAAATAGCTCACGATTTGTTGTAAAGTCTCTGCAGGCAATATTTCTATTCCTTCTACCAAACTTGCTTCCAGTGCATCAACTTTAGGCAAGAGCAGTTTTGTAAATCCGTGTTCACGGGCAAAAAGGGCAATAGGCAATACTCCATTGACATGACGCAATTTTCCGTCTAACGAAAGTTCTCCTACAACCAATGTCTTGTCCAATTTATCTGGAATGGCTTGTCCAGAAGAGATCAGAATAGATAGGGCAATGGGAAGATCAAAAGATGGACCTGTTTTTTTAGTGTCTCCGGGGGCAAGATTGACGGTAATTTTATGTGCGGGGAAAATAGCTCCACTGTTTTTAATGGCACTGCGAACACGTTCTTTTGATTCCTGGACAGCAGTATCTCCTAATCCAACTACACTGAAAGAGGGGAGAGATCGTAAGATGTCTGCTTCAATTTCTACCAATTCTGGAGAAAGGCTTGTGACGGAAACAGAATGAATTTTACAAATCATACGGTTCGATTCGACGGAGTCAGTGTAAAACAAATAGGACCAATTGTAAAAATAATGATGTATAAAAGATTGACGATTTATCCTTTTTTTGTAAAGTAATAAGGCAAATCATTCTTTTTCTGCCGTCGTAGCTCAGTTGGTAGAGCTCCTCCATGGTAAGGAGGGGGTCATGGGTTCAAATCCCATCGACGGCTCCATATCTCCATTTCAACACGTGGATGAAACAGGTTGTTTCTGTTGATTAACGAACAATCTTGAAAGATTGTTCCCAATCTTCTGTAGGCAATTGTTTTCGTTCTGTTTTGAGAAACCAAAACGTACGCTCAATAATACTCATGGTCAAAAAGACCAGAGCCAGTAGAAATACATTCTTGGATAAAGCACTCCACCCTGGATCCTGTGTTATTTGAGCAAGCAGAACAAAAATAATCCCAATGACTTCTAAGAACATTTTTATCTTGCCAGGAAAATTGGCCTGATTGACTTTGCGTACGATGAAGCAATAGGTGGAAGAGACAATAATGTTGAATAATTCCATACCGATGACGCCGTAGATCACCCAATGTGGAAGGGTTTGAAAAGAGGTCAAAAAAAGGGTAAAAATGAGAGTTTTATCTGCTAGAGGATCCAGTGTTTTTCCCAGCTCCGTAATTTGATTGGTATTGCGTGCCAAAGATCCATCCACCATATCAGTTAATGCTCCTATAATAAACAAGATCAAAATACTGAATATGGGTGTTTTGAATATAAATAAACAGAGTATAATCACAAAGCTGATGACGAAACGACTATAGGTGATTTGATTGGGGGTAATCCTTCTTTTATAAAACCAATCTTGGACTGTTTCTGCAACGAGCTTGTCTTGATACTTTTGAATCGTATTCGCGATATTCATAAATGTCGTAGTTTGTCACTGTTATAGCACAATAGATATGTTTTGCAATCTTTTGTATGAAATAGTGATCCTTCTTTTTTGTCTCTTCTTGTTTTGGTTAACAGTCTTGCTTGATCATCTCATTTCTCCATGATCTGTGGTATCGTTTGGTCATGAATCTGTTTGAGATGTTTGTGCATTTTGTGAATCTCTTCATCAGTTTCAACATTTGTTTCCAACTCCCGTTGAGGTTTCATCCGGTTCATGTATGCTGGTCGGTTTTGACCAATAAGAATAATCGAAAAAGACATAGACAACCTAGATCCCAAGCAAAGACTGAAGAGAATATGCAAGCATAGATATGACAGCGACTCAGTCCTCTATGGTGATGGAGAACATCATCCATAGTATCTTTGACCATAAGAAGGTATGCTTGATGTTCCAAGAAGGAGATCAATAACCTGAGGGTGTCGTAAACGAATAGTTCACTATTTCTTGATTCCTGTTTTGATTTATTTTTGAAGAATAATACAAAAGGATAAAACGATTTGTAGAGCTTTTTTATTCCGTTGGGATTTTCTTTATTCCGGTTCTTTCCCCTCATACGTGGTAGAAGCAGGAATAATGTGTATCCCGGCAGCAGGGGGGAGGGGATTTTCTTTCAGGTATTTTTGCAGTGCGGTATGAATGATGGGGGTAATATAGGTCAGGAAAGATTCTTCTTTTTCGGGTGTGTAGGTATCAATTGCTTGTAAGAGTGCTATATTTCCTTCCTGAATAAAATCGACCAGAATCAATTCAATATCTGTATAACTTTCGGCGATATCGATAACAAATGTTAAATAAGATCGTGCTATACTATCCTTTATGTTTTTCTTCTCCTTGGGGGATGTCGTAAGGTGCATTTTTTGAAACAGGAGCCGAGTCTCTGTGTCGGAAAGAGAAGGAAAAGATTCTGCTTCTCTCCGGTAACTTTTCAATGCTTGGCTTTTCAGCGGTTTCCCTGTTGTATCGGTTGGCTGATGGTCTGTCATGTGGTCGATCAATACATGAAGTCTATTGTTTTTTTAAAAAAACTTCACATTTCATAAAAGCTGAACTGATTCTGTCCCAAGGCTTCCTTGTAAAGGAGGCTCAGGAGGTTCGGTGTCTTCGTCGTACGGTCGCATAAGAAAGTCATTATACATATTTGAGGTATCAACGTGAGCTTGTATCATACACGGGTATTGAAGGGGATCAAGCTTTTTTAATTAATAATCGATTCGAGTATTTCCAACGGAGTAAGGGGAATATCAAAAGTTGATTGTTTTTCTTTTTCTTCGGGGTCTAGAGAAATAGACCATTTCTTTTTATCGAATTGAATAGAGAGCATCTTTTTCCCTTTGAGCGTGGAAACATGCAGAGAGATCTTCTTTTGGTCTTGAGCAGAAAGAAAGGGGCGTATCTGTTCTATCATAGGGGAGAGGGAATAAATCGTACCATATTCTATTTTTCCTCTTGTGAAAGTCAATGGCATGCCGTATTTTTACGTTGCTAGATCTCTTAACTGTGGTATGCAAACGATCTCTTTTCAACACCCTGAAGATGCTATCATTGCAACACTTTCCTTCTTTTCCCTTTTTGATTATCCTCTCACAGCAGAGGAAATTCAACAGTATTGTCTTGGTTCTTCTTGTGACTTTGCTACGATACAACAAGTTGGTGCCCAACATTCTTCTATTATCCATCAGGGCAATTTCTATGCTCTGTATGGAAGAACATATCAATTTAAACAACGTCGTCAACAAGAGTCTCTGGTGTATAAACGCGTCAAGAAAGCTTATCGATATGGAAGATTATTACGTTTTATTCCCTTTGTGCGGGGAGTGTTCTTGTGTAATAATCTTTCCTTTGGGATTGCAAAGGAAGGGGGAGATATTGATCTCTTTATTGTATCGGATATACAACATCTCTGGCTTGCTCGGTTTTTGGTTACCGTTTTTTTTCATGTTTTGCGCGTTCGTCGGCATGGGAATAACATACGAGACCGAATTTGTCTCAGTTTCTTTACAACAGAAGATCATCTTGATCTGAGCTCCATTTTGATTGATCCACAAGATATGTATCTTGCCTATTGGGTGTTGGGCTTAAAACCTATTGTGGGGTGGAGGGTGTATCATCGCATATTGCAGGAGAATCAAAAATGGTTGACAAAATATTTTAATATAGTAAATTTGCAATCTAAATGGGAAAAAGAAACAGCCGGGGTACAACCATATGGGTGTTGTGGTCGATTGCAACGGGTGCAAGAATGGCTATGGAAAACCTTTATAGGACGTTGGGGAGAGAAAAAAATCATTACTTTTCAACAACGCCACATGCACAGAACATATCAGGATATCCCCGATAAAAAAGGTATTATTATCTCCGAACATATGTTAAAATTTCATAATGAAGACAGAAGGGCATTCTACTCTACACAGTGGGAAAAAATATTTACATCTTTTTCTTCGTATCGATGAAAGAAAAAGGAGCAGAGAAATTTAATGATTCTTTCAGTGCGTTTATGCGTTTTGAGCCTCCAGAGAGTGTAACAAAGCAGCTCTTTGGCACGGAAGGAGTGAATATAGATGGTGCTAATATTACCGAAAATGATTTGTTTAATATCCCTTCTTCTCTTTCTCCGGAGTTGTTTCTTGATCGTATCAAAAGAACACTGGGGCAAAACTATCTACAAGAATTTTCTTCTCTGTGGCAAACAGCTTGTTTGGTTTATGAACATGAACGTGGTGTACACAAAAGTTTGCCCAAAGGAATTCCCCAAACATTTCAGAACGATAAGGATCTGTTAGATTTGCTCCGTTGTGTACGTCCTTTTTCTGGGAGACATCCAAACTTCCGTGGACCTGTTTATTGCGCATTACTCAAAATTGTTAGAGCTCTTTATGAGTATCAAGGGAGAGAGCTTATGGGTTTAAAAGCAGAAACAGATTATTTTGATACGATCATGTTACGATCTCCCGCGATGCGTTATGATGAAGTACAACAACTTTATATTCTTACCTGTCAAGATAATGATGGGCATTCTTGCGCAGCACATGTTCAATATTATTCTCGTGCGAAAGATATGTTTAGTTGTGTTTTAAAAATGATTCGTCTCCCAGAATGGGGTGGACTCGAACTGTTGCGTGATCCGATTGCATGTACGTTTGAACTCCAATTTTTGAGCAATACGACGGAACAGGAAAAAATGCGAACGACGCGAGCAGTTGCATACTATCTGATACATCAATTATTGGGAAGGGGAGTCACCGACCTCAGTATGGAAAATCATGGGTTGTTATCCTCTCATGCTTTTGACAAGTTTATCACATCATTCGCTTGGCATAACGGTAGGATACATCATAAATCTCAAAAAAATCCTCATAGCGATCTGAGCTATCGGGATCTTAAGCTCAATGGGAAAATTGGTATCCCCGAAGGGGGGAGAAGGGGAAATTTGGAGAAAAAACGACCTTTTGAAGTCAAGATTACTTGGCATGAAGTTGGAGATGTGGGGAGAGATCCTTATAAGGCAAGGCAGTTATTATCAGTAAGGACTCGCTTATTTGGTTATGTATCAGAAAAAGATGTGCAACAGGTGGTGCATCTTCTTTCTCATTGTCCGGGTGAGCATTGTTTGGAAGATCCCATACGACAAAAAGAAATTAATCCTCATCTTGTGCTTGTGGGAGAACAAAAAGGGCAAAAGTTCTATATGATGAACGAACATTTTAAACGGTTGGATCAGGCAGGTCTTATTCCTGAAACCGTTCAAGCATTCCGTGAACAAATAAAACGACAATTACACCCAGCAAATCGGTAATGATGTTAACTACTCTCCTTCTTGTATGTATTCCCCCTTGTTGATGTTGTCCACTACAAAAGCAGAAGGAAATCTCGATTTTCGATTCGGGTCTTTCTCTCAAGTTCGCCAGCAGTGGACGCTCCTGGAACGGCAACATCGATTCTCTTTTTCCGATGTTGTTTTTGCGGATCAACAACATGGAACCCATATTCAGGTCGTTTCTCGTTCCTTGTTAAACCATGATTATTTTGGAGCAACCAGAATCACCGGATCAGGAGGCATCGACGGCATGATAACAGCAGAGAAAAACATATTTCTCACGATCGTTACTGCGGATTGTCTCCCCGTGTTTTTTTATGATGTCCAACAACATGTTGTTGGTATTGCCCATTGTGGGTGGAAAGGAGTTTTGCAAAAATTAGCAGTGACCATGGTTGATACATTTCAATCTCTCTTTCAGTCTCAACTCCATCACCTTCATGTTGTTGTCGGTCCATCTATTCATGGATGTTGTTATCAGGTCGACCAGGCTCCGGATCATAGAATAGATCATTTTATACGATCATTTGGCCACGATTGTGTACAAGGAGGATATCTTTTCCTCCATAAAGCACTTCAACAACAATTGATTGAACGAGGAATAGGGGGAAAATATATACAAATAGCTCCAGAATGTACATCATGTAATCCTTCTTTTTATTCTTATTATCGAGACAAAACCAATCTTCAAGGGCAACAAGCTCATATTATTGGTATTAGACCATAAAACTTTTTTAAAAAAAGAGTTGACATCTCTAAATGTATATCTAATAATCAGAGCAGTATTATAACCAAAACGTCATATGCTGAATAAAAATGTTGCGCAAAATCGTTTTTCTTCTGCCGCCGCGGTAGCTATAGCGAGTTTTATTATTATTATTCTGCTTATTCTCTGACGGAGAGGTCTTTGACCATACACAGAAGCCTCTCCGGACATTCCAGAGAGGCATTTTTATATTCCTATCCTTTTTCTTTCTGGTATGAATAACAGTGAAAACATGTCATCTCATGCTCATCATTCTCTCCTTCCCAAAGGGCAGGAAAACCAATTTGAAGAACAACCTTTTGCTCGTGGGACACGTATGGTGGTTTTTCGTAATGGGGATGGGACGGCTTTGCGTGTTCCTCTTCGGACGGAAGAACAATTGAAGCAGTTATCTTCTCATTCTCCATCAACTCCTGCTTCAAATGGCATATCAGGCTACACCAAACAAGAAATCAAAAAACATGATGTCATGTTTACATTTTTGGGGAACAGTATGATGCCGGTTACACCAATGTCTCTGGTTGATGGGGATGATCATGTACGGACATATGCTGTACAAAAATTAATAGAACCTTCTGATCATCTTCCTGATCCCCGTCATTTTCATTTAATACAACCGCTTCCAGAAGAGACCCGCCGGTCATTGATAAAACTGATCAAAAGAGTTCGTCGTATGGTGAATGAAATGGGTCTTATCCCTGATCTTGCAGGATGTGGAAATATTCTCATCTCCCATGGTAAGCGACATAAGGGGAGAGTATACCTCGTGGATGTGAATAATATTCAACCTGTTTTGTCTCAAAATTGGATCGATATAGAAAAATTAAAACAAATAGCTGCTATCGATCCTACGGTAGAACGTATCGAAGATCTTACTCAGCGAGATTTACGGGAGATTTATCATGTCATGGTTGTCCTCCGCCAAAAATTCTATGCTGTTTTGCATCCTCAGTTTTTAGATGAGTATGGTTATCCTGTTGCCGATGTTAGTCTTTCTGTTTTACAGGAATGGGAACGGCTGTTAGGTCTTCCTGATAGAGACGATCCTTATCGTGATCTTATTCCTCGTTTTTCTCTTCGTGAATGGGTGGTAAGACGTGTACTGGAGGATCTTCAGGGGGGGAGTCCTCCTTAAGACGCTTGTTTTATTCTCCTGCCAGTGTGATGGTATTTTGTTCTTTGAGATCACTCATAAGATTTGCCTTGATCATCGCTTGAGAAATCGTATAAAGGTTTTCTCCAATATAAATAATCCGCTGGATCATCTTGTTATAATCCATACTTCCATAATTACCCGTACTCGTATTGGCCATATCATCTGCTGAGAAGTGAGTTATTTTCCCCTTGAGGGTAAATCCATTTTTCAGGTCGATATGGTAGACATAGGCCCCAGCAAAAACAGTGTTGGGTTCAACATATGTTGGGCTTGTACAACTATGGGGTCCATCGCAATCTGTTGTGCATACTTGAATGCCGTTGGTGAGTGTGCAGTGAGTAGGAACACATACTTTCTGACAAGCCGATGGGCAGGTTGTGTAGGTATGAGAATTGCAGGTATCTTTGGGTAACTCTGTGACGATGATGGGAAAAGCCAGAAGATTTTTGGATTGATCAAAGAGAAGAGCTTTATGATTCGTTAGTATATCACTGGTTGTTCCTCTTTCTCCAATCACTTCTTTGAATAACTCAGTCGGATGATTGAGATCTGTCACATCAAATAATCCTAATTTTAATCCTTGTACGGCAGTATAATACACCGCATCACTGCTATGCACTTTATCTGCATCAATACTTTCATCCACCTCATTTCCAAAACCGATCAAATGATTTTCATCATAGGGATGTAAATATGTCGAATATCCTGGAATTTTCAGTTCTCCCGCTAAAACAGGTTTGGCGGGGTCAGTGGTATCAATGACAAACAAGGGGTCGATACTTTTGAACGTGACCATATAGGCTCTGTTTCCCATGAAACGGGTGGCATATATACTTTCTCCTTTAGCAATCCCCTCTATTTTCCCCACTTCTTTCATGTTGTTGTCCAATATATACAGATTATTCGAGGAAGGATCTTGGCTATTCCAGCTGTTTCCTGTGGTTGTGGCAATACGGAAATATCCATGATGTTCGTCCATGGAGAATTGATTGATGATCCTTCCTTTGACACTCCCCGCTGCAAAAAATGCCATTGCTCCATCACCGAGGGTGAATTTATAGATTGCCGTGTTTTCGGGTTGATAGGCGCGAAAATAACCCCCTCTCCAATCTGTTGCAGCAATATAAAGATTATTCAGGGATGCATATACATTTTCGCTATTTCCTACAATAACGGTCTGGATATGTCTTTGCTCATATCTGCAAGAGGGATTGCAGCCGTAATAAGATAATTGAGATTCTGTGGTCTGGGTAAAATAAGAACATCGCTGCATTTTGCAATCGGTTGTTCTGTGTTTGTTTTGCTGTCTTTCATTTTCGGCATGATATCTTCTGGGGAACTGTTCACATTCGTATTGGTCGTACTATCATAGTACAGGGGATAGATATAGCCTATATAGCGGTTCAAAACCGTATATAAGGTATTTCCTATTTTTCGGGAAGTGTGATAATTCCCGTCAAATTCAATAGATCGTTTCACGACGGGGTTGCTTCTGTTTGTTATATCCAGTACATATACTTTTGTTTTTCCACTGCCATAGTAAGGCATGTAGGAGCGGTAGCTGGGAACATACCCTACGTAAGAAGGAGTAAGACTTCCGATAACGGTAAGCGTATTTCCATCCACATACATTTCGGAAGGATAAAACATTTCCGAGGGATCTGTTTCAAGTTTTATTTTAACGAGCTCTTTCATGTTGTTTGCCGGGTAGGCATCAATGATTCTGACGCTATCTCCTTTTATCATATAGATATATTTCCCATCATTCTTCACAACGTCCGCTTCATCCACTCCAGCCACCTGAATATTGGTCGTGGAGTAATCGGATGAAAACAAGGATGATTCCGCATCAGCACCAGCAACATTTGCTATGGAAGGAGTAACATCAAGCAACATACCTTTCTCCTCATACTGATTTTGAACACTATTCTTGAAACGATCTTGTAATTCGGCACAGGAATTCACTTTTATAAATCCTTCTCCTATAATTTCGTTGTAGGTGCGCGAGGTAAGAGAAATAATATTTGCTTTTAAACGGTATATGATTTCGGCCATATCATCCCGTGTCAATTCTTGATCAAAATAATCGATGGAAAGAGGAATAGCATGTTTATGTTCCAGTCCGATGATAAAGGGTTTAAACCATGTTGTTGCATCGCCGTTCTCCCCCTTTGTTACGCCCAGCGCATTCACCACCACTTTGGAAGCTTCTGAAAACGTAATCGGATTGGCAGGTCGAAAACTCCCGTCTGCATATCCGGTAATAATTCCCCTTGTTTTTGCTTCACATACATAAGGGGCAAACCACTGATTTTGGACATCGGTAAAACAATTATTCCCCTGTGGAGTAGATGTTATGGCTCCGATAACAATTTTCATAAACTCTGCTCGATTAATAGTTTTATCAGGTCGGAAAGTATAATCGCTATATCCCTGTATGATGTGATGTTCTTTGAGATATTGAATAGCATTGTAGTTGATCTGATTCGTATTCACATCCGTAAAAGGTCCTGTGGCATAAACAAGAGAGATGGGGGCAGAAGGAAATAGGGGAAAGAGGACAAGCAACAGCATAGCGAATGTTATTTTTTCATAAGTGAAAGGGGCTAAAAAATAAAAGATACATGAGACATTATATAATATAATAATGAGGAAAAAGATAAATGATTACATTTTTTTGCACATATAACAAAAAAGCGGCATAACGCCGCCTTCTTGTAGCCTCTATATATAAACGGATAATATGCTTGGTTGCCTTCTTCCACTTTTGAGTACGAAGAAAATAAAGAATTTCTTTCATTTTTTTGTTGAAGATATTAAACTATAGATAGCAATCTAAATACCTATACGTATAGACCTTGTGTTTAAGGCTTTGGCAGATAAAAGTCGCAGAGAGATTTTAAAATTGCTGAAAAGAAAGAATATGTCCGTGATGGAAATGCAAAAATATGTTTCTTTTACGCAGGCCTCTCTTTCTCATCATCTCGATATCCTGAAACGTGCCAACCTGGTCGTCACGGAACGAAAGGGGCAATTTATTTACTATTCTCTCAACCTGTCGGTCTCAGAAGAGATGATGAAATTCTTTATGGATTTTTTTAAAAAATAGAATTTTTATCATGTACAACATACCATATGAAAAAAATCTTTTGGATCATCAAACTCCTTATTATTATGGGGATGTTTGTCACCGCCTATTATGTCTATCCTGCGATGCCGGAGAAATTTCCGACGCATTGGAATTTTGACGGCCATATTGATGGATATGCTTCCAAGGTATTTCGGGTATATCTTTTTCCTGTCTTAACCCTGGCGATTGCATTCCTGATGCCTCTGGTGTGCTATATGGATCCCAGAAAAGAACGATTCAAACCATTTGCAAAACCATGGGAAGTGATTCAGTTTATTTTCGTCCTCTTTCTTGCATACATGTTTTTTGTGATGCTCTATATTGTAGCGCATCCGGGCGTTTCCATGAATCCGTTTATGATGATGGGGCTGGGAATTCTATTCGTCCTCCTGGGGAATTATATGGGAAAGATCCGACAAAATTACACGGTTGGAATACGTGTTCCATGGACAATAGATAATGAAGAGGTTTGGAACAGAACCCATCGTTTCGGAGGATGGTGTTTTGTTGTTGCCGGTCTGATTGTTATGATGAACGCCTATTTTAACTTTATATCCTGGCTTATATCCCTTATTACTATCATCCTTGCGCGGGAGTCCCCATCATCTATTCTTATCTTATTTTTCGACAGCTGAAGAAATAAAGAAGGAGTCCCTCTCCCTTATGTATCGTATTCCGGGATACAAGCCTAGTGGGTCATCTTTCTTCCCCTTTCTCTATCACTTTTCCTCCAATATTTCCTCTTCGTTTCAGATGATGAGCTTCTTGAATAACTGATGGAGAACATCCTGTGACAATCAAGTCTTTCTCAACCGTGAGATCACGAGGGAGGTGAGATAAACGAGTACAATGACTGATATCTAAAAAACCATCGACGATCATATCTGGTAAAGCCAAAAGATCTTCCCATCCGAATAAGTCCACATCACTGTGAAATTGGAGAAGATCTTTTCCCGGAATGCGCTCGATCTCTTTGAGCATCTCTTCTTCTGAAAGGTCCTCTATGGTATAGGCGCCGATAAATTGGAGTATTTCTTTGATAAACATCCATTGTTGGGGGGAATATCCTTTTTCCTTGGCTTCCACCATGAATTCTGAAAGAGGTAAGGGTTCCTCACGGTGGACAAGATGAAAAAGGAAATCTATTTTTTCGTGTAAAATCCCTATCTGTTTTGCAAGATCTGTATGAATATCCTGGTTTTCTTCTTTTTGCTCTGCAATCTGGGTCGCGACCGATTGAACTGCATCTTGTATTGCTCTCAGCTCTTTCTTTAATAGAGGAGCAAGATCAACATTTGTTGGTGATGGTGACCTTGGAGGGGCTTGCTTCTTTGTTTCTTGCTTCTTTGTTTCAGGAGGTCTCAGCTTGGTCATATCTTGATGGGGGAAGAATAAAATAAGGGATAGATGAAAAAGGTGATTAACCGTAATCTATTTTTTCCTATTATGCAAGAGTTTTCTTTCCTTGTGGAGAGACTTTCTTGAAACATATTTTCGTTTTTATAAAAAAGTATTGACAACCCCCTTCATATTTGCAAAAATACTCTAGCAACCTTAAATTCTTACCTACCTATGATACTTTTGCTTCTTCATACCCTTAAGACATAAGTTTGTTTTATACAAGCGCTGAACTTTGGTCTTGAGGGTGTGAGGAATCACACCCTTTTTTGGCCTTTGACAATCAGGGGATGATAATGATCACGACATGCATTATTATCCAATTCGAAAGCAAAATGTAAGCAATGAAAAAATTCTTATTATTGACTACTAGTCAATATACGAGTGGAAAAAATGAAATAAGTTATTTACAAGCGTAGAGTGGATGCCTTGACACCAAATTCCGATGAAGGACGTAGTTAACTGCGATAAGCCCCGGGGAGCCGTTAGCAGGCTTTGATCCGAGGATTTCCGAATGGGGAAACCCTTCCACCGTCATGGGTGGAAATCCCGAAAGGGAGGGAAACTAAGCGAACTGAAATATCTCAGTAGCTTGGGAAAAGAAATCACATGAGATTCCCTTAGTAGTGACGAGCGAACGGGGAACAGCCCAAACCTTGCATATGTGATAGGTGGTAGCCGTTGTATGCAGGGGGTTGTAAGAGCACTCAGGAAAGTCTACCAACTTTCATAAGAGACAATTCCATTAGCCGAATCCCATGGAAAGGGGAGCCAGAGAAGGTTACAGCCCTGTAGACGAAAATGGTTTTGTTTCTTAGAGTGTTTCTTGAGTAAAGTCGGACACGTGTAATCCGGCTTGAAGCTGGGTGGACCACCATCCAAGGCTAAATAGATTTGGTGATCGATAGCGAACAAGTACCGTGAGGGAAAGGTGAAAAGAACCCCGGGTAGGGGAGTGAAATAGAACCTGAAACTCTATGCTTACAAGGAATCGGAGCCCCGCGAGGGGTGACGGTGTTCCTTTTGCCTAATGAGCCAACGAGTTAGTTCTTAGTGGCAAGGATAAGGCAGTTTCAGCCGCATCCGTAGCGAAAGCGAGTCTTAAAAGGCGATTTTAGTCACTAGGACTAGACCCGAAACCGGGCGATCTATTCATGGCCAGGATGAACCTCATGTAACAGTGGGGGGAGGTCCGAACCGACGGGTGTTGCAAAACCTCCGGATGAGCTGTGAATAGCGGAGAAATTCCAATCGAGCTCGGAGATAGCTGGTTCTCCTCGAAATATATTTTGGTATAGCCTCATGTTAATAGTGTTCGGAGGTAGAGCTCTGTTAGGGCTAGGGGGTAAAACATACCTACCAAACCCTGGCAACCTTCAAATTCCGAACTACCGTATCATGGGAGTCAGACTGTGACGGATAAGCGCCATAGTCAAAAGGGAAACAGCCCAGACCATTAGCTAAGGTCCCTAAGTTGAACTTAAGTGGAAAAGGATGTGAGATTACTTAGACAGCCAGGAGGTTGGCTTAGAAGCAGCCATCCTTTAAAGAGTGCGTAATAGCTCACTGGTCTATGTGATTTCGCGCCGAAGATGTAACGGGGCTAAAGTTCACACCGATGCTATGGACTTATGAAAATCTTCGGATCTTCATAAGTGGTAGAGGAGCGTTCTGAACCGCAGTGAAGCTGAACGGCGACGTTTGGTGGAGCGTTCAGAAGTGAGAATGTTGGCATAAGTAACTTTATTCCGGTGAAAACCCGGAACGTCGAATACCTCAGGTTTCCCATGCAACGTCAATCGGCGTGGGGTTAGTCGGTCCTAAGGTGAGGCTGAGAAGCGTAGCCGATGGACAACAGGTTAATATTCCTGTACCGCTTGTGTTTCGACCACGTGAAACCGGCGTGCGAAATATTTTGGCATTGCAAGATCGCTTCGTGCGGTCAAGCAGTGTTCAAGATCTTTCAATCAAAGGCGGATCGAGCAATGGGGGGACACAATATGATTACCGGAGCGTGTTAATGAATTCACGTGTAACCTTCAAGCCAGTCTCTATAGGAAAATACGTAGAGGCGTTTATGCGAGAAGGGATGCCAAATCCCTGCCGTAAGGTGGGGGAGTCCGGACGTTATGTTGTCAAGAAAAACCTCTAGCGAGAAACATAGGCGACCGTACCGCAAACGAACACTCGTAGGTGAGTTGAGTATACACAGACGATCGAGTTAACTCTTGTTAAGGAACTTTGCAATACAGCAGCCGTAACTTCGGGATAAGGCTTGCCTTACTAGCTTGCGACTAATCTTGCTAGCAATGTAAGGCCACAGCAAAAGAGCTCTAATGACTGTTTATCAAAAACACAGGTCTCTGCAAATCCGTAAGGAGATGTATAGGGGCTGATGCCTGGCCAGTGCCAGAAGGTCACGAGGAGAGGTTCACGCCTTGAATCTAAGCCCTGGTGAACGCCGGCCGTAACTATAACGGTCCTATGGTAGCGAAATACCTTGTCGGGTAAGTTCCGACCCGCACGAATGGCATAACAATTGGAGCGCTGTCTCAACAAGAGGCTCGGTGAAATTGCAGTCTCGGTAAAAATGCCGAGTAATTACGATAGGGCGAAAAGACCCCGTGGAGCTTTACTACAGCTTGACATTGAATCGAGGTTTCCGATGTGTAGCATAGGTGGGAGACGTTGACGGTTCGGCGCTAGCCGGATCCGAGTCGCAATATGAAATACCACCCTTTGGTGACTTTTATTCTAACCTCGTGACCAACACGAGGGACAGTGTTTGGTGGGTAGTTTAACTGGGGCGGTTGCCTCCTAAATGGTAACGGAGGCGCGCAATGGTCAGTTTCTTTCCAATGGAAACGGAAAGTAAAGTGTATTCGCATAAACTGGCTTGACTGTGAGACCTACAAGTCGAACAGAGTCGAAAGACGGCGAAAGTGATCCGGTGCATAGCACGTGGGTGCGGCATCGCTCAACGGACAAAAGTTACCCCGGGGATAACAGGCTAGTCGCGCCCAAGCGTCCATAGCGACGGCGCGGTTCGGCACCTCGATGTCGGCTCGTCACATCCTGGGACTGGAGAAGGCCCCAAGGGTTTGGCTGTTCGCCAATTAAAGTGGCACGCGAGCTGGGTTCAAAACGTCGTGAGACAGTTTGGTCTCTACCCATCGTAATCGTTAGAAGTTTGAGGGAACCTACTCCTAGTACGAGAGGACCGGAGTGGACGAACCTCTGGTGTACCAGTTGTCCTGTCAAGGGCATTGCTGGGTAGCTATGTTCGGACGAGATAACCGCTGAAAGCATCTAAGTGGGAAACTCATCCCAAGATTAAACTTCTCTCTGTCGCAAGACAGATAAGACCCCCGGGAGACTACCGGGTTGATAGGCTACAGGTGTAAGATCGGTAACGATTTGAGCCGAGTAGTACTAATCGGTCGAACGAACTTATTTCTTTTTTCCACTTTCATTTGACTAGTAGTTTGTAGTAAGAATAGTCGATTGTTTATTTTGCTTGAAAAAGAAGGCACTGTCTTGGTGACTATACTGGAGAGGTCACACCCGTTTCCATCCCGAACACGGTCGTTAAGCTCTCCAAGGCCGATGGTACTGCAACTTTCAGTTGTGGGAGAGTAGGTAGCCGCCAAGACAGTGCCTTTTTTGTGTCAACAATATTTTTCCCTGTTTTGGAATCTTTTTGATCGTTTTATCTGGGATGTGGGAAAAAGGTTTTTAACAGGAGCATGTGTTTGTTATAAAGGAAAGAAATACGATCGGGAAAAAGATGGTACTGTTTTATCTCTCAGGGATATTTCATCGTGCAGTTCATTTTTAAAAAAACTCTTGCCAAACAAAACAAGAGGGAATACAATATCAACAGAAATTGATATAATTAATGTTGATATATGAAGATAGCCTGTTGTAGCTTTACCGGAACAAAGCATGTTGTTTCCTCTCCGGAACTTATGAAAACGGTTGATTTTCTTAAAGTCATCGCTGAAGAGAACAGGTTAAAAATTCTTTGTTTGCTCCAAAAAGGAGATCTGTGTGTCTGTGATATTTGGCAGTATTTAGGCCTTTCTCAAAATCTCACTTCCCACCATTTAAAAGTGTTGAAAGATTTCGGGCTTATTACCTCCCGGAAAGAAGGTCTGCGCGTTCATTATTCCATTCATAAAAAAACAGTTCACCAATTCAATCATCTTTTATCTCATTTCTTATTATCGTATGGAAAGTAAAGCGTTACACATCCAGGTGCTTGGGTCTGGTTGTCCATCCTGTAGCATGTTATTTGATCGAACGAAACAAGCGGTGCAAGAATTAGGATTGCAGACAGAAGTTGAATATATCACTGACATTCAAAAAATCATTGATATGGGAGTTATGATGACGCCTGTTTTAGCGATTAATCACAAACCTGTTTTAATAGGAGAGCTTCCCGAAGTATATTATATCAAAGAAATTATTCGAAAATTTCTGTAACCTCATAGAATATGATGTACAAAGAACGTAAAATGTTCCTGCTTCTTTTGGGTTTGTTTCTTTTGTTTTTCTTCATGCCCATAGAATCCGGTTTGTTTTCGGGAGCTATTTTGTCCGGTTTTCAACTTTTACATGAGTATGCGAGAGAACACGTATTAACCTGTTTAGTCCCCGCTTTCTTTATTGCCGGTGCCATTTCCGTTTTTGTTCAAAAAGAGTTTGTTTTACGTTATTTGGGAGGACAAGCAAAGAAATATATTTCATACTCTTTGGCTTCTATTTCCGGTTCTATTTTAGCTGTTTGTTCTTGCACCATTCTGCCATTATTTGCCGGTATCAGAAAAAGAGGCGCGGGACTCGGTCCTGCTATTACTTTTCTTTTTTCAGGACCGGCGATTAATATTGCCGCGATGTTTTTAACGATCTCGGTTTTAGGAGCACCGATTGGATTAGCCCGCATTATATCAGCTGTATCCATGTCTATCTTGGTTGGAATCTCGATGCAGCTTATCTTTCGAGAAAAACCAGAGGCGGGGGAATTACAAATCGGAAAATATCAGGAAGTACAGATGAGTAAAACAGTGATCGGTTCATTTTTTATAGCTCTGATCGGTATTCTCATTGTGAATGGGCTCCAAATGGATGCTACTATAAAATGGGGGTTGATGATTCTCTTGGCACTCGTTACTCTTGGGATAGCGGTCTTTCTGTTTCAAAAACAGACAAGAACAGAATGGTTGAAAGAGACCTGGTCTTTTACGAAAACATTATTGCCTATTTTATTTATAGGGGTATTTGTGGCCGGCTTTATTATGCCCTTTTTGCCAGAAAGTTTGATTGTTACTTTGGTTGGTGCAAACTCAATCTCTGCTAATGTAGTGTCGGCAATTTTTGGCGCTTTTATGTATTTTTCAACTTTGACCGAGATTCCTATTCTGCAAGCTCTCATTGCCAAAGGAATGCACCAGGGACCGGCTTTAGCATTACTCTTAGCCGGACCTTCATTAAGTTTGCCCAATATGCTAGTTATTAGAAAAATTCTGGGGACATCAAAAACAGTCGTTTATGTTCTGCTTGTTATTTTATATTCCACGATCGCTGGATTGATTTTTGGCGGCCTCATGTAATTTTGAAATAAAAATTATCAATTAATCATTAAAATAAAATCTATGTCAGAGCACAATCATTCTATCACTTCAAAAAATCTCATTTGGTCCATCGGCATCAATGTAATCATTGTCATAGCCGAGGTTGTCTTCGGTATTATCGCTCGAAGTATGGCGTTGATTTCCGAAGCGCTTCATAATTTTACGGATATTGGATCGATGGGATTAAGTCTCTGGGGAGAGAACGTTTCCAAACGGCCGAATACAAGCCAAAAAACGTTTGGTTATAAAAGGGCGGAAGTCATTATTGCATTTGTGAACGGGGGGGTTCTCCTGGGCGTCAGCGGCTGGGTACTGATAGAATCCGTTATCCGCATATTTCATCCTGAACCGGTCGGAGGAATTACGATGCTTATCGTAGCAATCATCTCATTGTTGGGAAACGGATTGGCCACATACATTTTAGAGAAAGATTCCAAAGAGAATCTGAATTTAAAAAGCGCCTGGCTTCATGCCATGCAGGATGCCCTCTTTTCCTTGGGTGTTGTGGTTGCGGCTATTATTATTTATTACACCGGTTGGAATTGGGTTGACCCCGTTGTTTCTATTACCGTTTCTCTCTTTTTACTCAAAGAGGTGTATGAGATATTGGCAGAATCGGTCAATATGCTTTTGGATTCGGTGCCGGAAGATTTGGATTTTGAGGAGATTAAAAACACGTTGATGGGATTTGATGGAGTAAAAAACGTAAGCGATCTGCATATTTGGCAGACCGGTTCACATGATCGTTTTTTAAGCGCGCATCTTGTTATCAATGAGATGGACGGTCGTGAACGGGTAGCGATTCTGGCCAAAATACGCGAAATAATCGAAACAAAATATACTATTCACCACCAGACCTTGCAGATGGTTTCGGAACAAGAAATCAAAGCGATTGGTTTGGAATGTGAGCATTGTAATTAATGACATAAAAAACATATGACACCCATAATTTCGTTTTTCATCATCGCCCTCATTGTCGGCTTTGTAACGGCCGGTTTAAAAATCCAGTTTGACCGCTTTTTCGCCATTATTCTTTTGGTTTCATTGATGGGATTATCCGTGGCAGGAGCAGTGAATATATTTCTCTGGATTGTATTTCTAAGCGCCGGTTATGTGCTATGGAAAAACAGAAAAAAGATTAAAGGAATGCCGTTGGAAAATAAAAAGAAATTTATAACACTTGTTCCTGCCCTCGCTTTTGTTGGAGTTTATACCGGTTCGATATTGTTTTCTCGTTCTTCAAATTTGGTTTTGTCGGTCACCCTTGGTGTCCTGGCAGTACTGTACGGGCTGCGTCTTGTTTTTATTCATTTCAAGCCATATGAACTTGAATATAAAAATGAAAAGCCGATTTACCAGAAAATTTGTGGTTTAGCTGGTCCAATGGTTAGCGGGTTTTTCGCCGGGTTTATCGGAACGACACTTAAGCCTCTCAAGATTCCGTTCGCCGTTAAAATCGGCAAAATGAATATGGGGCAGGTCTATTTAGGGAATACGATTACGGCATTTTATTCCTCCATTTTTGCCATTATTTTGCATAGTTTCTACACAACTTCCAGTATGGCAATGACCACGAACAATGTTTTATTGGGAATTTCTTTATGGTTTGCTATTCACCTTGTGTTTGAAGTGACCCAGATGTTTTTCAAGGAGAAGTGGATGAAGCCATTCCAAATCTTTATCGGCCTTGTTTTAATCATCGTGGCATTTAAATTCTTTTAACGTTTATGAATAAAATGGTCGATTAATAATGAGTCATTAATATATTAAAATATTATATGGAACAACAAGGAAAAATATTTGATGTCAAAGTGAAACGAATAAACGGCGGTCGTGCCGAAGTGGAAGCGCATGGACAAAAAATTACTCTTGCAACGCGAGGCGATGAACCGAATTTGGGGATTACCGCTCCGGAAACCGTTCTGGCGGCTTTGGGAACGTGTGTCATTTCCAATATTAATAAACTATCCGGGGAAGCGGGCTTAAAGATCGATGATGTCTCTATTGAATTTCAAGCAAAAAAACGTTTAGCCCCCTTGGGTTTTGAGGATTTGCGCTACACCATTACCATTCAAAGCCCTGAACCGAAAGAAAAATTGAGGGCTTTATACGAAAAAGCGACGACCAACGGTACAGCCACCAATGCCCTATTGGAAGGACTTAAACCGGCTGGAGAGCTCAATATCTTAGCTTAAATTAATCATGAAAAATTTGAATCAGTTTTTTAGAAAGAATTTATTTACTTTGGTTTTGACCTCCATTGTTTTGGGATTTCTTTTGGGTTGGCAATTGCCGCAGACGTCTGCTGTGTTAAAAACCCTGATTGTTCCGATTTTGTTTCTGATGATTTTTGTGATGATTATTCCGATAGAATTTAGAGAGTTGATCGCCGTACGGAAATATAAAAAAGAAATTACGTGTGGATTTATCGCTATTTTGATTTTAGCTCCCTTGGTTGCTTATTTGATCAGTTTTGCCGTTCCGGGGAAATACGATTTTTTGAAAACTGGTTTAATTTTAGCCGCGACTATGCCACCCGGTGGAATGATTGTTTCCTGGACCGGCTTATTGGATGCCAATGTTGAATTGGCGATGATTTTGCAAACAGGGACTTTTGTTCTGGCACTAGTCACTATCCCACTCACTCTGTCTTTATTCCTTTCCGGATCGGTTCATTTTTCTCAATCTTTGCTTATCCAAAATATTGCTCTCTACATATTTTTACCTCTGATTGCCGGCTTCATCGTTCAGGTTTTGCTTAAAAAGAAATACTCCAAAGAGAAGATAAAATCGTGGAAGCCAACATTGGCAACTATTTCCAGTTTATGTGCCTTGTTGGTTGTTTTTATTTCCACTTCTTTAAAAGCAAATAATCTTATTAGCCAGCCGCAAGTTCTTTTATGGGGATTGATTATCGCCGCTGTTTATTACTTGATCATGTTTCTTGTCACGCTTTTCTTTTCGGGATTTTTTATTGATTCGTACGACAATCAAATGCCCATTGTCTATGGCACTACGGCCAAAAATCTGTCGATTGGCGTTGCTTTGGCGCTGTCCGCTTTCTCTGGTCCGGTTGTGTTGGGTGTGGTATTCTGTTTTATGGTCCAGATGCCCATGTTGAGTTTATTTTATAAATTTATCAGAAAAGAGGAGCAGGAATTTGCCGAAGAAGTGGCAGAAGAAAAAAAGAAAAGGCACCCCGTTTCTGTGGCGCTACAAAAAATAAGAAAGGTCGGAAATAATTTTAAGAAATCAAGTTAAATAATGCTTATGAAAAAACCAACCCTGTACGAACTTTTTAAAACGGCATTGTATATCGGCGTTATCGGCTACGGCGGCGCGGCCAATTTGGCGTTGATGAAAAAGAAGTTTGTCCATGAAAAAGAATGGATTTCTGAAAAAGAATTTATGGACGCGCTCAGTCTTTCGCAAATTTTGCCGGGATCAACGGGGGTAGCTCTTATGGGTTACATGGGATTTCACTTGCACCGAGCGCGGGGAGGCATTCTGATTCCATTGGCGTTTATTCTGCCGGCAACGATTTTTATGCTCGTGCTCTCATGGGCCTACTTTCAGTTTGGAAATATTTCATGGGTGCAGTCTTTGTTTATCGGTTTGGGGGCATTGGTGGTGGCGCTGTTGGTCAACGCAGCGTGGATGTTGGGAAAGGGTGTTTTTAAAAAGATAACGTGGCAAAGCTGGAAGGGGTTTTCTATTGCACTGGTGGCGTTTGTGGGAACGTTTTTCTTTAAAATTAATGTCATCTATCTCATTCTTAGCGCCGGCGTTTTGGGATTTCTTTTCTATTATTTTACGAAGGAGTTTGAAGACGAAAAAACAAAAAAAGGAGAAGTGATATTGGCAGAACCGACTCAAGTGGCACGCATGACTACTCGGGACTGGCTGGCAGTGGCGATTCTTGGCGGAGTAGTGCTGGTGGGATTTTTAGTGCCATCGGTGCGCAGTTTGATGATTGCGTTTGTGACGATTGGACTTTTTGCATTTGGTGGCGGGTTCACGATTATACCGCTTATTCAGCATCAAGTGGTTGACGTGAACCACTGGGTTACTCTCCGACAGTTTATCGATGGTATTGCGTTGGGGCAGGTGACGCCGGGTCCGGTTCTGGTTACCGCAACGTTTGTTGGCTACAATGTGATGGGTATTTTGGGGGCCTTGTTTGCAACATTGGCGATATTTTTGGTCCCCATTTTATCCATGATGGCGCTTGCCGATATCCACGCAAAAATCCGCGATCTTAAAATTGTCAAAGTTGTGGTCAAAGGGTTTCTTGCCGGCTTTATCGGATTGCTGACGGCCATTACCCTGCAGTTTGCGTTTAAATCGTTGATAAGTTGGCAGGCGTGGGTCATTTTTGGGGCATCGTTGGTGTGGATTATGTATCTCAAAAAAGATTCTCTCTGGGCGATTTTAGGAACCGTTGTGTTGTCCTTATTGATATTTTAATCTATAACCTCTCAACGTATGACGTATATTATTTACCTCATCACCGGTCTTTTGGCCGGAGTGATCGGCGGACTGTTGGGGACCGGTGGTTGTGCCCTCATGATGCCCGTGATTCGTTTTGGGTTCCATTTTGATCCGGCCATTGCGGTCGGAACGACGTTAACGGCCGTTGTGTTCACGGCAGCTTCCGGTGCGTATCAGCACATCAAAATGAAAAATGTGGATAAAAGTACGGCCTGGATTGTCGGTCTGAGTGGAATCTTCGGTGTCATTATTGGCTCTATTGTGTTTGGGTATATGATGAATTACGGATCTCTTATCGATCTTATTTTAGGAATTGCCTTTTTGATTGTTTCTGTTCGTATGATGTACGAAGGAATGTTGGGCAAAGGTCCCAAAAATCCTTCGGGAAATCAGATGCCCGGAACGACCACATCCAAAAGTTCTCTTGGATCTTCGATTGGATTCCTCACGGGCATTATCGGTCTGGGCGGAGGATATGCCCTTGTTCCCGCCTTCATTTATTTTTTCAGTGCGCCGGTAAAATTAGCGATTGGCACTTCCATGGCATCATTTGTTTGGATCGCACTGGTGGGAGCGATGTTTAAAATCTATCAGGGAGTCGTGGATATTCCTGTTGCGATCACTCTTGGAATTGGGGCTTTGATGGGAGCGATTTACGGTGCCAAGTTGGTTGCCAAATTTAAACCAAACTGGCTGAAAGCCTTGTTTGGAATTATGTTTTTGTATGTTTCGCTCAAATATATTCTGATTTATTTTGGAATAGCGATCTAGCCTAATATATATCTAAAATCTCATCCCTATGAATGAACAACAACAAGACCCGAAATTTGCCAAGTTCCACGGGGTTGACCGCGAACTGATTCAGTGGAATCCGGTCATTGACGAGTCAAAATGCATTGGTTGCGGCATGTGTGTCACTTCCTGCGGGCGAGGGGTATTTCAATTTGATTATGAGAAGAGAAAGGCAAAAGTGGTTCATCCGAATAATTGCATGGTGGCGTGTATCACCTGTTCCAATTTGTGCCCGTCGGGTGCCATCTCCTTTACGCAGGGGGAAACTCCGCGTGAAAAGGCGCAGCGCATTGTGAAAGATCATCATCTGCTGGCAAAAGCGAAAGCAGACTTGGAAAATAAGAAAAATATATTATCCTCTACGTAGGTTCTCTATTTTTTTACATAGTATCCTATGAAAGTTCTTAAATTCGGCGCCGTTTGGTGCCCTCTCTGCCCCGTCATGATACCACGCTGGGCAGAAGCAGAAATTGAACAACAACGTCCATGGCTCAAGAATGAGATGTATGACTTTGATGAACATCCTGACGTAGTCAAACAATGGGGAGTGGATAAAAATGCGGAGGATGAAACGAAAGGCATGACAACCTTCCTTTGGGCGATTTTAGGGACCGTTGTGTTGTCTCTCCTTCTTTTTTGATAATACTTTTTGTCTATGAAAACCATATTCTTTTCATCTCAGCAACGATGTTATAAAAAAGTACGGCATCGGTGTCGGTAAAAACAGGGGGAAGGATCTCACTTTTCGCGCATCCTATGATGCCACTGAGCATTTTTCTCTCCTGACCATATAGTTTCTGTTCTTTTAGCCTATTTTATTACATTATTCTTCTTATCTCTATGAACGCAAAAACTTCCACAACTTCTTACATGCCTCCCGAATGGGCCTTTGAATTTCACGGACACAGATGTCCGGCAATGCCTATGGGATACCGAACGGCGATAGCCGCTATGGAAAAACTTGGTGTTGAGAAAGCACATGATGGTCAGTTAGCCGCACTCATTGAATTGGGTGAAGATCATTGTGCTACATGTTTCGGCGATGGGGTGCAGGTTGCTACGGGTTGTACTTTCGGCAAAGGAAATATTAAAAAATTAAATTATGGAAAATGGGGATTAACCCTCATAGACAAAAAAAATGGAAAAGCTGTTCGTGTTACTCCTAAAGCGGAAGCGATGATGAAAAGCAAGCAATCCGAATTTATGAAAATGAGAAAATCGGGTATCCCTGCCTCTCAAGTCCCCGCTTCTGTTGCTGATCCGCTGGTCAACTTTATCACCACGGCGAAAAGCGAAGATATCCTTCATATCGGAGAGGTCTTTGATTATCAATGGGAAAATGCCCCCGATGCTTTTGACGGTTTTATCTGTGAATCTTGTGGAGAGATGACGGTGACTACCTACGGAAGGATAAAAGACGGTAAACATGTCTGTATTCCCTGTTCTGGATATAAAAAATAAATAACAGAACAGCATGGAATCTTGAGAAGGTTCCATACTTCATCTTTCGAACCATCTTGCTGGTATTACACAAACTTATTTTATTTTTTCTTCTTATCTTTATGAACGCAAAAACTTCCACAACTTCTTATATCCCTCCAGAATGGGCCTTTGAATTTCACGGGCATCATTGTCCTTTTATGCCCATTGGCTATCGTATGGGGAAAATGGCATTGGAACATTTGGGAATTGAGAGAGAAAAAGATCATGGATTCTTTGTTTTTGCTGAGATAGGAGTTGGGCACCCGCAGACATGTTTTGTTGATGGTATACAGGTCGCGACGAGTGCCACCTATGCAAAAGGACTTCTTGAAAAGACATGGTACGGCAAGTTGGCTGCCACATTCTATCATCCCCGAAAAGGTGCCGTGCGTTATTCGTTGAAACCAGAGTTCATAGATGCTATGGGTAAATTTGAATTCTTTGTGTATCGGAAGAAAGGAGTGGAACCATCTCAAATTCCACAGAACGTTTTGGATGAAATTATTCATTGGGTCTACAAGCAATCAAGTGAATCAATGTTCAAAATAGAAGAAAAACCTGATTTTACATATACACCACCGAAAGGGTCATTTAATAAAATAAAGTGTAGTATTTGCGGTGAATATGTATTTGAACGGTATGTACGTGAAAAAGACGGGAAGCCTGTCTGTATCCCTTGCTCGGGATATGATCAAAAATAAAAAAATATTGTTTCCTTATCTCTATTCTCTATGACTCTTGCACTTCTTGCGGGTACTGTAACCTTTCTGTTCACGACTGTTTTAACCATCGCCGGCGTTGGCGCTGCCTTTATTCTGATCCCTGTGTTTCTTGCGATGGGTATTCCGTTGATGACAGCCATGTCCATTTCCCTTCTTTTAAACGCAGTCGCAATGATCATCGCTTCCATCAGCTATACGAAGGAGAAGCTGATTGTCTGGAAAAGCGCTATTCCTATTCTCATTGCTGCTACGATCCTATCTCCTCTCGGATCAATTACGGCGAAGTATCTGCCCGAGACTCTTCTGAAATGGCTCTTTGTCGGATTTTTACTTTTTGCTGCCGCCATGATGTTATTTTATAAAGCAAAAGAGAAAACAGTGGAAGTAAATACCAATAAAGATGTCTGGTATGGGGTGGGAATTGGTTCCTTGGCAGGTTATATTGGTGGACTTTTAGGTGTTGGAGGTGGAAATATCATTGTCCCAGTTCTCGTCTGGATGGGGTTTAACCCCAAAAAAGCATCGGCTACGACTGCTTTTATTGTGATTTTCTCTTCTCTTTCGGGATTTTTTGGTCGGGTGAGTATGGAAAGTATGGATCTAACTCTTTTGTCTTGGTGTACGCTGGGATCCGTGGGGGGGGCGTTGTTAGGAGCATGGCTCATGAGCAAAAAGCTGAGTTCTAAAAATGTAAAATTAATCATTGGGATTATTCTGTTTTTCATCGCATTTAAAATGATTTGGGATCTCTTAAAATGGTAAAAGAACCTATTCGCTCTCTCTGCCAGAGAACTTTTGGAGGACTTTGGCAGAGAGAGTATGATCCCGCATTCCTGTGAATGAGTACCGCCAAAATTCGAACATCATCATCATATCCTGCTTATCTTCTTGAGAAAAAATATTTTTTAGATTATAATAATACGATATCCTTTGATCTCTGTACCATCTATGCGAAAAAATTTTCTCTCTTTCCTCTTTCTCGGTGTTATACTTCTCAGTAGCTGTACATCGAACGATCTTTCTTCCACGCCCATTTTGTTTTATGGAGAAGGATGTCCTCATTGTGCTCTTGTGGAGAGTTATCTCTCTGAACAGAAGATAGTTCTTTCGCAAAAAGAGGTATATCACCATCCGGATAATGCGTCCGAGTTGGCTTTGTATGCGAAACATTGCAACATGGATACTAAAAATATCGGTGTTCCATTTTTATGGACAGGAAAAGAATGTCTCTCCGGTGATGAACCTATTATTACCTATTTAAAAAAGCAAAGATGAATTACTCCTTTTTCCTTGTGATGCTGTTATTGATTTCTATTCCTCAAGTACATGCGGTTTGTCCGGTTTGTACTGTCACTGTTGGGGCAGGAATAGGGCTTTCACGTTGGTTAGGGATTGATGATACGATAACAGGATTATGGGTCGGGGGACTGGTGGTATCCATGACCATGTGGACGATCAGTTGGTTAGACAAGAAAAATGTTCATTTTAAGGGAAGAATACTGATCACAACGGTGCTGTATTATGGATTGGTCGTTGTTCCTCTCTATTTTACAGGAGTGATGGGACATGCTTTGCATACGCTGTGGGGCATGGATAAGTTGGGGGTAGGAATAGTGCTGGGGAGTATTGGCTTTTTGGGAGCGGCACAATGGTATGAAATCATCAAGAAAAAGAATCATGGGCATGCCTATTTTCCTTTTCAGAAAGTCGTTATGCCCATCAGTCCCTTGATTATTTTAAGCATTCTTTTCTATTTTCTAACCAAATAACCTATGTCTTCCCCCACTGATCCCAAAAAGTTGCAGGAATTCATCGACAAAGTAGATGCCATGAAGAAACAAAATAAGATGGATCTTTCCTCAGACCAGGATCTCAGTATTGCGATTATGAATCTGGTGAGTATTGAAGAACATTTCTTTTTTACGGGAGCGAAACTGGGGAAAACAGCGTATTACGATATGATCAAAGATGTGCGGGAGATGCGAAAAGAACTGCTGCAAAAGATCATCAAAGAATATGAAGGTGAAGTATGGTGCATCTCCAAGCACCTATTGGCCGCCTCTATGCGTCTGATGGAAGTGGGGACAAAACAATTAGGGATGGGGAAGGAAAAAGAGGCGTATGATTTATTTGACAAAGCATACCATCTTTATTCGCTTTTCTGGGGGCTCAATATGAAACTGCTCAATGTGGGGGATATAAAGAAAATAGATGATCAGGCTCTCAACAAAGAAGATAAAGCCAAGAAAGGTTTCATGGGAAAATTAGGAGAACTGGTAAAAAAAGCAATAAACTGTTGTTTAGAGTAGTCGTTTATCGACCGACAGTTTGAAGCTAATTGAACACCTGGGCGACAATGATTTGTCCGTCCATGGCTTTTGAAATCCCAATCCCAATCTTGGTGAAGGTTTCCGATATGAGAAGGCTTCTATGGGCCGGGCTTCGGAAAAGTCCATAAAGAGCCAGCGTTGTGTTATTATCTTTTGCTAGATTTTCTCCTATACTTCCGTTTAGGCCATATTCTGTTTTAAGATGTTCAATCGTATTCCCTTCCGGGGTAACATGAGAAAAATAATTTCGCATCGCCATATCATCGCTTCTGGCCTGTGCCAGATTGTCGGCATTGATATCTAATGTCAAGGGAGAAAGGTTCAGTTTTGCACGTTCTTGATTGATTCTTTCTACCATAGTGGTACGTTCCTGAAACAGATGAAATGTTGTCATCCTAGCAGTGTTTGAAACGATATCTCTCGGATTGGGAAGGAAGGGGATTGTATTTGAGATATAAAACGGTACATTAAAAACAGCTTCTCCGTTTGTACTGTTTATCTCCACGATATAGGTTCCCTGTTCGGTAACAGGAATATCAAACGAGAAAGATTCATTGGGATTGATGGTAGTGTTCTTGCTCATGGGGACGTTCCCGACTTTCCCGGAAGGAAACGTGTACCAAACATCTTGTTCTAATGTTGTTTTGGCTGTACCGGTAAGATGAATAGTGTTTCCAGAAATCGTTGTACTGTAGGGCATTAATACCACAGCATCTTTTTGGTATATTTCATATTCATGCTGTACAGGCATAAAAGAGATGGTTGAGCTTGCTGCCCATGTGGTGTATCGGTCGATTGAAAATGATGTTGATGATCGTGCTCCTTCAATCAATAGATGTGTTGTTTCCTGTTTAAAATCACTGAAAAGTGCATAAGGAACCTCGATCGTGGAAGCGTTATTCACGTAAAAAATGATCTCTTGATCTCCCTGCTGTACATGGATTTTAAAGATGGTATTCCCGTTTGGATCAAAGGAGATTATCGTTTTCCCATTGGCATATTGTATCTGTGGGGTAAGCGGGCCATTGTTGTTGGGAAGAAATGTTTTGTTCTCAAAATATGATGGATTGGTCACGAATAGATCAGCGTATCCTATACCAAGCGTATCTGGGATAATATTGAGGGAATATGCCCCTTCTTCGGTTAGCATGATGGGAAGCGTAAAGCGTTGGTTGCTGACGTTCGTTGTAAACAGGATTTCTTTTTTGGTCGATTTATTCTTGATGAGGGCTGTCACGGTTTGGGTGTTTTGAGCGGTTTTCCCTGTTATGGTGTAGATTTCATTGGGGAAAAATATATTGGGAATCGTATGATCTAACACCACTCCCTGTGATCCATTCGTATTATCGGAAAATGTGTCCGGACTGATATACGATTTAGTCAGTCCCGGAATAACCCCCAAATTTCTTATTTTGACATTGGTGAGTCCATGAGAAAGTTTATCAATGGCGGCAAAGGCTGATTGTGACAGATCGACCACCCTATTTTCGACATACGGGCCCCGATCGTTCACTTTGGCCACCGTGCTCACCCCTGTGGCGGTATTGATCACTTCTAAGAACGTGTTGAAGGGAAGATAGCGGTGTGCGCAGGAGAAATCATTATTGGAGAAACTTTCTCCCGATGAAGTTCCATGCCCTTCAAGACCACTTCCGTAATACGAAGCAATCCCTGTTTGAGAAGTATCAAAAGAATCGAGATGGTGTTCTTGGATATACACTAAACGATACATCATCACAGCGACTTGCCCGCGTGTCATAGCATCTGCAGGTCCAAACATATTCACTGTTACCGGCTCTACAATATTGGTTTGGCGTGCATAGAATACAAACGGTTGATACCATAATGTTGAGGGGGTAATGGGGGTATCATGAAATAGGGGGGGATCGGTCAGTGATACGGTAGGAGGTATAATGTTTTTGGTTTTCAGGAGCATTTTGAGACTTTCTACTTTATTCACCGTTTGCTCCGGCTTAAAAGTCCCATCGGGGTATCCTTGTACAATCCCCAAAGATAATCCTGTAGCAATATAGGGAGTATACCAAGCCCCTGATCCTGTATCAGGAAAGGGCAGTGGAGTATGTGGTTCTGGTATTTCTTTTTGGGATCCCAGAAGAATAATTTTCAATGCCTCTGCGCGATTCACTTTCTGGGTTGGTTTAAATGTCCCATCTTCATATCCTTCAATCACGCCTTTATTTTTCAGATACAGGGTCGCATCATAGTAAGCGCTATAGGGATCAACGTCTGAAAAAGGTTGGTTTACTCCTGTGGTTTCTTCCGCGTTCCCCAAAGGGGAGAGAAACATAATCCCTCCGATGAGCAGAAAGGATAGTGAAGCAGATATTTTTTTCATTTCCATAATTATTCCTCCCAAGGTACGCGATTACTGCTATTATAGCAGAAATAGAAAAGAAGAGAAGATAAACCCCTTGACCTGTTTTTATAGTACAAACCTCTTTACAACACGTATGTATCTGACTGATCTGAGGTTGTTGATGGTGGTTATTTGAAGGTGGCATATGAATAATTAAAGTCTCGCTGGCTTTCAGCCCATCTTTCCTATAGAATAGAAATGATGTTATATCATATTCCATGATTCCTCTTGTTGCTATTATTGGTCGTCCCAATGTGGGAAAATCAGCACTGTTCAATCGGCTGGTCGGGAAACGCCATGCCATTGTTTCCGAAGTGTATGGGACAACACGGGATGCTTTAAGCACGGTTATTGAGGTAAAGAAGAAAGAGATTGAACTCGTGGATACCGCCGGAATCATGAGTCTCTATAATCATAACGATCCTCTTCTTCAACCGGTACAAGAACAGGCCAAAGAAGTGATGGACCAGGCAGATATGATTCTCTTTTTGGTTGATGGGACAGTACAACTTACGAATGATGATATCCATTTAGCAGATATGTTGCGGAAAGCAAATAAACCGGTTGTACTGGTGGTGACCAAGTGTGATCATGAAAAGGTAAAACACGAACAGTCGGAAATCTATAAACTGGGATTTAAAAATCCCGTCTTTATCTCTTCTCTCCATAATCGTGGGATTGATGAACTTCTTGAACGACTCATACAAGAATTAAAAAAGCTTGGATTTTTTAAACGAGAAGCCCATAAGAAAAAAACAGGAGTGCCTGAAGTCTCTTTTTGTCTGGTAGGGAAACCGAATGTGGGAAAATCTTCTCTGTTTAATCAATTACTCCAAAAGAGTAAAGCGGTCGTTTCCGATGTTCCCGGTACGACACGCGATGCGTTGGATAGTGAACTGCACTATGGTGATATGATTTTTAAAGTGATTGATACTGCTGGATTAAAAAGGCCGGGAAAGGTTGAACAAGGCATTGAACAGTACAGCGTGCTCCGTGCTATGCGAGCTATCAAACGGTCTGATGTTTGCCTGTTGGTTTTGGATAGTACGGAGAAAATTTCCAAAATGGATCAAGCTGTTTCGCGATATATATTGAATGAGCAAAAGAGTATCATTCTGGTGATGAATAAATGGGATTTGATAAACAAGGATCAGAATATGATGGATCGATTTTTGACCTATTTACAGCATCAATTTGATTATATTCCCTGGGCTCCCGTTCTGTTTGTTTCGGCAAAGACGGGAGAGAACGTCTCTTCCATTTTGGATCAGGTTTATCGTGTGTATCAGGAACGTCACAAGAGAATTGAAACCGGCAAACTGAATCGATTTATCGAGGAGATTACTCATAAACATCCTCCATCCGGAACAAAAAAAATTACTCCCAAGATTTTTTATGTTACACAGGTCGATGTTCATCCCCCGCACTTTATTCTTTTTGTCAATACACCGGATGCCTTTCATTTTTCATGGAGGAGATATTTTGAAAATCAGTTACGCGAAAAATTCGGATTTGATGGAACCCCGCTGGTTATCGAGTATCGTGCTCGTACCAGAGCGGATCGGTTTTAACCTATCATGGATGATGCTATGCATATTGTTTTTACACGTTTTCCATACGAATCACAATTAGGGGGAATGGAGACCATGGTGATCAATCTGGCAAAAGCTTTGAGAGAAAAAGGTCATATTATTTCTTTTGTAGGCAGCTGTCCTGTGTTGCTCAAGCTCTTTGAAGAACATGATTTCAAGGTAACAAAATTGATCGTTCCCAAGTCACCGGTTACCAAATGGAGTCTGTTGGTATTTATTGTTTTGTATCCATTCATTCTTTTCCAAATGGGGCGTATTGCTCGCATGGTCCACAAAGGAGACGCGATCTATATGCTCTCTCTTCCAGAAAAACTAGCGCTTACAAAAATGGCTTATCAACGAGGAGCAAAAGTTGTTTGGGGAGAACATGAGTCATTACAACATCAGGATGGTACCTGGCGGTCCTGGTTGTTTCGCAATCCTTTGTTAAGGCGCTATAAACGATTATCTCAGTACGCGACTGTTGTCCCCGTTTCTCAAACACTTGCAAAGCAATATAAGGCATTGGGAGGCGTTCACCATCTCACGGTGATTGAAAATGGGATTGATATGAACTACTTTTCTCCTACCTATGCAAACCGGTATGAAAAATCATCTCATACATTTATCGTTGGAACAGTGGCGCGTTTGAGTCCTGGGAAAGGAGGGATGGAATTTTTACAAATGGCTCAACTCCTTATTCCCAAAATTCCTCCTATCCATTTTATGTTGGCTGGAGATGGCCCTCAAAGAGAACAGATGGAGGCTTATATCAAGCAACATCATCTTGCCTCTCATGTTACTCTTTTTGGTGAAGTTCCTTATAACCATATGCGATCTGTTTACAATCTTTTTGATATTTCTGTTTTTTTGTCTCAGGAACCGGAGACATTTGGACTTGCCCCTTTGGAAAGTATGGCGATGCAGAAACCAACGATTCTCACCTCTGTTTTTGGATTTTTAGATGAAGAAGCCAAAACAAAACTATTGGTTGTTGAACCGTATCAGATTGATAAGGCAGTTGAATGGGTAGAGAAACTTTTCCAGGATGCATCCTTTCGAACCCATGTCGTGGAAGAGGCTTATCATTTTGTCTCTCGACGATTCTCTTTTTCTACGATGGTGGATCGCTATGAGAAGGTTTTGTCAGATTCTTTTCGGAAAGTAGCTTAAAATCTCATCAACTGCCACGGTACCATCACGATACTGAATGGTTCGGATCCAACGTGTGTGCCCTTTGTTATAATTGGGGCCATCCAGTGTGATGGTGTCAAAATGTTTCGTTCCCCAAATTTGGAAATTCGCTACCGATTTTTGGGGATATGTGACCACCATCATGAGAGGTGCGCCGGTGTTGTTGATAAAACGCATATCCGGGCGAGGTTTATACACCGCAGCATCAAGTCCAAGAATTTCTAACGGGTATAAACTGCGATACCAAATACTGTGTTGTTTCCGTTCTGTAATCTGAAGACCGCTCCGGTAAGCAGCCATAAATACAGTTGTGGCGGCACCGCAAATTCCGCCACCAACTGCTCGTTCTTCCTTTCCCTGATTAATGACCCAGCCCATTTTAAATTCCCGCATCCCCTTATTGTATATGATTTTTGCAAAGCTAAATTCTTCTCCCGGTTGTAAAACGGTGCCATGAATTTTGGCTAATGCTGTTTCGATATTGAATCGGCGATAAGCAGGATTTTTGGAAAAATCATAAAAAGATTCTCCAATTTTTTCTTTGATACCATACCGGAGCGCGGCCTGTTTGATGATCTCCGGTATCGTGGGATCATACAAGAGAGGATTTTGTTGTAATAGCTCTTGTATTTTTATAAAGGCGTTGAGATGAGCGGCAAGAAGGTTGATTTTCTCTTCAAGATATTTTTTTGCGTCGTATCTGTTATGGTTGCTAAGCGAGCCGCTTGGGAAGACAGAATACTGGTATACTGACGGATGATGCCCATCAGTTTTTCGAGGTTATAATATTTTTCAGTTGTAATTTGGGAAGGGTCTGTTTCAAGTCCATCAAAGTAGGTATATACGACCCCATCAAACGCGGAGAGAATCTTGTCTCTCCGGAGCATTTCAAAAACAGTATTGGTAGTGATAGTGGAATCGTCTTGAGGAGGATCCAGTAGATGAGATTGTAGTGCTTCCTGAAGATATGTGAAATCCTTATTATTTCCTTGATATGAGAGAAATTTTTCTTGAAAGGCGTTGGGGTTGTCCCGATATTTGAGCGTATAAAACAGATGTAAAAAAGACGGAAGACTGATATTTGCTTCTCCATCAAAAAAAGCATCAATACGACACGGAAAGAGGTTGATTTCGCAGGCGGTGTTCACATAGGCGTAATAGGGATTGGCGGGCCAGATATCTTTGAAATATTGTCGGAAGAGAGGATGTGGAGGAAGGTAATCTTTATTGGTATCTATTTTGAAATACCAAAACAAAATATTAATGGCCTGATATTTGTTGACTGGTGTGTTTGGCGTTTCTGCTAAAGCATGATCGAAACCAACATGAGGAGTTCCCAAAAGAAATATGACGGTGAAAAGGGAAATGGAAAATCGTTTCATCATAAGAGAAGAGGCTTTCATCTCATCAGGTATTGTATAAAACGTTCCGTAAAAAAACAACTCCAATATCTCTCTGAGCCTCTGGACTCAGAAAAATGGTCTCTTCGGTGGTCTCCTGTCATCCCTATCGGGAGGTAAACCGGCAGGCAGGGAGTCTTTCTCCCCCGATGCTTTCGCATCTCCTCCGAAACCGGCCGCCCTCTCTTTATCTGCCTTGGAGGCAGCGTTTGGGTCGGCTTCGACTCGGCTTCGAATTCTTTGCTCTCAAAAGAACAATATTTTCAATCGATATCCTGTCATTCAGTGGTGTCCCCGGCGGGAGTCGAACCCACAACCTCAGCCTTCGCAGGGCTGCGCTCTATCCAGTTGAGCTACGAGGACATATCGTCGCAGTTGGATATCCAGCTTTCGAATCCCCTATGTGGCTTCTGCAGCTTTCATCCACTGTTCCTCTCCCTTCGAAAATCGAATGCTCGATTTTCTCAGGATGTTCTTTATGATCTATCTCTCAGCTTCCCTCCCCGCTACATTGAATTCTCAATTTGCTCGGATGTTCTTCATCTCTATCTTTATTATAAACATTATATAACACTATGCCTCAACACTCTTTCATCTTTTTTCTATTTGCTTGGGGTACAAATCCACTTTTGATGTTTTCTTCAGCATTCATCTCACTCCTCCTTTGTCTTCGCAAATTGAATTCTCAATTTGCTCGGATGTTCTTTTCTCAAACGTAAAACAACTTCTCAGAAGATTTTTATCATGGATTGCTGGTTTACTTTATCAAATATAGAAATATTTGCAAGGAAAGGGGTTTCTTTGTAGACTAAGAGCGCATTCTTCTTTATTATTTCTCTATGGCAAAAGAACAGGCAGCATCAAAAAAAGCTATTACCAAACGAAGCGAGGACTATTCCCAATGGTATCTCGATATTATTGAAGCAGCCGATCTGGCAGAGAATTCTCCTGTACGTGGAGCGATGATTATTCGACCTTATGGTTATGCGATTTGGGAAAACATCCAAAAGATACTTGATCAGATGATCAAAGATACGGGGCATGTGAATGCGTATTTCCCGCTGCTTATTCCCAAATCTTTTTTAAGCAGGGAAGCGAGTCATGTCAAAGGGTTTGCCAAGGAATGTGCGGTGGTAACGCATCATCGATTAAAAAATAACGAGACCAATGATGCGGTGATTGTTGATCCCGATTCAAAATTAGAGGAGGAATTAGTGATCCGACCTACATCGGAAACGATTATGTATGATGCTTATTCTCGATGGATACGGTCATGGAGAGACTTACCATTATTGATCAATCAGTGGGCTAATGTTATGCGGTGGGAGATGCGGACACGCGCTTTTCTTCGAACTTCCGAGTTTCTATGGCAGGAGGGACATACGGCTCATGCGACGTGTGAAGAGGCAGATGCTGAGGCTCTTAAAATGCTAGGGGTATATGTTGATCTTGTTGAAAATTACTTGGCTATCCCCACGATCACAGGACAAAAATCAGAGTCGGAAAAGTTTGCCGGAGCATTACGTACCTATTCTTTTGAACCCATGATGCAGGATGGAAAAGCGCTGCAAGCAGGGACTTCTCATAATCTTGGACAAAATTTTGCGAAGGCTTTTGGGGTTCAATTTACAGATAAAGACGGCCAATTGAAATATGTCTGGCAAACCAGCTGGGGGGTCAGTACCAGACTGATTGGAGGCCTTATCATGACTCATAGTGATGATAAAGGGCTTGTTTTGCCACCAAAGATTGCTCCTATACAGGTTATTATTATTCCGATTTGGAAAACGGAGGAAGAAAAAAAGAAAATTGTTGAGAAAGCAGAAGAAATACATGCCTTGCTGAAGAGGAAAAATATTGCTGTGCAATTGGATGAGCGAGATTATCTCACGGCGGGTGAAAAGTTCTATGAATGGGAAAAGAAGGGGGTTCCGATTCGTTTAGAATTAGGCCCTAAAGATCTTGAACAAGATCAAATGGTCGCTGTGCGACGAGATCAAGAAGGGAAGGAATGTATTCCCACTGCACAGATTGGAACCTATATAGAAGAGACTCTGGTTCATATTCAACAGAACCTGTTTGAACGGGCAAAAAAGTTCCGTGCAGAAAGAACGTATCGTATCGATTCCTATGATGAGTTTAAAAAGATTTTAGAAGAAAAACCGGGTTTCATCTATGCGCATTGGTGTGGGGATGCTGATTGTGAAGCGGCTATAGCGGAAGAAACAAAAGCAACGACCCGCTGTATCCCTTTTGATGAACCGGAAGAAGAAGGAACATGTATTCGATGTGGAAAACCTTCTCATAAGAGGATTATTTTTGCCAAAGCTTACTAGTGATATGGGAAAAATAGTCGCTCTTGGTGGGGGAGAAATGGGGAGACCGGAACAAAAAAAGAGACGATTCCCATTGATCGGGAGATTATTCGTTTAACAGGCAAAAAACATCCAAAACTGTTGTTTCTTCCCACTGCCAGTGGAGATGCATTATCTTATGTTGAAGTGGTAAAGAAATATTTCGGGGATTTTTTAGGATGTCGAGTATCATCATTACTATTGCTCAAAGAACGATTGCCCCATACAGCCATCCGTACCAAAATATTGGGGAGCGATATTGTATATGTTGGAGGCGGGAATACATTACGAATGATGAGGATATGGCGTAAACAGGGGGTAGATAAAATTTTACAACTTGCCTATAAAAAAGGGATCGTGTTGGCCGGTCTCAGCGCGGGTGTGATTTGCTGGTTTCGCTATGGGAACAGTGATTCCCGCAAATTCAAAAACCCTACAGCTCCGCTTATCAAAGTGAAGGGACTGGATTTGTATCCCCTTCTTCTTTGTCCGCATTATCATCAAGAGAAAGGGAGAGTAAAGAGCTTACAGCAGATGATGAAAAAGACAGGAGGAATGGCCATTGCACTGGATAATTGTTCTGCCCTGGAAATAGTGGGGGGCACCTATCGAATACTTACATCTCACAGAAAATCCAAGGCGTATAAAGTATATTGGAAGAAATCAATCTATCATCAAGATGAGATTCCCATAAAAAAAGACTTCTCCATGGTATCAACATTTCTCGCGAAAGGATGAATTTTTATATTTCCACAATATCCTCTTGAGGGATAGATTCATCGAGAATAGGCATAATTTTTTCTATTCGTTTATGTTTTATCTGGAGCAAGATAAAAGCGATTCCCATATAAAAGAAACAAATCCACCAGGGAGCATTCACATAAAGAGAAAGGCCAAATCCTCCGATCAGCGGTGCTAATATGGCCGAGAGAAACATAACACTTTGGATAACTCCCACCATCTGTCCCCGTTCATGGACCGGAGCCGCCCCTGATATTTCACTGTTATTGATCACTCTGAGGAGTGCTTGAGAAAAAGAGAGAAGAATAAGAGCAAGAATAAAGAGCCAGAAAATATTGGTTATAATCAGAAGATATGAGATCAGTGCTGCTAGCACAGCAGCCAGTTCTAGATGTGCTTCGCTGAATTTTTTCAACCAGAAGTTTTTAAGTAAAAACCCCTGATTAAAGGCAATAATCAAGCCCATGATCGTGAATAACCATCCGTTGGCTGTGGCGCTCAGGTTAAAAGCAAGATGGGTGAATAGACTAAAAATCGTCTGCATACTGCTAAAACTCATCGTGTACAGAAACCATA
>Ga0272448_1000138_pt1 | contig 106225 bp, 76 predicted proteins | sample YNPCB0191_FD_202220 | JGI IMG/M metagenome (GOLD analysis project Ga0272448, IMG submission 202220) | Hot spring sediment microbial communities from Yellowstone National Park, WY, United States - YNP-CB-019-1 | ecosystem: Environmental > Aquatic > Thermal springs > Hot (42-90C) > Sediment... | reverse complement strand
GATCGGCAAAATAGTCCGGCAGGACGGCATCGGGTTCACCTCGTTGGTGAATCCATTTCGCCACCAAGCGCTACAATCCCTACTCAAAAGCAAACTGGTGTATTAATTTGATGGAGGATTACGGATTCTCGACCAATCTTCAGTGGCAGCACAAGGTGATTCTACTGCTACTCCTGCGCAATTGACTTCATCATACAATGGATGTATACTCGGTATACAAGCCTGGATTATTCATGCCCCCATAATCCAGGCGAGCGATGCATTATTCCAGAAACGATTCACGGATAATGCGGGTCAGCAATTCACACGGATTGGAATAACTATTTCAGTTCATCAGGAGGAGATGATGATTCTTCACAACATTCCTCGTACATTGGCTTTCGTATTGGGCCTGCTGTTTCTCGGCACCGGCCAGCTTCCAGGATATGGGCAAGCTCCCCCACCTGTCAAACTGCCGACTACGGCGATCAACCCGCGGGACGGGGCGGAGCTGATCCTGGTTCCCGCAGGAAATTTCCTCATGGGCAGCGCCGACACGGATACGAATGCCCGGGGGGAAGAAAAGCCCCAGCACACGGTGTATCTGGACGCCTATTACATCTATAAGAATGATGTCACGGTGGCGCAATATCGCAAGTTTTGCGCGGCGACCGGGCGGAAAATGCCGGGGGAACCGGTCGGCGGCTGGAAGGATGATCATCCCATCCGCAATATGCCCTGGACCGATGCCGACGCCTATGCGCAATGGGCAGGCGCGGCATTGCCCACCGAGGCGCAGTGGGAGAAGGCGGCGCGCGGCACAGACAGCAGGCTCTACCCCTGGGGCAACGATTGGGACGCGACGAAATGCCAGTGCTCGAAAGTCACCCTCGGGGATGCTAAAGACACCGCGCCGGTAGGCAACTTCCCCGCCGGGGCCAGCCCCTACGGCGTATTGGACATGACGGGGAATGTCGATCAATGGTGCGCGGACTGGTATGGCGCCGATGTCTACGCACGAGACGGCCAGCGCAACCCCTCCGGCCCCGCCGAAGGGAAGTGGCGTGTGGTACGCGGCGGCGCCTGGTTGGATAACGCACCGCGCGCCTTTCGCTGCGCCAACCGTCATTGCACTGACCCGAACCAGCACTCAGGACGCACGGGCTTTCGCTGTGTACTGACGGTCACGGCGGTGCTCTCTCCTGCTGCCCCTGTGACGGTTGCCCCTGTGGAGACAATAGATACCACGGCAAAGCTGCACGTGACAACGACCCCGGCTGGCGCGACCGTGTTCCTGGACGGGACGAAGCTGGATGCCACCTCCAACTGCACCGTCGCCGTCCCGCTTGGCGTCGAGAAGACGAAGACAGTAGAGTTGGGCCTGGCGCTCAACGGCTACAATGATGAAGTTAATAAGCTTACACTTGAGCGGGGCAAGACGTTTTCGGTCACGGTGACGCTCCACCCCAAGGCGACGCCGGTCGCCATCCCGGATGCCCCCGCCAAAACGGCGGCGCCCGGCACCCCGACAGAAAAACCGGGGATACCGGCGGGAAATACACCGGCGGCCCCCACCACGAATACCGCATCGCCAGGCTCGGCCACGGTGCTCGATGATTACATGACACCGGTGACGACCAACGCAGAGGAGATCAACGCCAAACTCAAGGGGGTGAAAGACAGCCTGTTTTTCCTCGACGCCATCCCCTGCGATGGCCGGATCGCGGTCAAATATGATGATTTCCTGCTGCCGAATGGGCCATATGCCAAAATCGCTTGCACCTGGACAAAACTGACCAGTTCGAAAGGCGCCAACCTGCTGCGCCAGCCCACGCCGAAGGACCTGCAGTTTGCCAAGAGCAACCCCAGCGAGCTGTATATTTGCTCGGTTGATGATGAGAATGTCAGAACCGCTGAAGCGGTGGGCCGAGTGCAGTTGCAGATTCCCACCAAATTCGCCCGGGTTACCTTCACGGCCAATGACGTGGACGCCACGCGCCAGGATGGACCGCTGACGGTCACGATGACGGGGTGCGAACCGCCCAATGCCTTACGGTTCAGCCTGCCGGCGACGTTGAAACCAGAGGAGGTCTTCGCCCTCGCGCGCGACGCCGCGGGCAAACGATTGACCTTCGCTTCCATCCGGCGCTGGATTGCTCGTGATGGGGTACCCAATCTCGCGTTCGATGTCAATGGCCTGGTGGCGAAAGTGGATGTCATTATGCCGACGGAGTATGTCAGCAATACCTTCGATGTCCATCCGATCAACGAGGATAACCGGGAGGCCCAATCCGTCGGGTTGATCTCAACACGGTACGTGCCCCCGGTTGCCGCGGTGAAGGAGGCGGTATTCGATGCGGCTACCTTGAAAGCCGCGGTTTCCGTGGCGGCGCGCCGGTATGAACAGCAGTCGAATTACAACGTCCCGTCCATCGCGCTCAAACTGCCGCCGGTCCTTAACACCATGTTTGCCCAGGTCGATGCCGGCATCCCGGAGCTGACCGATGCCAACGAGAAATCGCTCAAGTATGACAAATTCCAGGTATTCGACGCGGAGGCCTTCATCGACGATATCCTCTTACTGGAGACGAAAGCGCCCTTTGCCTTTGCCACCGGCTCCCTCCATCTCCGCTACCCGGCGAAGCTGACGCTGGTCACGCTGACCACGGCCAAACCGGATGCCGGCGAGTTTCATGCGCGGTTTAACGGCGCCACGGTGAGCGTGAGTGCCGATCCTGCCGGGGACGAGGAGAACGCGTTGACGCTCCCCCCTGGTTACGCCGGCCTCCGCGCCTTTGATGCCAGCGGCCGCCAGATTCGCACGATTAATCCCGTGGGGACCGAAAGGATCAACGATGTCCACTACACCACCTACGCCTTCTGGGGCAAGTCGACGGAAGTGCGCATCGTGGTTGTCGACAAGTGGATCTCCCTGGATCTCCCCTACCACTTGCCGCCGGCGCCGAAATTGCCGGGTGGAGAGGACGAGTAACGGGTGAGCATCCCGGCAAGCGAACGGGGTGAAGCCTGAAGGAACGAGAATTTGAGGACGCCATACGGGTGCGAATAACGCACCCGTATGGCGTCCTCAAATTACCCAAAGTTGCAGCATGGGCTGGTGGCGATTGGCCCGGTGTTTACGCCTTATGATGCTTGCCCTGCCGGTTAGCCTTGCGCGCTGCCTTCTGGTCGGCGCGACCGGCTTTGAGCGCGGTGTGCAGGTCAGCACGATCCTTGGCGAAGGCGGCCTTGCGCTCGGCAACCTGGGCTTTATGCTCGGCGCGCTTGGGCTGCCAGGCGGATCGCAACTCCTGGCGCTTGGTGCGACGTGCCGCGTGGGTAGGCAAGGTCTTGGCGGCTTTCATATCCTGCCGGTGGCCGGCACGCGCGCTTTGCCAGGCGGTGCGCTGCGTGGTGCGCGTCTGCCGGTGTGCTGCGTGCATGGTCTGGCGGGCAGCCTGGCGCTTTGCTTTGGTATCAAGGGTCGGGGTCGTCTGTGCGCACAGGGGCAACACGGTCACCGCCAGCATGGTGCCGGCAAGCAGGATACGCTGAAATATGCGATTCATCGATGATCCTCCGCTTCATGATCAACGTACAGCCGCACGTTGTTATCTCATTATACGCTGGGCGAGGCGTGTAGTTGCAGGCAACTTTCGAGTGTACTAAGAAAATGTCGGGCCCCAGTTTCCCACCCAATGCCCAGCAGGGAACCGCTGATCCTAGCGCGAATGAAAAGGAAAGGCGACGCGCACGCGGACGCATGGTTGAGGGTATGGCGACTAAGGGAACAGGCAACAGCAGCATCATTGAGGCATCCGCAGATCACGTGAGCTATGGGAGCCTGTTCCGCCTGTTTTTCCCGCTGGCGATTCAAGCGGCCTCGCAGGCATTCACCTACCCGCTGGTCGCCGCGATTGCCTCCCACGGCGAGGGCGGGCCGTTGAACCTGGCGGGGATGGATCAGGCCATGCTGATGATGGCCATGCTGGGCATGCTCGGTGCCGGTCTGGTCACCACCGGCATGGTGCATGGCGCCACGAAGGAAGGCTACGCTCGCTTCCGGCAGGTCAACTGGGTGTTCACCGGGATGGTGCTCGCGCTGATGGCGCTGTTGAGCATTCCCTCGTTGTCGCATCTCTGGCTCGGCGGCGTGCTCGGGCTCCCGGCCTCTATCGAACATCCCGCGTACCAGGCATTTACTTTCGCGCTGTTGCTGCAACTGTTGTTCTACCTCCGCAATCCGTACCAGGTGTGCCTGTATATCAATGGCGCCACCACCCTGGCCAGCGCCGCAACCATCACCCGCATCGTGGGCACCCTCTTACTCGTGCCCATTTTTGTGCACATTGGTCTGGTCGGCCCGATCTGGGCGGTGGTGGCGCAGGCCATCGCCGTCAGTTTTGAAGTCCTCCTCTCCTGGTACTTTGCACGGCCATACATCCGCAAACTGCCGCACGCTGCCGGGGCGGCGGCCACCCGCAAGGCGATGATCCTTTTTACGCTGCCCCTGTCAGCCGGCGCCTTCTTTCTCACCGTGGCCGGCGTGATGATCGCCTGGGGCATCGTGCGCACGCCCCATCCGGAGCAGATGCTGGTCGCCTATTACCTGGCGGCCGGGTTGGCTGGTCCCGCGGCGGTCGCCGCCGGGCGTGTCCAGACAGTAGTCCTCACCACCCTGCCCCGGCTGCGCGATGAGCGGAGGCTCAAGGTGTTTACCCTGCTGGTCGGCCTGCTCATGGGCGGTGTGCCGCTGCTCTTCATCCTGCCGGGGATCGACGGGGTGTATTATGGGGCGTTTCAGCGCTGCCCGCGGGCGTTGATGCCGCTGGTGCGCATCAGCGCCATCGGGCTGTTGCTCCATCCGCTGACGATGGCCATGCGCGGGTATCTCGAAGGCAAAGCGGCCTACTTGCAGCAACCGGTCTCCATCCTGGCCGGCCAGGCCACCTACTTCGTCGCGCTCACCAGTTCCGCCCTTGCCTGCATCGCGCTGGGCATCCCCGGCAACCTGCTGCCCGGCCTCTCCTTCTTCGCCGCCAACTGCGCCGCCGCCCTCACCATGCAGTTCCTCCTTGCCCGCCACAGGGAACGCCAACGGGCGCCCGGGCTGCCGGAAGTCGCGGAGGGGGAATCGGTATAATGGGAAGTATGGGAGGAATGGGAGATCTGGGAGCAATGGAATTCCAGCACATCATTCCCATTCCTCCCATTCTTCCCATAACTCCTAAATCCGAGCGTAGACTGCACTGTGGGACATGCGCTAGATGACCTCTTGCTCGATGACTCGCATGGTACGCCAGTGGCCTGTGAGGTAGCGCCATAGAAACACCAGCATGAGGATACAGACGGCCAGCGTGAGGAACGTCCAGGCGCCATAGATCCCCAGGCCCCCGCGCGGAACACACCACAACAGGATAGGCAGCAGCATGGTGATGGCCACCGTCATTGGCGAGAAGATCGACACAAACAGCGTATCACCGGCCCCCTTCAGCGCCGCGGAGAATATCAGGTTCCCGACATCGAAGAGGCAATATGTGGCTACAAAACGCAAGATGACCATGCCCATCTCACGCACGGGTCGAAAAGCGGCCGGATCAGCCTCTGCCCCGAATGGCAACATCAGCCAGCCCGGCAGGAAGATATAGGCCAGGGCGACCATGAAGGTAAAGAGCAGACTCATGTGAATGGCGGACCAAACGGCGCGGTCTGCCAGATCAGCGCGATTCTTCCCGAGATTCTGCCCCACCAGCGTCGAGGTGGCCATGCCGAAGCCGATAATGGGGAAAAAGGCAAACGCATTCAACTGGAACCCCAGATTCGTCGCGGCCAACTCCGTGACCCCCATGCGTCCCACCAGCAACAGGAACGTGGTCCACACCATCATATCCAGTGCGAACTGGATGCCATTGGCACTGCCGAAGCGCAGTAAACGGCGCATCAGGGCGAAATCCGGTCGCCAACTCCTGCCGGGATGTATCCTGTTTGATGCCTGCAGGAAGCAGACCATCATCACGACAAAGCCCACGCTTTGCGCGACAACCGAGGCCAGCCCGGCCCCGGTGACGCCGAGTGCCGGAAAGCCCCAATGGCCGAAGATCAGCAGGTAATCCAGGAGCATATTGACGACCACGGCCAGCAGGTTGACCACCAGCACTATCCGGTTCAGGCCACGACCGATAAAATATCCGGAAATCGCGGCTAAGCCCACCCCGGGAAAGGCGCCATACATGAACACCCGAAAGAAGAGGTGTTCGAAATGCCGCATCTGTGCGGTGTGGCCCGATACGCGAAAGATGACCGGTCCGAGCGGCTCAAGGAAAAAGATGAGCAGCGCGGCCAGGATCGCCAGATATAATGCCTGCCAGATCACCGCGACCGCCTGGCGCGGTTTCTCCGCGCCGGTATATTGCGCCACGAACGTACCGGCATAGCCCACCACTCCAATAAACAGGGATTGAAAGGCAAAGGCCAGCATGCCGGATGGACCGGTCGCCGCCATCCCCTGGGGGGAGTACCAGGTGAGAAACATGCGGTCGATAAACTGCAGGATGGTCGACGAGCCCTGCGACAGAAACAGCGGCCAGGCGAGCATCAACACCTCGCGATACCCGCACGAGGCGTGCCACCAGGTGAGGAAGGCACGGCGAGTGAGCGGAGGCACCGGGATTCGCAATGGAGCCAGCGGGTGTATTTCAGTGGTACAGGCCATGGATCCTAATATTAGCCGAAGCTCCCGGCAGGCGTCAAAGGCAGCATGCGCGATGCAGAAGATGCTGTAAAGACTACACTATGGATACAGGTTTTCCGTTCACGCGAACAAAGAATCCATATGGCATCCCCAATATTTCGCCTGAACTGATCCCCATCCCCGCCACCTCACGCACATGGCTTCGGCTCAATGCGGACGTAAGCCTGCAACAGCAACGCCATCTCCTCCTTTTACCAGAATATGCGATTTGCCGGTATGTATGTTATAGCGAATGATATTGGTTTGATTGATATCTCCCGTTGGCGCATTCTCCGCGATAAATGTTTCGTTATCCAACCAGGCGATATGGTGAATCTCGCCGGAGACGTTGATTTTGGCCAATTTCTTGCCGGCAGTCGAAAAGACATAATCGCCTTCCTTGAGTCCAATAATCAGCATCTTTCCGTTTGGACTGAGCGAAATATCAGCGATAGACTGGCCTGGTAACATCCATGGCGAGCACGTATTGGTGATGAGATCCCAACGCCATATTCCTCCCGGACCTTTTCCCATCGGGCTCTCGTCAGCATCTCCTCCGAGCAAAAGCATTTTACTGGATTTGTCGAATGTATAGCATGTGACAAATTTGAATATGGGTTGACCTGGGTGTTTTTTCAATTTGTTCGCTCTCAGGCCCATGGCGTAAAAAAATGCTCCTCCGTCGATCATTCCGCTGGATATCAGATAATGGCCGTCTGCGGAAACCAGGGGATTCTCATGAATGGGTAAATCCGAGTCTTCCGGTTTAATCATCAGGCGAGACTGGCCATTCTGCACATTAATCTGCCACAACCCCCCGTCTGCGTCTGTGGGAAATTCTTCGTCGTCTTTCTTATATCGGCCAACATAAAGATATTTTCCGTCTTCTGACCAGGCCGGAGTGCCGAGAAAATGTTGGTGATCCGCAGGTATAAGCATGCGGCTTTTCCTGGTCCGGACATCGGCAAGCCAGATGGCCCCCTCGATCACCGCGGCAATCGTTTTTCCGTCGCGAGACCAGGCAGGAATGCCAGCCCCGTTGATGAGCAGGAATGAATGCCCTGTCTTCACATCCATTCCCCAAATTTGTGAGCCCAGCCCATACGCGATCGTTTGCGCGCAGGCAACTGTCGCCAAAACTGGAGATAGACAGAGCAATAGGAATAATACACGCGGAAAGATGATACCTTTCATTTGTCGCCTCCCTACTATAGATCGGTAAGCCGCATGATTCAGGAACTCATAGGTTACTCGGGGATAGCATACCGATTTTACGTTTTAATGCGTAGTTTAACTCGAGGACAGTATATGGATTTTACGTTTGTGTGAATAAATACTCCGTATACTGCCCCAGAATTAATACCCGGATAACCATGAATGGCGGGTAACCTCTTCCGGTATTGGAGATCACTACCTCAAGCAATCTTCCAGCCTCCAAATGGCATTGTTGCCAGTCGGTCTGCGGATATATCCGGGATTTTGCGGTGTGGTATCCGGTAAGAAGCATATTCCCGTGAATCGATCCCAATAAGGATCCATCAGATAGCCAGCAAGATCAGCCATTGCACCATTCCAAAAAGCAAAGACTGGTAGAGAAACAGCACTTCGTGTTTGCCCAACCGGAGGCCGTCCGACGGTTCGGGGACTCACTAGCATACCACTGGCAAGTAGATAAAGCGAACTGCTCTCTGAATAGCAGAGATACAGACGGTCAGCCGGTTGAAGAGCCGTCACATTGGCAATGGCTGCCCCAACTTTGTTATGCACGGTTCGAGTGAGCCAGTGGTGATCGCACGCTAAGCGCATCGTGCGCTCCAGGCTGACGCCACTGGCATTCGCGAAATATACCCATTCGTTCATATTCCGTCTTCCTTATCGGCAATTCATGCTCATGCTCAGAAAACTATGTGCCGTTATTGAGCATGAGCATGAGCATGAGAAAGAGCATGAAGTTCAGGCCACCGGTTCCCCCAACCGCACCACCGACCCGAGCACCGAGTTCGCCAGCCCGGTGTACGTATCATCGAACACCAGGTTGACCACCTTGTCCATCTCCATGTCATCGGTGCATTGCACCACCTCCGGGTAGACGGGGACGACGGCACCGGTGACGGCGTAGAGGGGGAGGCGCTCCAGCGGGGTGTGCACGTTGTGCAACCAGCACGGGCCCTGCAGCACCTCGCCGGTCCACACATCCGTCCAACTGCCCGCGGGCAGGTAGACATCGCGAGTACCTTCGCTGTTCATCACCGGGGCGACGAGGAAGCTGTCGCCGCAGTAGAACTGGTCGTCGATGCTCCAGCACGTCGGGTCATCCTGATGGTGGAAGATCAACGCGCGGAAGATGGGCAGCCCACCGGCGACAGCGCGTTTGCCCTGAGCCAGCAGATAGGGGATGAGGCTGTAGCGGAAATGCCACCACTCGCGTACCACATCGGCGATCTCCGGATATTCGTATGGCTCACGCGGGGAGGTGCCGTGGTAGCGGAAGTGCGAGGTGAAGACGCCGAGTTGTGTCCAACGGACATACAGGTCGTCCGCCGGGCGGTTGCTCATGAAGTTGGGCACGCCGTGGAAGCCGGGCACATCGTGGCTCCAGAAGGCGAAGCCGGAGACGCCCAGGTGCAGCCCGCCGCGGATGGAGCCGGCCATGCCATCCCAACTGCACGCGGCATCGCCGCCCCAGTGCAGCGGGTAGCGCTGGCAACCCGTCCAGCCGGCGCGTGCCCAGATGATTCCCTCGCCGGTGGTCTGCGCGGTGATTTCGAAGGCCGCACGCTGGTAGAGCAGGCAGTAGAGATTGTGCAGCAGGTGCGCGGGCATGCCGTGATACTGCGCGCTGAGGTCGATCTCTTCGCCGAAGTCGGTCTTGATGGCTGCCGCGCCCATCTCCAGCAGGCGCTGCAGGCGCCCCTGGTACCAGGTGATCGTCGCCGGGTTGGAGAAGTCGAGCGTGCCGGCGTAGGCGATATCGCTGAAGTTGGAGGCATCGCGGGTGGTGCTGCGCGGGGCGATATACCCCTCACGCTTCGCCTCTTCCCAGTGCATATTCTCCTCGCCGATGGAGGGCATCTGCCAGAGGGTGATGCGGAAGCCGTTGTCGCGCATCTCGCGCATGTAGGCGGGCGGGTCGGGGAAGTTCACCGGGCTGAACTCCCACTCGCACACCCAGTCCTTGGCGAACCAGCCGGTGTCCAGGTGCAGCACATCGCAGGGGAAGCCGCCCGCGCGCAGCTTGCCGGCGATGGCGCGCGTTTCATCGGCGGTGAAGTAGGTCATGCGGCTCATCCAGGTGCCGTACGACCAGCGCGGCAGCTCATGCGGGAAGCCGCTCAGCGCGCGATAATTGTAAACGATCCGCTCGATGGCACCGCCGCCCAGGAAGAAGAGGTCGAGCACGCCGTCGGCGATGACCCCCTGCGCGGCACGGGTGGAGAAGCCAGCCAGCGAGAGCAGCACGTGCGCCGCGGTGTGCACCAACACGCCATAGCCCTGGCTGGAGACGTAGAAGGGGATGTTCTTATACGCACGCCGGTTATTCACCCCGGTGGCGTCCTCGTTCTGCAGCAGCAGCGTCTCGCCGGAGAGGTTCATGCGGGTGAAGCGCTCGCCGGTGCCGGCGTACTTCTCGCCCGGCGCGGCATGCAGCGCAAAGGTCATGCGCTGCGGCGCGCCATCACGCTCGACGAAGGCCAGCGGCAGCGAGAAGAGGCGGTTCGGGTCGAAAAGGTCCCACGCCATGAACGGCACCGCCGTGCGCCCATCCGGGTAGACGGTGGCGTTGAACGCGGGGTGCGGCGCCGTTTGGTGGTCGCCCCACGGCTGGATGGGCGGCAGTGCGGTGTTCAGCGCCATGCGCAGCACGCCTCGCGCATCGCGGATCTCCCAGCCCGTCTCCGTGGCGCACACCGCCAGCGGCATCGGCGCCAGGTCAGGGTGCATCTGCAGCATCGGCCCGCCATCGCCGGGCACCTCGCCCGCCGGTGCCAGCGACACGCGCACAATCTCCTCGCCATACGCGCGCACCACCACCGTCTCCTCCCGCGTGTCCGGCGCCCCGGCCGGTGGATTCAGCGTATAGAACGGCACGGTGCAATACACCACTCCCTCCCGCGCCTCCACCACCCGCGGCCCCCCCGCGCGCCACAACACATCCCCCGCCGCCTCCGGCGCATCGAGGTCAAGGATATCATACGGATAATGCTGCGTAGGTTTCATCGGTTATGCTCCTGTTGGATTGATCGGGTGCATTATACTCCGTGTGCAGCGGTGTGACCATCGCGGGGCAAGAGGGGGGCGGTTGGTGTTTTTAACTCGCTCGGTTTTCTGCCTAACGCTGGTCGTGGCAGCACCATTCGCTATGCTACAATTCCATTACGGCACAGACCAAAATGCGTCGCTATTTCCTCCAGCACCGTCTCGATATTTGGCGTTTCCGACCGTTCGATGCACTTGAAACCACTCTGTTTGAAGGCTTCAATTTCCTCCTCGCCGTTATAGGTGAGTACGTCCAGGCAATTTTGCACCACTTTCTCAGGATTCTGCATGGTCATCATATGTTCAATGATGTAGCGCTTGTCCTCACGGTCATAGTAATGTGCTCTCTTCATTTTTACCGGGGCATAGAGCAACACGACCTGATGGTAGTCGGCGATCTTCTTCAGGGTCTCAACAGGTATCATCACATCAGCCACCACGCGTTGATGTTGCGATAATTTGATTAAATCGACGATGGCCATCTCGGCTACTTCATCTGATCCGGCTTTCAGGCGTCGATATGCGTCTTCAAGATGAACTTCCTGGTTGTAGTAGTTATTCCAGTCATCATAGGTAAACTTGCTCCGCTCCCGGTACGAACACATGACCGGTTGGTGCTGTTCATCGGCGTACGCGATATGCGCATCGATATGATCGCCTTCCCGATATCGGACTATACCGTATCGCTCTTCAATCAGCTTCGCCATGGTGGTCTTGCCGCCATACGCTCCACCGGAGATAAAGAGCACATTTTTCAGGTGCTCTTTGATAATGTTGCTGGCTATCTTCATGATGCATGCTCCTTCTGCGTTCATATCGCCCGGATTATTCGTATCCCTCAGCATTCAGGTCAGTACAGCGTAAACTTAATATCGCCAGTTTTTCATGCTCATGCTCAAAACCGTATCTCCACTATCTCAACCCGTTTTTTGAGCATGAGTAAGAGTATGAGCATGAAATTTTACGTTATCACGGTGTCACCGCCGTCTTCCCTAAAAACACCTCCGCCACCGCCGCCACCGCGGGTTTGGGGTTGCCGTGAATGTCCACGATGGAGGTGTTGATCGGGCAGGGGTAGCAATCGTGGCCCATCCAGAAGATGATGCCGCCGCAGGCGGGGAATTTGCGTTTGCAGGTCTGGGCGGCATAGCGCAGCGCCACGGCCTGGCGGGTGCGGCTCCAGGCAACGTACTGCTCCAGGTCCTCCGGGTCGCCGCCCTCGGCCAGGTAGTCCTCCCACTGGATCCACCAGCCGTAGGTGTAGGTCCACCAGGGGTTGTGCTTGCTGGCGGGCAGCGCCCACTCGCCGCCGTATTGCCGGATCAGCTCCGCTGAGTTGCAGCCCGGCATGCCGGTTTCCGAGCGGAAGAGCGCGTCCTCCGCATCCCAGTAGGCGAACCACTTCTCCAGGCCGCCGCTGATCGTCCACGGGCCGTGCACATCGTGGTGCAGGCCTTTGCCGAAATTCTCTTCGTCGGCGGTGAAGCGGTGGCCGGTGGGGGAGGTGGCGAGGAATTTCCGCGTCGGGTCGAGCTGCTGCACGGCCGCCTGCAGCATGGTCATCATCGGATGCGTCAGGTCGATCGGCTTCCCGATGCCCACTTTCCCGCCGTCCAGGCTCCCCTGCAGCTCATTGCCGCCGCACCAGAGCAGCAGGGAGACGTGGTGCTGGCGGCGGGTGATGTAGCTGGTGGCGATCTCACGCATCTCGGCGATTACCTGCGGGTCTTCCGGCGGCCAGTTATCGATGCCGGAGGAGGAGAGCGGGAACTCCTGCCACACCAGCAGCCCCAGCTCATCGCAGAGGTCGTAGAAGCACGCGCGCTCCAGCACTGCGCCGCCCCACACACGGAGGATGTTGCACCCCATCTCCTGGTAGAGGCGCAGCCGCCGCCGATAGTCCTCGCGGGTCACGTCGGCGAAGGTGGGCAGGATGGGCGTCCAGTTCACCCCTTGCAGGAAGGTGGCGCTGCCGTTGACCTCACAAATCCACGGCTCCGCATCGGCCGGCGCGCCGGCGCAGGCCCGCCAGCGAATCTGTTTGAACCCCACCGTGCGTGTCTCCTCGTCCAGCACTGCGCCGTCCGTGTCCAGCAGGCGGATCGCCAGCGTGTAGCGCTGCTGGGCGCCGTTGCCGTTGGGGTGCCAGGGCTGCACCGGGAGGCCGGTGAGCTGCCGGGCGAACTGTGCGTCTGCGGGGAAGTCGGCGCAATAGATCTCGCTCTCGCCATCGGTTAGAGTGACCGCCACACGGGCGCCGGCGCTGATCCCGCTGAGCGCCGCCGAGAGCGTCAGGCTGCCCTGCGCGGTGGCGAGGTCGTAGTCGGTGTAGCAGGTGAGGGAATCAATGACCGCCTGTTGCTGCACCTCCAGCGTCAGCGCATCCCAGATGCCGATCTGCACAATGCGCGGCACCCAGTCCCAGATGTAGTTGAAGCGTTCCTTCCACTCCTTGATTTGTGTGCTGAAGTTGATGGCGCCCAGGTACTCCGGCACACCGGTGAAGATGAGCGTCAGCCGGTTGGCCTCCCCCGGGCGCAGATGCGCGGTGAGATCAAAGGCGTGCGGCACGAAGGTCCCGCAGAACGTCCCGACCTCCCGCCCATTCACGCACACCACGCCCTGGTAGTCCAGCCCCGCACAGCGCAGAATCTTCGTGCCGACTGCGTCCGCCCACTCCGCGGGGAGCACCGCCTCAAAGCTCCAATGCCGGTTCTCCACCCACTCGCACTGGCGCGACTGAAACTGCACATTCCAATCCGGCAATAACCCTGCCGCGCGCAGCGCCCGCTGCACCGAGCCGGGCACCTGCGCCGGGATGGGCGCAATCTCGCACGGCACATGCATGCCGGTCTCCAGCGAGAGCGAGAGCTTCCAGTTATACGGCTGCCACCCGGTGAGGTGCCAATCAAGGGTAGAGAGGTCGTAGGTGTGTCGCATATTGGGTCCTTTGTTAATGGCGTGTGGGGTTAGAAATTCGGCATTGGTGCGTGTGCAACCTTTTCCCGTTGCCGTCGAAGAGCGCAGCAGCTTTGGAGTGCGGTGCGCACACCGCTGTCCCTTTATAGCGATCCGCATGATCAATGCCATACAATTCGTGCTATAATACAAACACGTTATTGAGGAGAAATACCATGCTGGCCCATCGGGTTGAAACGATTATACAGGATGATAGGACAATACGGGTGGTTGACGTGCCGTTCTATGCTGGCGAGGTAGTTGAAGTGATCATTTTGCCGCATCAGCCATCCACGACAGGTGCGAAATCCTATCCATTGCGTGGCACGCCTGTGGACTACCGTGATCCGTTTCAACCCGTGGCTGAGTCAGATTGGGATGCGAACCAATGATCGTCCTGGATACGCATATCTGGGTCTGGTGGGTGCATGGCGACCCGCACCTTTCGCCCGAGTATCTGCGCTGTATTCAGACACGAGGGAGACGGATTGGGCATCAGTGCGATCTCCTGTTGGGAAGTCGCCAAGCTTGTCGAGCGTGGTCGCTTGGTTCTGCCTATTCCGCTCGCCGATTGGTTCGATCACGCATTGCAATACACCGGTATCACAATATTGGAATTATCGCCAAGGATTTGTATTGAATCAACGCAATTACCGGGATCATTCCATCGCGACCCTGCTGACCAACTGATCGTCGCCACGGCACGCGTTCTCGCTTGCCCACTCGTCACCATGGATCAGAGTATTCGGGCATATCCTCATGTGCTGCTCGAACCTGCATCGACGCCATCATAACGCCGACCCCTACCTCCTGCGAAGCGACAGGTTACACCAGCCCTGCTCCGGGGTAAAGCCTTCTTGAGAGAAAGGAGGCACAGCGATGCAAAAGATTACGCCGTTTTTATGGTTCGATAAAGAAGCGGGGGAGGCGGCGCGCTTCTACGCATCGGTCTTCCCGGATGCGAAGATCACGGGGACGACCCGGCTTCCTGAGACGCCGTCCGGCACGGTGGAGATTGTCTCCGCCGAGTTGGCTGGGCTGGAATTCACGCTGATGAGCGCCGGCCCGGGGTTCACCTTCAATCCCACCGTGTCCTTCCTGGTCGCCTGCCAGGCCACCGAGGAAGTAGACCGGCTGTGGAACGCGCTGCGCCCGGGCGGCTCGCCGCTGATGGATCTGGGCGCCTATCCCTTCAGCGCGCGCTACGGGTGGATACAGGATCGCTACGGGCTGTCCTGGCAGATCATGCTGATGGGCGAGCACCCCTTCACTCAGCGGATCATCCCGACGTTGATGTTCACCGGCAGTTTGAGCGGCAAGGCGGAGGAGGCCATAAACTTCTATACCTCGGTGTTCAACGATGCGCACATCGACGACATCTTCCGCTACGGCCCCGGCCAGGCGCCGGACCCGGCCCACACCATCGCCCACGCTGCCTTCACCCTCGAAGGCCAGTCCTTCGCCGCCATGGACAGCGCCCGCATGCACGGCATCGCCTTCACCGAGGCCCTCTCCTTCGTGGTCCATTGCACCACCCAGGCCGAGATCGACCACTACTGGGACCACCTCACCGCCGACCCGAGCGCCGAACAATGCGGCTGGCTGAAGGATAAATACGGCCTCTCCTGGCAAATCGTCCCCGCCATCCTCCCGCAACTGCTGCAAGACCCCGACCCTCGCAAAGTGGCGCGGGTGACGGAGGCGTTTATGGGGATGAAGAAGTTTGATTTGGCGGGGCTGAGGCGGGCGTATGAGGGGTAGGATCGGGAGGTTGAAAAAATGTCATCAATTCATAGATCGTTCCCCAGGGAATTGGATGGTGCAACGGTCTTATATGCAGCGAAGGCTATGCCAGGCACCTACAGCCATGGAACTGAAGTCGTCTCGTATTACGCATTAGCCCAGTACAGCGGGGATGAACCCCGAATATATCTCTTTTTCGTGAGTGCGGAGTTGGAGGTAATCGGAGATTTTCTTGAGGATTCTATCGACGATGCCATGGACAACGCAGAGAATAGCTTCGACATCTCAAAGGATGAATGGGTGAAGCTTTAAAATCGTGGACGCCATACGGATTCTTTATTCGCGCAATCGTAAACCGTATGGCGTCCCCGAATTATAATGTAGTCCGCAAGCCATATTACTGATTTTCTTCAAGGAGATTATCAGCCGGAAGCTCCCTGGCCGTATCGCGTATCTCTTGCACCAGCGCCGGAATCTCCTCGTCTGTATAGAACTTGACGTCGTTTTCACCAAGGATTTCATGCACCGTCTCGCAATATTCGCGGGCGCCTGCTGCAAATGAGGCGACGATGTTCAGTTGCAGATTGCCGAACTGCGGATCGCGATGCGTATACAGCGAACGCCCCTCGACGGCATACCGGCAGGCGTTGGTGATCACGCCCTCCTTCGTCGCTTGCTCGAATTTGACGGGTTGCAGCAAGTTGAACCGGCCATTCTGGTAACCATACGGCACTTCGATCTTGCACTGAAACGCCGGCACTTCGACAGACAGGTTCTCGCGCAGGAACCGCTCGACATCCGCCCGTTTGAACTCGCTCTCCAATTTCCGCTTGATGGGGGCGGCGGTATCGCGCGTCGGCTTTTTCGTGCGTCCGCCGACCAGGTCCTCAAAAAGCCGGTCAAGCTCCGCCACTGGATCATCCAACAGCAGTGAGCGTGGCGGGGTGAGCTGGATATCGTTGGCACGAGACAAGCGGAAGCGCTCCAGGTCTTCCAGCGTGCGAAAGGCCTCGGCATCAACCGCCAGGCGCTTCTCGACGGAACTCTTAATCACGGCGATGCGTTCCCAATCCTGCGACTCCGCGCCGAAGAAGCGGCGAATGCGGTCATTGCCGGCGGATGTTTTCGCGCGAATGAAGCGTGGTTCGGGACAGAAGAGAATCACCCCGATATTGGCCGCCTCCAGGCGCGCCAAATCCGGGCAGTATTGGATGATCGAATAGTATCCCTTTATCATGATTGATCTCCCTGTCTGTCTTCGGGAAATGCGATTTCCGTCTGCGGCCAGAGGTGCTCACAGATCGTATTCTTGATAAATTCAGCCCGCTCGCAGATCAAGCGCAACATTGCGTCTCGTGTGGAGTCATCCACTTCCCACTCTCGCGGAATTTCCGCGATGATCTCGCGCACGAACGTCCGTGAAAGGGTCGCAAGCCTGTCAATCCCTTCGCGCATGACGGCTTGATTCAGGTATAGTTGAAACTCAGGAAACAGGCCATACACCTCATCATCCTTGACACTGTCAATCCGTGCCAGGCGCAAGGTGAGATCGCCCCGGTCCAGGCAATGGCTGAAATCCATCGCCTTCAGCATAAAGCAATGCGGCGCGGCACCTTCTACAGAAAAGTATACATTATCGCGGTTGGGTTTCCCAGGGTCAAGTCCCGGCCAACGGTCGCGATTCCGCAGCCAGGTGTCGCACAACACCAGCAGCGTGATCGCCTCGGGATTGTCCAGCTTGCGTAAATCGTCTTCTGTCCCACCCCAGATGGTGCCGTCTTCAGCACGCGTAATGAAGGCTGGACCGGGTTGCGCCATCTTACCGTTCGCCAGCGGCAGTTCATTCGCTGGAAGGACGTTGATCATCGCATACTCGAACGTCGGCAGCCCGAGCCACCGTGCCAGCGCAGTGCACACCCACTCCCGCGCCAGCGCATGCGGGCCGGCAGGATTCCCCAGCACCTTCGCATACCCCCTGCCTTGATCCGTCTCGACCAGGATCACACCCGCGCCGGTGGTAAAATGTTGGATAAACTGGCGGATATACCGTGGTTGCCAGGTTGAAGCGGCGTGTGCAGTCATAGTTCACCGTTCAAGCGCATCGTGCTTGCTGTCTTCCTTCGGAGAGGTTCGAAAGTCATTATAGACTTGGTGTTGCTTTCGTGCAACATACGCCTGCCTCCCTAGCTCCAATTCCGACAACAGACAGTGCGCTATTCCACCAACCCATATCTAAAAAATTCTCCCCATGCCCTACCACCAATCCCCCCAACCCGGTGTCTAATGGTTTAGCCGACCTCCCAACCACCGACCATCACAGCACTCCTCGCCTCGGGAGGCCGGGCAATCGTGTTGTCACTCCAACCTTACGGAGGTTTGCACATGAAGATACGGTTTTTTCTCCTCATTGCGCTGGCGTTGCTGGCGACCCTTGTTTCTTTCTCCCAGGATACCGGGTGGGGCAAGCATAAGCGGATGTTTGCGGTGCCGGCGCCGGGGAAGGTGGTGGTGGATGGGAAGCTCAATGAGTGGGATCTCTCCGGGGCGATTACTATTTACGTGATGGCGGCGACGATGGAGACGCAGAGTGCGAAGTTTGCCATTATGTATGACAAGGACGCCCTCTACCTGGGCGCCGAGGTGCGCGACCCCACGCCGCTGCTGAACCGGCACTCGCCGGAAGCGGAGGGGGACATGGCGTGGGATGCGGATGCCTGCCAGTTCCGGCTGGTGGTGGACCCGGCGCAGGGGTATCCGGTGACCGATACCACCTGGAATAAGGAGCGCAACGACCAGTTGCAGCACCTGCTGCTCTGGTACTATACCGACCGCCAGGAAGCCAACCTGCAGATGGGCACCAGCATGGCATATACCGCACCGCCGGACAGTTTGAAGTTCGGCGTGCTGAAGAAGGACAAATTCCAGGCCGCCTACCGCCTGGCCGATGATAAGAAAGGCTATTCCTTCGAGTACCGCATCCCGTGGAGCACGCTGGGGGCGAAACGCCCGCTGACCGGCGGCGACGTGGTGGCGGCGACCGTGCAGTTCGACTGGGGGCGGGCTGATGGGCTGAAGACCGCCGGCATCAGCGGCTGGGGCTATGACCTGATGTCCTTCGCCGGGTTCGCCTACCAGAACGCCGGCTGCTGGGGCAAGCTGATCTTCTCCAAGACCGGGCACCTGCCGAAATCGCTGGTGGACGAGGGCCTGCCACCGGAGAAGCCGCTGCCGCTGACCTTCTCCTACGACCTGCCCGAGGACAGCGAGGCGACGGTGGCGCTGGTGAATGACAAGCAGGAAGTGGTGCGCACGCTGGCCGCGTCGGCGCCGCGCCTGGGCGGCCCGGTGACGGAGAAGTGGGACGGGCTGGATGAACTGGGCAAGCCGCTGCCCGCCGGCAAGTACACCTGGAAGGGCCTCTACCACCAGCCCATCAAAACGCAATACGTGCTCTCCGTGCACAACTCCGGCCAGCCGGCGTGGAAAACCGACCAGAACACGGGCGGCTGGGGCGGCGATCACGGGGCGCCGATTGCGATCTGCCGCGCCGGCACGGACCTGGTGCTGGCGTGGGACTATGCCGAGGCCGGCTGGGGGCTGATCCGCACCGACGGCGAAGGCAAGAAGAAATGGGGCGTGCTGCACTGCGGCAACCATGTGGCGGCGAATGACCAGTACATCTACCTCGCCGAGGGCGATGGCGTGCATTGCTATGACCTGAAGGACGGGCGCCCGGTGCCCTTCAGCACTGGCCAGGCGACGCTGACCCCGCTGAAAGATCAGAACGGTGTGACCGGCATCGTCTCCGGCCTCGCCTGCGACAACGCCGACCTGTATGTGGCCTATGGCAATATCAACCGGATCGGCATCTTCGACGCAAAGACGAACAACCTCATCGTCACCAGCGACATGCCCAACCCCGGCGCGCTGGCGAAATACGGGCAGCACTGGTGGGAGGTCGCCGCGCTCAGCGACGGCAAACTGGCGGCAGTGGTCACCGGCAAGGGGAATTCTCAAATCCTGGCCACCGACCACCTGGATGACCCGGACGGCCTGACCGTGGATGCGGCGGGCAATTTCTACGTCGCCAACCGCGGCAAATTGCAGAACGTCTCCGTCTTCTCACCGGAGGGCAAGTACCTGCGGAGCATCGGCAAGGCCGGCGGTCGCCCGCGCATCGGGCGCTTCGACCCGGCCGGCATGCTGCAGCCTGCCGGGCTGACCATTGACGCCCAGGGCCGCCTGTGGGTGATGGAGTGCATCGATTCGCCCAAGCGCGTCAGCGTGTGGGACGCGCAGACCGGCACGCTGGCCAGGGAGTTCTTCGGCGACGCGCACTACTCGTCGTTCATCTGGATGGACCCCGCGCGCCCGAACGAGGTCTACTGCGACGGCACGCTGTGGACGGTGGACCTGGACAAGCACACTTCCTACCCCTACAGCACCGTCTGGCGCGGGCAGGACCCCAACGCGCCGGCGGACCTTGCGACCCATGGCGGCGGGCTGCACCTGTTTACCGCGAAAAACGGCAAGCAGTACGGCTGGGCGACGGACGCCCGGTACTCCTCGGTGCTCTTCATTCGCGATGGCGACGTAGTGAAGCCGCTCCTCAGCTTCCTCTACGGGCATGCCAAAGGGGCGTGGCCCACGGATGCCATTCCCTATCCCGCCGCCGCGGACGCGTTCCGCGACCCCGCCCTCCAGCAGAAGTACCCCTGGGGCGCCACCTTCGCGTGGGCAGATGCCAACGGCGACGGCGTGATCCAGCCGGGGGAGATCAGCAAAGAGCTGGGCGGCGACGGCTACCGCGGCTTCTCCTGCGTCGACCGTGACCTCAACCTGTGGCACGGCTCCGGGCAGGTGTTCCGCCCCGTGCGCATCGAGGCGGACGGCCGACCGGTGTATGACTTCGCCAAGCCGGAGAAGGTGCCCATCGCTGCACTTCCGGAGGCGGCCGACCCGGAGGACGGCAGCCTGTATGCGCTGAATGAGAACGGCGACGCGAATAACATCGGCTTCGCCCGCTTCCAGCCCGACGGCAAGCTGCTCTGGGGCTACCGCGGCGTGGTGCCCTGGCCGCAGGCGCTCAGCCTGCCGCCGCAGCGCGCGGGCAAGCTCTGGGGCGCCACCGTCTCGCTGGGCTCGGCGGGCGACTTCACCGGCTTCGCCACCTACTTCGGCACCCACCACCTTTACACCCGCGACGGGCTGGCGGTGGCCATGATCTTCCGCGACCCACGCATGGGCGGGGAGCTGGGGCCGGACATCATCGCCTGCGAGAACATGAACGGCCAACTGGTGAAGCCGCAGGGCATGAACCGCTACTTCGCCCTCGGCGGCGACCAGGATGGCCGCATCACCGAGATCCTTGGCCTGGACACCGTGAAGCGCCTGCCCGGCGGGGAGTATGTCATCAGCGACGCGGACGCGAAGAAGGTCGCCGATGCGCAGGCCGCCTACCAGGCGCAACTGGCCAAGGGGCAGAAGCTGGTCATCGCGCGGGGCCGCAAGGCGCTGGACAGCGCGCAACCGGTGGCCAAATCCACCGGCCCGACGCAGTCCTTTGAGGCGCGCGCCGCGTATGACGAGAAGAACCTTTACGTGAAGTTCGACGTGACCAGTCCCGCAGAGCTCGTGAACGGCATCACCGACCCGTTCCTCATCTTCAAAGGCGGCAACTGCCTGGACATCCAGCTCGCCGCCGACCCGAAGGCGGATCCGAAACGGCAAACCGGCACCGTCGGCGACGTGCGCATCCTGGTCACCCGGCAGAACGGCAAGCCGCTGGCGATGGTCTACCGGCCCAAGGTGAAAGGCTTCACCGGCCAGCCGTTCACCTTCCGCACCGGCAATACCGAGACCTTCGACAGCATCGCGCCCGCGGAGCAGGTCGGCCTGGAGTACCGCTACACCGCCACTCAAGGCGCCTTCACCGCCGTGGTGACCATTCCGCTGCAAGTGCTGAACTGGACCCCGCAGCCCGGCACCGCGGTGCGGATGGACCTGGGCTATATCTTCGGCAACAACGAAGGCACCAAAGCTATGGTCCGCAGCTATTGGAGCAACAACGGCTTCTCCGCCAACGTGCTCAACGACGTGCCGAATGAGAGCAAGCTGGTGCCCGGGGAGTGGGGGATGGCGGAGGTGGAGTGATACCCGTTTGGGCGTGTGGGGGTGTGGGAGTAGGGGCGTTTTTCTTTCTCTTTCTCTTACTCTTTCTCCCCAAACAGGCAATGGGATCGTTAGTTGCTCCGCATTTGTCCTGGTCTGGAGCGCGAACCTCCTGGTGAGCGGATCATAGTTTTGTCACCGCAGCTATAATCTGCTCACCAGGAGGTTCGCGCTCCAGGAGAATCACATTCCGCAGGATTCTGTTAGTCGATTACTAATATGGATTGTGAAGTTGCCCGCGCTTTTGCCCTTTCCCGCCTATTTCTGTTAAAATACACACAGCCTGCTCATGCCTGGTGTGCGTGCAGGCCGCCCGTGTGGCGTTTATCTCTGCAGAAGAGCATCATGAACAACAAAATCCTACTCTCCCTGCCTGTGGGCAACAAAGTCGGCATCGCGTTCTCCGGTGGGCTGGATACCTCGGCGGCCATTGCCTGGATGCGCGATCGTGGGGCCATTCCCTATTGCTATACGGCCAATCTCGCGCAGCCGGACGAGAAAGACTATGACGACATCACGCGCCGCGCCATCGCATATGGCGCGGAGAAGGCGCGCTTGATTGATTGCCGGGAACTGCTGGTCAACGAGGGGCTGGTGGCGCTGCAGTGCGGCGCCTTCCATATCTCCACAGCGGGGAAATCCTATTTCAACAGCACACCGCTGGGCCGCGCGGTCACCGGCACCCGCCTGGTGCAGGCGATGGAAGAAGACGGCGTGGAGATCTGGGGCGACGGCTCCACCTATAAGGGCAATGACATCGAGCGGTTCTACCGCTACGGGCTGCTGGCCAATCCCAACCTGAAGATTTACAAGCCCTGGCTGGATCAGGACTTCGTGCACGAGCTGGGCGGACGGCAGGAGATGAGCGCCTGGCTGAACGCCCACGGCTTCGACTTCAAGGTGAGCGCAGAGAAGGCCTACTCCACCGATTCCAACATCTGGGGCGCCACCCACGAGGCGAAGGAGCTGGAATTTTTGAAGAACGGCCTGCGCATCGTCGACCCGATCATGGCCGTCAAATTCTGGGACCCGGCGGTGGAGATCCCGGCGGAGGAAGTCTCCGTGCGCTTCGAGGCCGGCCTCCCCGTCAGCCTCAACGGACAGACCTTCGAGTCGCCGGTGGAGCTGGTGCTGGAGGCGAACCGCATCGGCGGTCGGCATGGGCTGGGCATCTCCGACCAGATCGAAAACCGCATCATCGAGGCGAAAAGCCGCGGCATCTACGAGGCGCCGGGCATGGCCCTGCTGCACATCGCCTACGAGCGCCTGGTCAGCGCCATTCACAACGAGGGCACCATCGACAACTACCGCACGCTGGGCCGCCGTCTGGGCCGCCTGCTCTACGAAGGCCGCTGGTTCGACCCGCAAGCGCTGATGCTCCGCGACACCATCATCCGCTGGATCGGGCGCGCCGTCACCGGCGAGGTCACGCTGGAACTGCGCCGCGGCGACGACTACACCATCCTCGACACCACCGGCCCGCACCTCACCTACCAGCCGGAGCGCCTCTCGATGGAACGGGTAGACGGCGAAGCCTTCTCCCCGCTGGACCGCATCGGCCAACTCCAAATGCGCAACCTGGACATCGCCGACTCCCGCGAAAAACTCACCGTCTATTCCACCATGGGCGTGTTGCCGAACAAATCCATGCTGTCGCTGGTGCATAGTATGGAGGAGGAGACGGCGGTCGAGTAAGCCAACGGTTTAAATTACAAACGCAACAGGCCTCGCGCATTGGGTGTGCGGGGCCTGCTGCGTTCTCCAGATCGCCTGACAACGGAGAGGAAAGCGTAAAATCCCTCTTCTACAAATTCCATAGCCCACGGTTTCGCCGTGGGAGCCGTGGCCGAATGAGAGTTTCCCCGCTCCGTTACAAGGTACCGGCGCAGAAAGACTGTGTGGCCCTGCCTCCTTGCCGTTTCATACTATTTTATGGTACGTTTAAACGTACCATAGGAGGTATACAATGGGCAAATTGGCACATATCATTCCGATTAGCGATCTCCGGCAGGATGCCGCGAAGATCATGAAACGGGTGCAACATTCCAATGAACCGGTGGTTATCACGCAACACGGCCGGGCGGCCGCCGTCATGATCAGCGTGGAAGCCTACGAGCGGTCAGAGCACGAAAAAGAGTTGTTGCGCTTGCTGGCTAAAGGCGAGCGTGAGATCGAAGCGGGTGAAGGGCATACCCTGGATTCCGTGTTGGAAGAAGCCGACAAATTATTGGAAGAAGACCGACCGTGAAACTGCTGTTTACCAACTCCGCACGGGCACAGTTCCTCGCGACGCTGGCATATATTCAGCAGGATAATCGCCAGTGATGCACCAAGTGATGTATGCGATTATGAATCGCGTGTATGTCGAACTGTTAGTTAGGAGGATATCTAAAATGGAAAAAGAATTGATCGGGGTTTATTATCCATCTGACCAAATTGAAAATCAACAGACAAAGACAATTCTTTGTCTGTTATTTGATAAAATAATTCTCCACTTTCCTATTGCACATACAGGCTGCGGCGGAGGAGTCGGAGTTTCTTCTTTTTTCGATGACGATCCATTGGTTGAAGCAGGAGTAATAGAACTTAGGGAAGAATTGTTGCTAAATGAGATTGAAGCGAACTTTTCCCCTGGAAATCCATGGGGAACACAATATGAATTTAATCGCTATTATGAATTAAACGTAACGGGTATGGCTTTGCAATGCAGTGAATCGGAAGATGCTGTACCTGTGACAGACCAGATACACACACCAATTCCTACATCTGTCTTATCGTTGCTTGATTTGAAACGTTCGGCAGGTCTGCAGGCAAGTATTCTTGCAATGCAAACATTATCTATTTTATTACCACAATTTTCGTCCTTGGATTCCTATAGTATTCTAGAGGTAAGGGATGTCTTAAAAGACCAATTAGTTCCGTTTAGAAATGCGATGTTTGCTTTGGCTCCTAAAGTAAGAACTGGAATAAGCTGCGATGCACCAGTAACTGAGGTATATGCGGAAGCTAAGTATATTGTAGAGACAGATATTGCCCCAAGGCTAGCTGATTTAAGGCGTCGCCTCGAACTAGAACGCGGAGTATTCTGGCGTAAGATTATACAAAATATATCATCACAGCTTCCGAGTATTGCACTAAAATGGGTAACAAAAGGAGGGATCGCATCTGCAGTTGATGCTGCAAAGATTGCAGGGGGAGCTATCTCTCAGGCTATTGATAATGAGAAATTAGCTTACGAGATGCTTGCAAACGGTGGTTTAGGATATTTGTTGTCAGTCGAATGCGAAATAAATAAAACTCGAAGCCAAAGACCATCGGCAGAGCCGTTGGCTTGATTGCAAACTGGGCAGTTATTTATTACTGATCCATAAATGCAATCAAGCTGGGTAATCGTGGACAGCATACGGATTTTACGCTTGCGCGAACAAATAACCCGTATGCTATCCCCAAATCACCTCAAATTACCTCATGCAAGCCGATCAGCTAAGCGCGCTCCCCCGCTTTCCCGGTATTCTCCGCCACCTTGAACCGCACGATTTTCCTGATCAGGTCGTAGGGAATCGGTTGGTCCAGGGGGAATTGTACCGATCCTCTGGCGGTTTTATATGCCGAGAGCTCATCTTTGAACGCTGCGATGCCGGAGGCGGTCGGGTAGAACCCGATATGGCGCTTGAAGGCGGCGAACCAGACCAATGCGCCGCACTGCGCGTACCCGGGCATCCGGTAGCTGATCTTTTCCTCGGCCTCCGGCGCGGCAGCGCGAATCACCGCCCTGATCTCGGCCAGGAGGCGTTGTACCTCGGGCGGGAACTGCGCGATATAGGCATCAACCGTTGTCGGTACTTCCATAGTCACTCCTTTTACAGGCAACACGAATGGTAAAGGGGTCTGCCAGCAATATACCGTATTCGCGCGAGACGTGGCAAGGCGGCAATCCCAAGGGGACACCGGAGAGTGTTGTTAGTTGCAGCTTCACCAGGGACCATTTATAATGCAACTGGCAAGGAGACCATGATGACGCCGGTAGCATCGCTGATTGCAGAATTAACGGCAATCTCTCCCACCTACCATCCATCTCCGGAGGCATGCAATCCTCCGGAGAAAGATGAGTTCGGTTATCCGACTAATGTACTGGACGAGATGGCGGAAGATTTTGCCCGGCATCTCATTGGCTTGCTCGAACGGCAGGAAACGGTGGACTTCTGCGCCATCTTTACGGCACTGGATGCGTTCACCCACCGCGCCCCGCTCGGTAATGTTATCGAGGTGTTTGGCAGCTGCACAGACCAATCCTGGGGGCACGAGATCAGGGACGCCTTTGTCGTCAGTCTCATCGATTGCCTGAAAGATGTGCGCCTCTACACCACGGGCGATCCCGCCCAGTTCGTTCCCTATCTGACCCCAGCACAACAGGCTGAATGGCGCAAAGTCCGCAGGGATGATGTGGTCACCATACTGTATGATCTGTGCCCTTCATTCCAGCAGGTAGTCAAGGCGGGGATCGTTGCAGACGATTGGACCAATGAGGCCGGGTATCCGTTAATCTATCTCTTTCTCGGGGCCTTCGCCCGGCATCTCGTCGGCATGCTGGAGCGGGGTGAGACGGCAGCATTTCCTGCCATATTCCGAGAAGTTGAGCGCTTCATCACCGAGGGTATAGACGATGTGCGACAAGCGATGGTGATCGGATTGCTCGAAGATCTGCAGAATACGAACATCTATACGACCGGAAACCCCGCGCAATTCCGCTGCTACCTCGGAAAGAAATCGGAAGTAGGATGGAATGAGTTGTACCGCTCTTGGGGCGACGCCGGCAATAATCTCAACGACAGCCGCGGATGTTGACCCCTACCATCAATGACGGCTGGCGTTTGATTCTAATCGGTGGCGGCTGCGTGCTCGTCCGCGAGGCCCCAAATCCTGTTGCCCCCAGTCTTGACTGAGAGCAGAGTGACGCTACATTATTGAGTGACTGACCTGGAAGGAGCCAGCAAACATGGAACCAGCGAATAGCAAACCGGTGGAGTGCAACCCGGACTGGGAGATCCGCGTTGGGGTGGCGTCGTGGGACGACGGCAGCAGGACGGCGCGCTCGGTGAAGTTCACGTGGTTTGACGAGAATGGACAGGCAGCGGGCGGGAGCGAGCTCCCCGTCGAAGCGCTCCCGCCGTTCCTGGACTTCGACGTTCTGAAGGAATTCCTCACCATTTCCTGCGAGTGACCGCATTCGAAAAGGCCGGCATCCTTCCTCGGGGACCGCTCGCGCTATATCGCCCGTACTGCCACCCGCCGTCCGCTCACCAGCAGGTTCACGCTCCACAATAAGGCGAGCCATACCGGCATCTCGAATAGTAATTTAAGCTATTTGTGAGCACCTCAGCCATATACGGTTGACCAGTTGCACCATCAGAAGGTAAACAAGGACTGAGCAGAGAATGAACCATTCTCATGATTACTGATCGATCAGTCAGCGTACGCCTTGCCGCAAACGATGGGTATCGCTGGGTGGTGCTCGCCGTCGGCACGCTGGGGGTGGTGGCTGCGCCGGGGTTGGAGCGCTTTGGCTACTCGACGGCGCTGCCGGCCATGCAGCAGAGTTTGAAGATTACCAACACGGGAGCCGGGGCCATCGCCAGCGCGAATCTCTTCGGGTATCTGGTGATGGCGGTGATCGGCGGGGTGCTGGCCTCGCGCTTCGGCTCGCGGATTGTGGCGGTGGCGGGGCTGCTGCTCGTCGGCATTGCCATGGCGCTCACCGGGTTGGCGGGCAATTTCCCGGCAGCGTGCTGCTGGCGGGCGCTCACCGGGCTGGGCAGCGGCGCGGCCAACGTGGCCATTATGGGCATGTTGCCGGCCTGGTTTCCCAAACAGCAGCGCGGGCGGGCGGCAGGCATTGTCGTGGCCGGCTCCTCGCTGGCGTTGATCGCCACCGGTCTGGCCGTTCCGCGCATCCTGGGCGCCGCTCCCGTCTCCGGCTGGCGCACCTGCTGGTACCTGTTTGCCCTGGTTGCAGTGGTCATCACGCTGCTGGGGATGGCGCTGTTGCGAAATCGCCCGGCAGCAGCGCCCATGGCTGGCCAACCGGCGACCGAGCCGCACACCTCCTTGTGGTCCAGCATCTATCGCTTGCCGGCGATGTGGCTGTTGGGAGGCATTTACACAGCGTTCGGGTTTTCCTACATCATCTACATGACCTTCTTCGTGAAATACCTGACGGGGGAGCGGGGATACACCCGTGTGGAGGCCGGGCACTTGTTCCTGTTGATGGGCATCTGCAGCCTCTTCTGCGGCGTGCTCTGGGGCGCGGTGTCCGATGTGCTCGGGCGGAAGCCGGCGCTGATCGGCGTGTTTCTGCTGCATGCCGTGGCCTTCTCCCTCTTCGCACTGCCGGGCGGTCGAACCGGGCTGCTGCTTTCCGCCATCCTCTTCGGCTTCAGCGCCTGGAGCATCCCCGCGGTGATGGCCGCCGCGTGCGGCGATCTGGTAGGCGCGCGGTTCGCCGCGGCGGGCTTCGGATTCATCACGCTCTTTTTCGGCATCGGGCAGACCCTGGGCCCCAGCGTGGCCGGCGCCCTGGCCGATGCGCGGGGATCATTCGCCGGCGCCTTTTTACTGGCCGCCGGCATGGCGCTAGCTGGCGCCCTTGCCTCGCTCTGGCTCCCCGGGAAAGCGCGCGAGGGGTAATTCGGGACAGTATTCGGAGGCTTGATACGCGGATTCTTTTAACATTCATAAATAGATGATAAATAACTCAGGTTATCTTGTTTTGATGCGATTTATACCATGTCTCCCATTGCTGATAATTTATCCCAAAATCTTCTCCAGTTAACTCTTTTAAAGCTTTCCAATAAGAATGATGTACTCTGTCTTCAATTTCATTATCATTTAACGTATGCACTTTAAGTAATTCTATCAACCGAGGGATAATGCTCACTTCACCTAATCGCGCTAGAGCATCTATGACTTCTTCATACCTATCGATTTCATCGGATGTTACTTCGTTACTTATGAAGTCTTGTAAATAATGCATGCCATGTCGATCCATTAATCTGCTAAGTGCTATAGAAACCGTAACAAGCTTTTCTCTGAATTCGTTGCGCAATTGATCTGCAGTAGTCGTATCATTTCCCTCTAACTTGCGAACATCACCCTCAACTTTCGATAAATAGGAAATTAAATGTGGAATTGCTTTCACATCACCCAATAGTCCTAGACCTACAACTACGCCAATACTATCCGTACTTTTTGTTATCCGTAATTCATCTAGCAGGCAAGGCAATACGACAGGGTCGCCCAAACGCCCCAAGGCCACAGCAGCGAATGAGCGCAATATCTGGTCATATACATCCGTAAGTTTTGAGGTTTGCTTGCGACACAGATAATCCTGGAGCGCTTTTACCGCTCTTTCACCACCAATAGCACCGAGCCCCTCAATCGCTAGTTGTTGGATACGCCAGATAGCGCTTCCGAGTTGCGTAATAAATAATTCCTCGACACGAGGATCGTGGAAATTAGCCAACGCCTGCATGGCTGTATCTCGTATCTTTGGTGCTACCTCACTGCTAGCGAATCTGATCAAGGTCGGTATTGCACTATAATCCCCAATATTACCTAAAGCCCATATGATTGTTTCTTTAATAAACTCATCATTCTCTTTATCTATGAAACCGAGCAAAACGGGTACCGCAGTCTTCTCTTTGGTTATCCCAGCGAGGCGTATTGCCTCGTTGCGAGCGCCAGGGTCATGATCATATGAAAGTCGCTCCAATAGATCATTCTTAGGGTATATATTCTTATGACTGTCTCCCGTATTCATCGTTAACTATGCTCCTAAACGATCGTGTAATTCGGGGACAGTATACGGATATTACGTTTGCGTGAACAAATAATCCGTACATTGTCCCTAAATTATCCGGTGGCTGCGCCTTCCAGCGCCCACGGCGCCGCTTCGCGATAGCGGCGTGATACGATCTCCAGCAAGGTGGCGGCGGCAAATGAATAGCACGGGAGGCTTTGCCCTTGCCCCGATTGACTGTCGTAGAATTCCATGAGATACGGGTCCCGGTGACACATCGCCACCAGCCGGTCGGCAGCCTCATCGGCCTCCGCGCGAAAACCGTACCAGGACAGGGTCTGCAGCATGATAAGCCAGAGCTGCGGCCAACTCGGCCCGCGCCAGTAGACGTCAGGCAGGTAGGCCGGGTCTTCACGCGGCACGATGGGGAACGGCACCGGGTCCAGCAGCTTCGCCAGCAGGTGGCGCTGGATCATCGCTTGCGCCCATGCCGGCTCCAACGCACACCCGGCCCACAGGGGAATAAAATACCAGGGGCTCACGTTGCGCCGGAACTGACCGGTCGCCATCTCCACATCGTAGAACAGGTTGTCCGCGGGGTCGTAGCAGACTTCCCGCGTGCGCTGGTCAAGCGCGGCGATGCGCGAGCGCCAGCGCGCGAGATCATCCGTCCGGCCGAGTGCGCCGGCGATGTTGGCGAGACAGCGCAATTCCATCAGGACGAAGCCGCAGGCGTCCGGTGAGAGAAAGCGGCACATGCCGCTGCGCAGCGCCCCTGACGTCTCGTCGGCCCGGGGGTGGTCGTCGCCGGCACCTTCCTGGGCATGGCGAAAGCCGAATGCGCCGTCGCCGCGCGGCTGGCGATGGACATACCACCACTCGATGTTCCGCGCCAGCGGCTCGTACATCACCTCGAGGAAGTCGCGGTCCGGTGCCGTCCGGTAGGTTTGCCAGGTGGCGAAGGCCAGCACCGGCATCTGCGAGAGACGGTTGAACTCCATGGGCTGGTCATTATCCACCACCAGGGGGATCCAGCCATCCGGGTGTTGCACGGCATGGATCAGCGTGAGCTGGTCGCGGGCCAGCGCCGGGTCCAGGTGCCGCACCCCGGACGCGTAAAACCCGGCCTCGTAGGGTGCCCACAGGGGATAGAACAGTCGCTGCACTTGCACGATGCGGCGCTGGCCGAAGAGCTTGTGCTCCAGTCCCGGCGGCGCTTGCCAGGTATTGCCCATGATGGTCGAGACCGCCTTGCAGGCGACCTCCCGGCTGAACGGCATGGCGGCATCGACGGGAACGGCAGCGACCAGCTTCTCCCAGCGTTGCTCGGCGCCACGGTGGGACGGCCAGGCGGTGGCATCGCTACCAGGCTGGATGACCGGGGCCAGGGGGGCCGTCGTGTCCCTGGCCAGCGACAATCCGAGGAGCATCCGCCCACACGCCTCCGCGTCGGGCTGCAGGTGCAGCGGTGCGGAACAGACGCGATACGCCTGATCCCGGGATTCGAGGTGCAGGCCGCCGGCCATCTGCCAGTCCAGGTGCACCGCCCCGGGCATCTGCAACCGCGCGCTCAGATCCACTGCCATGGCAGCGCCCGCCGCCGTGATACGCACCGGCTCCCGGTCGCACAGGGCGAAGTTCCCGGTGGCCGACACCGCCAGGTGCTGCGGGGTGCGCCCATCGTTGCACACGCGCCACTCCAGCGCAAGGCAGTTCCGCTCCACGAACGAGAGCCGGGATTCCAACACGAGGCCGTCTCCATATTCGGCGCGAACGCTGAAGCCGCTCTGCGCGTGGGTCTCCGCAAAGTGGTTCGGTGACAGCGGCATCCCGGTCGCCGACAGCAGCTCAAGCCGTGCCAGCGCATTGGAGATGACGCCTGCCACGCATGGGTCACCATAGAGGGCGAGGTGTTGTACGCCGACCCAGGTATTTTGCACCTCGGCCTCGTCAGCCAGATAGGGGAGATAGGCACGGGCGGTGCCCCCGAGGTAGAGCTCGCCGCCTTCTCCTACGAACCGTCGCAACGGAAGCCGGCAAATCAACGCCCGCATCTGTGTGGAAATCGGCTCCTCCGCGACGCGAATCCACACGATGACATCGGCGCTGGACGTCGATACCGGCCAGTAAAAGAGCCGGTTTTCATCCACGAACCCGCTCTGTTCGGAGGGGGAAATCCGGCAGCAGGGGATGCCGGCCTGGAAGAGGTACCGCGGGAGCAGGCCGGCCACGCTGAACAGGGTGCCGTCATTCAGCACGGCAGGCTCATCCATGAGGCAGGCCACGCGCTTTCCGCGCCACCCGTCAAAGAGGGGCGCAAGCCCCGTAATCGAGGCGTCTTCCAGCAGATGCACCCTTCCCCGGCCCACCGACAGGCGCGGGCCGCCGGCGGGGGCCATCAGTTGCGGCGGATCGTTCCAGACCCCAAGCGTGGAATCGCAATCTTTATATGCCGTGCTCTGTGTTTCCCAGCGAGGTTGGCACCAGGAGTCGGGACGAATCATGTCAGCAACGTTCCTCTCGCGCGCGGCAATATCACAACCGCCTTGCATACCGTGGCTCACGTCACCTCCCGCCTTTCTGGCTTCGCTCAGCCGACATTGAACATAGTAGTGCTATCATGATCGACAGTCAATGGAGAAGGGCGCATCGTTACGCAACCGCTCCATTGCCTTCGCCGAATTACACAATCTCGACAATTGACAGCTATTCTGTTACAGTTCCTGCGGAGTGCCAATGTGATTGCACCCGGATACGGAAAGAGCTATGACAGATTTCGCCTTCTTCGGCAGCCATCTTCGTGCACTGCGTGAACAGCGCAAGCTTTCGCAGCGGGCCCTCGCCCTTTCGGCAGGGATTGCGGTGAGTTTTCTCTCGAAAGTCGAAGCCGGGAAAGCGTCGCCGACGCTGGCCACCCTGATGAAGCTGGCGGAAGCCCTGGGCATGACGGTGATTGAGCTGCTCTCCCCCCCGTCGCCGCCGCCGGAGAATCTGACGGTGATCCCGACGGAGCAGATGCAAGTGATCGATGACGGGGAGCGACGCTGGCAATACCTGCTGCCCAACCACCCCCGCATTCGCGCGGTCTTCACCAATGAAGTCTATCAACCGCGGACCCAGCACACCGAATTGGAACACTACCCGCATGATATCTGCGGCGTCGTGCTGGAGGGCCTGTTGACGCTGGAAATCCCCGGGCATGCGCCGGTCGCTGTGCAGTCCGGGGAGGCCTTTTATATCAAAGCCGGCACGCCGCACGTCGCGCGCAATACCACGGAGGCCCCGGTGCATCTCATCAGCATCGAGTTGCTCAATACCCAGGCGGATGCCCCGTTCACTGCCCCATCACACGAATAATCGCTTTCGCGCTTGTCGAAGTGTTCGCTATAGTGTATACTGCTTATCACTATACACTCTTATAGTGGTTCATTCCATCGAGGTAGCGACATGAAGCTGGCTGCGTTTGAAGTGCTCTCGACCGATGAGATTCGGCAGATCCACCAGGCCACCGTGGACATCCTGCAGAATGTCGGCGTGCGGATCGGCAACCCGCGCATGCTCGACCAGTTGGCCGCCAGGGGATTGCCGGTGGATCGCGGGACGGCCACTGTGCGGATTCCGCAGGCGTGCCTGGAGGACTCGCTCGCCAGCGTGCCGCGGCAATTCGAGGTGTTCGACCGCGACGGCGCGCCGGCCTTTCTGCTGGGTGACGGCACCCCGCGCATCGCGGCAGGGCATAACGCGGTCTTCTGGGTGGACAGCGCCACCGGCGAGACGCGGCCCTCGCGCGTGGCCGATGTGGAACTCTTCGCCCGCATCTGCGAGACCCTGCCGACCATCAGCATGATCGGTATTCCGGTGATGCCGCAGGATGTGCCCGACCCGCAGGCCTCGCTGTTGTACGGCGTGCAGGCAGTGATCGCCAACAGCCGCAAACCGCTCTTCTTTTCCACCGACAGCGCTGCGGTGAACCACGCCATCATCGAGATGTGCGCCGCAGCCTTTGCCGGCGACCTGGCCACCCAGGCCTACGGCATCAGCCAGCTCTCGCCGACCAGCCCGCTCACCTGGGAGCCGGCAGTACTGGACGCGCTGGCCGAAACCGTGGCGCGGGGGGTGCCGCTGGCCATTCTTCCCGAGCCCAACGCGGGGGTCTCCAGCCCCTACACCCTGGCCGGCCTGCTCACCGTGCATAATATCGAGTGCCTGTCCGGCGTGGTGATGGCGCAATTGCTGCAGCCCGGCGCGAAGGTGCTCTACGCCAGCTCCTGGACCACCACCGACATGCGCACCGGCGCCGCGCTGGTGGGATCCACGGAAACTTCGCTCTGCCGCATCGCCGGCGCCCAATTGGCCCGCTTCTACGGCATCCCGCACCATACCACGGCACCCAATTCGGACAACCACGCCCACGATGAGCAGAATGCGTGGGAGAAGACGCTCAGCACCTTCTGCGCCGTGGGAGCGGGGGCCGACCTCATCGTCAACTGCGGCATGTTCGCCACCGGAATGACCTGCAGCCATGAGCAACTGCTGATGGACGAAGAGATCTCCGCCATGGCGCTGCGCATGGTGGCCGGCGTGCAGGTGGATGCCGGCACGGTCGCGCAGGAGTTGATTGCGGAGATCGGCCCCGGCGGCACCGGGTACCTGACCGCCGACCATACGCTGGACTGGCTGTACTCCAACGAGTACCTGCTGTCGCGCCTGGCCGTGCGCGGCCCGCATGCCTCCTGGCAAGCGGCAGGCGGCAAGGATACCTACCAGCTCGCCCGCGAGCAGGTCATGGAGCACCAGCGCACCACAGCAGGCTGCCCGTTGGCCACGGAGCGTGCCGCACGGCTTGATGAAATCATTCACGCGTTTGCACCGGCTGCGGTGTGAACGGCAGCGCCAAGGTGATGGAAAGAGGGTGATGACATGACTTGCCGGGCGACCGAGACGGCCAATCAGATTAATAGCATATTACTGTATGTCTCCCCCACCGGGAACGATGCCTGGTCCGGCACCTGTGCCGACGCGACCGCTGATGGCACCGATGGGCCATTTGCCACCATCGCGCGGGCACGCGATGCGGTGCGGGCCATGAAGCAGCGGCAACCGTTGGCCGCGCCGGTGCGGGTGCTCCTTCGGGGCGGCAGTTACACGCTCAACGAGACGCTTATCTTCACCCCGGCAGATTCCGGCACTGCGGACTGCCCGATCACCTATGCCGCCATCCCCGGGGAGGCTGTGGTGATCAGTGGCGGCCAGGCAATCGGGCATTGGATGCTTGAGGAGGTCAATGGACAGACACGCTGGCGCACGCATCTTCCTGCCGTTGCAACTGAAGGCTGGTATTTCCACCAGTTGTTCGTGCAGGGGGAGCGGCGCCAGCGGCCCCGGTTGCCCCGCGAAGGGTATTACCGGTTTGCCGGTTTTCGCGATGAAGACCAGGAGTTGCCGTGGGGCGTCGGGCCGGAAGCCGTCTATTTCGCGCCGGGGGAGATCCAGGCGTGGGTGAATCCCGACGATATCGACATCATCTCCCTGCAGTACTGGCTGGAGACCCACCTGCATATCGCCAGCCTCGATCTCGACCATTCCCTGGTGACCTTCACTGCCAATAGCCGTCGCAGTTTGCGTGATGAAACCGGCCAGTTCGCGCGGTACTATCTCGACAATGTCTTCGAAGCGCTGGACACGCCCGGGCAGTGGTATCTCGATCGGCCCAGCGGCACGCTGTATTACCTGCCGCTGCCGGGGGAAGACCCGGCCACGCTGGAGGTGATCGCCCCGCGGTTGGAGTGCCTGGTACACTTTCACGGGAGCGAGACGGAGCCGGTACGGCATATCCGCCTGGAGAACCTGGCGTTCCGGCATGCGGAGTGGACGCTGCCGCCTGACGACCCTGGCGCCTGGCAGGCCTCCTCGAACGTGCCCGGCGCGATCATGCTGGAGGGCGCGGAGTCATGTGTGCTCTATGGTTGTGAAGTCTCCTGCATCGGCCAGCACGCCATCGAAGTGCTGCACGGCAGCCGGCACAATAGGATCGTCGGTTGTGCACTCTTCAATCTGGGTGGCGGCGGGGTGAAGATCAACCACGAAGGGAAGAGCGTTGAGCAGCTTGAGGAGGAGCCGCCGGGTCTGCGCTTCGGCGCCCCGGAGACCTTCCCTGGTATGCATACCACGGTGAGCGACTGCACCATCCACGACGGGGGGCTCATCTTCCATGGTGCCGTCGGCATCTGGATCGGTAACAGCGGCCACAACCGCATCCATCACAACGAGGTCTATAACTTCTTCTATACCGGCATCTCGTGCGGCTGGACGTGGGGATACATGTCGACGCTGACGGTGGACAACCGCATCGAATACAATCACATCCACGACATCGGGTTCAAGCTGCTCAGCGACATGGGCGGTATCTATCTGCTCGGTCCACAACCGGGCACCATGGTGCGCGGCAACGTCATTCACGACATCACGAAATACGGGTATGGCGGGTTCGGCATTTACCTGGACGAGGGCAGCTCCGGCGTCGTGGTCGAGGACAATCTCACCTACCGCACCCATTCCGCGAGCTTCTTCCAGCATTTCGGGCAGGACAATTTGCTCCGCAACAACATCTTCGCCCTGGGTACTGAAGGGCATCTCGGCTGCTTGCGCGTGGAGGACCACCGTTCGCTCACCGCTGTCGGGAATATCCTCTATGCCGAGCAGGGTCCGCTCTTCCAGGATCAATACGAGGGCGGACGATTCCGATTACGCGGGAACTTTTACTGGCATACCCGGGGCACAGGCGCCGCATTCAAAGGTGCGTCGCTGGCGGACTGGCAGGCGCGGGGGTGGGATACGGGTGGACGCTGGCTCAATCCGCTGTTTTCCCATCCGGCGGCGGGCGATTTTACGCTGCGCGAAGATTCGCCGGTGCTGGCTCTCGGGTTCCGACCGCTGGACCCGGCGAGCGCCGGTCCACGCTTCCGCAAGACACGCCCACCATGCGTCGATGCCGTTCCTGCGGACGAAGAGATACCTGCCACCATCGTCAGTACACACCTGTCGGTCGCGGAGTCCATTCTTCCCGGCGGGGAGCCGGGCACTGTACGGCTGACCGTGACGAACCAAGGCGAGACACCGTCGGGTGGCCACATCACCCTCATGTTATGGCCCCCCGCCGCCGGCGTGCTCGATCCGGCGTCGATTGCGTACGCGCTGCAGCCCGGTGAAGAGGCGTCTTACCTCGTGCGCGTCAGTGTGCCACCCGAGGCAGCGCGCCTGGAGATTGAAACGCTCCCCGAGGGGGAGGGCACCGTCCCGACCTGCCTGTACCTGGAGTTTGGGCTGGACAATACGTAGCCCGGATCATCCCATGGCTCGGGGCTTCCCTATCATCGTCCCTCACCCCCGGCCCCTCTCCCAGAGGGGCCGGGGGTGAGGGACGATCACAGGGAAGCCTGCCGAACGAACATGAAATAATCAGGCGATATCAAGTTTATGCAGGCGAGATACGGAGAGCATATGCCATTCGATCAATTTGCACAGCTTCATCAGGCCACCCTCGATTTACTGGGCCAGGTCGGGGTGTTCGTGGAGTCCGAGGCGGCGCTGGCACTCTTTGCTGAGCATGGCGTGCGCATCGACATTTCACGCCAGCGTGTCTTCCCCGACGCCGGGCAGATCGACGCCATGCTGGCGACCGTCCCGCACACCTTTCCGGTGTACGGGCGGGATGCCGCATCAACGCCGCTGACGATCGGTGGTGAGACGCCGTATATCCTGGCGGGCGGCGCCTCGGTGCGCGTGCTGGAGCTCGATGGGCAGTATGCGCCTGCCACCTGGGAGCACCTGCGCCAGTTCATCACCCTGCTCGACGCGCTGCCGCACATTCACGTGCTGCTCAACCAGGTTGATCCGGTCGAGCAAAAGCCCAACTACTACCTGCAAATCGCCGCGGAAATGCTGATCGGCACCCCCAAGCCCAGCGCCGTGCAAGTGCAAAGCGCTGCCGACCTGGAGGCGGTAATCGCCATGGGCGCATGCATCCGGGGCTCACGCGCGGCGCTGCGGGAACAGCCGCTCTTCCTCACCGGCATCAATGCCGAGCCGCCTCTCTGCATTCCCGACGCGGCGGCGGAGGTGTTGTGCCTGGCCGCCCGCGCTGGCGTCCCCTGTGGGCTTGGCGACTATGTGATGATGGGCACCACGGCGCCGTTGACGCTGGCCGGGGCGCTGGTGCAGCGCAACGCGGTGCAGTTGACCGGGCTGCTGCTCATGCAGCTCGCGCAGCCCGGCGCGCCATGTTACTATTCGGCACCCTCCGGCGCGGTTGACCTGCACACGCTGAACCCGATCATGGCCAACCCGTTTGCCGCCCGCATGCTGCGCACCTCCACACAGCTCGGACGGTCGTACGGGCTGCCGGTGTGGACGCTGGCCACCACCGACGCGCGCCAGCCCGATCCCCAGGCGGCGTGCGAACGTACCGCCCACCTGCAGATCGCCCTGGCGAGCGGCGCCTCGCTCATCCAGGGTCCGACATCGATGATGGATCAGATGATGCTCTCCAGCTTCGCGCAGGTCATCATCGACCATGATATCATCGGCTACCTGCTGACCGCCCAGGCGCCCGTGGAAGTGACCGAGGAGACCCTGGCCATGGGCGCGATCCGGGAGGTCGTCACGGACCCGCTGTATCGCGAGATGAAGTTCGGGGCGCATCCGCACACGGTCGACCACCTCCATGATGCCACCTGGCAGCCGTCCGCGTTCGATTACCGGAGCTTTGTCGAATGGCAGCGGGACGGTGCAGTGTCGGTCGTCGAGCGGGCAGCCGCCTGTGTGCGGCAAATCCTGGCACACCATCAGCCGGAGCCGCTGAACCCGGCAGTCGCGGCACGCCTCCGCGCCATCGCGGAAGGTGCGCTCGTGGAACGGGGATAGTCAGCGTAAATGTAATGACGACCGATTTTTCATACTCATGCTCATGCTCTTACTCATGCTTAAAAATGACATTCGAGCTGTTTTTGAGCATGAGCATGAGTAAGAGTATGAGCATGAAAGCGATAGGAGAGCACCGATGCCCGTGAAGATTGGTCTGGCGGCCTTGTGCGCCCATTGGTTTCAGGAGGTGGGGCTGCAGGGAGAGAACGGCGGATTGGCGGAGACGCTGCGCCGGGATTACGCGCGCATCGTCGATTGCCTGGCAGAGCAGTTCATCGTGATTGCGCCGGGCGTCATCTCGACGGTCGAGGATGCCTCGCGGGCGGTCGCGCGTTTCCGCGAGGAGCAGGTCGACGCCCTGCTGCTGGTGCATATCTTCTGGAGCGAGGACCAACCGCTCATCGAAATGCTGCGCAACGGCAGCGATTGGCCGTTGTTGCTGTGGGATTACCACCCCATCGGTGCGTTGCCCCCCCACCTCTCCGTGAATGACCTGTTCCGCTGCAGTGGCACCGTGGGGATGCTGCAAGGCAGCGCTCCTATGCAACGACTCGGTGTCCGGGCGACGCTGATCTCCGGCACCCCCGGCGATCCCGAGCTGGCGCACTCCCTGCAGACGTATGCCGCCGCGCTGCGCATCCGGCAGGCATTCCAGGGGATGAAGGTCGGACGCATCGCCGGACGATGCGAGGTAATGACCGGCACCCACGCTGACCCGGAGACCCTGCGGACGCAGCTTGGCGTGACGCTGCAGGAGTTCACGGCGGCAGAGTATGCGGATTATTGCACACACGTCGATCCCGCGCGCGTCGACGCCTGGGCTGCCCGACTCACCAGCGCATGCGCGATGCACGAGGTGGCGCCGGAGAGCCTGCGCCTGGCATGCCGCAATGCGCTGGCGATCGATGACCTGGTCGTCGAGCACGAGCTAAGCGTCGTCGCCATGCAGGACCTGGACCCGGAGCTGCATGCCATGGCCGGCATCCGCCCCTGCCTGTGCCCCCCGGAGTGCGCCCGCCGCGGGGTGGCGCTGGTGATGGAGAGCGATGTGAATACCGGCCTCGCGATGCTGGCTGCCATGCGTGCCGCCGATGCCCCAGCGCTGTATACGGAAATCTTCACCTATGACCCGCAGGCCGGCCTGCTGTTGATGGGCCATGCAGCCCCGCATGACCCGCGCCTGGCGGCGGTGGACGGCGTGACCCTGGTGCCGGACGCGGAATATCGCCATGTCGATGCCTGTGAAGGGGTCTGGCAGGAATTCATCCTTCGCGAAGGGCCGGTCACCTGCATTAGCCTGTACGATACCGGGGCGGGCTACCGCATGGTGACCTTCGACGGGACATCGCTGGGGGCGCCACGGCGGCTGGAGGGCTTCGCGCACGCCATGGTGCGACCAGCGGTGCCGGTGCGGCAATTGTTGCCGCGACTCGTGCAGCGGGGGCTGACCCAGCATTTCGTGGTGGTGCCCGGCGCTGTCAGCGAGATCCTTGCGCAATGGTGTGCCTTGAGTAACATTGCCTTTGAACGGGAAACGGCCAATGATTGAGCAACTCGACATCATCAATCTCTCGCATTATGACCTGGGATTCACCGATCACCCGCTGGTCTGTCACTTGCTGCAGAGCCGCTGGCTCGATCAAGCTATCGACCTGGCGGCTGACCCGGCGCAGGACTTCTCCTGGACGGTGGAATCCAACAACGCTGTGCTGGAATGGTGGCAAACGGCACCACCGGCGCGGCGCGACCTGCTGGTCGAACTGGTCGGGCGCGGGCGCATCGAGGTGTGCGCCATGCCGATGAACCACACGCCGACCCTGGATGCCCGCGAATGGCGGCAATGCACCCGCTGGCTGCCGGAGGCGCTGTGGCAGGCGCTGCGGCCGCGCGTCATCATGCAGTGCGATGTCAACGGCTTCCCGCGTGCCGGGGCCATGGCGTTCCTCGATGCCGGCGTTGATGCGCTCTGGATGGGCCTGAATCTGGATACCGGCGGCTCACCGGTGCCGCAACCCAGCGCCTTCTGGTGGCGCATGCCGGATGGCCGTCGCCTCTTCGTGTGGAATGCGATCGGCTATCCCGACGGCTATTTCCTCTTCGAGCCGGAGGAGTGGCGGCGCGGCCCGCTGCCCCTGGCCGCCGACACGCGCTATCGTCCGCCGCGGCGCGGGGATATGCTGGCGCCGACAGCGGAGAACCTCCAGCGCGCGCATGCGGTGTGCACCGCCAAGCTCGACACCTGGCAGCGCCAGGGCTATGCGCTATCGCGAGCGGCGGTCTCGATGACGAACATGTGGCGCGTCGACAATGACCCGCCCTGCGCCCAGTTGCCGGCATTTATCGCCGCGTGGAATGCCGCCGGGCTGCAGCCCAGGCTGGCGATGACGACGCCGTCGGCAGCGCTGGCCGCCATCCGCCGGGAAGCCGGCGAGGCAATCCCGGTGCTGGACGGCGAGTGGACCAACTGGTGGGCGAATGGGGTGGCCTCCACCCCGCGCGCGTTGTCTGCCTCGCGACAGGCGAAACGGCTGCTCGATGCCCTCGATTCTCCCCTCTACCAGGCGCTGCCGGAGGTGGCGCAGGCGCAGGAACAGAGCACGCGACTGCTGTGCTTTTTCGATGAGCATACCTGGGGCTCCTGGAATAGCGCCGCGATGCCCGACAGCCTCGACACCCGCGGGCAATTGGCGGAAAAGGTAGCTTATGCCTACCGCCCGCTGGCGCTGACCGAGCTGGCGGTGGGCGATGTGAACCGGCAGATTGCTCCCCGGCACCCGGGCATCCATGTCGTCAACCCGTATCCGCATCCCTACACCGGGTGGGTAACGTTGACGGACGACTGCTTGCGGGGCGAGTATGCCGGGGTGACCGATGAGGAGACAGGCCGGGAAATCGCCTTCGACCGGCAGCCCGGCGTGAGCGCCTTCTTCACCACGCCGACTATGCCCGAGCAATTCACCACGCTGGATACCGCCCGCGTGTTCCCGGATCGCATCGACGGGAAGGTGGTGCGCTTCTGGGTCGACCAACTGCCCCCGGCCTCAATACGCTCCTTCACCTTGCATACCGCCGTTTCCTCCCAGCCGGGCATGCCGTCCCCCGTGCTCACGCTGGACGAGAGCGGATGGCCGGTTGACGCGGCGTGGGGAAAACAGCGGCTGTTTACGGCGGGAATCGGCGATTTTGCTGTGTTGGAGTTCCACGGGTTCGCTCCCCGCTGGACGTATAAGGACATCCTGGCCATCCCCGAGGCAGCGGCGCGGCAGGCGGCACGCCATCAGCACTCTACGCTGACCGAGGCGATCCCGACCGGCAAGGCGCTGGTCATGGATACCGGGCCGACGCTGACCTATATCCAGGACCTGGCCCACCCCCGGCTGGCGGGCATGCGCCGTGTCCTCGAAGTGCAGAAGGGCTGCCCCCATGCGCGACTCAGCGTTTCGATCCTGCGCAACGCCAAACCGTCGTCCGCGGAAATCTTCTACTGCAAACTGCCGGTGGCGGTGCCGGGAAGCACGGTCTCGCTGAGTTGCGGCGGCACGGCGTTCCATCCCGATCGCGACCTGCTGCCGCATGCGTGCCGCGATTACTTCGCCATCGATGACCAGGTAGTGTTCGCTGGGGACGCGGATGACGTGGTGGTGGATTGCCACGACACCGCGCTAGCCTCCCTGGGCGGCATCTACGACGGGCTCGGTCTGGAGCAATTGCCGCCCGCGCCGCAGGCGGTCTATGCCGTGCTGTACAACAATATCTGGTATACCAACTTTGCCGGCGATGAAACGGGCCGCATGGACTTCAATTTTACGCTCTACCGCACCACCGCTGCGCAGCGGGGGTATGCTCCGCAGGTGTTTGCGGTTGTTAATGTATAAGGAATCGCTCCTGGTTTTGTAGGGAACGCCCTCCGTGGTGTTCCGGCCCACGGATTTCTGTTAGTGCGGCTAAGAGGAATCCGTAACCAAGTCTGTGTTTGCCGCACCAACAGAAATGCGACGGCCCGGAACGCCACAGAGGGCGTTCCCTACCAGCCACGATTCGAGGTGGTTGGCATGAGCATGAATTGCTATTCCCGAGGAGAACATCATGACCCCGCGTGAACGCATGTTGACTGCTTACCGGCATGGGCTGCCGGATAGCCTGCCGGTGTCCCCGGAGCTGTGGGACGCGACCGCCATCGCGGTCAGCGGCCGCCCGTTCCACGAGCTGGTCGGCCCCTTTGCGGAGATCCCCTGGTGGCAGACGCACCTGGCCGCCTTCGAGTATTTTGGAGCGGATGCCTGGATCCTGGCGATGCCGGGGGAGAGCACCGAGCAGCAATCCATGCGCACCTTGGCGTCGCGCTTCCTCGATGACGAAACGATTGAGACGCAGACCACCTACCACACGCCGCGTGGCGACCTGCATGCTGTGTCGCGCACCGCGCCAACCTATGCCGATTGGCTCATCGAGCATCCGGTGAAAGTGTTCCCGGTGGATATGCGCGCGTATGAGGATTACTGGTTCACTGCGCCGGAGGCCATCGACCTGTCCGCAGTCGATCCGGTGATCGCCGGCGTCGGGGAGAAGGGATTGGTGACTCCGTTTCTGGGGGATCTCTTCACCAGCTTCCTCGGCCTGGTGCGTGAAGGCGGCATCGCCCAAACGATCTTCGATTTGCTCGACGAGCCGGAGTACTGCGCGCATCTCCAGCGGCGGTACACCGACCATCTGAGTGCGCTGACCCGACGCCTGCTCACCGAAACCCACGCGCAGGCGCTCTTCATTCATGGCGGGTATTCCGGCCTGCCCATCATCAGCCCCGCGCTCTTCCGCCAGTGGGATCAGCCGGTGTTGGCCGCCGTCTCCGCGGTCTGTCGGGAGTTCGACGTGCCCCTGCACCTGCACCAGCACGGCCATCTCCTCCCCATCATGGAGGATCTCATCGCCGCCGGCGTCAATCTCGTCTGCCCGCTGCTCCCCCCGCCCCAGGGCGACATCGACAACCTGGCGGCAGTCAAACACCGCTTTGGCGCGCGCATTGCCTTGAAGGGCAACATCGACCCCTTCGACGTGTTGCTGCACGGCACTGTCGACGACGTCCGCCGGGCGGTGGAGGGCTGTGCCCGCGCCGGGGCGCCGGGCGGCGGCTTCATCCTGGGCACGGCAGACAGCACGCTGGTCGGCACTCCCTTCGAGAACATTCATGCCTTTGTGGAGGCGGGACGGGCATTCCGGCTCGAGGGCTGAACAGAGCGTTTTTCGAGCACGAGCACGATTACGAATCGAGAACGAGCAGGCTTCCTGCATCCTACTTCACACTTCCACCAATCGCTTTCCGCACCATGTCGGGCTGGTGGTATTGCGGGGCGAATTGTTCGTAGGGATACTCTTTGCCCTGTCGCGTCCAGCGCATCACTTTGGTGAGTTCCGGCGAGCAATCGAAGTACCCGTCCGGCGTGGTGATGAGCCACAGGCCTTTGCTGAAGAGCTGCAGGGTGGCGCGCGGGCGCGGGGCGGGGGTGGTGAGCAGGTCGGCAAGCTTCCAGATATCGAGTGTACCGGAGAAGTGATCACTGGTGAGCACCACGCCGGACGAGAGATCGCAGGAATACGGGGTGTAGCCCAGCGGGATATCTTTTTGCTGCTGCTGTTTGAGATCATACACCGATAGCAGATGGGTGCGGCAGGTGAGCAGATAGTTGCCGGCCAGCACGTCATAGTTTCTGGGCAAACCAGCTTCCACGGGCAGGGGATAACTGTGCACGATTTTGCCGGTCTGGCTGTCCACCTGCACGAGCAGGTGTTGTTTACTCGTTTTGCAGTCGATATTCACCATCGTGTCATCCTGGCTGAACGACAACTCCAGTTGCAGCTCGTTTTCCGCGGCCACTTTCGGCAGGGCATCGGTCAGTTCGCATTTTGCCGTTTGCCGTTGACCGGGGAGATCGTACATTATGCAGAGATAGCGGGAATCCCCCTTAACATGGAGGATCTTGGCCATTTTCTTCCCATCGTTACTCGAAGTATCCGGCCATTGCATGGGGGTTGAGCTGATTTTCCGCCAGTCCTGCATATCCCATACCTCAACGGCAACATGTGTACCATCCTGGTCCCAGACGAAGGAGTGCGTCACGGCGCGCTTTCCGTCCGTGCCGCGGCACGCGAACTGAGCATAGTTCTTCGTGTCCGGTTTGTAGACACTGGTGGCGCCGCTGACGGCGTCCCAGGACATCAGGTTGCCGGGCGTATTGAGGGCGGCCAGCACCCGGCGTCCGTCCGGGCTGACGCGAATGAAGTCGCTTTGCCTCCACGGTGTCAATGGCTCCGGCGCGTGATACTGGGCGGCAAGACGTCCCTGGGTGAGATCCCACAGGGCAAAGCCATCGGGAGAGGCGACGACGAAATGGCGCGCATCCGGCGTAATGGTCGAATAGACCTTGCTCGGGCTAATTGGGGTGGAAAGGGTGACGCTCACTTTTTCCGTCTGTAAATCCCAGCATTGCAGCGCGCCGCCACTCGATATCCAGAGGTGCGCCCCGTCCGGCGAGAAGGTCAGCGCGTTGACATCGCCGGCGGGGCCGGTAAATTGATGGAGGAGCTTGCCGGTGGCAATGTCCCACACGGTGATCTGATGCACGCGCTCTTTGCCCACGACTCCTGCATTGGCAATTTTCGTGCCGGCTTTATTGAAGGCGAGGGTCTCTACTTGAGCGATTTGTAGGTCGGTGAGCATTTGCGTGATAGCCCCCGTCCGCGCGTTGAAGATACCGATTCCATTGGCATCTGCCTGATTCCCGTAGCACTTGGTCGCACAGAAGCGGCTGTCGTCGGAAAAGACCATGAGCGGAAATTCGACGTGGCATTGGGAGGAATCCAGATGGGCGATCATCTTCCCGGCATTCAAGTCCCAGATCTCGTTGACGGGTTCCCCGCTCATCGCGGCTTTGCCTTCGTCCGGGAAAACGTTGTTGATGAGTAATGAACAATCCGGGCTGAACTTCAATAAGTTGCCGATGCAGCAGGTGGTGGTGTGGCCTGCCTTGCCGGTGGCCGGGTCATGCTGCGTGAAGGTCACGGCTTTAGACCATTCGAGCGTATTGTCATGCGTTGCGCTCCAGTAGTGTTGCCCATCCGCCGTGAGCCAGGCCAATTCACCCGGCGGTGAGATCGTGACCAGGCGTTTTTCGCCAAGATCCCAGATGAACGGCTGCGTCAGGCCGGAAATGAACAAGCGCCGGCTATCCGAACTGAAGTGGATGCGCGTCGCGCCGTAGCGCAAGTTGCTATCACAGGGAATGCGCTGCACGATGGCCCTGGTGCGCAAATCCCACAAGGTCACCGCGGTGGAATCGAGGGCGGCCAGATATTTGCCATCCGGGCTGACCTCCAGCAGAAAGGCTTTCCCGCACACCTGCAGGCTCAACCGCGGTGCCTCCGGCACGGCATCCGCCGCCCTGGCTGGTCTACGCAACAGCAACACACCGAGAAACAGCGACGCGCCGAGAAGCAGCAACACACTGACGCTGATGCGCCCATGGAAAGACACCGGCAATGCCGGACAACCAGCAGCGGGGGAGAAGCGTGAAGGTCGCATAACGTGTTCTCCTTTCACCTAAGCAATGCGAGAATCTGGGGTACCGGGAGCGGGCAACTCAACGTCCACCTGAGTTGCATCAGCCTCACAACCAAGCTCTTTCTACAACGGCAGTTCAATACCTGCTGATCGTTGGTCTGCAGGATTGACCAATGCCCACCTCGAAAATACCATTGTCCGATAGACGGCGCTGGCCATTCTGAAAAATGCCGACATCACAATCAGGATACCAGCGATTCGCGCCCATCACGATTGATTTTCGCTTGAGCGGAGGATTCACCATGAAGCGCAACCTTATCCCGGGCTTATTGAAGGTGGATTGGTCGGATACCCAGCGGCAGAATGAGTTTGTCAACAGCGTGGTCTCGGCGCTCAACGCCCTTGGCGAAAAGCTGGACTACGATTACGTCTGCGCGGTGTCCGGCAGCGCGTTTCGCACCTCCTTCTCCATGCCGTCGGTCTGCCAATGGAATCATGGTAATTACCACGTGATCCAGACGCCGATGATCATCGCGCACACGTTCAACATGCTGGGCTACCGGGTGTCGCAGCACGTGCGCGGCGAGTATGAGGCCGACCGCCGGCTGATCATGGACAGCATCGACCGGGGGGTTCCCGTCATTACCCTGGAAGGCGTCATCAACTGCGCCGACGCCTGTGTGATCTCCGGGTATGACAACGATGGCCGCGTGTTGCTGGGTTATAACCCGTTTATGTCTGTGGAAGATGATCACCAGGAAGCGCCGGATGACACGGGCTATTTCCGGAAATCAGACTGGCACGACGGGTTCTTCGCCGAAAACACCGGGCGCATCCTCATCATTGAAGGCAAGAGTGAGCAACCGGACCAGCGCACTATTTTAGCCGAGACACTGCAGTTCATCGCGCGCCTCATCCGGGAGGAGAGCCTGGCCCCCGGCCAGTATAATGGCCTGGCCGCCCACCAGGCCTTCGCCGATGCCCTGATGACCTACACCTGGGACGACAATTTTGCACCGTATCTCAATGTGATGTGCAACTACAAGCAATACCTCGACCGGCAGTACGCGGTGCAGTTCTTCCGCGAGCACGGCAGGGATGATCTGGCCGATACGTACGTAAAAATCGCCGCCCTTTCTGCCCGGCTGGGGCAGATCATCCCGCAGGACTTCTCCGCCTTTGCATTGTTTAGCGATAAAGCGCAGTTACGCCCGTACTGCGAGGTGCTGCTGCAGATACGCGAGTTGGAAGCAGCGGCGCTCTCCCTGCTTGATTGACATACATTTCACTTTGATGGCTGTTCCTCTCCGTGGTTGCGGTTGGCAGGCAGGCAGAATCGGTATTCTACGAGAACAGAGCTCTCATAGGGTTTCGGGGACAGACACCGAAACTCCGGATACCCCTCACCCGTTGCTCAAAGAGAAGCACATGAAATATACCCGCCTACTGGAGTTTCGATGTCAGTCCCCGAAACCGGTGCTTCTCTCACTGGCCGGGCATCAGTGTTGACCAATTGGCAATCCGCCACCCCCATCGTAGAATGAGTCCTCATAAAGCATACAGAACGAAAAGATGTTCACCATGATCGTTCTCCCTATCCACCGAGTGAACTGGTGCGCGGCATTCGCTGGCCGAGTCAGCCGATGCTCACGCCGTGCGCGGGCTGTGGATGACCACCGGCGGCAATTTAGCCGAATACAAAGGCATCCCGGCCTATGGCTTCATCGTGCAGGCGCTGGAGGTGCGGACGGTCTGGGCGTGAGGGCTATTTTCTCCCCACGTTATACGCAATCTCCTCCAACCTGAACCGGCCATACAAAAAATCGCCTTCCGGCATCTGCCAGATTGTTTCCGCTTCAGCGGGCACATGGCGGCCGGCGACTTCCTTGTACGCGTGGACGGGGGTGGACCAGGGATAGCTGGCGTAGGTGTTGCCGTCAGCGGTGAGGTAGCGATCGGGGGAGACGAAATTGGTAAGGGCGCCGGTGTCGTCGAAGGAGAGGGTGGCGGTGATGGTGATGCCCCGGTGGGTGAAGGCGGCACGCACGGTGTGGGCGTCGATGGGCGTCCAGCGAATGTGCTCCTGATCGAGGAGGGCGGCGGGAGCGAGGAGGCAGAGATCGTTGAAGAGCGTGACCGTTTCGCCCTGGTCCATCTGCGCGCCGGCGGCGTTGGCGACCGGGAGCAGGTTGGCGACTTTGACCTGAAAGGTGGCGCCATGCTCGCCGAAAGCATGCAAACCCTGAAGGGGAATGCCGAACAGACTGGCGTCCATCAGGAAGAAGCGGGCGTAACGGTCGTAGAAATTCACCTGTTGTGAACGGAAATGCATCCATGGGCTCCGCAGCCCATTGCGGAACGTGCCAGTGAACACGGCGCGGACGTTCTGCACGCGGGGCTTGCCGACCACGCCGGCATAGCGCAGGTAGCGCTGCACGGGATCGGGCAGGGGCTGGAGATCAGCCTCCGTCACAACAGGCTGCACCGTGGTGCGCGCCAGCCCCTCACGCACCGCTGCCTGATAGCGCTGGCGGTATCCGCCCGGCAGCACGCTCAGCAGATTAGGCAGCACGGCGAGGAGAATGAGTACGTTGGGGATGGTGCCGAATTTCGCATCTCCCCACGCGGCGATGATCAGCCCCTGCGAGATAAGCACCGCCGGCAGCGCCACCATCCACCAGGCCTCCCGCCGGCACAGCAACAGCCCACCCGCCGCCACCAGTGCCAGCGCGCACAACAACCAGAGCACCCCTACCGGCGGGCTGATCGCCTGTGTCAATCCACGCATCGGCGCCAGCTTGAACGCCTGGACAAAGCCCATCAGATGGATGAGGCCGTGAACGAAAAGCAACACGCCCAAGAGATACTGCATCACCGCTCCTGCACATCGCTCACCGCTGCGGTCTTGCTGCATAACACTCCCACAGCAGGAAGGACACCGCTAATCCAGAATAGCATAGGATAGCAATAGATATTGTATTGATCGGAGTAGCACCTTGCAACAACTCGTAAAAAACTGGTGGGAGCGCAACGGGCGGGGATATCAAGCGCAGTTCCAGATTCCTATCGATATCCTGTATGGCCCGCCGTTGACGCTGAATGAGGACGCATTGGAGTTGATCGGCCCGGTCGAGGGCAAGCGGGTGTTGGAGATCGGGTGCGGCGGGGCGCAGGCCGCGATCGCCTTTGCTAAGCGCGGCGCGCTTGCCACGGGGGTGGATATCGCCGAGTCGCAGATTGCCTTTGCGCGAGAACTGGCGCAGCAGCATGGGGTGACGATCGAGCTATTACAGCGCGATATGACGGATCTCAACCCGATCCCCTCGGTCAGCCAGGACATTGTCTTTTCGGCATACGCCTTCCAGTACATCGAGCACCTGTCCCGCTGTTTTGAAGAAGTTTATCGCGTCCTGAAACCGCACGGGCTGTTTGTCTGGAGCGTCGGGCACCCCTTCGCCGAACTCGTGGTCGCTGATCCCCAGACAGATACGCTGACTGTCACCCGTTCCTACTTCGAGACGGGCGTCTACATCGAAGGCGCCGATACCGAGTGCCCATTCGCCGGCGTCGACCATACGGTGAGCGACTACTTCAATCTGCTGGTCGATGTCGGCTTTGTCGTTGAGCGCATGCTGGAGCCTGATACGCGGGTCTGCGGCGTCGGCGATCCCCAACATTTGCCAAATCAAGAGAAGGTGCTGGCGAAGGTGCCGGGAGTGATTATCTTCAAAGCCAGGAAGCCAGAAGCATCGTAATACCGTTTAAGGCGTAGTCGGATAGTAGTGTCCCTGTTACACCCGAATTACCTGGATATTGAACGGCATGATACCGCTCTGTTAATATTAGTATATCGTTATGAAATACCGATCTTTTTGGGGAGCATTAGCGACCTACCAACAACTCACCCGGTATATAGCACTGACGCCAGGGGACATTGGCGCAAAGCCGGTCACGAAAATCGGTGGGGTGCCCTGGTGGCCGGATGGTGTGGCGCGCCCGTATTGCGCCTACGGACACGCGATGTCATTCATGATGCAGATTCGGTTGAGCGACGTGCCGGCGCTCGGACCAGCTGACCCCGGATTGCTCTCCTTTCACTTTTGTCAGGAGTGCATGTACGAGGGGAGACGTGCAACCCCCGGTTTTATATGTGACGAATGGGTATACGATGACGACTGCTATGATCTGCGCATATTTACCGAATGGGATACTCAACCGGTCGATAAACTCAGTATCATCGCAGAAGATGTGCTCCGGCCCCACGAGGTTCGCTTGATCGAACGCCTGGATACTCCGAGCATCAATGATATCTATGCTTTACCTGAGGTAGCGCGGTTACTTCCAGAGGACTGGTTTGATGATGTCGACAATGAATTCGATTGCATCAGCAGCGACGCCCCATTCAACGAGAATGCTTTTCCCGGATACGCTCACGTCCCTTCATCGAAAATCGGGGGATGGCCTTCCTGGGTCCAATGGAGCGAATGGCCTGTAGATACCCTGGGCAATCGATTGGCGTTTGCCGGCCAGATCGATTGGATACATGGGGAGAATACTGGATGGTGTTCCGGAGGATACGCCTACATATTTGTCGAGCGTTCTCCCTCTCCCTCACGCCTGGCGAGATGGCTGTTGCAGGATACGTAAGGAGAAATGGGGCGAGATACGGTTACTTCAGCTATTCTCCTCATCCTGTGCATCCCTTTTATCCCGTTTATCCCTGTGAAAACTTCGAGAGAACATACCCCGCCAGTTTCGCCATCCCCTCTCCCGTGCGGCAGGAAACTTCGAACACCGGCGCCTGCCTGGTGTTGATGGCGGCGATGCCCTGGTAGAATTGGGGTTTGTCGAAGTCGGTGTGCGCCAGCAGGTCGATTTTGTTCAGCACGATAAGGTCGGCGGTGGCGAACATGGCAAGGTATTTGAACGGTTTGTCATGGCCTTCCGGCACGCTGGCGATCACCAGGCGCAGGGATTCGCCCAGGTCGAAGGAGGAGGGGCAGACCAGGTTGCCGACGTTTTCGATGAAGAGCAGGCCGTCGTGCACCTGCAGGTCATCGGCTGCTTCGCGGATCATATTGGCGTCCAGGTGGCAGCCGCCGCCGGTGTTGATCTGCACCACCGGCACCCCCCGCGCTTCGATCTTCTCGGCGTCGATGCAGGAGGCGATATCCCCCTCGATGACGGCAGCCGGCACCGTCGCGCCGATTTGCGCCAGCAGCCCCAGGATCACGCTCGTTTTCCCTGCCCCCGGCGAGGCCATGACGTTGATGGCGCACACACGATCCTCGGCGAACCGGCGTCGGTTCGCCTCAGCGATCTCGATGTTGCTGCCCATGATCTTTTTCATGAGTTTGATTTGCATATGGGTTACTCTACTTCAATGGAGTCGATATAGAATTCCTGCCCGGCGCCGGTCAACCGGCTCGGTCCCCCGCAGTGCGGGCAGGCGAACTGGCTGCCGTGTTTGGCAAAGCTTTGCCCGCAGGCGCTGCACTGCAGGGTGGCGGGGATTCGCGTGAACACCAGCGTCGCGCCGGCGGCGGGGGTTTGCTCGCTTAACAGGTCGAAGTACATCTGGACCGATTCGTCGATGATGGAGGACAACTCCCCGATCACCAGGGTAATGGCCGTGACACGGCTCGCTCCGGCGCGCGCGGTTTCGGCGAGGACCATGTCGAGGATATTCGCGGTAACGGCCATTTCGTGCATCGCATCAGTTCCGATTCATGCCCCGCCACGCCCTAAAGGGACATGGCTACAGGATCAAGCCGGGTAAACCCGGCTCCCAGCGCGCTTCAGCGTGCTTGATTTGGTAGCCATACCCTTTAGGGCGTGGCTGAAGGGCATTACCCCACCCCCGCCATCGTCAACTCCTTTTCCTCTTCCACAGGCTGGCGCGGGGGCTGCGTGCAGGTGACCGGTGCCTTGTGATAGGCGGGGGGGCGATACTGGCTTTCCATGGCGATGCACTTCTTCGGGCAGGCCTCGGTGCAGACCCCACAGATGATGCATTTATACGCATCCAGTGTCCAGGTTTTCGTCGCTCGGTCCACCACAATCGCATTGGCCGGGCAGCGCTTCTGGCAGATGCCGCAATAGACGCAGACATCGGCGTCGATGCCCGTCACCTGCCCCCGCCCATTGGCAAAGGGTTCGCGCCTGGTGAGGGGATACATGCGCGTCGCCGGACCGGCGAATAAATTCTTCACGATAGTGGTGATCATGTCAAACATGAATATCGTCTCCACCCCCGCCACGCCCTAAAGGGCATGGCTATGAGATCAAGCACGCTAAAGCGCGCTGTGGTCGGTTTTTTAGTCAGCCGGGTTCACCCGGCTTGATCCGGTAGCCATGCCCTTTAGGGCGTGGCGGGCTACCTCTCGGTGCAACTGATGCACGGGTCAATCGACAGAATCAACACCGGGATGTCAGATAACTGGTGCCCGGGCAGCATCTTCAGCAAGGCCGGGATGTTGGCGAAGGTTGGGGTGCGCACGCGCACGCGGGACAGGTTCTTCGAGCCGTTCGCCCGGAGATAGTAGAGACATTCGCCACGGGGTTGTTCCACACGCGAAATCACCTCGCCATTCGGATTGCCTTTCACCGGCACGCTGATCTCGCCGCCGGGGATCTTGCCGATCGCCTGTTCCAGCAGGTCGACGGCCTGGTAGAGTTCGTTGATGCGCACCACGGTGCGCGCATAGGCATCGCCATCGGTGGCGACGATGGGCTCGAAATCGAGTTCGTTGTAAGCGGCATAGCCAAGCTTGCGCAGATCCTGCGGCAGGCCGCAGGCGCGCGCGGTCGGCCCCACGGCGCCCAGCGTATAGGCCTCCTCTTTCGTCAGGGTGCCTACGCCGCACAGGCGATGCTTCACCGTGTAATCGTTAAGGAAGACCCGCTCCAGCGCTTTGACATCGATCCGGATGCCGCGCATCGTCGTCAGAATGGCGGTGAACATCTCGGGGGTGATGTCGCGGCGGGTGCCGCCGATGGTATTGGTGGAGATGATCACGCGGCTGCCGGCAGTCATCTCCATCAGGTCCATCACCTGCTCGCGATGGCGCCACGCCTGCATGAAGAGGCTCTCGAAGCCGAAGGCATCCGCCAGCAGCCCCAGCCAGAGCAGGTGGCTGTGCGTGCGGTGCAGCTCGCCCCAGATCACGCGCAGGTAGCGCGCGCGGTCCGGCACCTGCACCTGCATCAGCTCCTCGATGCCCTGGCAATAGGCCAGCGCGTGCATGAAGCTGCAGATGCCGCAGATGCGTTCCACCACAAAGATATTCTGGCTGACCTCCTTCGATTCGGTCAGCTTTTCCAGCCCGCGGTGCACATATCCGATCGCCGGGATGGCTTCCACCACCTTCTCGTCCTGCAGCACCAGCTTCAGATGCAGCGGCTCGGGCAACACGGGGTGTTGTGGGCCAAATGGTATGACGGATTTCGGCATATATTCCTTCCCTACCTGCGGTATCGGCAATTCATGCTCATGCTCATGCTCAAAACCGCTATTCCAAATCGTAATAGAGTATGAGCATGAGCATGAGTAAGAGCATGAAAATCAGGCATTAGTCGTCACGGTACTATCGCCGCTCAATGGTGATCTGTCCACCCGCCATGGGGGTCGATGGTGCGCCGTCCGAGAGCAGCAGATGCCCACCGTAGTCGATCGCGATATCGGTGATCTGCACCCCGAAGAGCTCCTTGATCTCATTCTCCACCAGCAGGGCGCAGAGAAAGATGCGCGAGATGCTGGGCACGTGCTCGGTCTTGCCCACCGTCAGCCGGTAATGCACGAGTTGCAGCTCCCGGTCGAAATGATAGAGGAGATCGAAGGTGTCGTTGCCGTTGTCCACGCAGGTGGCGGTGACGAACCGGTAGCCCTCGAAGGCTCGTTGCTGCACTTCGCCCAACAGTTGTGCACAGGAGATGGCGGTGACCTGCTCAAGCATATTGTTTCCCTCGCACTTCTTCCTCGTCATCCACTGCCGGCAGTTCCGGCAAGTGATGATGCCCCAGCTTGCTCTTCTCTTCCAGCGTGCTCAGCGCCATGACAATGCCGTCGATGATCGCTTCCGGTCGCGGGCAGCACCCGGGCACGTAGACGTCCACGGGGATCACCTGGTCGATGCCGCCCAGCACGTTGTAGCACTCGCGGAAGATGCCGCCGGTGCAGGCGCAGGCGCCGACGGCCACCACCGCTTTCGGCTCGGGAATCTGGTGATAGATATTCTCCAGCACGCGCCTGTTCCGGTGGTTGACGGAGCCGGTGACGACCAGGATATCCGCATGCTTGGGATTGCCGACGTTGATGATTCCGAAGCGCTCGACATCGTAGAGGGGGGTGAGGCAGGCGAGCGTCTCGATGTCGCACCCGTTGCAGCTATTGCAATCGAAGTGGACAATCCACGGCGATTTCCTGACGGAGTTACTCGTGATTCCCATTGCCTTACCCCTTAATGTATAACCAGATAATATTGGTCATGGCGGCGCCGAGACCGATGACCCAGGTCATCTTCAGCATCCACTTCCAACTGGTGCGCGCGCAAATATTGTCGATGATGATCTCCAGCACAAAGGCGCCGAAGGCGATGAGGAAGCCGACCCACAGTGGCCTGGCGAAGAAGATCGCGATGAGGCCGAGGAGCAGCACCAGCTCATACCAGTGCATCAATTCGATCATCGCCAATTGGACGCCGGAGAATTCCGTGGTCAGCCCCTTGATCAATTCCTGGTGCCCATGGTGCGAGGTGGACAGATCGAACGGCGATTTGCGCAGCTTGATGGTCAGCACATACAGGAAGCCGAGGAAGATCATCGGCAGTTTATACACCAGCGGCGCGCCATAGGTGAAGACGCTTTTGATCATCGAGCTGCCGGTGGTGAGATAGATGCCGACGACCATGAGCAAGATGACCGGTTCGTAGGCCATCATCTGGATGATCTCCCGCTGCGCGCCGATCTTGCTGTACGGCGAGCGCACGGACATCGCGCCCATGATCAGGGCGATATTCGAGAAGGCCAGCACGAAGACGAGCATCAGCAGATCCTGCATCAGCGCCAGCATCACCAGGCTGGCGATGGCGAAAAACAGGCTGCCGGTGACGTAAATGATCTGGGTGGGATTGACGGTGATGCGCTCCTTGCCCAGCAACTTGATCAAATCGTAAAACGGCTGCAGGAGGGGGGGGCCGAAGCGGCCCTGCAGGCGCGCGGTCAACTTGCGGTCGAACCCGCTCAGCAGCCCGCCGGCGACCGGGGCGCCCAGCACTACGCAAAGAAAGATGATCAATGCATGTAGAGGATGCAGTTGCATTAGAGAACCACTCCAAACATCACCAGGACAACAGCCAGGGCAACCAAGCCTGCCCAGATCGCCAGCTTGTCCTCTCCGAAGATGCTCGCTAAATAATAGTTGTGGACAACTACCTGCTCGATCTTCTCCCCCGGTCCGATGAACTCAATGCCGCGGATGTCGTCATTCGCCAGCTCCCCGCCGAAATAGGGCGGCTTCACCTTCTCCGGCTTCGTGCGGAAGATCATGTACGGCACAGCCAGCACCAGGCCAAAGAGGATGAGGAAGAGCGGCATGCCCGTGGTGCCCCCGGCCAGCATGCCTTGCGTGTCAAAGAGCCAGAGCCCGCCATTGCCGGAGGCGAGCTGCAACTTTGCGGAGATGGCCACCAGCGCTAATTGCGGCGCCACCAGCACATGGTACAGCGGCGCGATGCCGAAGCTCGCTCCGACCACGCCGAGGAGCAACAGCACCAGCGTTGTGCTGATGGCGGGCGACAGGCGTTCGAGCTGATACTTGGGCTTATAGGACATGGTGAGGATGATGCCGATCCACTTTGACCAGAACACGACGGTGAAGGCGCTGCCGAGGATGAGCATGATCAACACCACCGGCATGCGCACGGCCGCTTCGATGGCGAGCCATTTCGTGATCAGCACGCCAAAGGGCGGCAGCAGCATGGAGATCATGCCGATCACCGTGATTGTGGTGGTGAAGGGCAGCTTCTTCAGCAGGCCCTGCATGTCTTCAATGTCGCGGCTGCCGATGGCCTGTTCGATGGTGCCGATGCAGAGGAAGAGCAGGCCTTTCGAGATGGCGTGAAAGATGATCAGCAGGATGGCCGCGCCCAGCGCCGCATGCGTGCCGATGCCGGCACAGCACACGATCAACCCCAGGTTGGCGATGGTCGAGTAGGCCAGCACGCGCTTGCCGTTCCGCTGGCTGATGGCAATGGCGGACGCCGCCACGAAGGTGAACGCGCCGGCAAAGGCCACCACGCCCCCCAGCACGGTGCCGGCCAGCACCGGCGCCAGGCGGACGATGAGATAAACGCCGGCCTTCACCATGGTGCTGGAGTGCAGCAGCGCGGAGACCGGGGTGGGGGCGACCATCGCCCCGAGCAGCCAGCTCTGGAACGGGAACTGCGCCGCTTTCGTGAACCCGGCCAGGCAGAGGAGGGCGATGCCGAGGGCAAAGAGCCCGGTGAGCCCGCCAACCGCCGGCTGGGCGAAGAGGGCGCTCAACGAGATGGTGCCCCGGGCATGGGCGATGGTGACGATGGCCAGGATGAAGGCCAGGCCGCCCAGCATGTTCAGGTCCAGCGTGCGGAAGGCATTGCGCACCGCCTCTTTCGTCTCATCGTGCGAGATGAGCAGGAAGGAGCAGAGGGTGGTCACCTCCCAGCAGGTATACATCCAGAGCAGGCTGTCCGACATGGCCAGCGCGTTCATCACGCCCAGGAAGAGGAAGAGGATGGCGAAAAAGCGCGGCTGGCGCGAGATCGCCAGGTGCAGGTGCGCCTCATGCTCCTCCATATACCCGAGCGCAAAGACGAGGATGAGCGGCCCGATGAGCGAGGCGAGCAGGATGAGAATGAGCGACAGGTAATCGATGGCGATGGGTGCCGCCGGCTCACCGGTATGCATCGTCAGCTCAAAGACCAGCACGGTGGCGAGCTGCAGCACCGCCAGGATGGGCGAGAGCCAGCGCTTGCCCACAATGCCGCGGTAGATAACGAAGCCCAACACGGCGAGGTCGGCCAGCTTGAGCACCCACCCGATGATTTCACAGCCGTCCGCCCCCGGATTCACGGTGAAATGCCCATGCGCCTGCACGACCCGGTAGGCCAGGAAGAGCGCGGCGGCCATCATCACCAGCGTGGTCAAGATGACGAGCGAAGTGCGAATGTGCTTATGGCCGGGGATGACACTGATCACCGCGCAGAGCGTTGGCAACAGCACCAGGGCTGCGAGGACGGCATACGCAACCAAATCGATCGCTCCTTTCACCAAACCCACGAGAACCGGGGATTCAACAGTTCGTGCGAATTTTCTCGATACCGCGCCGAGACGCGCCGAGACCTCGCACAGAGATCACAAGAAAAATCGAGGGGACTTGCAGTCGGGTACTGGCACCATGCTGCATGCTGTCATCGCCAACCCGGCATCGGAAGGGGGGATGTTCTCCAGTGCCCGGGTCGCGGAGTACCGCTTGCCCGTGCTTTATTATAGCAATTATCCTTTCGGAGAGGAAGAGGCAAACGGGTGCGCGCAGTAGATTATCGTGAAGATTATCTCATATATTAGGCGGGTTTAGGGAGAGCCGGCGGTAACGAGAGAAAAGCGTCCAGCCGCTCTTGCCTTCTACAGCGGCACTTCTTTCGGGGTGGGGGTGAATATATTCCGGGGGGAACCTTATCATAAATGAATGATAACTCCGAGCTCGATCCGTCGCCGTTTTGTGCTCGCAGACGGATGCTCCCGGCCCACCACCACCTGCATCGGCCGCCGGCAATCCGCTTCGCCGAGTGTACCGAGAAACAATTCAAAAATAAACAACCTGCCACCGGACCACCAGCCGGTTATTGCCCATGGTATGCCAATTCCAAGTAGCGATATTCATCGCTACTTCCACCTTAAAAGGTTGTCCTCATCCGCTCACAGTAATATTGGACGAGATCCCACTTGGCGTCAGGAGCGATCCTGTGATCCGGACAGGGAATGTAGCCGCCCAAGGCCACCAGGGGCTTCAGCCGTTCGATTTCCGCATCAATCGCCGCCCGGTCGTGGCTGAACACTGTCTTATTCATCCCTCCCACCCCGCGCAGCTCCTTGCCGAATTGCTGGCGCCATGGCGCGATGGACGCGTTCCATGTGCCGACCTCGATCGGGAACATGGTATTGACGCCATTGTCAAACCAGACGGGCAAGAGCGCGTTTATGCAGCCGTCGCAGTCCAGGGAGATGATGTCAATGCCGTGCCGTTTCACCAGGTCCGTGATGCGCCGGTAATGCGGACCGACATACTCGCGAAAGACCGACGGGTTGATCAGCGGCCCGTTTTTGAAGCAAATATCCTCCCAGAAGTGGGCGAAATCGAACCCGACACCTGCCCCCAACTGCAGGGTATGTTCGACATTGCGAAAACAGAGATCGCCGACCGTATCGATGATTTCCCGGAAGAGCGGCTCGTCGTCCATATAGAGATAACTGACGCCTTCCAGCCCCAACAAGCCGCGGATATACCCGAACAGACTCCCGCAGTGAAGACCGAGGGGTATTTCACGCTGCTTCGCCGCGAGTTGTGCCAGCAACGTAGCGTCCACCCGGTCTCCCGACCACACGTGGCGCCACTTGAAATGCTCCTCCCACGAGGCGCGATCTTTCAACAGGTGATCAATTTCCGCGGGGATGCTGCCGGCGTTGGCGCTCTGCACCGTGACGACACCGCCTTCGTCCTGCACATGCCGAAGTCCGTCGGATAATTCCCTGACCACTTTGCGTTCGAAGGTGGGGGCCAGCCCTCCGTTGGTGTAGAACATGACCTGCCAATTGAAATCGAACCCCAGTTTGGCGGATAAGGCACATTCAACTTCGTTGCCGTCCCCGGAGCCCATGATCTCCTCCGCGCGCAAATGGCCTTCCTCGACCCACTTCTGCAGAGTCTCACCCCAGTACCCGAAATGCACGATGGGCAGCCGGTCGTACGGTTGATACTTTAAAACTGCAAGTGTCCGTTCACGATGTGTCATAATTATAGCGACTCCTTTTGTTGTTCTTGCGAAACCACCACTTCGATCCGCCCGCGCAGTGCTGGCTCTGGTATTCGCACCTCGACGCCGTAGGGCACGCGGATCACCCCCGCTACATTGCCATGCGTCTGGTGCAGGTCCGCTTCGAGGGGACCGCGCGGCGTCGGCACCGTCACGCGTACCTTGCGAAGATCACCGAGATGCGGATCGACTCCGACCAAGGCCCAACCGGGCGCCAGCGGGGTCAGGCCCGCGATGCTTCGCAGCAGATAGACGATCGGTGACGCGCCCCACGGGTGCCCAACGCTTGCCCACCAGTCGTCGTTGAGTGTGGTATATTCCGGCGTCGTTGTCAAACCGGCATCAAGGAACGCGCCCCACTGGCGCCGGATCTCCTGCAACACGTCGGTGTGGCGTCCCAAGCGGTGCAGCACTTCGAGCAGATGGATGTGGAAAAACACCCCGCAGGGCTGCAGCACGCCGGGCCGATTCCACGTGCTGTCCAGCAACGCACCCGGCGCCTGGGCCACTCCGCCCAGGATGGCCAGCAGGTTCACGTGCAGGCTGGCCTCAGGAGACGGAAGGTGTTCGACGACGCAATCGGCAAATAACATCCGGCGCGCATCCCAGTGGCGTGCGCGCAGGCAGTCACATAATCCCGCCCGCCGCGCCGTGAACCGATGTGCCTCCGTGTGATCCTCCGGACGGCCACCGCACTCGCGCAGCAGGCGCGCGGCGGCATCCAGCGCCATCGCATACAGCATATTGATGGCCGTGGGCACGCCTTCGTGTCGGATCGACCGCAGCTCGCGGCCATCGAGCAGGCCCGGATGATCGACCCAATTCCAGCCGGTCAGGTCGCGCAGGCGCGGATCCGCTTCGCCGCCGAAGCGGGTATGGAACCCATCGAGCAGACACACCACGTTCGGCAGCAGCTCACGGATGAACTCCCGGTCCGCGGTGTGTTGCCAGTGGTGTTCCAGTTGGATTGGCCAGAGCATGGTCTGATCAAGGAGCCGGTACTGCTCGGGCGGCGTGCGGCAAGGCTGATTGGGCTGAAATATCCCGTCAGGCATCTGTCCCTGGGCATAGAGGTGATGTTGCCAGCGGATGATTTCGAGATTATCGTACAGGTGATACGCGGCCTGGTTGTGCACATAGTTGTCGCCGATGTAGAGCAACTGCTCGCGCCATGGACCGTCCACGATGACATCCTGCGAGCCGGCCTCCATGGTGTTGCGGCAGATATCCCAGATGGCGTTGAGCCGCGTATCGCTGCTCGCAAACCGCCCCGTCTCCTGGTAGTCGTAATGGCGGTAGACCGCCGATACGCGGCGTAAGTGGGCGAAGCCGCCGGGCGCGCGGACGATGATCATCAGATAGCGGGCGGATTTGTATTGGAGCGCTACGTTCCAGGTCTGCGGGCCGCTGCGCAGGATGGCCCGATCCCGGTATACGGCCGGAAAGCGAATGCCTGGCATGGTGCTCAATCGTTCGCTGTAGACCAGCTCGACCTCGACGCCTTCGGTAGCGTCGGCAAATTCCAGCGAGGGCAGCATCGTGATGCTCCGTGGAAACTCCAGCACGACCGCCGCGACATCGTCCTTCACGCGCAGGTCCAGTTGGCCGTCCGGTCGCAGCGCGCATAGGCGAAGGGGTTCGATCCGGTCGATCATGAGGCGGTGCTCCACGTCTGGCGCGGTGTGGCCTTCCGTCCACGGCCCCTCACACGAGCTGGCCCATTCAATGTGGTCGCCGTGTTCCGGCAATTGGTCCCACCCGAAAAGCATTGGCGGGACCGGCGCGGGGTAAGGCAGTTCCGGCGGTACCGGAGTCGAACCGTGTAACTCATGCGCGATGTCCGAGGACTCCAGCGGAACACCATGGTAGAGCTCCGCCCATTCCATCGGGGGGAAGAGCGGCAACTGCCACTCCCGACCGTCGACGAACAGACGTGAACCGACGCGATGGCTATGAAAGAACAGGAGTGGCGCGGGCAACGGCCCGGGGCAAATGCGCCACCACTTGTGCGTCGCCGACGGCGGGAGCGACCGGACCGTCCAGGCCGGAAGATGCCGACCCTGCTCGACGATGCGCGACGGGACGTGCACTTCCTCACCGAGTTGCCGGTGTGGCGCTGGCAGAAAGTGCAGAGTTGGTCCTATGGAGGCTTGACCAGCCACCCAGGCGCTGTCGTCGAAATCAGGCTGGAGCCAGTCCAGGCACTCCAGCCGCAAATCGCGCAGCTCTTCGTGTCCGATGAGCGAATTGTGGCGCGGCGCCGGGAGAAAGTCCGGGGCAGGCGTGAAGCGCCAGCGGGTGTGATCCGCGAAATCGGCGTTTCCGGCGCCGCCCGCGGCTGCGAGGCATAATGGACGCGGCGATGGAACGCCGGGGATCGCATCGTCCGGCGCACCCCACGCATGGAGCAGGACACCAATCGTGTTTCTCCCCTGGCGGAGGCGTCCGGTCAGATCGAACTCCAGATAACGCCACTCATCCTCATGGGAGCGGACATAGAGCTGCCCCAACAGGACGCCATTGAGCCAGACACGCCCGACTTGCCAGGCGGCCAGACGCAGGATGCCGCCTTCGTCCAGGGCTTCGCAATCGAATGTGAAGCGCCCGTTGGCGTACCGACAGGCTTCGGGGAACGCGGAACCAACATCAATTTGCACCATGCTGTTCATTGGCAGGCCTTCTCCGCATACTCGCGGAAGAGCCGCAGATAGCATTGATAGTCCTGGAACGAGACGGCCGGGGGCGTCTGGTGGTCGCAACTGATGAGGAAACCGCGTTGGCGGGCGACGGGGAGGAGTCGCTCAAACTCGGCACGCATGGCCGCCTCGCCTTTATCCATAGTCATCTTGTCGAAGCCGCCCATCAAGACCATATCCGGGTAGAGGCGACGCAACGCGGCCACATCCGTGCCGGCCTGGCGCTCCAGGGGGAAAATGCCTTTGCAACCGCCGTCACGGATCCATCCGCATAGTTGGGTCACATCCCCGTCGGAGTCCACCAGCACCGGAATCCCGTGCGCGTCAGCCCGCGCGGTCAAGGCCAAATAATACGGTTTCAGGAACTCATCGAAGCATACTTGGGAGAGCATGGGACCGTTGTTGTAGCTCATGTCCTCGCCCAGGGTGATGAAATCCGGGGTACATTCCGCGCAGATCGTCGCGAGGGCGCGGAGGCAATAGGCGCAATACTCCCGGTTCATTCGGTGGATGAGTTCAGGATGGTCATAGAACGCCAACATGTGCGGTTCGATGCCGAAGAGGTAGCGCGGCCAGCCGAAAAAGCCCCAGAAGGTCAGCCACACGGCGCTCCCATGCTCACGTCGTTCCGCGGCCCACCGGCGCCATTGGGGCAGGTCGCGTTCAATGAGCGCGAGGTCGTAGCATGCCGGCAGAATTTTCTCATAGTCAGCCTCAGAAGCCACCGGCCCGGCACCCTCGCAGAGCTGCCTCTCCTTCACGAGGGCGTCCAACTGCTCTCCGTTGAAAGGTGGCGCATAGCCCTGGTAGTGCATATCCAGCCCGAAACGGCGGGTGATCTCGTAGCGATCAGTGCAATCCGCCGGCAGCGCGCCCTCCCGTTGCCAGCGTTCGATGGTCAGATGCCACCAGACCGCCCACTCGATGACGGGCAATCGGTCCGGCTTCTCGAAATTCAACACCGCTTTAATTCTTTCGCTTGTAGTCATGATGAGGGAACTCCTGCCTGTCCGAAGCATTCTCGGCGACCCGGCAATGCGCATGGTCCGGATCGGCTCTTATTATGGAGTACGCTCCACATGGCAACAAGGAATTATTACGCCAGGGGATGGTATAATTGTGCCATGACCAGCCAGTATTTATCACGCCATCGTCTTCCCAGACTCTCGGACCCGGAATTGGCTACCCTGCGCGAGCTCTGTATGGTCCTTCCCCAGTTTATGCCTGCGGTGACATTACGTGGGCATCGAGTCACGGTACTGCATCTGCAGGCAGGACCGACCGCGCCGCACCAGCTGTTTCCACGGCACGTGCACTCGACCTACGAAGGGCATCTGGTGCTGGCCGGCACCGGCTGGTACACCGTTTCGAGCACGCGCCAGTTGCAACCGGGCCACGTGGTCCTCCACCGGCCGGAGTTAGAGCACGGGTGGGAGACAAAAGACGCGCGACTGGATTGGATGATCTGCTGGCTGCAGATCGATCCCGTTGTATCTGTGCCCGAGCCGTCAACATGGCCACTCGTTCCCGGTGCGGTGTGGGAGGTGGCGTTGATGGTCGAGGATTTTCGCGCCCATCGTCCGGGCTGGCAGGAGCGCGCTATCGCCCGCATGACGACGATTGTCTCGTACCTGTTCGAGGTGACCGAACTCCCGGAGGTGGTGCCCCGTCCCCCGAGCGCGGACCAATTGCTGCTTGATGCCATCGAACGCTATCTTCAGCAACACCTGACACACCCGCTGCAGGCGCCGGATATCGCCGCCTACGCCGGCCTCAGCACGCGCAGTTTACATCGCCTCTATCATCGGACGATGCATCAGGGGGTCATGACACGTTTACAGACCATACGCCTCCTCCGCGCCGCGCAATTACTGCTGACGACCGATCACACGGTTACCGCCATCAGCGCGCAAGTGGGCATCAATGAGACGTCCTACTTCTGCAAACTCTTTCGTCATTTTTTTCATGTTTCCCCACAAGAATACCGTAAAAACGGCTATGAGGCGCCGATTCTGTTCAGTCACGCCCGACAGGTGACAACCGAGCCGCTGCCTGCCGGTGTTGGAACATAGCTAGCAGCCTGTTGAACTGCGTGGCGGCACTTTGCCGCGGCCTTCGCTTTTTTAGGGCATTGGAGGGCGGTTGGTGACAGTTTGCGAGCACCAAACAATTTTACCGGCCTCGGGAGTTATCCGATCAAACCGATGAGGAGAACCTTACCATAAATAATCTATCAAAATAGGGGGTCGGTCGAGCCCGGAGCCGTAGATATTGAGCACAAAACCAAATACAGGGATAATTATGGGGTATGGGCACGGAGTGTTGGATATTTTTCTCCCCGGGCTGTTGTAGAATGGTTGCAGCATGTCTCTATCTATCTAAGAAACTGCTTTTACAGTAGAGACCGATTCATGGAGGTTTGGCTATGGATAATGATCGCCTGCTGGTGGAGGACACGCTGCGGGGGAACCTGGCGGCATTCGGAGAGCTCGTCGGCAAGTATCAGTACCCGCTGGTGGCCTCGGCCTGCCATCTGCTGCGGCAGGTCCAGGATGCGGAAGACATGGCGATGGAGACCCTGTTCGAGGCGTACCAGCATTTGCCGCAACTACACGACCTCGGCAAATTCCGCCCCTGGCTGTTCGCCATTCTCCGTCGCAAGTGCCTGCGCCATCTCCACCGTAAGCATCCGGAAGAAGTGTCGCTTGATGTCTGTGCAGAGATCCCGGCGATGCTGCACCAGTTAACCGATAGCGAGTTGATTGAGGCGATGAATCAGTTACCGCTGGCCGACCGGGAAGTGCTGGCCGCACGCTACCTGTATGAATTGGATTACGAGGACATTGCCCAACTGCTGGGCAGCAATGTGCGGGCGATGTATATGCGATGCAAACGGGCACGCGAGCGCTTGCACGCACTGCTCCGCCAGGCGGATGAGCAAGAGACGCGCGAAGTCATGCGGCGGGCCATGGGCATCATGGTCGCCGGACTTGCCGGCCATTCCCTGGTGGAGAAGGTATTGTCGAAGGTCCAGCATATGGAGATGAGCATGCCAGCGCCGCGGATGATGCCGAACCTGCCGGCGCTGCACCTGTCCGGCTCGTCGGCATGGTTGCCGGTCGCCGGGTGGAAGACGGTCATCGGCGTCACCGTGGCCTTGGCGCTGGCCGGCGGCTGGCTGGCGCAAAAACTGCTTGCCCATCATGCCGCCTTGCCGGCGGCAGCAGCGGCGCTCGACCTTCCAGTCGCAGTAGTGCCGGTGGCTGCAGCATTGCCGGTCGCCGAACCACCCACCGCTCAGCCGACGCCGCCGGCGGTACAGCACATTGATACCACCGCACCGCCGTTGCCGGGGTCTGGGGCTGTCGTTCCGGCCGTCAACGCCCCGGTGAGCAAACCCGGGCCCACTGCCACGACGCCTGCCGTCGAGCTGCCGGCGATAGTGGTACAAAGTGGACGATTGAATGAAGCGATGAACGCGCGTGTGCCGGCCCCCCATCTGTACGATCGGGTGACCATCAGCCCGGATGGCGCCCATCTTGCCGTATGGACCACCGGTGAAGTCGTTGTGCTGGATCTGTCCACCGGCCTGATCGAGGGCCATATCATGCTGGGAAATTATGGCTCAGTATTCCAGCCGGTGACCTTCAGCCCGGATAGCCGTGCGCTGGTCTTCGGCACGATCTTCGATCAGCAGCGGGTGAATTATGTGACCTGGGATCTTGCGCATTGGCGGCAAATGACCAGCGTGACCTCGAAGCAAGGTCAATGCGTCCTGCTCCCCGATGGACAGCATCTGCTGGCATTTTCTGCCGCGCGGAATATCCCGTCACAGCCTGGTTATGCATACGATCTGGTGCTGCGCGAGGTGGCCACCGGCAAAGAAATCCTTCATGGCCCGCTGGCCGGAAGTAGTATCTCGATAGGCGATGATGGCCGGAGAATCGCGGTGTTCAACGGGGACAAGGTGGATAACCAATCGTCAATGCAGTCGGTAACACAGGGATTCATCCAGGAGCTGCAGAGTGGGAAGCAGGTGGCGCTGGAAATGAAGAACCTGCCCGGTCCCATCCTGGGCAACGCGGATAATCCATCCGGGAAGCTCAGTCCGGATGGCGAGCGGTTTGCGGCCATCCTGAAAATTCGGGATGCGTGGAACGTGCTTATCTGGGAGACACGCAGCGGCAAGCTGCTCCGGCTCTTCCCGGTAGCCTGGAACAATGGGGCGCCGGATTTTGTGCTCCGCTTCAGTGCAGATCACCGGCGGCTGGCGTATTGGGGAGATCAACAGGGGATCACGGTGTGGGACATCGAGAGCGGCAAGCCCGTGCAGCAACTCCTCCGTGATGTCAGGGGAATCACCGATTGCGTGTTGACGCCTGATGGCAGCAAACTGGTGCTGCTGAGCCCTGCCGGCGGCGATCCGTTGCAAATCATCGATCTGCAAACCGGAAAGCTCTGTCGTTCATTGTCCTTTCCATTCTGCCAGCCGCCCATCGCGATGATGGTCTCTTCTCAGGATGGACACGTACTCGCTATCCAGGCGGGGTGGCATCTTTTGCTGTGGGATACCGCGACCGGTCGGGTTACCCATGAACTCGAGCTGAAACAACTCCCCGCGCAATTTACGTTGTCGTTAAGTCCGGACGGGCGCATCCTGCTGGTGACGGATTTGAGCGGCAACCTGGATCTGGGCCATGGGATACAGATATACGATGTCCTCACCGGCAAGCTGGTCAAGGAGATTGCCGGGAAATATGTGAAGGCGATCTGCAGTCCGGACAGCATGTCAATCGCCACCGTCACGGCAGACGGCGTGATCGCGCTGTGTGCGTTGGACGGGCAGACCCCCGCGCGAACGCTCGTGAAGCCGGACGGTAGCGTTTCGGAACTAGCCTTCAGTCCCGATGGCCGGAAGCTGGCCTGGCTCGCCGCAGAGCAGGGCGGAGGCAATGGGCGGCTCGAGCTATTGGACCTTGCCTCTGGGATGCGGACAACGCAACAGGGCCGTTTCACCAGCCTGGCCTTCAGCCAGAACAGCCGCTGGGTGGAGGCGGTAGTGAGGGCGTTCGATCCCACACTACCCAACAGGCACCGCATCAATGTGTTGTGCTGGGATACGGATAGCGGAAAAGCGCTGGCCACCTTGCTGCCCCCGCCGGAGCACGCCGAACTCTGTTATGCCGCCCCCGTGTCTGACAACGCTCACGTGATCGGCGAGAGCAGCGATAGTACGCTCATCTGCTGGGATCTCGCCTCCGGCAAGATCGCCCAAGTACTGCCACAGCAGTATGTGCCCAATCACATGCCCATACTCGTCGCTGGCAATATGCTCATCAGCGTGGAGCTTGATGACACCGTCAAACTCCGGGAGATTCAGCCCCTCCTGGCGGGAGCGGAGCTTACGGAACGCGCCCAACTGTATACTGACTGCAACGGCGCCTGGCTGACCATCACCCCACAGGGCTACTTCACCTGTTCGCCCGACGGACTGAAAGCCATCGCCTGGCGCTACCAGGGGAAACTTTACCCCGACGAAAAATTCGCACCGCAGTACCTTCGCCAGGATCTGCTCCTGCAGAAGCCGGCGCGGTAAATGCGCCTTGTCAGCCTGCAAATAACCTGTCCCTGTAGTTATTCTCCTTATTGCTGATGCTCAATAAGACCCCTAGCTAAGCCGTGGATTACCCGCCTTCTCGCCTTATCGCACCATAATTTTATCACTATCTATGGTCACGGTGAACCTTACCATAGATCGAATGCCTACTCGGGACAGTCGAGATCGGAGCGGTGGAAATCGAGGGCAAAACCGAAAAGTATCAAGGGAAATTCAATCTGTGTTCCGAGCGTTGCAGACATCTCGGGTTACCGTACCAGTTCATCCAGCACCATCTTCAGATATTCATCATCGAACTCGACCCAATATTATCGCCGGCACAACCATGATGGGAGCGACCTTATACGAAGAACTCATGCCATTTGATCAGTATGGTCTTGATGTCTGGTCTATTCTGGAAACATTTGACATCTATCGAGTTATGCCATCTGCACAGTTCACGGCAGAGGAACTTGGAACAATTGGCGATGATGCCGGTGATATGATCGACTATATACGAAAGCCAATTCAATAATATCGGTAGTTCTACATCCGATGTGTTGACACGCTCTGGCCTCGTGCGGGCGCCTTCCCCCTAGTCGCACCATATGCAATAGTGCCGAACCACTTGACACATCCGCAGTTAAGCGGTTAACTAAGGAGTCTCTGATTAGTGAAAACAGATACCCTTTCGGTGTATGTACTAGTCGGCCAGCATGAATTTGCTGGGAGCGCGGCAGTCCTCTGCAATACGCGCTTAGTGTTGTCCCAATGCGGTCTCTGCGTCGATGAAAGCAGGTCATAATGCCAGGTCCAGGTGAGCGTACCCGCGGGGTCGTGACCTTACAGGATATCGCCGCACGATGCGGGTGCAGCACCTGCACGGTCTCCCGGGCCTTGCATGGTGATACGACGATCAGCGCGGCCACGCGCGAGCGCGTGCGCCAGGAGGCCAGTGCACTCGGTTATAACCCGGCGGCGCATGCGGCGGCGCGACAACTGGCGAAGATGCGCCATGGCAAACATGTCCGCGAACGCCTGGTCGGCCTGATGGTGCCGGCGAAGTTCCTGAGCATCCGCTACACCGGCGGCCTCTTCGAGCCGCTGGTCGACACCTTTACCGGCGCGGACTACATGACGATGACCATTCGGTATCAGGAGTCGGGCGCGCAGTTGCCACGACTCTTTGCCCGCTTGATGGCGGTGGGAGTGGATGGGCTGATCCTCTTTCCCGGTCACTTTGACCGTGCCCACATGCTGATACAGGCGCTTGCTGACCAGGCATGGTTTGACGGCAGGCCCATCCTGCAGTTGTTGCATCCCCGGCCTGCCACGCACTGGGTCACCCATGACGCGCAACAGGGCGCCTATCTGGCGGCCACGCACCTGCTCGCATTGGGACATCGTCACCTGCTGTGCTCGCAATTCCCCGGGCATGACTTTCTGGGGCAGCGCTCTGCCGGCGTGGCTGCCGCCATGCATGAATACGGCCTGAACCCTGAGGTCTATTTACATGCCGGACCCTTCCCGTGTGACTGGGATGATCCGTTGCGTCTTCCCGCCGGACTGACGACGGCATGGCCCGCGGACGCCGCCATGCATCGGGAGACGCGGCATCCCCTGGTGGAGTACTTGCTGGCGCATCGCGAGATCACCGGCGTGCTGGCGCTGAATGATGCGGTCGCCATTCAGCTCTGGTTTGCCTTGCGTGAAGAAGGCCTCCGCGTCCCGGACGATATCAGCCTTGTGGGGTTTGACGATACCGACCCATTGCCCGATGCCTATGGCGTCAACCAATTGACCACGGTACGCCTGCCCGTTGCCGAAGTCGGTCGGCAGGCCGCGCAGGTTATGATGGCGTGTATCGAGCAGCAGCAACGTGGACTCTCACAGATCGCGTTACCCATGGAGTTCATGCTACGCCACACCACCGGCCCCGCCCGTCGCCAGCGCGCGACGCCAGCCGGCGCTGACGTACTGTGCAAATGAAATCAACGCCCGCGTCCCGATGTGGGATACCCGGGTGTTCGGAAGGAGTAGCGGTATGAAATGTTTGTATGTGATCCGGGGGGTATTCACGACCCTGGGCTGTATGGGATTGTTGGGGATGGCCCGCAGTGTGTATGCTGATGCCCCCCCTTCCCCGGCATTTGTGCAGGCCATCGCCACCGCGCGGACCGGGCAAACGGTGGTCATCCCTGCCGGGGAATATACGATCGCGACGATCCGTATTCCCAGCGGTGTGTCCGTGTGCGGCAGCGGCACACTCGCCACCCAACTTACCATTGCGCCGGGTGGCGCCGGGCTGGTGTGTGACCATGTGCAAGGCGCGAACATCAGCAATCTCCACCTCATCAATACCGCGAATACCGCAGTGACCATCTCGCATGCCAATCGGGTCCGCGTGCAGCGGTTGCTGATCAACGAAGGGATGCTCGCCGTCAAGGTGGCGGATTCCGCTGAGGTCGTGCTCGCGAATGTCGTTGCCAATCATTGCCAGGCCGGGATTGCCATCAATGGCTGTCGGAAGACCGGGGTGGTGAATAATACCCTGTATGGCCAGAACATCACCGGCCTCAGCATCTCGGGTTCCACGGATTGCGTGGCGTTTAACAATGCACTGATCGAAGTGAGTACCGGTACCGCGCTCGGTGAAGGCAATACCCGCGTGACGGTGGATCACAACCTGTACAAAACGCTCTTCGTCGGCAGCATGCCGGGCCAGGGGCGCTACACCGTCGGCGCCTGGTCCTCGGTGAGCCATGGGCAGGATCGGCATTCCGTGCAATTGCCGGTGGAATTGAAAGACCCCGCGCACAATGACTTCACCCCGACGGCGACGTTGAGTTGGGATCCATCCCGAGCGACGGTGTCCGGCTGGGGTGTGAACCGGTTGCAGGGTATCGCCGCGCCCACCGATGATTTACGCGGGCAGCAGCGCACGGGCGCCATCCCTGATGTCGGCGCGGTATTGCCGGCCCCGACGAAGCCGGCGCCTTATGCCGGCTATTTCAACGTCTCCCGCGATGACGGGCGTAAAAGTGCCGGCTTATTCACCCCGAACGGTGTGGTGGTGCGCTACCTGTTTCAGGATATGCCGCTGAAGAAAGGGCACTACGGCTACGTGTTGCCCTCGTATGACCAATACGGTCATCCGATTGTGCCGGGGCGCTACGAAGTCCGCGTGGCGGAAGGTCAACTCACCCTGCAATATCTCACCCTGTCCGCGAATAACGGGGGAAAGAATAGCGATCTGAACGCGGATAGCGACAGCACGCGGCGAGTCGCCTTTTCCCCGACGGGAGATTTGCTCATCGGCATGGGCTGGGGCGAACGCTACATCAATTTGATCAGCATCGATCCGAGCTATCGGCAACCGGGCCGCTGGGCGTTCAAAGGGCAATCCGACATCCTCGGGCTCTGTGACGATGGCAAAGTGATCTATTTCGCGAAATCCTGGACATCCGGGAATACGGTGCAATTCCTGCTGACGCGCATCGATCCCGCGACCGGCCAGCCCGTACCCTGGGATGCCACAACCCCGGTGCTCACCCTGCCGATGAAACAGTTGGGCGCCGTGAACTCGATGGCGTGCCTCGACGGCAAACTCTACCTTGCAGATGGGGCTGGCCGCATTGTCAGCGGCGACACCGCGCGTCCGGCGTGCACCGATGCCTTCCCCGCGGAAGCGCCGGAGTCACTGACCGCGGATAGCCGGCACCACCTATTGTGGTATGTGAGCCACCAGCGAACCGTGGTGGCGGTGGACCCGGCCGGCCACGTGATGGCGACGCTGACCCAGTGGGCACATCCGCTGGCCGTGGCGGTGGCGGGTAATCGGATGGCTGTCGCCGACGCGAAAACCGGGAAAGTCTACCTGTATCGCATCGACGACCCGACGCACCTGACGCTGCTGCGAAGCTACGGCAGCGGCGATGGCCCCTATGGCCCCTATGCGCCGACGCGCTTCCGCTTTCAGGAATTCAACGGCGTGGCGCAATCCGGGTGTGTGTTGGCGCTCACGGAGGATGGCCGGTTGGCGCTCTTCGATAAGTATGTGTCGGTCTTCGATGCCGATGGCCGCGTGTTGCATGGCTCATACGCGCATTTCGGCAATGCGCCGCGGATGATCCAGGGGACGACGGACGGCAAGGTGCATTTCTTTGATTCCAATGGGCATCTCACCTGGGTTGACGATCCCCGTACCTACACCTGGCAACCAGGCGGGCTCTATTACCTGCCGGAAGGGATCAGCGGCAACTGCATTGGCGCCTTCAGTACGCAAGGGAAGCTCTTCGCCGCCTACGAGCAAAACTTGCCCACCGAGGGCAGCAACAAGCAGGACGGCATGGCCATTGTCCGTTTTGATGGCTATATTGGGCGGACGGTCTCCTGGTACACGCAGAGTCGCATCACGCATCAGTTCGTGGTGGTGCATGACGAGAATAACGATGGCAAAATCGATTTTCGCGATGGCGATGGCACGCCGGTCACTCCGCAGCCGCCCTTCCTCACCCGCTTTTGGAGGGCTGTGGAACCGGACGGCTCGATCCGCGTGATGGAGCGCACGGCCCCTGATTACCTGGGAATCCGCTTCACCTTCACCGGATTGGATGCACAGCAGCGCCCGCTCTATAGCTTCAGTCCGGCGAATTTTCCCCGGGGGAAGACGGATGCCTACGGATCCGTGTACCGTCCGGACCAGCTTCCCACCACGATGAGAACGGGGTCCGGCACCGGCCTCATGCCCGATGGGGGGATGATCACCGGGGCGTTTGATCCCTATGATCCCATGGGGATGACCACCTCCAACAGCGGTAGCACCAACCTGGCGCGGTTCGCGCGGGACGGCACACTGCTCTGGTTGCTGCCGTTGAATGATTACACCCCGGTCCAGGGCGTGGTTCCGCTTGGCAACTTCCTCCTCACCGGGTGGGGGCATCAAGCGGAATGGATCGGATTGGATACCGATGGACTGCAACTTGGCCACCTCAGCTTTCCCCCGGAAGGCGAATGGAGCGGCTACTGGCTTGATCACCCGGGGCACTGGACGGCCTTCGACAATCCGGACGGCTCGGTGAGCATCACCGCCGGCGACTATATGCGCAATGGCCAGCACTGGATGCGGCTCACCGGCGCACATACCTACGTGAAGCATGCGTATCCGGTCACGCTGACCGCACGGTCCTTCCTGCCGGAGGCGCCGGAGGGGAAGAAGATGGGTTGGGTGATCTCCGCCCGCGCGGAGCAACCGCGGGTGACCATTAAGAAACTCGCCGCGCCGATGCCCATCGACGGTGACATGGAGAAATGGCGTAACGCCGGCGTGAACCCGCAGATCGCCATCCTGCCCAACTGCGGTACGGGCATCAAAGGCCCACAAGATTGCAGTGCGGTGGTGCGCCTGGCGTATGAAGGCCATACCCTCTACTGTCAGGTCATCCGCTTCGATGATGTGATTACCCAGCACCAACCCTTTGAGAAATCCTACCTACAGGACACCATCGAGATGATGGTCAACGGATTCATGACCGGGTTTCAGTTCAGCGTGGGGCATTTCACCGATATCGGCGATGGGATTGTGCGCCGCCGCTTCTTCTTCAACAAGCTGGATATGCCGCTCTCGAGCGAGCACTGCCCGGCGAAGGTGACGGTCTACGATTCCCCCAAGGATATTCCGGAGCGTTCGATCATTGAAGGACTGTATGGGGTGGATCTCTCCCGGGATAAAGTGATGGTCAGCGAATACAAATTGCCCATCGATGACATTACGTATCAGGGTGACACCCAAGCAGAATTCCCGGTGGCCTCCGGCAAATCCGTCTGGATCGGCTTTATGCTCGATGACAACGATGTGCCTGGCACCGATTGCCAGAATTACTGTTTCTGGCCGGCCACCTATACGACGTTCGCCGACAAAGAAGTGTCCGCATATTGCACCTTTGAATAACTGCTCGTGGGGCACGGGGATCGCTGAGGAGACCCGTGCCCAGGCGAGTCGCATTATTGAATCCAGAGGTTTCATATGAATCATGTACGCGCCCATGCCCGTGCCTTGCCACTATATTTGCTGTTGCTCCGGCTGGCCGTAACGGCCCACGCGGGTCAGGCATTCATTCCCCTGGAGTAGACACAAACGAGCTACAGCATCGCGGTCACCCCGGATGGCCGCCGCATTTTCACGATCGGCAACGATTTTTTCATCTTCGATGCCAAGGGGGAATGAGGGACTATTAATTTTATCGCGGCTCGTATGATAGGAATGATAGTCGCAGGGAAATACTATTAGCACTTTCGCCTCCCGACACGGCTTTTGTGCTCGATCTCCTGCGGCCCCGTCTTCTCACGAAGCATAAAACAGCAGCCGAAGGCGCGGTTTGGGTGAACCCTACCATAGATCGAATGCCTACTCGGGACAGTCGAGATCGGAGCCGTGAAAATCGAGCACAACACCGATTGTTATCAGGGGAGATCAGCCGATCTCCCGAGCGTGGCTGACCTCCTGGTGGCGCTGCGGGCACGCCGAAAAGGATCTGCCCTCGCCGTGGGGTGGCAGCGGCATCCACCGCGGCGCCATGGGGAGTGGACTTTCGTTCGCGGGAGATCACTGAAGGGAGCAGGGATCGGGCGGCGCGCAGGATTCGCGTTGCACGAGAGTGGCCGGCATGACGAGGTCGATGGGCGCCTCTGCTGGCTCGAACCCGGTGTGCAGGCGTTTGAGCAGCAGGGAGAAGGTATACTCGCCGTATTGATGCGCGCATTGCGAGATCGTGGTCAGCGCCGGATTGAGATACGCAGCAAAGTGCAGGTCGCCATACCCAAGCAGACTGAAATCCTCCGGGATTCGGAGGCCGCGCCGGTCGGCTTCACGCAGCAGGTATAACGCCTGATAATCGTTCCAGGCGATGACGGCCGTTGGGCGGCAGGCCGGAGAGTGCGCTTTCCACGCGTCGATCAGGTGGGCGCTCTCCGCGAACCCACCATAGGCGAAATACGTCATCGGCAAGCCAAGGTGTCGCAACGCGGTCTGCACGGAGTGGGCGCGCCGCATGTGGTCATAACATTCGGCAACGCCAAAATAGCCGATGCGACGATGCCCCAACTGGTACAGGTAGCGCGTGGCCAACTGCGCCATCGCCCCTTCATCGCTGTGGATGGCATCAACCGGGATGGCAGACTTGGTGTTGTCCAGGTTGATCAGCGCAATATCATGGCTGCGCGCGGCGAGGAGGATCTCAGCGGGGATGATCTCGGCGCTCGGGCAGCAGGTGATGATGGCGGTCACGCGCTGTTCGATCAGGGTGGTGAACGCTTGCAGGGTACTCGACAGATCACCGTGGGTCTCGCAGATCATCACCTGAAACTCATGGCACGCCGCCTGCCGGCACAGACTGCTCACGACCTGACTGAAGAAGTTATCGACGATATCAAAAATGAGAATGCCGATCGTACGGCGCGTGCCGCCATACAGGTGCTGGGCCATGCGGTTGGGATGGTAATGGAGCTCTGCCGCCAACGCGTGAATGCGGGCGCGCTTCCCCTCCTCGACATCCGGATGCCCGTTGAGCGCGCGTGAGACGGTGGCAATCGAGACCCCGGCCAATTTCGCCAATGTCCGAATCGATGGCATATTAGATTATACTGCCGGTGAGGGGCCGGAGGCAATGTGTGCAGCGGGGGATCGAGGATAGACCCGATCCCCCTCCGCATCAGAGGCACGGCAGGGGGTAACAGCCGCACTCCGCCAGCGTTTCTTCGTAGGCTGCGTAATGCTCCGGTGGCCAGGGCACCCATTGATCCGGCATGCAGAAATAGCCGCCATCCTGTCCCAGCAGCGCCAACAGCCGCTGGACTTCGGCACGAATCCGGTCAGGAGGTCCGTCGCACAGCAAACCGGAGGATAACCCACCCTGCAAGGCGAGGCGTCCTTGAGTCACGGCGCGCACGGTCGCCAGATCATTCGCGTTGGCTTGAATGGGATTCAATACCGAAACGCCCAACTCGATGAACGTATCCAGCAGGGGCTCGATATGCCCGCAGGAGTGGAATGAGATGAGCACACCGTGCCGGCGATATAACTGAAACAACCGGCGGTATTCCGGCACCAGAAAAGTGTGGATGAGTTCAGGTGACAGCAATAATCCGATCTGTGTGCCTAAATCATCGCCGCATTCGACGACATCGACACCGGCAGCGAGGTAGTGCCGGGCGATGCCCAACTGAAAGTCCATGATCCGGTGCAGCAACACTCGCACTGCTTCAGGTTCGGTGAGGAGCAGGCACAGCAAGTTCTCCATGCCGCACAACATGTACGCCCGTTCCCACAGCGTATCGCGATGGCTTCCCACCAGGAAGTGAGTGGCATGGTCACATCCTGCAGCTTGCGCATATATTTGCCCCACCAGTCTCTCATCATTCGGATCAGGCCAGGCAAACCGGTCGAGGGTGTCGGCCAAATCGGCCAGTGGATTTCCACGGGGAAATCCCATGACACCCTCGCACTCCCGATGCCAGGTCACTCCCCAGATATCTTTCCAGGTTGATCCGACCGGCAGGTGGTGACCATCACCCTCGGCGTTCTCATGGTTGACGCCGAAATAGGCTACATGGTGCGCCGGCGTGATCCCTCCGGTCACTCGCTCCGGGGCACCAAAGGTGAGGATCTCCAGCGTATTTTGCTTATCTGTTAAACGCATCATTCGAACACCACGTATGCACTATTCTCCTTGCCGGAGAAGGTATTGAAGCAAGCCGGCCAGATTTCCACTTTTTGCTGATCGGTGCCGGGCACATCGTTATCATCGATCATGAATCCGAGGTAGAAGCCTTTGCCGGATTCCACCGGGAACAGCGATTTCTCGCTGCCGGCATACGTGCGCGCGTCAATCGGCATTTTGTACTCGGTCACGATCACCTTGCAGGTGGCCAGATCTTCGCCGGTGGCGGATTCCACCAGTTTCCGCTCGGGTACATCCTGGGCAGAGTCCAGCACCTTGACCACGCGCGGGGCGAAATCGGGAGACAGATTGAGCTGCAGATTCCCGGCAAAGAAACGGCGACGCACGATCTGGTCGCCGTCGGTGGAGAACTTGCTGATACTGAACTGGAAGCCGTCATCCATGAAGCCGTTGATCATCATCTCCACCGTATCCTGGTTCTGCGTGCCGGTGGCGATGGTCTGGTGGAAGGTGGGCACTTCGCAGAAGCGCAGCACCTGCACATACAGGTCCTTCCCCTGGTAGGCGACGCGGATGACTGCGCTGCACTCGCGCGCGTTTTTGATGCTGGCGCTGCCGGTGGCAGGGGTGATGATGATCTGCGGCGACCAGCCCAGCGCGCGCCATTTCGCCAGGTCGCCGTCAATCGGCAGCGGGTGTGGCAACTTTTTCACCGTCACCTGCGGCTTCTCGGAGGTGGCCTGCAGGAATGTCGTGACTGGCGGCAGCGCGGCCAGCGCCTGCGCGCGCGCGTCGCTGACGGTGAAGGGGAAGGCCCGCTTGAGGTAATTGTCGGTGTTGTGCAGCGTCAGCCAGTGGCAGCCGCTGTTGGAGTAGTCGCCGGCCATGATGTGCAGGGCGGTATCATTCCCTTTGAAGAGACACCAGTGATCCGGGTGATCCAGCCAGTAACCGTCCCACTTCCCTTCGGCGGGAAAGCCCAGGTGACCGAGCGACAGGCCATCGTCATCCAGACCGATCCACTCCGCCTGGTGCCCCCAACTGGTGATGACGAAGCCCGGCGTCACCTGCTTTACGCCCTGGATGGGGCCGAAGTCGTTCAGCGGCAGATACCAGCGCAGCGAGCCGTCTTTGCGGAATCGCGCCAGATCCATACCGCCGCTGTTGCTCAACCCGGTGCCATGTGGGCTGTCGTTGACGTTCATGCTGGCAATCAACTCACCATTCACGGCCATCACGCTTTCGCTGTAGGGGTATGCCGTGGACTTGAAGGTATAGGGCGAGATGGAGGCTTTGGCATCATGCGCGCACGCCGGGCCGGCGGGGAATTCATAGATCGGGTAGCCGTTGGCATCGACGCCTTTGAAGATCCAGTATTTCCCGACTTCACTGCGGATATTGCCGTTGGATTCCATCTGGGCAAAGCGTCCCAGCGCGTCGCCTTGATACACCGGCTTGCCGGCGGCATCCTGTATGACGACGCCGGCGCCGTCGGCCTGAGTGATCTGTCCATCGCCGTTCGCGTCGCGCACCACGTGGATGCCCCCGTCGCCGCTGTAGTAGAAGGCCATGATCTTGCCGACATAATTGTCATAGCGCAGCACAAGGAACCCCGTGCGCTTCGGATTGCCGTCCGGGGTGCAGTAGTTCATCACGCCGTAGACTTTGCCGTCGTATTTGAAAAAGCCAACCGTGGAATTGCCACCGGGCAGATTCAGCGCCGGGTGGCCCCAATACGCATCCGGCGCCGTAGTGCCTTTCGCGGCGTCGACGGTCCAGGACAGGCGCGAGTGGGCGTCGAAGAACCGCGAGACGGCGTCGCCGGGGAAGTGCGCCGCGAACGGTGCGTTGCCGAACTGCGCCATGCCCATGTACAGGTTGCCGCCATCTGCGGCGAAGGCTTCCGGGCGGCTGCCGTCATCAAGCACCGCGAGGCGGCCGGCGGTGTCCATGTCCATAATCACTTCACGCGGTGAATTGTACAGCCCCTTCTGGAACCAGAAGCGGTCGGGAACGATGGGGCCATAGGGGCCGTCGCCGCGACCGAGCGCCTGCTGCTCCACTGGCGTCGCCGGCGTGCGGATATCGAAGGCGCGAATCTTCCCGGTGTCATAGTCGGCGATGGCCAGGCGGTCGCCATTGACGGCAAAGCCCAGCGGGTTCGCCACCGTTTTCACCGTGTATTTCATCTCGCCGGTGGGGGTATAGGCGGTGATGACGCCACCGAGCATCTCCCTGGCGCCGGTGAGCATCCAGAGCAGGCCATGTTTGGGGTCTGCGGCCGGCTGGCTCGGTGCGGGAGCTTTGAAGGCCGGCTCAAGCTTCGCTGTGGTTATCGGCAGCCGGTAGATCTGGCCGTCGCGACTGGTCAGGTAGAGCGTGCCGGCCAGTTCCGCGATGCCGGTGGCATTGGCGACCGCTACCGGGAGGCGCAGCACACCGCCAGGCCAGGCTTGCAGTCGCCCTTTGGCATTCAGGCGGATGACCACCGGGCTGGGGTTGCTCTGCAGCAGGGCATAGAGCAGGCCATCCGTGCCGCGACACAGGCCGAGGGTGAGGGCGCCGCCCGGCAGGCTCCATTCCGCCTTGCCGGTGACCAGGTCCTTGGCGCGCAGATTCTCATTACGCTCGCTCCACCCGCCGCCGAAGACCAGGCTGCCATCCGGGGCAAACCCCACGCGCGTGATGCCGTCGCGGTCGGAGTCCACGCCGGGTCCCTTGCCGTTATTGCCGGCCATCATCCGGTAGCTGATGCGCAGATTGCTTTCCACCAGCCGCAGCTCATACGTCCCGGCGGTAATGACGGCGCCCATCTCGGAACGCGAGGGGAGAACAAAACTGTAGGTACCCTTCGCGAGCGGCAGGTCGTGGAAGAGATAGCGGACTAACGTGCCGGTGGGCGTGAAGATGCCGGCGCTCTTCGTGCCGGCGTCCTGGGAGATAGTGAAGGTGCCATCCGGGGTCACGGCAGGCAGTTTTGCGCCTTCGCGCGCTCCGAGGCCGGGATGCGGCGGGCGGACGTCGCCGGCCACGTCATGGGCGGGCGCCTTGGCGTTCCCGAACTGCGCCACCCCCCAGCCGGCTGTGGTGGTGACGCCGGGATTCCAATCCAGCGCGGAGATCGGCTGGTAATCCCCGTGGGCGGCGTCGCGGAAGTGCACGGGCAGGCACACCGACAGCGCGTCCAGCCCACCCGAAACATCGCGCCAGGGGCCGAGGGAGATGCGCGCCGCTTGATCGTTGAATTTACCGGTGTACAGGGCGACGTACAGGTTATGATCGACCAGGAGGCCGGTGCCAGGCGTGCTGACGTTGATGGCCACCCCGGCATTCACGATGATGTTATTGAAAATTGCACTGCTGCTGGTGTTCCCCAGCGACATGCCGACGGTTTCCGTGTGGGTGAAGGTGTTATTGACAATGGTGGCGCCAATAACCTTGTCAGTCGCGATACCAGTCAAGCTGCCATCGATGATGCTGTTTTCCATGCGGATATCCGCGACATCCTGCAGGCGCACGCCCACGGCCCCGCCGAGAATGCGTATGCCGGAGAGACTGATCCCCTTCACGCCACGGGCGGCGACGGCAACCCCGCCATGCGATGCAACGGTCAGGTTGCTGAGCGCGACCTTATCGCCGGCCAGCGTGATGCCGGTGTCGGCCGCCGCGACGTCGAGCGTCGTGCTGCCATACCCGGCCCCGATGAGGGTGACGCCGGCGGGGATCGTCGCGGAACAGGCGTAAGAGCCGGCGGCTAACTGCACGGTAGTGCCTGGCGTGGCCTTGGCCAGCGCTGCGGTGAGCTGTTCCGCCGTTGCGGCAGGCAACGTGGCTGCCGAAGCACCTATCAGCAGGTTGCCCGCCAGTGCGCAGATGGCGCAAGTCAGCCAGAGGTATCTGATCATGGGTCGTGTCTCCTTTGCTGTCAAAACATACATGGGCAGTGCGGGGGATGCAGGTTGCCTGTTACTCAACATACCGCTCGAATGATGAAAAGGCAATAATACCTGGGCTGTAACAAGTTACAGCCCAGGTATTATTGCCGCCACGCGGAAGGCGAGGAAGCGTACCAGGCAAGCACAGAGGTGATCTTCAACCATCTCGGAGGCGAGGGCTATACCAGACCGCGCTGCCAATCAGCTTCGGAGTGCTCGCTTGGCAAGTTCAGAAACTCGACGACGTATGAATCTCTGAAGATGCGAATCGCAACCGGAGGAATTTGTCTCCCCATCGCTCACGGAGAGTCAGCCTGAGGTAGAATTCGCATTCCTCCGCGCTCTTACTCTGCTCCCTGCTACGGCTCGTAAAAGAGTTTCATACGAAAGAGGTTTACCGGGAGAATTCCCTTCAGAATCGGTGTTCACTGATGTACAGCCCGCTTCGTAATATCGTTCTATATCTGTCAGAAGGTAGCAGCATCGGATAATCCAAATAGACTGCGACACTATTCCAGCTCGTGACTCGACTTCCGGTCAGTTTCTGCAGTAAAACTGCGGCAATCGAATCGGATGGCTTTCACGTTAAACAGCCGGTAGAGTGAGTAAGGGGAGCCCTATCATGAAGTAGGGATCATGGTTTCATCCAAGGTATGGGCATTTGACTCATCTCCTCCAGCCCCTGTGCATGATAATGCTGTAAATGATCCAGCACCGGTATCGCGCGCGGGTCTTTCAGGCGCTCCAGTGCCTGGAGGCCGCGATGATCATTCGAGCTGTCACGCTCCTCATCGGACATGTAGGTGATCAGGGGGGCCACCGTGGATGGATCGCCGATGGCACCCAGTGCTTCGGCGGCCAGCGAGGCGATGTGCGGATCAGTATCCGATAACGCCACGAGCAATTCCGACTCCGCTCGCTTATCGCCTATGCGGCCAAGCGTCGTGATCGCAACCGCGCGATACTCGGGGCGGCTGCCGAGTGCTGCCCGGCGCAAGGGATCGACAACCTGGGCGCCGTACCCCGCGAACGCGGGCGCAAGCTCATCGGCATGGAGATCATAGTCTTTGCCGAAACAATAGGCAAACAGGAGGGGCAGCGCGCGCGGATCCTTCAGCGCGGCGAGGGCGAGCATCGCCTGATAACGGGTATTGGCATCCGGAGATTGCGCCAGCGCCGCAATGGTATCGCCGGTCTGCGGATCGCCGAGCTTGCCGAGGGCCTGAAGCGCGCTGCGCTGTAATGCAGCGTCTGGGTCGCGTGTGGCCGCGAGCAGCGCCACCAGCGCGCGATGCTCATGCCGATCTCCCAGTACCTGTGCAATATAGCAGCGTATCTCCCGATTCGGGTGGGTCGCCAGTGCCGCGGTGAGCAGCGGCAGCACACGCGGATCTTTCGCCGTCTGCCAGGCTAACACACTCACGGCATAAGAACAGACTTGATCTTCGCTATCGTTGAGCAATTTGCTGAGCTCCGGGATTGCCGGGATGCCGATCTCACCAAGCGCGAAGCAGGCTAGGCAGCGTTCTCGCGTATTGGACGAGGTATGCAAAAAGGCGGTGAGCGACGGGATCGCGGCATCGCCGCATTTCCCCAGCAGTTGAATCGCGCTCACGCGCACATCTTCATCAGTGCTGGCAAGCAGCGCAACCAAACCGGGCAATGCTGCGGTATGGAAGGGACCGAAAAATGGCTCCAGCCTATCCCATGACACCTTCCCTTCGCGAAGGGCACGTAAAATGTGTGGCCAGGAATCAATATCACCGAAGCGCATGATGGCCTCGGCATAATTGCCGCAGTTCCCCTCCTGGCGCGCGGTAGTATCCAGCAGCGCGTAGAGCGCGGGCAAGGCACGCCGGTCACCGAGCAGGCCCAGGCTATAGGCGGCGCCGCTTTTCACGTTCCACGTGTTGAACATGTATCCCCACCCGTCTTTTTCGCCATCCTTTTTCGTGCTCTGCACCATCGCCATCAGGGTGTTGAATACGCGGCCGGAAGGATCCGTTTTAAGCTCCCCGAGGGTATATGGAATCATACTGGCGATGTTGAAGTCGAGGTGCCGATCTTTCAAACCGTCCAGCAGCACCGGGAGCGCGCGCAAATCACCGGTATGGGCCAGCCCCAGCGCCGCAACGACACGCGTTAAATTGCGGTGCGATTTCGTGGCACTGACGAGTGCCTGCACCGCATGCGGATCGTGGATCGTGGCCAGCGCTTGCCCGGCACACAATGCCACCTGGGGGTCCTTATCGTCAAGGGTGCGCTGCAGGGCAGGAACCGCCGCTGCCCCGAAGGTCGCCAGCGCAGCCGTGGCCTTCTCCGACGTATCGAAATCCGGCGGGGGCGGAAAAGCAAAGGCGACGGCTGATGACAGCATGACCAGCATAACGGCAAATATGCGCATGTGATGGCCCTCCAGTTCCTTTGACTTTCGCTCCTCCCTTTTTGTTCCCGGCTATTTTGATCAAGCGGGGGCAGGAGACAGTTCCCTATTAGATAGATGGCGAGCGTGCTGGAAATATGTCACCCATTTTCACCCCGCCATGATCATGGGAACCTGATTGCGGTATAATGGATATATGGGGTGGAGCACATGACAAAACTGCTGGCCGAAGCATTCGCGAAGGCGTCGGCACTCGACGACGAACTACAAGATCAACTCGCCCGCGAATTGCTGGAAGAGATCGACTGGGAATCGCGCTGGGATCAAACGCTGACATCAACGCCAGAGAAACTTGATCTGCTCGCCCAAAAGGCAGAGCAGGACTTTCGTGCCGGCAAAACCAGGAAACTGGACATACCCTATTCGTAATTACCCACATAAGGCCTGTAACTCCCACGCCTCATCGACCGCCCCCTCGATCTCCTGCCGGTGCTCGCAGAGCCAGGGGATTATTGGAACGTTGCTCTGTGCTAACGCCGGATTCTCCATGCGATAGCCGTAGGCGACGAAGAGTAGTTGGATGGCCAGCATGGTCTCGACCACGGCCCGGCGTTCGTGCTCCAGCAGCGGCTGTACGCTGAAGTAGCCGGCGAACAGGCGGGCGACGAGGGTAGGCCAGATGCGGCGGTTGTGTTCGTGCGTAAATCCGCCGATGAGCATGCCGGTCAGCGCGTAACATGGGTCGAAGAGGCGCAGGCTGCGGCAGGCCAGGTCAAAGTCCACGTATCCCACCACCTGGGCCTGCGCCATCAGGATGTTCGACAGATGAAAATCCCGGTGGATGAGCTGTTCCGGTAGCAGGCCACGCTGGGCGTGCAGGAAGTCACCGACCACCGGGAGGATGGCCGGCACGGTGGGCGGCAGCTCATCCGCATGGGCGCTGATCAACTCCGCCACCCAGCCGGTGATTTCAGCCGCCAGGTCGGCCTGTCGAAACTCGCCGGCGTACGGGTACTGCGCCAGAGCTTGCTGCAGGCGCGCACACCCCGCGCCATAACCGAACGCCTGATCATCAAACCCCACCAGCTCCGTGCAATGCGTCACGTCCCCCGGCAGCGCCGTATATAAGATCAACACCTCGTCGCCCACCGGCACAGCCAGCGCCCCATCCGTCGCCGGCACGGGAGGCGCCGTCGGCAACCTGCGCTCCCGCAGCCAGCACAGCAGCGCATGCTCACGCACCACCGCATGCTGCCTTGGGTGCCGTTTGAGGTAAAAAACGTCGCCGGCCGGCACCTCAAGGCGCAGGGTGCCGTCCCGGCCTTCTTCAGCAAAGCACCAGCGCACCGTCGCCGGCAACTGCCAGGCGTGGATAGCGGTGGTGATGAGTGACGTGGTGGACATCAGGTCGTTCCTTCCGTGTATAGCGCAGATCCTACAACGGCAAGATGATACCTTGCGATGGCATAGGTTGTCCATCAACCTGTCTGGGCTATCATCTGATGATGGCCTCGGATTACCTGTGGATCACCCGAGCATGATGAATTATTAATTTTATGCTTATAACTGTATCGTCGTCGACAGGGTTCCACGCTATTGCAGCGAAATATCCAGGCATGGAGGAAGTCTTCATGCAGGATCAGCAACACGCCGCGCATTCACCTGGAAGCGAAGAGACCGGATCGCTTCTCTCCCGCAATCTTTCCTTACAACAACTCTGCCGGGGATTGTTGAACATCGCTGGTGCGATATACACGCGCAAGCATCTCATCGGTGTAGCGGGCGCCATCACTGTCGTAATCGGTGCCTTTTTACTCTGGCGGGCAGACCAGTTGCTATGCGAAGAGGGGATTGCCTATGAACTCATTTCGCCGCTCACCTGGCTTATTGCCCTTGCAGGCATCGCCGCAGGAATAATCGCCTGCCGACCGCATTCCGGGAAGTTTATCATGATCACCGGAATCTGCCTTGCCGCCTATGCCTTGTTCACCTTTTGGGATCTCCCCTATACATATTCAACCCCTTCGACAACGGAAAGCTGGAAGGGCTGGTGTCACGGTGGAATTATTGCCACATTGCTTGGCGGTTGTCTGCTCTGGTACACGGGATTACTCACACAGCAATTCAACTGGTCGCGTTATCTCAAGAAACATCTGTCATGGCGAGCGTTCTTTAGTTTCGGGGTTAATGCGCGGATCAGGGTGTACTGCTATCTTGCCGTACTGCTCTTTTTCGCATTCAACTGCGCTATTGGAGCCATCTCAATTTTCGTGCGGCAGGCTATAAGCACTGTAATTGACCAATCGCTGCTGAAGGAAGCCGTATTTCGGCAGAATGCCATTTGCCATACACAAGCGATTTCGCTAAAGAATCGCATCATTGATGTTTCCAGGTGCAATGCTGACGTGCACATCTCCGGCAATAACGAACAGGCTTTGCTGGCAAAAACCGGGCTGACGAAAACCCAGCTTCAGCAGTTGAGCGATCAACATTCCCTCACACCGCTGGTAACAGCCGCGCTGAAGTTGCACTGTCTTCCCGAAGAAGTGACTACCATTGTCAAAGATCCCTACACAAAATCACCCGCGGCAATCTGTACGGAGTTACGGCAAGCGAACGCGAAGCGTGCGCGCGAATTATACCTGAAAGAAGCTGACCAGTATTGGCGAGAGGTGGACCCGTATCTCACATTACGATTCGTTCGACCAGAGGAATATCGCCGCGCATCGCTTTGGAAAGAAGGTTGGGACCGCTTCATCGACGAGGGCAAAGGTCTCATCCGAGCGGCGGAAGAACTCGTTCCCAATCCGTTATGCCCCGACAATTCAGTTGGTAAGCAGAGGTTCCCCTGGCTATGAGAACGCCAGATGCACAACCGGCGATTCGTGAACCATAGCCGCTGGATGCCCAGCACTGTTTGGAAGCCGATGCCCATCGCGCTCCGTGCGCGTATTTCTGCATTCGTTTCAATATTATGGAACGCACCCGAATGCAGGCCTCTTCCACCCGGAGCGCGAAGGACTTCGGCTTCCAAACTGTGCTCGGTACTCTTCCGGGCGATGGCTGCATACCCGAACGCAATATACGCCAACGGTTATCTAAAAACCGTATGGGGGAGTATGGGTGTGGGAGCAAAAGACCCCCACACTCCCATACCCCCACACAAAATCCAAACTCACGCGCTCTTCCTGAACTCCTCCTGGCCCGCCATGCCGGGGAAGAGGGCCCGCTGCAGGTACAGGTTCGCCAGCAGAATGGCGCCGCGGGTGGCCGGCGTATCGCGGAGCGGGTTGAGCATCATGAAGTCGTGAATGGTGCCCAGGAAGCGGACGGCGGTGACCTCCACGCCGGCGGCGATGAGCTTGTGCGCGTAGGCCTCCCCCTCATCGCGCAGCACATCGTTCTCATCGACAATCACCACTGCCGGCGGGAGACCGGCCAGCTCCTGTGTGGAGGCGCGCAGCGGGGAGGCGGTGATCTGTTGCCGCATGGCCTCATCCGGCGCATACGCATCCCAGAACCACTGCATGGCGGCTTTGGTGAGCCACGGACCCTCCGCATACTGCTGGTACGTGCCCGTATTGAAATTCGCGTCCGTCACCGGATAGAATAGCACCTGCTGCAGGATCTTCGGCCCGCCGCGCTGCTTGGCCAGCAGGGACACGGCGGCGGTCATATTGCCTCCCACGCTATCGCCGGCAATCGCCAGTCGCGACCCATCCAGTTTATGCTCCGCCCCATGCTCGGCCATATATTGGGTGGCGGCATACGCTTCTTCGATCGGCACGGGGTAGTGGGCCTCGGGGGAAGGCGTATAGTTCACGAAGACCACCGCGGCGCCGGTGCCGGTGGCGATCTCCCGAATCAGGCGGTCGTGCGTATGCTTGCTGCCTAGAATCCAGCCGCCACCATGGAAATACATGATCACCGGCAGCAGGCCGCGGCTCTGCGCCGGGCGGACAATGCGCACGGAAACCTGCCCGTTCGGCCCGCCGGGTATGGTGACATCCTCCTCCACCGCAGGGAGCTTCTGCACCGGCTGCGCCTGCAACTTTTCCAGCACAGCGCGCGCTTCTTCCACCGAGAGCTGATAGAGGGGTTTGCCGCCTTGCGCCTCAAGCACCTCAATGAATTGCCGGGTGGTCGGTTCCAACTGACCTTCTACCATATGGGACTCCTTTCCTTGTTCGCACCAGATTCTCGGGTATCTTATACCGGCGAGAGGAAGAGAGGGGCGTCATTTCCTGACAAAGCCGCAGATCGACTACTGCGCATGGATTTGCACTGTACCGGCCTTTCACGCCAACTGCACCACCTCGTCCGTCAGCAGCACATCGGCGAAACGATCTCCGATGGCCGCCAGCGCGTTGCGATGCACCTCCTGGTGGGGGATCACCTGGCCGTCGTAGGCGGGCAGGTCGCGGCTGGCGCAGGCGTCGGCGGCAACGATCACCGCGTACCCGAGCGGCAGCGCGCCGCGGGCGGTGGTTTCCACGCACATGTGCGCCATCAACCCGGCCAGAATGAGCGTGGTGATGCCGCGTGCCTGCAGGAACGCGTGCAGCGTGGTGCGGTCAAAACTGCTGGGCAGCGTCTTCTCGATCACCGTCTCCCCCTCCCGCGGCGTAATTATGGGGTGAATCCGCCCCCCGTCGCTGCCGGCGGCGAAGATCGGCGAGGCGGCCGGGGAGATCTGCTGGATGTGCACCACGGTCACCCCCTTCTCCCGCGCCCACTCCCGCAGGCGGACGGCCCGTTCCAGCACCCGCGCGCCATCGGGGATGAACAATTTGTCCGGGGTGAAATAATCGTTCTGCAAATCAATGAGCACCAGCGCCGTCTTCGCCGGATCAATGCGCTCCGGCGCTCGCAAGCCGGCGATTTGCTGCAGTGTTGTAGCCATGGTAGGTCCTCCCAGCGCATTATAGCCTGAATCCGCCCGGTTGGGGACTGCCCCCGCGGCAGTGCTAGTCCGAAATCAAGAGGAACAGCCAACGCTTGGCACTCCGGCTTGAACGTGAGCGCCCGGTCAAGGCTGCCACCGCGTTGTTGCTGCCGGTACGATACACGCGGTGACAGCCTTGACCGGGCATGATCACACATACCGGCATGCTGAGCGCTGGCTGTTCCTCTTGATTTCAACCGAGCACTGCCGCGAAGGCAGCCACCGGACCGGCTCAAAACACGAAATTCCCCTCCCGAAACACCGCTACCCGCTCCCCGCTCGCGGTGATGCCGTCGATGGCGGTGTCCGGGGCGCCGACCATAAAGTCCTCGTGGCTGAGGGAGATGTTGAGGCCTTTGCGTTTCAGGGTCTCCTCGCTGCGGTCGTCGCCGCCGATGGTGGTGGGGTAGGCCTCGCCCAGGGCGAAGTGGCAGGCGGCGTTTTCGTCGAAGAGGGTGTTGTAGAAGAGGATGCCGGTGTTGCTGATGGAGGAGTCGTAGGGGACGAGGGCGACTTCGCCGAGGTGGCGGCTGCCTTCGTCCGTCTCCAGCAGGTGCCCGAGCGTGTCGGCATTCTTGCCCGCTCCGAAGTCGATCACGCGCCCATCCTTGAAGGTGAGCGAGAGGTCTTCAATGAGGATACCGTTGTAGAGCAGCGGCTTGCTGCCTTTCACTACGCCGTCCGCGCGGTCGCGATGCGGGGTGGTGAAGATCTCCTCGGTGGGGATGTTGGCGGAGAAGGGGGTGCCGTGCGCGTCATGTTCGATGCCGCCGCACCAGAGGTGATCCTCGGCCAGGCCCACGGTGAAGTCCGTGCCGTTACTGCTGGTGTAATGCAGGGCGGTAAAGCGGTAGTCGTTCATGCGCGCCAGCCGGGCCTGCATCTGGTCGGTATGCCGCTTCCAGGCTGCCACCGGGTCGTCGCCATCCGCGCGGCTGGCCGTCAGGATCGCTCCCTGCAGCGCCGTCACGGCCTCAGCCTCCCCCAGGGACGGGAAGACCTTCTTCGCCCAGCCGATGGTGGGCATCGCAACCACACACCAGCGCGCATTGTTGCCCATCATGAAGCGGCGGTAGGGCTTCATCGCCGCGGCCAGCGCCTTGTGCTCCGCCGCGGCTTTGTCCGGGTCTACATCCTGCAGCAGATCCGGGTCCTCGGCGTAGATAGAGATGACGCACGCGCCTTTCTCCTGCACGTAATACAGGCGCGCCTCCGGCAGCCAGGGGGGCACATCCTCGAGGTGGGCAGCATCAGCGCGCTGCAGCCGCAGCTTCCGCAACAACTCATCATTCCAGAAGACGAACACGTCCCCCGCCCCTGCCGCGTAGGCCTTCTCACACAGCAACCGCGCAAACGCCGCACACTCAATCGGCGCATTCACCACCAGCAACTGCCCCGGCTGTAAATTCACGCCCGATCTGACGATCAGCTCAGCATAGTTCTCCAACTGTCCGGCCATATTATGCTCCTCTCCATGTTCATCGGTATTCTACAATACAAGCGAGAAGTTGGGTAGCAGATGCGAGCCAAAGCACCATTTACATATGTTGTTTCACAATCGAGCAGTCCATGAGGTCTTCTGAATCGTCCCGATACCAAGCTGTCATCTGTGCTATAATGTGCGAGCATCTTCTTTTAGGGGAACCGACATGGCGCATTGGCGTAATCATATTACCGTCGATCCGAATATCTGCCACGGGAAGGCTTGCATCTCCGGCACTCGCGTGCTGGTGTCGGTCATACTTGATAATCTGGCTGCTGGGATCGAGGAAGCGGAAATTTTGCGCCAATATCCCTCTGTGACCAGCGATGACATTCACGCTGTGCTGGCCTATCCACTCGTCGCATATAGGCAACGCCTTGTCCAGGAGGGTCAGCAAGAAAATAGCATGATGGCTGAATCATTATCTACCTGGCTGCGCTCTCGCATCCGATAATCCTCAAATCCTTGAATCATGGTTCAGACAACAAGAAGGCACAGCCCTCCGGCCATGCCTCCTCGATCAATCTGCCTGTCTGTCCGCGGCTTTACCCGTTCTTCCGCTCAAACTCCTGCATGAAGCTGACCAGCGTTTCCACGTTGGCACGGGGGACGGCGTTGTAGATGCTGGCGCGGATGCCGCCGACGGAGCGGTGGCCTTTCAGGCCGACCATGCCGGCCTTGCCCGCTTCCTTCACGAACTGCTCTTCCAGCTCCTCGCTGGGCAACCGCCAGGTGACGTTCATCGTCGAGCGGCTCTCGCGCTGGGCCACCGGGCGCCAGAAGGCGGAGCGGTCCAGCTCGGTGTACAGCAAGGCGGCCTTCTCCTCGTTGATGCGCTCGATAGCAGAGATACCACCCTGCTCCAGCATCCACTCGGTGACCAGCTTCACGATATAGATGGCCCAGGTGTTGGGGGTGTTGTACAGGCTGTGCTCCGCCGCGTGGGTGCCATAGCGCAGGAAGATCGGCGTGGTGTCCGGCGTGCGCTCCAGCAGGTCGTTGCGCATGATCACCAGTGCCAGGCCCGACGGCCCCACGTTCTTCTGAGCGCCGGCGTAGATCATGCCGAACTGCGACACGTCGATGGGGCGCGACATGATCTCGCTGGACATATCGGCGATGAGCGGCGCCTGCGTGGTCGGGAAGGCGGGGAAGCGGATGCCGCCGATAGTCTCGTTGGAGCAGATATGCACGTAGGCGGCGCCGGCGGTCTCGCAGATCTCCTCCGGGCGCGGCGCGCGGGTATACCCCTCGGCCTTGCCGCTCCACAGCACCTGCACCGCCCCGCCGTTGATCTTGCCTTCCTTGATTGCCTTTGACGCCCAACTGCCGGTATCCACGTAGTCCGCGCTCTGCCCCGGCGCGCGCAGGTTCATCGGGATCATGGCGAACTGCAGGCTAGCCCCGCCCTGCAGGAAGAGGACGGTATGCGTGTCAGGGATGCCCATGAGCTGCCGCAGGTTGGCGTCCGCCGCGTTCACGATGGCCTCAAACGCCTTGGAGCGGTGCGACATCTCCATCACCGACATCCCGGTGCCGCCAAAATCGAGCAACTCGGCCTGCGCCCGTTCCAGCACCGCCAGCGGCAAGGCCGCCGGCCCGGCGTTGAAGTTGCAACTACGTGTGATATTCGTCATGGTTGTCACCACCTTCTATATGCTGGCATATCTCTTTCGCCGCCGAAGGGCCGGTTCCTTCTGTGATTCATGCTCATGCTCTTACTCATGCTCCTTCTCAGAAAACGACATGCATTGTTGAGCATGAGTAAGAGCAATAGCATGAATTTCGGGCTAAATTCGTTTGCCGGGTATCCGTGAGGCTTGCAGGCTATCGATCAGCGTGCCGCGGCCGGCTTGCCGGAAATGGCGGCGAGCACGGCCGCCTGTTCCTCCGCGGTCACCAGCAGCGACAGATGGAGGGTTTTGACGGTGTGGGTACGCCCCTCACGGTCAACCGTACGCCGCACCTCGTGAAAGACCAGCACGCTGTTCTTCGGGCGACACGCACAGGTACGCACCGCCAATTCCAGGGTGCTGGTGCCGCCCTCCAGCGGATTGGGCAGCAACCGTTCGGCACGGGGCAGGTTGTTTTCCGTGAACAGGGTCACCAGCCGTCGTCGCTCCACATACGGGTATTCGCCCAGGCGTTGCTCCTTAGTGAACCACTGATCGCATTTCATACAGAACGGTTCGCGGGTGTTGGATTCCGGAAACCAGATGGCGCCGATGGCGATACAAATCACTCCCCCACCGATCATGATCCAACCGGAGACATCGGTCGTCCCGTGCAGATAGGTCATCACCGCAGTAATGGCCGCGGCGAGGGTGCAGACGCTCCCCCCGACATAGGCCATCGCCGAAAAATGGATCTTCCCCAGTTTGATGCCGGTTTTGAGAATGAGGCCACCGGCGACCCCGGCGGCCATCGCGGTGAGCAAGGCCAGCAGGAAGAGTAACTTGGTCATTCGCACGGCGCCCGCGGCGACAATCCCCCGGTCCACCGCTGCCATACACATGCCAAGCAGGATGCCGCCGATAATGGCAAAGATGCTCAGGACAACAATCCCGGCGGGTGTCACCGAGTTCGAGGGTTGATAGATACGCATGAGCTGATCCTCCATGGAGCTTATTGTTATGGTAGCGATACAATTCCACGGGTCAGCCTGATATCCTTGTGACCCACCGGCATTATTGGCTGAGGAAATTACCAAATGCCATACGGGTTTTACGTTTACTCGAACAAGATCAAGATGGTATACTCGAATACCCCCTCGGGAAGGATGATACTTCTCCCCCGGAAAGTGCGAGAATGGCAGGCAAACATTGCTGAAATTCATGATCAGAGTCGGTTCATGATTTGATCATCCCATCGGCCATGGCACACGACCCTGGAGCAAAAGTGCTAAGCGAGAGATCGGTGTTCACATTTAGTCGGGGACTGTCCCCTGCCCTCGCTGTAAAGCCCTCGTTTAGCCCGCTTACCGCATCACCTCCGTCGACATTTGGTCAACCGGTTCGTCCACGCGGTGGAGATGTACATCGCGCTGTGGGATCGGCAGGCGGATGCCTTCGGCATCGAAGCGTGACTTGATGCGTTCCTGGAGGGCGAAAAAGACCACGCCGTAGTCGGCGGTCTTCACCCAGGGGCGGACCGCGAGGTTTACGCTGTTCTCGGCCAGCGCCAGCACGCCGATGGTCGGCGCGGGGTCTGTCAGGATACGCTCGTCGCCGGCCAGGATGCCTTCCAGCACCCGTTTCACCTTGTCGAGATCCTCGCGGTAGCTCACGCCGATGACGAGATCGATGCGCCGCGTGGCCTCTGCCGTGTGATTGGTGATGCTGTCGCCGGTGAGCTTGCTGTTCGGCACGGTGATCTTTTTGTTATCGGGGGTCAGCAGTTCCGTCGCGAAGATGCCCATGTGCTCGACCACGCCCATCACGCCCGCGCCTTCAATGAGATCGCCGATTTTGAACGGCTTGAAGACGATCATCAGAATCCCGGAGGCGAAATTCGCCAGCGACCCCTGCAGCGCCAGGCCGATGGCCAGGCCTGCGGCACCCAGGATGGCCACAAACGAGGCCGTTTGCACCCCGAGCTGGCCCACGGCGGCGATGAAGACAAACACCATCATCGTCGCATAGCACATGCTGGAGATAAACGACACGAGAATATCATCCACATGCCCCCGCTGCAGCATTCGCTTGGTCAACGACCGCACCCAGCTCGCCCCATACCGACCGACAAGCAAAATGACGAGCGCCGCGAGCACCTTCAGCCCATACAGCACCACCCATTCCTGCAATTTGACCACCAACTGCTCCATCGCGCTGTTCCTTTCGATGCATAAAATCAGGGTTACATAGTATTAGCCACGCGACGGCAGTTTCCTGTCAGAGACAGGCCTTGGCGTGGTGGGGATCGGCTTTGTCTGCAGCGTGATTCACGGATTGTTCGGATGCGGGTGCGCGACCAGGCAGATAGTGTCTCATCCGGGGTGTAAGCGGCTACCCGGACAAGCACACTGAAGCGCGCTTTCGCCCGAGTGTACCCGGCATGAGCATGTAGCTACACGCTTGCGGGCATCGCGAAGGGGGGCGCGATTGGTATGAGATCGAACTATAGTAACTGATCTTCCTTCGGGTGACCACCTGCCCTTCCTTCTTCCAGATCCAGTCCCCATGGCGGTCGTATTTGACCCGTGGCGGTCGCGTGATCCCACCGCCCCAATTGATGGTAAGCGTATACGTCCGCGAGCCTTGCGGAGAGCCATAGGTCTGGTCGCGGATTGCTGCGGGTAGATTCTCCGGTGGGATATACCCCCTGGGGATCTGGGCGACCTCACCCGCCAGATTGTACGCTGTCCAGTGCGGGCCATCCTTGTCGTAGGAATATTCGACGCGCGTGTAGCCATTGGGGTCGGGCTGCGCAAAGATGCAGTCCGCGCATTTTGAATTAAACGCGTAATGGTTGTACTCAATCGGCTTCCCGCTCCCGTCGAAATACGCCGTTTTCGTCAGCCGGCCTGCGGTATCATACGAATATTCCGTGCGCACAAGTAATGGCGGGTCACCCTGGTGCTTTGCTGCGGAATTCGTCGCTTCGGCCGTGTTCTGGCAGACCCACGAATACGACTCGCGCGTCAGCAATTTGCCGGCGGGGTTGTAGTGAAAACGCTCGAGCGCGGGTCCCCATTGGTCGGCAAACAAATTCCGCCGCACGGTGATCAGCGTCTCCTGCGCATCGCGTGTCCAGGTGATCTCTTTCGACAGGGTGTCCCTTTGCCATAGTCGATAATGGTTCACCTGGTGTGCGCTGTCGTACTGGTACTCCTCGATAGCGCGATAGCCGTCGGTGGTCTGCTCGATGCGTGCAAGTTGACCAGAGGGGTTGTACACATACCAGCGCGGACTGCTGTCATGCTTGCCGATACTGCTATCCGAGCGCACGACACGGTTGCATCGGTCATACTGCGTCGTCGTCATGTAGATACTCCCGGTCTTCTCGGTGCGGTAACACGTATTGATGGGCCTGCCCAGGCCATCGTACCCACTCCGATACGTGGACTCGCGGGTATACTCGACAACCGTGCGATTGCCGCGCGGGCTGAAGCTGATGAGGCGCCTCTGGGCGACCACGCCATTCTTGTAAAAGATCTGCCGGACCAACCGCCCCTGCCGGTCGTACTCCGCCACCGACGCCAGCACAAGCGACCCGTTGCCGTTCCGGGTATATTCCCGAATCCCATGCACCGGTCCCCTCATCTCCTTCCCCAGCCGTGCCGGTGGGAAGATCATGGCGGTCTCAATCCGCGGCATGGTGAACCCGCCGTTCTCCACCGGCCCATCAAATAACCCGGGGCCGACACCCTTCACCGGTGGACCCGGGTCGACATACGCCAACGCCGCCGGCAGCAACAGCGCGAGGGCAACAACACAGCAGAAAAAACGTGGTACACAGACCATCAGTGCATCTCCATTCCATGAGCGGTGCTCTTCTCTTTTGACGGTGAAACGGGGAAATAGTTCCAACAATCTCCGCAGCGTTGCGGAACCCTACGGATAACATAACCGCCATAGCTTCTACACCAACATGGGGGCAATCCGTTGCCGTACGTAGGCAAAAATGTACGAGAAAGGTGTGGAATTTAGCCCGTCGAATTAGCAAATCGGAGGAACCATCATGCACCTGCTTCGAGTCACCTTGTATTGTATAATCGCGCTCACGGTGTTGGCGCTGTCTCCTGCGTTGGCCGAGAATGCCGGCAAAGTCGATGTGGGGAAATTCGCGCTGGAAATGACGCAGATCAAAATGAACGGCACTACGACGGAAATGGCCATCTGGATGCCCTATGAGTTCTTTGTGGCGGCAACCATGGCAGATGGGACGACACGACAGGATGCCGAGAAGGACCTTGCCGTGTTGAAAGCCTATCAGTTTATTACGGTGCGGTGTTCAATCGATAATCCCGACGGCACATCGAAATATACTGATGAAAAGGCGGTGTTCGCACGTGCATCATTACAATTAGCTGATGGGAAAACGCTCGCTCCCCTGCCCGATGTCCCTCCGATGGTGAAGATCATAATTGATGCCATGAAAACGATGTTTGCCAGTGAAGGGGATGCCGGTGGGAAGAGTATGCATGTGCTGGTCTTTCCGGCAAAAACCCCTGCCGGAAAAGAGGTGGTGAACGCCGCCACCCGCGACAGCCTGACATTGGTGTTGAATAAGACGGCGAATTATCCGCGCACCGTGTTCACCTGGCACACGCCGATTGATGCGGTTACCGGCGAGAAAAGCTGTTCGCAGTGCCATGGGGCTGTCTCGGCGAAATGGCAATACTGCCCCTGGTGTGGCGAAAAGTTACCGTAACCTCAGACTCGGAGCGGTGGAATAGACGCGGGAGTAGTCAGCCGGATTGGGGATGAGGCGTGGTCGCACGGGATCTGACCGGGTACATAAACGCGGGGACAGCCCAGACCGGGCACTGGTTACCGCACGGTTACCATTCCGCGACGTATTGCAGATCATACGAACGAGCGTGTCCGCGGGGGCAGTCCCCCGGCGGGTGCATGATCTGTGAAAAATCATGCGACATTACCTTCTCCATTCTCCCACATTCCGGTATACTGCAAGCGCATCATCGATATGGAGGTGGGCATATGCGCAGACGGTGGTTCATCTGGGGGGTGCTCCCGTGCGTCCTGCTGCTTGGCGTCGGGGCGTATCTCATGACTGGCGGCAAGTTGCCCTCACTCCGCACTACGCCGCCGCCCTCGGCTGGCCGGCAGCTTGCCCCTCCCCGGCCGTTCACGCCGGCCGATGCCACGCTGCCCGACGCGATCAGCGCAGGTGTGGTGGCACCGGGAGAGCCGGCGACGATGATCTTCAATGCCACCCCGCAGTGGGCGCCGAATGGGCGCAGCATTGCCTATGTGCGCCACAATGACAGTGATCACCGCCAGCGGAACGGCGATCTCTACCTGGCGGAGTTCCTGAGCGGCAAATGGGTCCACCGCTGGCTGGCTGATGGAGCGGACAGCCCGTGCTGGTCTCCTGATGGGCGCACGCTCGCCTGCAATCAAAAGGGGCTGGCGCTAATGACCCTGTCGAGCCGCAAGATCCGGCAGGTGGTCGCCGACGACCTCAGCGACGGCGAATCGTACCGCTATCACTATCCGGTCTGCTGGTCGCCCGATGGGCGCTATCTCTTCTACCGGGTGGGGTGCTGGGAATGGGGCGACAGCGGCGTCTATGATAGCACCACCGGGAAAACCATCGATCTGAAACTCGGAGACGCGCAGGGGATGTGGATGTCCGCGCACCAGTTGCTGCTCTGGGTGAACCCCGATGAACCCGCCGAGGAGCTCGACGGGGACCTGGTGCAGTATGACCTGACCACGCGCCAGAAGAAGACGCTCGCCAGCAAGGGGATGCTGGTACCGCTGGCGGTGAGCGCGGACAGCAAGACGGCGTATCTTGATACCGGAAAAGCGATTGCCCAGTTGAACCTGGCGACCGGCACCGTGAAATCGGTGATGACGCTGACCACCCGCTACCCCGCCTGGAGCCCGGACGGCACCCGCTTCGCCTTCCTGGATGAGCACTGGCATAATGGAAAACATGAGCGCAAACCATTCTCCCTCTATGTCGGCTCTATCACGGATGGGAAAACCCGCGTCCTCGCCACGCCGGTCGTCTCATCCGCCGACGAATTTCGCCAGATGCACGGCTTCGCCTGGTCCGCGGACGGGACATGGATCGCCTATACCACCGGTAACGGCGATATTGCGATCATCAAGCCGTGAGGCTGCCGGCTACGGTGGCTGCCCCCGCGGCAGTGCCCGGTGGAAGGCGAGAGAAAAATGTCGCGAGTGGCACACTGGCATATCCGAAAGCGCCCGGTCAGGGCTGCCACCGCGTTCATCTGACCGGTAGCAAATACGTGGGGACAGCCCTGACCGGGCACTGGTTATCGCACAGCTACCATTCCGTGGCGCCTAGCTGATCACAAGGACGAGCATGTCCGCGGGGGCAGTCCCCCACCAATTATTGCCGATGCATCATCGCTTCCTGGCTGGGCGCATGCATCCGGAACGCCGATGGGCTGATGCCGAAGTAGCCCTGGAAGGGGTGGTCGAGCGTGCTGACGACGAAGAGCGTAAGGGAGATGAGCGCGGTGAGCGCCACGGCTTTCAGCAGGTGGTGGCCGAGTTGTTCGACGGTGAAGATGGAGGCGAAGAAGACCACCAGCAGGCCGCCGAAGTAGAGCAGCGCCCAGAGCAGGGAGGGCAAGGTGGTGCGCGAGGCGAGCTGGCGGGCGCGACGCAGGTCGTTAAGGCGCAGCATGCGCTCGTAGAGATGATCGCGCACCACGCTATCGACTCCACCTACCTTCTGCAGCGCAAAGACATCTTCCCAGAGCGTGTTGATCGCCGCGCGCATCCGGCGGTCACCTTTCCGCTGGGCCATCGCCGGCCATTCGATGGTGACCACCGAGGTGACGTAGTCGCGGCAATCATCGCGGAGGTGGCTGGAGGAGGGCTCCGGGAGCGCGCGGGCGAGGCGCGAAATATCGGTGACCACGGTGGCTTCCGCATCGACGTTGCTGTCCGCGCTGTCGTAGCGGGTCCACACCACGAAGACCATGAAGGCGAGCACCACCGCGTAGATGGTGGCCAGCACGGTGACATAGATGCCCTCGACATCCCCGGACTTCCCCTCAAAACTGCGCGGGAAATTGAAGCGCCGGCAACTATACACCACGCCAATCGCCGCGCCAATCGGCAACCCGACCTTCACCAGTGCCTCAATGATCAACTGCCACATTGCTGTCCCCTTTTGCGGATACTTGCTGCGGAATGCACCCATCGCCGGCAAGGCGACATGGGGCACTGTTATCATGCCCCAAATTGGAGGCGATGATACATCCGGTTAATTATGCCATTTTGAATTCGCAGTGCAATAGGCCGATTGTAGTATCAGGTGGGGGCGTGTTGAATCGATTTTCATGCCCGTGTCATCTCTTTGTCATGACAACGTAAATCGTGCATGATACCCTGTATACGACTGGAGGGCATATGCGCCATTTCCTGCTGCTGTGCTGCATCATCTCACTGGGGTCTGTGCTGTGGGCGGACAGTTGGCCGCTGCCACGGCATGATGCCGGGAATACCATGCTGTCCACGGAACGGATCAAGCTGCCGTTGTCGCTGGCCTGGAAAGTGCCCGGCGGGGGTGAGCCGATCCTGGCAACCGAGGATATGCTCATCACGAAAAGTAAAGTTGCCGTGCGCGCATTTGCGCTCAACAACGGCAAGCTGCGCTGGCGCATTCCGGGGAGTTGGAACGATGCGTGTGTTTATGGCGACCGCCTCATCCTGATCGAACGAATAACTGAATATCGGGAAGGGATGTCTTTGAAAACCGCAGCCTTTTCGTTAGCGGATGCGCATAGCCTCTGGACGCATCAATGGGACGTGAATGCGCGCAGCATTATTCCGACGCATGTGACGGCGTATAAGGATTCGCTCTATTTTGCGAACGGTAACGAAGGGCATCTCTGGCAGATTGACCCGCAGGATGGCACGATCAAGCAGGAACTCACGCTTGAAGCGGATTCATGGTCCGGGGGCGTGCCGGCGTTCCGTGATGATCGAGCTTACTGGGGAGCGGGCCATCATCCGTATGTGATCGATCTGGCCACCTTCACCTGCCACACGCTCTCCTTCTATGACGGGGGGAATTGCTACCCACTCGTCTGGGGGGATTATCTGTGTCTGCAGGGATGGAATTATTGGGCGAATATTATCCCCTTGTCGGCAGCGAAGGCACAGCCGGGCTTCATTAGATTGTATGGAGCGCGGAACGGCGTACACGCAATTGCGCCGGTAGATCATGGGCTGTTGCTGGAGCAAGACTGCTGGGCAGAAGGACTGACGGCTTACGACCTGGTAAACGGGAAACCCGTATGGGCGTTAAAACCAATGATCGTGAACGGCTGCAGCGCGACGGCGCAATCGGTGTTCGTCACCAGCATTCGTGACCTACCTGGGCGTAAAGGCCAGGTAATGATGGATGGCACGCTCTATGCATTGGATAGCCGGACAGGACAGGTTCGCTGGTACTGTCGGCGTGCCGGAAGACACGTCATCGGTACTCCCATCATTGCCAACCAGCACGTCGCTATCTGTGTCGATGGCGGCACCTACTGTTTCCGCGCGGCGAAAGGCGCGTCCACTCACCACGCGTCCGGCAAGGCCGCCAGGACTTGATCGGTAGAACGCACGCGCCCGAGGCGTGGGAAGATGTTGTTGACTACTGACAATTGGATCAAGCGAAAAATGCTCCTCCATCAAGCACCGGTGCCTGCTGCAAGGCATCAAGAATCGGTTGCGCAACATACACACGCCCCCAGGTGCGTCCGGTAGTCTCGGTCAATATGCCTGCTTGCATGAGGGTGGCGATAGCACCACGTGCGGTGGGATTGGATGCGGATAACAACTCTGCGGCATGGGCTACCGTGAGATAGGGGTTCGCCAACAAGGCATCCACCAGGGCGAGTGCCCTGGGTTTTTCAGCCACCTGCATGCGGAAGCGTTCGCGCAAGGTCATTAACTGCCCAGCTTGCTTGACTGCCGCCTGCGCCGTCTGCGCGATACCGTCTAAAAAGAAGAGTAACCAGGATTTCCAATCTCCTTCGGTTCGCACGCGCTGCAGCAATTGATAATATTGTTGTCGATGGGCCTCGATATACGCCGAGAGATAAAGGAGAGGGAGCGATAAGCGGCCTCGCTCAATAAGAAAGAGCGTGATAAGCAAGCGACCAACACGGCCATTCCCGTCCAGGAAGGGGTGAATCGCTTCGAAGTGCTCATGCATCAACGCACATTGAATCAATGCTGGATATGTCGTCGTATCATGCAGAAAGCGTTCCCATCCCGCCAGGGCTTCCATCATCTCAACCGGTGGTGGCGGCACATACGTTGCGGTGGCCAGGGTACTGCCCGCCACACCGATCCAATTTTGTGAACGACGAAACTCACCTGGTGTGGCCTGCCCGCCACGTACACCATCCATCAGCCGAGTATGCAACTCACGCACCAGACGCAGTGATAATGGCAGTTCCCGCAATCGAGTAACGCCATATTCCAGGGCGGTGACATAGTTCCGCACCTCCCGAATATCGGCATCTTCGGTTTCCTGGGATTGATGCGCCATCTCGTCAAGCAGCACATCGGCCAAGTCTGCCTTCGTGCCTTCGATGCGGGAAGAGAGCACTGCCTCTCGTCGGACATAGGGGGTAATCAGTAAGTGGGGATTCGGCAGAAACCGCCCGAGCCCTGAGAGCTCACTCAAGGCAGCATCAGCCTGAGAGAGCGCCATCACCAGTTCGGTATCATAGGGTATCCCCAGTGGTGGTAGTGCTGGCACAAATGCCAGATGCCCTTGCGGTGTCCGCACTAACCGTCCTGCCTCAGGACACAGAAAATTTTCGGCCTTCATTGCGACTGATTCCACACTTTGAAAGATATCTTTCAAACATCGTTGAGCTTTGAAACATTATAGCATATTTCTTTCAAAGCTCAGTGCGTGACATAGAAGCCGTGCCTGATATTCATCCCGCCGGTAAGGCCGCCAGCACTTGATCGGTAGAACGCACGCGCCCGAGGCGTGGGAAGATGTTGTTGACAGCGAAGGCGTGCCACTCCGCGCTCATGCTGGCCATGCCGTCCTCAACCAGCACCAGGGCGTAGTTGCGCTCATAAGCGTCGCGCGCGGTGGATTCCACCCCGATGTTGGTGGCGATGCCGCCGAGGACGATGGTGCGGATGCCGCGCCGGCGCAGTTGCAGGTCCAGGTCGGTGCCGTAAAACGCGCCCCATTGATGCTTGGTCACTACCAGGTCGCCCGCGCGGGGGCCGATTTCTGGCACGAGCTCATCCCACCCTGGTGGGGGGGTGCCGCCGGCCATCGGGGTATCGACAGGCAATGCCAACCGATCACTGCCATCCGCAGCAAACGCCACGCGCACCAGCACCACCGGAGCGCCCAGCGCGCGAAAACGCGCCGCCAATTGCGCGCAGTTGGCCACCACCGCCTCCGCCGAATGTGGCGCCGTCTGCCGCCCGGTGATCCCGCGCTGCAGATCGATCAGCACCAGTGCTGTTGTATGGGGGTCCAGGGTGAAGGTCTGCTCGGTCATGCGTTCTCTCCTCCGTGCCGTCTGAATGCTGTATAAGGATAGCGCAGAATTGGTGAATATGGGAATACGAACTTGATACCGGTATATTGACAAGGGATGGTATTGGGAGTAGAACTCGATTATCGCAATGCAGCAGGCAAGGAGGGTCGGCTAATGGCACAAGCGGAGTGTAAGGACTTCGCATCTCCGGATGAGGTGCGCACGTTCGAGAAAGGGAAGCTGGAGCTGATTAATATCGGCGGCGGCGTCGTGGGGCGATTGACGCTGGAACCGGGCTGGCGCTGGTCACTTCATGTCAAACCCGTGGCGAAAACCGAGTGGTGCGAGGCACCACATTTTCAGTATCACCTCTCCGGGCGGTTACACATTTGCATGGCCGATGGCACGGAATTTGATGCTGAGCCCGGCCAGGTGACCGCACTGCCCGTCGGCCACGATGCCTGGGTGGTCGGCGATGAGCCGGTCGTGGTCATCGACTGGGCGGGGGCCAGCAATTACGCGAAAGCGGCATGAGCCCTGATTATTACACGGAATAAAACGGCCCGCATGCACCCGGCAGGAACTCCGGCGGTTTTCGGGCCGGGCGGTCAGTGCGGAGCCAGCGGTAACGGCCATTCGTGCGGAGCTCATACCAGACCTGGTGTTCCCAATCGTCGTACTCGGGAGCGACGGCGACGGCGGCGGTGTGGGCATCCAGCCAGCCGATACTCGGCTCAAGCGTGAGTTCGCCGGGCAGCGGCTGCTGGTGGAGATATTGGCCGCGCGCCAGATCGAACAGGTACAGGCGGCGGGATGTCGCCAGCAGCATGTTGTGGGTGCCTGGCTGCGGCGCAGCGGCGACGAAATCGAGCGGCTTGCCGTCCGGTCCCGGCACAGCCAGCCCGCCCAGCGTGCGCAGGCGCAGCTCAGTGCCGCCGCAACAGGCGGTGTTAGCGTCGTTCGTCACGACAAAGGGCGTCAGGTCCCACGGCACCGGCGTGCCGTGGCTGAGCAACGCAAGCTCGGAGATGCAGAGGTCATCATCCGGACCGGCATCGACCTGTTTGAACGTGATGGTAATCGCAGAGACCCTGGCTTTCGGGAAGGGGCAGCGCTGCAACCCGAGCGTATCGCGCAGGGAGAAGGTATAGGTGTGCGACTTGCCGTCATAGAGATTGATGCTGATCTTCCGGATGCGGTTGTTGCGCCGGTAGGTCGCGGCATCTTTGGTATAGCCGTTGGTCAACGCGATGCCGTCCAGGGTCAGCTTCTGCTCGGATTCCACGCGTAGCGTACGCCCGACGCCATGCTGGAAGGGTCCCGGCTGGAAATCCTGCCGCGGCAGAACGGCTTTATTGAACACCCAGGCCGTCTGCATGTTGCCATCGATGAGGTTGGTCAGCGGATACGTGGAGGAGATGCTGTCCTCCCAGGTCTCAATGCGCCACCCCGGCCATTGCATCGCCGCCCAGGTGCGATCCGCCCGCGCCGCGACCATGCACAGTAACAGTAGAAATACCGATAGCCATACCTTCATCGTGTCATTCTCCCGATCATGATGATACTATCGCAGCACGAGATTACAGCACAGTGACGGCTGGATTACACCGAGATAAAACCAGACCCGGCTCATGCAGGTGATGTATGAGCTTGACTCGAATGATATCAGGACAATGTTGCGAGTGCCGGCAAGATATTCCGCAGTCCGCAATCCGCATTTTTAAAGAGGAGCAGGTGATGCAATCAACCATGCAGGCAGCCGAGGTGATCCCCTACTACTATGCCGGGCGGAAAACGAGTGCGGAGTTTCACGTGCAGGTGAATGCGACCGCCGTGCCGGTGATGGTGGTGCCGGAGATGGAGGCCACCGAGGCAGCGGCCCTCGCGGATGTCTACCGTGAGCGATACCCGGTCTATACCCACATGGCGCACAACCGCATGGTGGCCCACATGGCGTATTGCGCGGTCGAGGGCACGGCGGAGATCCGTATTGACACCGGGCAGCCCGTCGCGAAGGCGCAGGTGCATCCGCTGGTCCACCGGGTGCCGGTGCAGATTGACGGCAACGCGGTCACGTTCACCGCGCACGCCGGCTCCCCGCGCTATTACCTGGTAGAGATCGACGACTTGCCCTTGCTGGCAATCGTGCTCGATGCGTATGAATCCGCTGCGCCGCAGCCCGGCGACACCGGGGTGGTGGATGCCGGCGTATTCCTGCAGGGGCTGCAACCGGATGACGACGCCACCCCGGCCATCAGGCAGGCCATCGCCGTCGCGGTGCACGAGGGCAAAACGCTCTACCTGCCGAGTGGCACCTATACGGTGGATACCATCACGTTGCACCGTATCACCGGGCTCACCCTCTACTTTGCGCCCGGCTGCCTATTGCGCATCCGCCCCAGCCTGGGCGGCGAGAGCCGGCATGTGCATGGCATCTGGCTGGACGAGTGTGAAGACATCACCCTCTCTGGACGCGGGATGCTCGATCACCAGGGGTATGAGCATTTCGCCCTGGCCGGCAACCCTTATCAGCACGGCTTGTTGAGTTATTACGTGCCCAATGCGGAATGCCCCTTCCTCACACAGTCGCCGATCAATATCACCCGCTGCGCCCGCATTGTGATCAATGATCTGCTGGTGTGCAACAGCCGCAACTTCAATGTGAACATCCGCCATTCCGATGCCGTCTCCATGCGAGGGGTGAAAATCGTGACCCCCGGCGCCAGTACCCCGGAATATGGCGATGGCTTCCAGATCAACAGCAGCCGGGACGTAGAGCTCATCGATTGTTTTTGCTGGTCAAATGATGACTACGTGGCCGTCGGGCACTATTTTTATTCCATCGATGACCGGTCAACCGAGCGGGTGCTGGTGCAGGGGTTGGTCGGATGGAATGGGCGCGCGAACGGCGTCCGGCTGGGCTTTTATACCCATTATCCCCTCAGCGATCTCCGGTTCTCCCGGTGCCATTTCACCGGATACACCTGCGAAGGCATCATCATCCACCCTTTGCAAGATGCGGAAGAGTCACGCCATTATCCCCGGTATGGCGATGTGCGCTTCGAGGAGTGCAGCTTCGATCTCCCGGAGCAAACGCCCCGCCCCGGCTTTCTATGTATCGATGGCGCACGCATGAGCACGGTCTCTTTGACCAATATTCAATTCAACCGTCCCACCACGCGCCGCAGCCGCCTCAGCGGCCATCCGCACGGCGGCATCGAGCACCTGGTGTTGAAGCAGATCACCTTCGATGGGCAGCCGTGCGCCGATATTGAGGCGATGCATGTGGTGACGGAACAGGTGCAGGCCATCGAGGTGTGACGGGGGGCCATGGTGATGCTGGAATCCTGCCATATCCTGCGCCCCGTCGCCTCGCTGGGCTTGCCGAAGAAAACAGTCGTGCTCACCTTCGACGACGGGCCAAATGGCCAGGTGACGGCGGACCTGCTCGATGTGCTGCGGGGGCATCAGGTGCGGGCCTGTTTCAATCCCATCGGAGAGAATGTGGCCGATGGCCCGGCGCTGGTGCGGCGCATGGCGGAGGAGGGGCACCTTCTCGGCAACCACACCTACACCCATCCCTTCCCCCTCGGCATCATCCGCTGGCTGCCGGCGCAGATCGATCCCACCGACCTGGCGATTGGCGAGGCACTCGGCATTCCCGAGTATCGCAGCCGCTTCTTCCGCCCCCCGAACGGCCTGCTCACCCCCGCGCTGCACGAGGCCATGCGGCAACGGGCACTGCGCCTGCTGCCCGTCACCTGTTACATCCACGACACCGCGCACGGCCCCGCCACCGCCCATCGCGTGGTGGAGAAGCTATTGGCCGCCCTGCGCCGCAACGAGGGCGGCATCATCGTGCTGCACGATGGCCGCTGCCGCCGCCCCTTGGGCCTTAATGGCAATCCGGCCTCACCCCGCAGTGGCGCCAACCGCACCTGGGTGCCGGGGGCGGTGGAGACGCTGATCAGCACGCTGCAGCCGGAAGGGTTTCAGTTCGATATCGAGGCGTTTGTACGGATGCAGGGATAACCACCGATGGCAGTCATGCCTTCGTTCAGGCAATCACGTAGCCGCATCCCTTTATGGGTGCGCGAATTTAGGCAAGGTGGGATGAATGATCCTGTCTATCGGTCACGGGCACTGTCGTCGACGCACCCGTAAATTTATGCAACCTTGCATGAAACTTTCTTGCCATGTTGATGATGTTTCAGGCAACGATTGCATAAATTAAAATTGTGCAATTTGAAAGCGATGTGATTATCTTGCCATTTTTTTGCTCTTCCAAATTGCACAATTATAAGGGATGCGGCTACGGCACTATGCTTCTCACCATATGCCATCGGAGGATGCTGCCTGCCTCAATCGAGCCTGGCATATTTTGATTTCTTCCCGGCAAAGCGGATGAAAGCGATAGTGTCATACAGCCCGTGGCAAAGCATCACCGCCCAGAGGTTGCCGCCGCTGATGACATACAGCACGCCGAAGAGAACGGAGAGCTGTGTGATGATCACCATGGCGCGCTGCCCCTGGTAGCAATGGAGCAAGCCGGCGCCGAGGGCTGCAGTGCAGACGGCAACGCCGGTAGCCAGTGGGACGATGAGCCAGGGCTTCAGCAGCAGCGCCACCGCGTTCAGCACGATCCCGCGGAACACAAATTCCTCCAACCCGGCGCCCAGCAGCCAGGCGACCACGATGCCAACGATGAGCTTGCTCGGTGATTGTTGGATCGCCCGGAACGCCTCCAGCGTGGGCGGCGCAGCAATCCACCGCGATGCCAGCCAATCCGCCAGCGGCGAATAGGCGAGCATCACCCTCAGCCATGCCACGGCAAAGGCAATCGTCGGCCACCAGGAGTGGGGGAGGCTCAGACCAACGGCGGTGAGCGTGAGGCGGCGGTAGGCGAAGACCGCGAGTATAGATAAGGCGATTGTTAAGCTCACGCCGATTACAAGTATACCTATCTGCTTGTTCCGGGCTTGCTGCGCCATATGAAGCCTCCCACCTTATTGCATTCTTATTCTAGTGGGTCATTTGTCATGAGCCCGTTTCCTATTTGTGTATCGGTGGTGAGATAATACGGCATCTGGATTGCAGGAGGCGGTCGGATGCCCAAAGGATCTCCCCTCACGCTTCGTCCGATGG
>Ga0272448_1000137_pt1 | contig 106326 bp, 75 predicted proteins | sample YNPCB0191_FD_202220 | JGI IMG/M metagenome (GOLD analysis project Ga0272448, IMG submission 202220) | Hot spring sediment microbial communities from Yellowstone National Park, WY, United States - YNP-CB-019-1 | ecosystem: Environmental > Aquatic > Thermal springs > Hot (42-90C) > Sediment... | reverse complement strand
CGAGCCGTTCTCCAGACCAATGAAGGCAATAAAAAGCCCAATGCCCACGGCAATGCCGTGCCGCATCGTCGGGCTAATCGCCTCCAGGAGCATCTGGCGGACCCCGATCAGAGAAAGAATCAAAAACAGTACGCCGGAGATAAAAATCACGCCCAGGCCGATCTGCCAGGCCGTCGTCTGGCCGGGCTGGATGCTGCCCTGGTTGATCTGGCCGGCCATCATCGCCCCGGCTGCGGGTAGCAAAGAAAACACAAAAAAGAAGTTTTCGCCCATCCCAGGGGCCTGCGCCACCGGAAGCCGCGCATACAGGGCCATAATCCCGGTGGCCAAAGCGGCGGATAGACACGTGGCCGTCATCACCGCCCCAAAATCCAGCCCCGTCTCCTGGCCAAACATCGCCCCCGAAAGCACGGCCGGCTGAACAAAAATGATATAGGCCATGGTCAGGAAGGTGGTCAGCCCGGCCAGCAGTTCCGTGCGTAGATTTGTTCCATGCTTGGAAAGCTCAAAAAACCGGTCCAACATGGCGGAGACCTCCTCAGGAACACGGCGGCCCCGGAGACCATTGCCACAGCAGGCCGACGGCCTCTCGGTAAAAAACTTCCCAGGATGGGAAACGCTCCGGCAGGGGCCAACAGACTCTGGCAGGCAACCGTCCGGAAAGCTAATACCTTTTATACGGAGAGCACCCTCGTCTTGCCAGAGGGAGCGGAACCCGGCGGCACTGGAATAGAGCGGCGCTGGATATAGAATAGATATGCCGCGCGAAGCACCTCCCCGGGAGTGCAAGCCTTCGGTCCGCATAAAAAGGCGGACAGACGTCCGCCCTCCAAGGATTTCCCCCTGGTATGTCATTTCCACGAAAGTGGGAAGCCAGTTGTTTTTTTCCTGGGTTCCTGCTTGCGCAGGAATGACACGGGGGCCCCCTCACCCGGCCTGCTTCGCAGGCCGGCCTCTCCCGCAGTGGGGAGGGGCGTACTGGGTTCCTGCTTTCGCAGGAATGACACATAGGGACGGCCTCTCCCACCAGGGGAGAGGGGAGTTGCTCACCACCATGCCACTCCCTTGCGGTCGCGGCTCTGGCGGCCTCTGGACGGCCAGGGGAGAGACGGGTACTGGGTTCCTGCTTACGCAGGAATGACATGGGGTCGGACACAAGGAGGCTGGATTCCTGATTGTGCAGGAATGACACATAGGGACGCCACTATGCCGCTGCCTTGTGGGCGTGGCTCGGGACGGCCTCTCAAGCGTCAGGGGAGAGACCGGCTAACTTCATTCGGCTAAAGGGTTGCGTTTATTTTTCGGACCAGATAGGCGGTAGGGTCATCTGGTTTTTCGGCAACTTTTTGAAGCACATAAACCAATCCAGGCAGGTAACCCCTGGTTCTTTGCCGCGAACCCGCTCTTCGGCGGTTCCGCAGGATCCGGCCGGTGGGACGATCACATCGTCGCCGGGTTGCCAATCGGCCGGGGTGGCCACATTGTGTTTATCCGTCGTCTGCAAGGCCACCACCAACCGAAGGATTTCCAGGATATTCCGACCGTTGCTTAACGGATAATAAAGCACGGCCCGAACTTTTGCTTGGGGGTCTATGATAAACACGGCCCGCACGGCATGGGTGTCATCGGCCGACGGCTGCACCATGCCGTACTTCCGGGCCACCTCCATCTTCAGATCGGCAATGACGGGGAAGGTAACCTCAACCCCCTCCATATCTTTATACCGGATCTTTTCTTTAATCGTCCGGAGCCAGGCAATATGACTGTAATTGCTGTCAATGGACAACCCAATCAATTTACAATTGACGGCCTCGAATTGCGGCATGAGTTTGGCAAACGTCATGAATTCCGTGGTACAGACCGGCGTAAAATCCGCCGGATGGCTGAAAAGCACCACCCATTTACCTTTGTAATCCTCCGGAAATTTGATTTTTCCCTGGGTGGTAACCGCTTCAAAAGCCGGCGCAGGCTCGCCGATCAGAGGCACTCTCGGTACAGGCACCTGGTCTTCCATCGTCCATCCTTTCTGACCCATAAGGAAAAGAACCCCTAAAACCATACCAAACACACCTACTCTTTGGAAGCTCATCCCACGAACCCTCCTCGAAAGAAAGCCATAGAGAAACACACCCCGGACTTTTCCCCAACAAGCCGGACGGTTTGCCGATGCTGAAAAACTTTCCACCCACACACCCGACGAGCGTGAGCCCCCCGCCAACCTCTTGCCTAAAGGGAAAAGCAGGCAAAATCCTAGGTCATTATTTCCTGGCACTTAAAGGGAGTCAACAGTCCAGAAGTTCGAAGGCATTCAAACACATCCCCGTGGCCGTTCCTGTGGTACGGAACCCCTTAGTTGGGCAAGGCGGCAAGAACGGTTGGGTGGTGGATAACATTCGTTCATCCAAAGGGACCAATTCGCCTCGACGGCCAGGGGAGAGGCGAAGAGTTCTGGATTGCTGCTTGCGCAGGAATGACATGGGGTCGGACACAAGGAGGCTGGGTTCCTGCTTTCGCAGGAATGACACGGTGGCCCCCTCACCCGGCTTCGGCTTCGCCTCCGCCGGCCTCTCCCGCGGTGGGGAGGGGCGTACTGGGTTCCTGCTTGCGCAGGAATGACACATAGGGACGGCCTCGCGATCGCCATTCTGGATTCCTGCTTGCGCAGGAATGACAATAAAGGGCCCTCGCTCGGCCAACCTGTCGGTTGGCCGGCCTCTCCCACGAGAGGAGAATCCGGTTGCTTCATTCGGCTAAAGTGTTACGAAAAAAAATACGGACAAAAATTCCATTATGCTTCCCCTTATTCAGAGGTTTCCATAAAATACAGAAAAGGCGATGAGTGATCGCCGCGTTGGCTAAACCATCTTATTTTGACTGTATCCACCCGGCCAGGCCCCTACGACTTGTAGGGGCTTAAAATCGCTCGTACTCCACAGATTGTGGCAATTGGTCCTGGTGGATACAGTTAAATTATTCCTCTTCGCAAAACCAAAGGACACAAACGTGGCCGAAAACCAGGGAGTTGAGTGTCTCTACCATTTGTGAAGATCCATAGTCGGCGGCAGGAGGATTCTCTTCGGAATCCTTTCGCAGAGAGAAGTAGTAGCCAATGCGGGGATCGAAAAGTCGAAACGGAAGAACGTGAGGCGTGGAGAGAGAGGTATTTTATTGATAGTTGGATGGATCATGAAAGGCCACCTCAGGGGGAGATTCGGTTTTTCGGGTCTCCTGGGGGTGGGCCTGTTGAATTCGTTATACCCATATCAATAGAAGGGCAATGACTCGATGGGATATTCGGAAGACCCTTTATACGACCAGCAGCCCCTAGGGGAACGGTCGGCGCAAGAGGAAAGGATTTTCGTGGCGGAGGTGGTTCCGGCACCGGCCCCTGGGGCGTCTAGGTTCTCCTGGCAGATTAGCCCGAGGCAAATGATCGTGGCGGGGGTGCTGTTTGCCGCTACATGTTTAACCACCTTTTTGGCCGGGATGACCATGGCGCCTGAGTCGGCGGAGGTAGTAGGGCATTGGGTGCAACAGAAGCAAGTACCCGTGGAGTTGCTTTGGGGGTTGATCCAATCGGCGGGCAGTTATGCGTTGGCGGTGATGGTCATTTTGACGGCGCATGAGGCGGGGCATTTTTTGCAAGCTCGGCGATATGGCGTCCGGGTCAGTTTGCCCTATTTTATTCCGATGCCGCTGACGCCCATCGGCACGTTGGGCGCGGTGATTGCCATGGACGCCCGGGTGCCGAACCGAAAGGTGCTTTTTGACATTGGGATTACTGGGCCGTTGGCCGGGCTTGTGCCGACGTTTATCTGTTGCATTTGGGGCATGTTTCAAGCCCGATACGCGCCGCCGGAGGATGGGGCCATGATTTTCGGCGACCCGCTGATGTTTCAATGGCTGGCCCAATGGGTTTTGGGGCCTCGGCCGGAAGGCCACGAAATCCTCCTGAACCCGGTCCTGTTTGCCGGGTGGGTGGGGCTATTGATCACGTCGCTGAATCTTTTGCCGGTCGGCCAATTGGACGGCGGCCATGTCCTTTATGCCCTGGTGGGGCGCAAGGCCCGGGCAGTGGCCCAACTGATCCTTTTCACGGCCACCGGCCTGGTGCTTTATACGACCATCCGATACCATAATCCCGGCTGGATGCTGATGGTGATTTTGCTCTATTTGATCGGGCCGGGCCATCCACCCACCTATCAAGACCAGATCGGCGTAGGGCCGTTCCGAAAACTTTTGGGCTGGTTGATGTTGGCGTTTCTTTTTCTCGGTCTGACGCCGATGCCGGTGATCCGGTAGATCGGTAACGTTTTAGCCGAATGAAGCAATTCGGGTCTTCGGAGGCGGTCTAAAGCCAGTGTGTCATTCCTGCGTAAGCAGCAATCCAGACTTGTTCCCGCGCAAGCGGGAATCTAGGTTCATTCTTGCGTAAGCGGGAACCCCGGCAATATGGACTTCTCCTACGTTCTGGATTCCCGCTTTCGCGGGAATGACACAGCCGATCCCTCCATTCGGCTAAAATGTTACGTAAATGAGGCTGTCCCGAAATGGGTAGCCCAGAGGCGGCCCCGAACCGTTTCCCAACCGTTCTGACGAACCAAAATGCCGTTTTCTTAGGGTTTGGAGAGGCTTGGGGCCGCACGTTGCTCAGTGCATCCCGGCTAAAATGGAATTTCGGGACAGCCTCACGTAAATCGAACTGGACTGGGAGAAAGATGGGGAAGAATCTCCCCTCTTTAGAGGTAGATGGCGGCCTTCGCACTTGGAACCTCCGTAGGCGTCCTGATCCTGTTGCTGGATTGCCGGTGGGGGATTGCAGAACCGGAGCTTTTGGAAGAAAATAGAAAAGGAACCTCCTCTGCTGCTCAGCGATTGGGGTCGAAGGTTGGCCTGCTTCGCTGAGGAGGACCAGGAGGAGAGTTCCTTGCAGGATGGGTTGTCCGTTGGGATGCAATCGGTTCCTTGGCGGCAGAAAGGTTTTCACAATGCCCGCCGAAATCCTCCAGCAGCCCACGTTGGTGCTCAACCGCAATTGGCAGCCCGTGCATGTGGCCACCGTGGCCCGGGCTTTGGTGTTGCTGTGGAACCATCGGGCCATGGTGGTGGACCCAGAAGATTTCCAAACCTACAATTGGGAACACTGGTCCAAACTCCAACCCCGAGAAGGCGAACAGTTCATCCAGGCCGTCAGTATTCGGCTCCGAGTCCCGGAAGTCGTTACCCTGCCGCATTACGACCGGGTACCGGATACCTATGTTACCTTTAGCCGGCGGAACCTGTTCAAACGGGACCACAATACCTGCCAATACTGCGGCGCCCAGCCGGGCACCGAAGAATTGACCATCGACCATGTGATCCCTCGGTCTCAAGGCGGCGGCACCAGTTGGACGAATTGCGTGGTGGCCTGTGTGGCCTGCAATAAGCGGAAAGGGGACCGGACCCCCCAGGAAGCGGGCATGCGACTTCGTCGCCAGCCCTTTCGGCCCACCTGGCGCCCCATTTACGTCTGGCGGGAAATGCGGATCAAAAGTTGGTCCAAATTCATCAGCGAAGTCTATTGGAACGTGGAACTGCAAGAATAACAGTGCTAGAATAACGGTGCTAGAATCTCCGTTTGCCTTGGGCGCCGGCCAGAGCCGGACAACAGAACCGTCGGCATGGGTGCGCCGAGCTTCGGGCACAAACGAGAAACTTTTGCCCTTTTAGGAACCTCCCGAGGAGGCCTCGGCGTATGAGCCGAAATCTTGCCGGCGTGCCCGCTTCTTCCAGCCATCGGCCTGTGGCGGATTTGTCTGCCGATCTTCTGGGCCGTCCCTTCTGCCTAGAAAAACGCTCCCCCCCGCCTTCCATCGGGAGGACGGAGACGTTTGCGATTTTGGGTTGGGCAGGGGTATGGCGGCTGGTAGGTTGGGCGATGGTCTGGGGTTGGCTGGGGGCGGCCCCAGCCAACGCCTACGGCCAGGGCGATGGGGAAATCACTCCTCAAAGCACAGAGGCTTTGGAACGAGGCCTCCAATGGCTTGCCCGAAATCAAGGCCCTGAGGGGAATTGGAGTTCCGATGACCTGGGACTGGTGAGCACCGGCGTGTTGGCCTTTTTGGCTGCCGGACACCTGCCCGGCCGAGGCCCCTACGGCCAGACCGTCCAACGGGCCTTGGACTATGTGGTGCGGAACGTCCAGCCTTCCGGCTTGATCAATATCGCCGACCAACGACGGGACATGTACAATCACGGCCTGTCGGCCTTCATGCTGGGGCAGGTTTATGGGATGACCGGCGATAGTCGGGTGGGGCCGGTGCTGGATCGCAGTTTGAAGCTGATCGCCTATACCCAGTGTTGGGACGGCGGATGGGACTATGTGGCCCGTCGGCAGCAGAACGGCCACGATCTGAGTCTGGCGGTCATGCAGGCGTTGGCCCTCCGCAGTGCCGTGGATAGCGGGCTGGAAGTTTCGCCGGAGGTGGTGGAAAAGGCCATCCGCAGTGTGCGCGAACACTATACCCCTCGCGGCGTGGGTCGAGAAGCGCCGGAAGAAGAGCAGAAAAAGCATCCCGGCCAATTCACCTACAGTAAAGGCGGCGGCAATGCCACCGTGGCGATGGCTGCCGCCGGAGTGGTCTGTCTGCAGGAGTTCGGCCAATACGAGGATTGGCGGATTCCGAAAAGCATGGAGGTCGTGCTGCGGGCTATCCGGGAGGAATGTCAACCGGACCGCGCCCGGCAGTCCCATCGGGCCCCCTTCGACGCCTATACGATGTACTACGTGGCGCAAGCCCTGTATCAGGTAGGCGGGCAAGCCTGGCAGGAACATTATCCGCTGCTGCGGGATGCTGTGGTAGCCAGCCAAATCGTGGCTCCGGATCGGCCCGAAGACCACGGCAAATGGGTGGGCGAAACCCGTGTGGGCGGCAAACCGGGCGACCTGTACTTGACCAGCGTCTGCTGCTTTGTCCTGGCCATCCCCAACCGCTATCTACCCATCCTCCAGGAAGGCCGAATCGGCAGCCTTCAAGAACAATTCGGCGGCCAGTTCAACCCAGACGCCGCCAAACCAACTCCAAAAACCAAACGTCCTATCAAGCCCCGGGGACGCTAGTCCCCGGGTGATCCGGAATCGTTTTCTCCGTTTCCTAACCCAAATCCTTTCCTCCAGTTCATGGCACGATGTTCTATGCACCTTGGTTTCTGATCGCTGGGATGGTGGCTGCTGCTGGCCCGGTGCTCATTCACCTGTTGAATCGGCAGCGATACCGAGTGCTTGAGTGGGCCGCTATGGATTTTCTGCGTCAGGCGATCCATCGGAGCCGACGTTGGCTTCGGCTTCGGGACCTGGTGCTTTTGCTGGTACGGACCGGGTGCATTTTGGCTTTTGCGTTGGCATTGGCGCAGCCGTATCGACTGGCTGCCCCGGCTGCCGCTGATCCCAACCAGCCGGTCCATGCTGTCTTTATCGTCGATAACAGTTTGAGCATGGGCTACGAGCAGTTGGGCCGAACCCTCTTGGACGAGGCCAAGGCGAAGTTGGCCGAGACCATCCGCCAGTTGCCCACCGGAAGCGTGATTTCGATTGTGCCGCTGTGTGGGCATCGGCGATGGTCCGGTCCCTCACCTGCCTATCGGACCAAAGAGGACGCCCTGGACGCCCTGGCTGGTTTGGAAGTGGTGGATCGGGAAGGCACGTTGCTCCAGGCCATTGAACTGGCTCGGCAGTCCTGCGCCCGTGTGGCCCAACCTACCGTGAAACAGATTGTTTTGTTCACCGATCATCAGGCGTTGCCGTGGCGGGCGGCCAATTTGGAGCAGGAGCTCAAGCGGTTGCCGGGCGTGTTGCAGGTGGTTCGGCTTGGACCGGAAAATCGCCCTAATGCCTGGGTGGAAAGCCTGGAGGTGGTGGACGGGCTGGCCGATGGAAATGTGCCCACCCATTTCTTAGCCCGGGTCCGTTATGGGGGCGATGCCCCGCGACACGATGTGCAGGTTACTCTCCAGGTGGAAGGGGCGTCGGTGGCCAGCCAACGGGTGAGCCTTCTGCCCGGACAGACCGCCGAAGTCCGGTTTCCGCCGTATCGGTTTGCCAAGCAACTGAGCGGGGGCCAACTCCTGTTGGCGCCGGTGGAAGTACAGATTTCTTCCGATCACCTTGCGGCGGATGATCGGCGATGTTTGGCTGTGCCGGTGGCTGCTGGGCTGCCTGTGGTCTTTGTCGATTCGCTTGGACCGGCCGAAAACCCCCGCCTGGGCCGATACGGAGAGACCTATCGACTCCGTCGGCTCCTGGCGCCCGGCTCGGTAGGCCGAACCGCTCCGTCGGAACTGGTCGAAGTCCGCCATGTGAACCTGGCCCAATTGGAATCGGAAGGTCGTCGGCTTTTGCAGGATGCACGGGCGGTGGTGATGGCCGGGCTGCCTAGCCCAGGCACTGCTGTCCCTCTGCTCCGGGAATACGTGCAGCAAGGCGGCACGTTGTTGATCGCTGCCGGCGGCCAATTCGATCCGCAGGCGTGGAACCAGTCGGCTTGGTTGGGCGGCCTGGGCATCCTGCCGGCCCCGCTCAAACCTCAGTTGGTCGGACGCACCCCGCAGGAAACCCTGGGACGGATCGAGCCGTTCTTCCTGGACTTTGCCAGCCTGATGGGCGAGTATTTCTTCCTGGAACAGGAGCCGGAAGAAAACCTCAAAGAACTCTACAACCGGGTGTTCTTTTTCAAAGCAGCGGCTGTGGACGATAGCCCACAGGCCCGCCAAGAATTGCTGCAACACCTTGCCCAAGCCTGGCAAACCACCCACCAGCAACTCCAGCACATCCAGCAGGAATTGGCCGCCCTCCGGTCCAAGCCCCTGCTGAGCGAAGCCGACCGCCAACGCCGATTGGCCTTAGAACAGCAGCAAACCCAGCTTGTGCCGCAATGGTTGCTCTGGGCCGAGGCAGCGTTCGGACCGGCTGCGGATCCTCTGCTGGGCGAAAGTGATCTTCCCATCTTGCCCACCGACGCCCAAAGCCCAGAAGGCCCTCGGCCCGAACAACTTTTGCAGCGCATGTCCTTCACCACGCTGGCTCGATACACCAAGGATCAGTTGCCGTTTTTGGTCCAACGGCGGATCGGTCGGGGCCGGGTGCTGTTTGTCTCGTCGGGCGTGTTTCGGGATTGGAATAATATGACCGCCGAATATGCGGTGGTGGTGTTCGATCGGATATTGCGGCGGGCCTTGCAACGATCCTTCCCTCCACGAACCCTGAGCAGCAGCCAACCGGTGGTCATCCCGGTCGCTGCCGCGGAGCGATCCGCCCGTGTCCTTCTGACCGACCCGGAGGGCAAGGCGGAAACCCTGGCCGTGGAAGCCTTAGCCGCCGATCGGTATGGGATTCGTATCCCCGCCCTGGGCCGACGGGGTATTTGGTGGGTGAACGCCTATCATCAAGAGAATCTACCGGCCACAGGGGGATGGGACTCGGCCGCCGACAGCAGAAGCCGTTCGGGTTCCCCGGCCCCGGGTCTGCCGGAAACAAAACTTTGGCAGACGCCGTTGGCCGTCAATGGACCTGCCGAAGAGTCCGATCTGACGCCGATTTCTGATCAAGATATTTTTGTTCGGGCGGGCAGCGTGCCCTTGGTCCTCCGAGAGTCCGAGGAGGCCATTTCGGTCTCTGCGGCGGCAGTATGGCGAGAAGACTATTGGCGGTGGTTGATCGGGGCGGTGCTGGTGGGTTTGGGATTGGAAGGGATTTTGTTGGCCTGGCCCGTAGTGCGTGGAGCGAAACTCGGATGAATCTCATAGGGTTATTTGGCCGACTGATCGGACTGGAAGACCCGGAACGGATCGAACGGGTTCGGTTTTCGTTGGCAGCTCCTTGGGCGGCTGAGGGGGCGGCATGGATTGTGTTTGCGGCGGTAGGGGCGGCCTTGTTGGCTGTGCTTTTTTACACCAAAGCACAGCCCGGCCGACGCCTCCTGCCCCGATTGTTCCTGGCGGCGCTGCGCACGGCAGTGGTACTGCTGCTGGTGCTCATCTTGGCCGAGCCGGTGGCCACCTTCCACCTGGTAAGCCGGGTCCGCCCCAACCTTTGGCTTCTTTTCGACGGCACCGATAGTATGGCCATTGCCGACGCTTTACCCCAGTCGGAATGGGACCGATTGGCGGCGGCGGTTGGCCAGCCCGAAACCGCCCCCCAAAAGGAGCTCCCTTCGGACGCCCAACCACAACCGGCTGGCCAAGCCCAGGGCGGCCCGACTCGGATCGCCTGGGTCCAAGCTCTGCTGCAAAAAGACCAGGGACGCCTGCTGATCGAATTGGCCAAACGGTTTCGGCTGAAGGCGTTTTTGTTCGATCGGATGGAAGGAGTCCGGAGTCTGGAGCTTGTGCCAGAACTTTCCTACCGAACCGGCAGCCAAGTGGACCCCGCCCATCTGGCCCGCCAACTGACCACCCAAGGCCAGGTTACCGCCCTGGGATCGGCCCTGGACGATCTGGCCCGTCGATATTCAAATGCCCAATTGGCCGGGGTGGTCATCTTCAGCGATTTCAACCAGAATGCAGGCCCTCCGGCCCTGGAAGCAGCCCAACGCCTAGGAGCAAAACTATGGACCATCGGCGTAGGCCCGGCCTCTGCTGTGGATTTGGCCGTCGATCTGCAAGCCCCGCCCCTGCTGAAAAAAGAGGAACGGACCAACCTGGTCATTACCCTCCGGCAGGAAGGCCTGACAGGCAAGACCGTGGCAGTGGAGTTGAGTGCTCAACGCCTGGGCGGCGCCGGAGAACCTCAGCCGGCCATTCCTATCGGCGCCAAACAAGTGCGGCTGGAAGGCCCCGTCCAGTTGGTGGAATGGCCCTATGTGCCCACCGAAACCGGCCGCTGGTTGCTGCGGGCTTTGGTCCAGGTGCAGCCAGGTGAAGTCGTCGAACAAAATAACCAAGCCGTCCGGGAAACCAACGTCCGAGATGATTTCCTCCGGGTCCTCTTTGTCGAATATGAGCCGACCTGGGAATGGCGATTCATTAAAGAAGTCTTCCATCGGGACAAATTGGTGGGGATGAAAGGATTCCGAACATTTTTGCGATCGGCCGACCCGAAGGTTCGGCAGACCAATCCGCTGTTTGAGCCGACCATGACCCTGCCCCGCAGCGAGTTTTTCACCCACGACGGGATCATTTTGGGCGATATGCCCGCCTCGGCATTAAGCAGCACGTTCTGCCAGATGACGAAAGAATTTGTCGGCCAATTCGGCGGCGGCCTGGTGGTGTTGGCCGGTCCACGGTTCGGTCCGGGCCAACTGGTCGGCACTCCGTTGGAAGACCTCCTGCCGGTCAAACTCAACCCGCAAAGCCGCATTCGCCAGCAACGCCCGTTCCGGTTGCAACTGACCGCCGAGGCGGATCAATACGACTTCATGCAACTCGGCTCCAGCCCGAATGAACACCGCAAAGCCTGGGACAACCTGGGGCAGCTCTATTGGTATCAGCCGGTGGAACGGCTTCAGCCGTTGGCCACCGCCCTGGCCGTCCATCCCACCGATACCTGTGTGGACGGTTCGCCGCAGCCGCTGATTGCTGTGGGTAAATATCAGCGGGGAGAAGTGATTTACATTGCTTTTAACGAGACCTGGCGGCTGCGTCGGCAATACGGAGAGCTTTACTACCGGCAATTTTGGGGGCAGATGATCCATCGGTTGGCGCTCCGCCATGCCCTGGGCCAGGAAAAACGTTTCGTGGTGCGGACCGATCGGCAACACTATCGGCCTGAAGAACAGGTGCTGGTGACGGTGGAGGCCTACGACGGGGAGTTTAAGCCGTTGGCCGCCGAAAAAACCCCCGGCGGCGCCCTGGAAGCCCAATGCGTGTTGCCGGAAGAACCGGGCCAGACCGCCCCTCGCATCCTGCCGATGCGGATTGGCCCGTTGCGGGAAGGCGTCTTCGAGGCCCGATTGCCCGTCTATGCGCCCGGAAGGTATCGACTCCGGGTCAAAGACCCCATGACCGAATCTTACGCCGAAACCTCCTTCCAGGTGGAATCGGTTTCGGTGGAACGGCAGCAGGCGGTCCGCAATGTGGCCTTGCAGGAGGCCTTGGCCCAGGCCAGCGGCGGCCAAAGCGCTGATCTGGCCGAAGCAGCCGCCCTGCTGGAGGCCTTGCAACCCGACCAACGAACCGAAACTTCGGTGGAGGTGGTCTCCCTGTGGGACACCTGGGCCATGTTCGGCCTGGTGGTCCTGCTCCTGTTGGGCGAATGGCTCGGACGAAAATGGATCAACCTGCCGTAAACAGAAATACAGTAAAATCCTAAGAGGAACCCATACACCCCTATTTCCGACTGTTTTGAACCCCGGCTATGACCTCGTTAGCTCCGTTACATCGGCGGTTAAGGCGGTTGGTGCGGCGTCGGCGTCGGCTCCGTTGGCTTGCAGGCCTGACGCCCCTGGGCACCGCCGTATTATGGTTTTTGCTGACGGCCTTTCTGCTGGATTGGCTTTTGGAAATGAACCGCTCCCAGCGGGCGCTGCTCTGGTTGGCAGGAGCGGCCGCTCTTGGATGGGCCTACCGACGGTATGGTTGGCCCTGGGTCCGGGCCAAAGAATCTGAATTGGACATGGCTCTGCTGGTGGAACGCAAAGCCCATGTGGATACCGACGTGGTCGCCGCCTTGCAATTTGAATCGCCCGAAGCGCCCCGTTGGGGATCGGTGCAGTTAGAGCAGGCGGTCATGCAACAGGCCGTCCAATTGGCCCCCCAATTGCCTATGGACGAAGGACTGCCAAGACAACCCATCCAACGTCGGACCGTTCTGTTGGCCTGTACCACGATTGTCGCGGCATTGCTCTGGGCTTTCTGGCCGATGCATGTAAAAACGTTCCTTTCCCGGCTCCTTTTGAGCAACCGGCATTATCCTACCCGTACCCAGATTCAGTGGGTCAAGATCAACGGCCAAGTGATCCCGGCCGACGCTGCGGAATGTTGGGTGGTGGAAGGTCAGCCCGTGCAGGTCCAGGTGCTTGCCCAGGGCGAACTGCCCCCAGAGGGCCGCATGGAACTCTCGCTTCGCTCTACCGGCGTGCGAACCGAGGCGCCCTTACAGGGTCTATTTCAGGAGCGGCTCAACTCTTCCAGCCGCTCGGCTCAGCAAGCAGAAGACTCGGCAGCGGGCTTCCCACCGGAAAAGGAAACCATTCCCCCCGGCTCGGCGTTGTACGGGGGTCAGATGGAACGGCTTACCGACCCGGCCTGGATGAAAATCTATCTGGGCGACGCCCGCACCGAGCCGATCCATCTGCTCCTGACGCCCCTGCCCCGGATCGAACTTCTCATGGAAGTCCGGCCGCCCGATTATGCGCAGCAGGCCGATGTGCCGAAAGGCCGATTTCCAGGCCTTTGCCAATTGGCCGTGGTGGAAGGCTCCCAGGTGCAGATTCATATTTCGGCGGACAAACGACTTCAGGAAGCCTGGGTCCGAATCGAACAGAACACCTATCCTATGCAGGCGATGTCGGCCAGTCCGGCCGGCGCCGCAGAAGAGCAAACCGGGCAGGCCCAATGGTGGGTGCTGCCTCCAGGGGGCACGCCGTTGGAAGCTGTGGTCAGCCCCCTGCAATTTGCTATCCAAGTGAAGGATGAACATAATTTAACCTTAGAACACCCGCTGCAAGGGTTTTTGCGGATTTTGCCGGACCTTGCCCCCCGGGTCTCAGCCGCTCAGCGGACCAGCCGGATTTTGCCGACGGCCCAGCCCCGCATCCAATACGAGGCCGCCGACGATTTCGGCATCGGGAAAGTGATCCTGCTTCGGCAACTGACCCGCTCTGACGGCACCAGCCAGGAAGATGAAATGCCCCTGTACCAGATCGCTCCGGGGGAAAAACCTACGAAAACCCGGCAAGCTATGGTGCGGGTGCCGTTGGACTCGCTGGGGCTGAAACCGGGGGATCAAGTGCGCCTTGTGGTCCGGGTGGAAGACTATCGGGGGCCTCGGCCGGGCCAGGTCGCCCTGAGCGAACCGTTGGTCTTCCAGGTAACAGATTTGGCCGGTATCCTAGCCGCCATCACCGAAGCCGACCGCCAACTCGTCCAAGAATATCAGGAAATGATCGACCGCCAACTTGAAGTGGGAGGAGAAAAGCCATGAAGTGCTCGGCTGGAAGGAGTCTCTGGTTCTATGGGATGCTGATGGTCTGCTTCTGCGGGTTGTCCCTGGTGGGGCAAACGGTAAACGCCCAGGCGTTGGACCCGGCCAGTTTGGCCCGCAAACGTCAAATCCAGGCGGAGTTGCGCACACGGGCCCGGCAAACCGTCATCCAACTGCTGGAAAGCCAATTGGCCCAACTGGAAGACAATCAACTGCAAAACCACCCCTGGTACGAAGAAATCCGGTTCTTGCGGTCTAAGGTCGATGACCTGACAGAAAAAGAAATGGCCGATCTGATCGCCCTGCTGGACAAAATCGGCCAACTGAGCCAGCAGCAGAACCCCCTCTCCCCGGAGCAAAAGAAGGAAACCCTCACCGCCGTCCGAACGAAAAGTCGGAATGTGCTCTTGGAGTTGGTGGTTCAGCATCATCTGCTTTTGCAACGGCTTCGGATTTCGGAATTGGCCGAGCAAGTGCGTCGGCTCATCGAACTGGAAACCGGCGTGTGGAAAGCGTGCCGAAGCTTGGCCGAACAACCCACCGGCCAAGAAGACCTGGCCTTGACGACCCAGGAAAACCAGCGAGATACCCAGGTCCTGTATGTTCGGATGAAGGATTTGCTGGGCAAGTTTGCTTCCTGGGGTGGGCCGGCGGGCCAGGAAGCCGATCGGGCCTTGAAGCTGTTGGAGGATCAGCGGGCTGATGAACACTTGTCTTCTGTCCTGACCCATCTCGAAAACCTCCGCTTCGCCCAAGCCCAAAACCACGCCGAAACCGTCCTGGACATCCTCCGAAAACTCCTCCAACGGATCGAGCGGGTCCGTGGTCTGGTCGAACAGCAACAGTCCACTCTCCGAGAACAGTTAGAACAGATGTTGGACCGCCAACAGGAACTTCGCCAGCAGACCGCCCAGACCGATCTGGCCGCAAAAGCCGAACAGTTAGCCCAGGAACAAAACGCCCTCCGCCGCCAACTGCACGAACTCCAGCGGCAATTGCCCGAAGAGTCGCCGGCAGCCAAACCCCTCCAGCAGGCCGAGCAGGCCGCCGAAGAAGCCGCCGCACAACTCTTCGAAGCCCATCGCCAAGAAGCCCTGGCCCAGCAAGACCAGGTCTTGAAAAACCTTCAAGAGGCTGCCAAACAGATGCCAGAAACAGAGGAACCGCCCCAGCAGGAGTCCAGCCCAGATCAGTGGGCCGATCTGCAGCGCAGCTTGCAAGAGGCCAAAAAGGAGTTGGAGGCTTTGGAAAAGGCTCAGGACCAGGTCGCTCAAAAAGCCGCCGCCGAACCCGAAAAGGCCCGCTCTGAACAAGCCGAAATCGCCCAACGCCTGGACAAATTGGCCGACATGAAGCCGCTGCCGCCCAGGGTGGAATCGGCTCTGGAGCGTGCGGAACAGCAGGCTCAGGCTGCCGCACAGGCGATGAACCAGACCAAGGCCGCTTCTCAGCGTCAGGCGTCCGCCGAGCAGGCCCAGCAGGCCATCCAGCAAGCCCATGCCGAGGTCGAACATGCCCTCCAGCAGGCCCAGCATCAGGCCCAGGCCGCCAAGGCGGAACAACTGGCCCAAGCCGCCCACAACCTCCAACGTCTGGCCGAGCAAGAACGTCAGCTTTCTCAACAGGCCCAGCAGTCCGCCCAGGCCGAAGGGGCTTCTGCCGAACAGGCCCACCAGATGGCCCAAGAGCAAACCCAGATCGAAGCCCAAGCTCGGCAGGCATCTGGGCAGGTGGCCAAAGTCTCGCCGGAGGCTGCCCATGCGGTGGATCAGGCTCGCCCTTCGATGGAGCAAGCAGCACAGCACCTGGCCCAAGCCAGCCAGCACCCCGGCCAAGCCTCCAAGCAGCCGCTTTCCGAGGCGGCTCAGGCTGCGCAGAAGGCGGCTGAAAAATTAGCCGAGGCGGCTCAGCAACTTCAGAAAGAGGCGGCTGAGGCGGCTTCGGAGTTGGCCCGGTCGGCCGAACAAGCCCGTCAACAGACCGCCCAGGTTCGTCAGGCGGTGGAAAATGCCCTGGCGAATCGGCCCACCTTGGCCGAGCGGATGGCCCGCCTCGCTCAAGCCGAACAAAAAGTCCGCCAGGCCCAGACCGAACAACATCGGGCCTCCGGTCGGCCCGAAGCGGCTCAGGCAGCCGAGTTGGCCCACCAAATCCGAGAGGCCCTCCGCCGCCAACAGGCCGCTGATCAGGCCGCCCATGCCGCCCAGCAAGGCCGAACCCCTCACTCCCAGGCCGTCGAAAAGCAACAACAGGTGGCCGAAAAAACCGCCCAATTGGCCAAACACGTCGGCCGTTCTCCTCAACAACCAGACCAGGCAGACGCTGAATCCACCCAACCGGCCGAATCCCCTCCAGCAGCCGAATCCACCCAACCGAACCCGTCGGGCCAACCCAGCCAGGCCACAGAAAAACCCTCGGCCTCCGAAAAAACCTCTCCCTCTGAGTCTGAAGCAGAAAAACCCTCCGCCACAGAAAAGCCCTCGGCCTCTGAAAAACCTTCCGCCTCCGAGTCTAAAACAGAAAAACCCTCGCCTGAGGAATCGCCGCAGGAGCCGTCCTCCCCGGCCAAGCCATCTGCAGCCGAACAACCACCTGGGGAGCCGTTAGCCCAGGCCATTCAGCGTGCTCACCAGGCAGCCGCTGAGGCGGTCCGACAGATGGTCCAACGCCGAGAGTCTGAGGCGGAAAAGGCTCGGGCGGAAACTCGCCAGTCCCTTCAAGAGGCCCTGGAACAACTGGATCGGCAATTGCAGCAGGCTTCCCGTCAAGAGCCTACCGCTCCCATCGACGCCGAGGCCCAAAAGCGGGTTAGCCAGGCAGTAGCCGAAGCTCGGCAATTGGCCCAACCGGATGCCCCCCAGGCGGCCCAGCCCCTTCAGCAGGCGGAACAGTCGTCTGCGGAGGCTGCCCAACAGGCCTCCCAAGGCAACGCCGCCGAGGCTTCCCAGGCTCAACAGGCTACCGCCCAACATCTGCAGAAGGCGGCCGAGCAATTGGCCGAAGCCCAACAACAATTAGCCGAGCAAGCCGCCCACCAATTCGCTCAGCAAGCCGACCAAGCGGAACAATTGGCCGGCCAAGCCGTTCCGGTCGATCCAGAAGCTACGGCCGCCCTCCAACAGGCCTCTAGCGAGGCTCACCAGGGCGCCCAGTCAGCAGGCCCAATGCCGGGGCAAGTGCAGGAGGCGGAGCAAGCCGTTGGCCAAGCCCTCCAGCAGGCGGCCGCAGAGTTACAATCGGCCGAGCAAGCTCTTGCCCAAACGGCCCAAGCTGCGGCAGCCTTGGCCGCCGCTCCCACGGCTCCGCCTCAGGCGAAACCCGGCCTGCAGGGGCTGAGCGGAGGCGGCCATTCCCGGCCCGGTCCGCAGGCAGAAAACCCCACCCCGCCCGAAGCGCCTTTAACCGATCCGACGCAGCCGGCCCAACGCACTCCCAGCGAGCCGGGCCGCCGCCTCGGCGATATTACCCCAGGCCCAGAAAAGACCCTGCAAGAAGCCCCTTGGTTTGCCCGCCTGCCGCCAGAACTACGGGCCGCCATCCGGGCACAGGCCCAGGGCCAACCTCCCCGCGGCTACGAAGAACGCCTCCGCCGCTACTTCCAAAACCTAGAAGAATAAGCAAATACCCGACCCATAGCCATTTCCTTTCCTTCTGCATGTGGAGAACCCTTCGATGAGTATGCCTAACCCTACTGCCGACGATTTAGCAGCGGTCGAACAGTGCAAACGTGCCTATGATCGGCTTCGACAGGAGTTGGCCAAAGTGATCATCGGCCAATCAGAAGTGATTGAGCAGGTGCTGGTGGCCATTTTTAGCCGGGGGCATGCCCTGCTGGAAGGTGTGCCTGGCCTGGCAAAGACGCTGCTGGTCAGTTCCTTGGCCCAGGCCATGCACCTGAGTTTCAAACGCATCCAATTCACGCCGGACCTCATGCCCAGCGACATTACCGGCACCGAGATCATTCAGGAGGACCCGGTCAGTCGGGAACGTCAGTACAAATTTCTACCGGGTCCGATTTTCGCCAACATGATCCTGGCCGACGAAATCAACCGCACGCCGCCAAAAACCCAGGCGGCTATGCTCGAAGCCATGCAAGAGCGACAAGTCTCCTCCGGCGGCAAAATCCATAAGCTGCCCGATCCGTTTTTCGTCCTGGCCACCCAAAACCCCTTGGAACAAGAAGGCACCTATCCGCTGCCAGAAGCCCAGTTGGACCGATTCCTGCTGTATATCCGGATGGATTACCCCAGCGGACCGGAAGAATGGGAAATCACCCGCAAAGTGACCACCGGACAATTGGGCGGTATCCAACCGGTCCTTAGCGGCGAAGAAATCCTCCAGTATCAGAAACTGCTGCTTCGAATCCCGGTAAGCGATCAGGTGTTGGGCTATGCCTGGGCGTTAGTCCGTGCAAGCCGACCCGAAACGCCCGAAGCTCCGGACTTCGTCAACCGGTGGGTCAATTGGGGCGCCGGGCCCCGAGGTGTACTAACCCTGGTGGCCTGCGCTAAGGCCCGGGCCATGCTCCACGGCCGATACCACGCCACTATCGGCGACGTCCAGGCCCTGGTCAAACCAGCCCTCCGGCACCGAATCGCCGGCAACTATGCGGCCCAGGCCAACGAGCTGACCAGCGATCGGCTTATCGACATGTTGCTGGATGCCGTCCCCGCAGACCGTACCTACGAACGCCCCGCTGCATAATAGCTCCAAGGAAATCCAGAGGTGTGAGTTACGATTCGGGTAACATTTTAGCCGAATGAAGCAATCCGCCTCTCCCCCGGTGGGAGAGACCCCCGTGTCACTGCCTGCCCAAGCAGGAATCCAGGAAAAAAACAACTGGATTCCCACTTTCGTGGGAATGACATCCAAGGGGGATTTCGGCGGTACAAGGAGGCTGGATTCCTGCTTCCGCAGGCAATGATAGCCCCCTCCATCCGGCTAAAATGTTACAGATTCGGAAAAGAAACAAGTTGGATAGGTCCCGTATGGCGCAGAGTGTTTTATCCCGATATTTGGATCCGGAAATCTTAAACCGGATGGGCAACCGTCGGCTTCAACCCCGCGGCCTGGTCCTCGGCAATCTGGCCGGGGCGCATAAATCACCGCTTTCGGGTTTTGCGGTGGAGTTTGCTGGGCATCGAGAATACGTCTGGGGCGACGACCCGAAACATATCGACTGGCGGATTTACTTCACCCGGGATCGGTACTTCATCAAACAATACGAGATGGAGACGAACCTGGTGTGCCATCTGGTGCTGGACTGCAGCGCTTCGATGCGATACGGTCAAGGCCGAACCCAGAAACTCCATTACGCCTGCCAGATGCTGGCCGCCTTGGCGTATGCGGTGCTTCGGCAAAGCGATAAGGTGTCCCTGGCTACCATGGATGATCGGGTGCGTGATTTTATTCCGCCGACCAATTCGATGGCCCAGCTTTTGCGCATGAGCCAGGTGTTGGACCAGACCCAGCCGGTGGCAAAGACGGATATGGCCGGTTGTTTGGCCGAGTTGGCCGGCCGACTAAAACGGCGGGAAATCGTCATGATTTTCAGCGACTTTTTTACGGAGTTGGGACCGTTGGAAAAGGCCCTGCAACGGTTCCGGTACAACCGGCATGAGGTGGTGCTGTTTCAGGTGATGCATCATGATGAGCTAACGTTTGAGTTGGAAGGGATGACGAAGTTTGTGGGCCTGGAGGTGCCCGAAGAACTGCTGGCCCAACCGGAAGCCATCCGCAGCGCTTATCTGGCCGCCCTCCAAGCCCACAACCGCACCCTGGAAGAGATTTGCCTTCGCAACCGAATCGAATGGGTCTTGGTGGATACCAGCCAGGATATGGCCAGTGTGCTGGTGGATTATCTGAACGCCCGCAGCCGACGGCGCTGGCAACGATAAACTGGCTGCAGATGAGAACCCTTTCTTCCGGGCTGCGACAAAAGGATTGCTTCGGACCGCTGAGGGCTTGGGCGTTTTTCGGAGCGGTTTTTCCGGTTCACTTTGGAAGTCGTACTGGCAGATTTTGACAGGCGGGAATATTGGTAAGTGTACGCTTACTAACAGATAGGAGCCGATGATCCATATTTTCCCCTCTTTTGTGGTATATGCCTCCAAAGGGCGAACACGGTTTCGGGTGGAAGAATAGGGAGTGTTTGGATTCGGCGTGCTTCGGAGAGCAAAGGAACCTACCCGTAGGCCTGCGGGGGAAAAACTGCGTTCGTTTTTTCGGTGCTCCCCTTTACTTGAGCCAAAGAGGAGGTTAAATTTCCTCTATACACACGGGAGAAAAGTGGGATCAGGAAGGCCGATCCTCAGACTATTTGGGGTTGGCCGACTTCTCCCAACCACCCAATATCTAAGGTAGTACGTATAATTTGGAGAAGGTACCGTAGAAGGAGCAAAGCCGAGGAACCAGAATCCAGAAGAAGTACAATATCTAGTGATTTTTGCTGCTGATAGTACTATATATAGTAGATAAGCCTGCGTTTTTTGTGTGGAAGTGTGGTAAAAAATTGGGGGCGTAGCTCAATTGGTTAGAGTACCGGACTGTCGATCCGGTGGTTGCGGGTTCGAGTCCCGTCGCCCTCGCTGGGAGGCAGGGCCTGTTTGACCCCCCTGGAGTCAAACAGGTTTTTGCTTTTGGTAAAGGAACAGGAAAAAACACCTATTCTGCGTGGAATTTGCATAATTCCGCTTGCCGGGATGGTTATTTTCCTACAGATGCCGACCGCTGAGAGGAACCTGGGCCGGATGTTCTTTTTCTGACTAGGTATTCGGGACAAAAAAGCCGAAGGGGGTATTGTTGCCGAAACAATCCAGAGTTTAAGCGGGTCCATCTGCTCTATCGCAGTTTGCAAGGGATTTTTCTCAACGAACCCCTTCCCAATAGGAGGGATTTCCCCCCATAATAAGGAGGATCATTCATGGCTAAACCTCATCGAAAGCTCAAAAAAGCCAATCACGGCAAACGTCCTGCGAATCCCAAAGCCCGCAGGATAAAACGTTGGGCGGTGAAGACATAGCCTCTGTTTGCCGCCGCCCTCCGAAGGGGTAAACTTTTTGGGAGAGTAAGTCGGCCTGTGGTATCCGCCAAGTGGATCAAGGGGCGTGAGATTTTGATCTATTGAGGGATGTGTAGGAAAAGGCCTGAGGGCGGCCCTTAAGAAGAGGCCGCTCAGAAAGAAGATCCCCCCGGAGGGAATACACCATCTAGGAGGCGGTTATTCAAGCCAGTCTAGATAGAGTATAAAACTGCCTGTGGGAGACGGTACGGAAGAAAGGAACGTTTTTATCTACGGTTTGGCAGTGGAACGGATGGTGTTCCAACCCAGCGGCTGCTCGCCGGGGGGGAGAAGCAGGCAGCCGAAGGGAACCAAACATCGTTTTTGGGCGGGAGTCGCCTGTGGTCCGGTGGAGGAGGAACGAAAGTCCTTTGGGTGTGTTTGGGAAAGGAGCCGGTCGTGCCGAAGAAACCGCCGATCCTGGACTTTTCTGAGTTTGACCTCAACCATATTACGGCCGATATTGAACTGATCCGCCAATACAATCGGCAGCGGTATGAGATGGAGCAGTTAACCGCCGTTTGCTTTGAGGACCATAAGCGGCGGATATGCGTGGGATATAAAGACATCACGCCGAACGAGTTTTGGGTGCGGGGGCACATGCCTGGGATGCCGCTGATGCCTGGGGTGATCATGTGCGAGGCGGCGGCTCAATTGGCCAGCTATTATACCCATCGATACGGGCTGATGGATGGAGCGTTGATCGGTTTTGGCGGTTTGGAAGAGGTGAGGTTTCGTGGGATTGTTCGGCCTGGGGATCGGCTGGTGATCATGACCCAGTTGCTCAAGATCCGCCGGCAAATGCTCAGTTGTGAGTTTCAGGGCTATACGAATCAGAATCGAGTGTGCGAAGGGATTTTGATTGGGATTCCGTTGCCGGTCGAGCAACTCATGGCGGGCAGTGCTACTCCCCCTTTGCCGTTGCCGCCGGAGTCTTCCCAGGGATGAATCATCCCGGTTTCAGAGCAATCCGTCCCTGAGAAGAGAAAATAGGGACTCCCCGCGTATGTCCACTCCATCGCCTCCTTTTGCGGGAAGCATCGTCTGGTAACATTTTAGCCGAATGCAGGAGGCTATATTTCACTGCTGCGCAAGCAGCAGTCCAGGCTGTTTTGTGCCTGCTCCGGTGTTCCTGTGTAGGAAGCGGGCGCCAGGCAACATGGACACCACCTTTTTCTGGATTTTTTCTGGATTCCCACTTTCGTGGGAATGACAAGCTGGGTTTAGCCTCCAGGGGAGAGGCAGTTGCTTCATTCGGCGAAAATGGACTGAAAATGATGGATTTCCCCCGGTTGCCTTAGGGCAAGGGCCAAGGGCATGTTTTTCCCTTTTCATGATGATAATCCGACTCGGAGTTTTCCCTGGGTGACGGTGGGGTTGATCGTCGTCAACGTGGTGTTATTTCTCCAATTGCTGAGTCTTCCAGAGCAGAAGCAGATTGAACGGGTGATTCATCAGGGATTTATTCCGGCTCGGATTGGGAGTTTGTTTTCGGGCAAGCCGGTGAGGGTGGAAGTTACTGAGAATCGGGAGCACCGTTTTTTGGGGCTGTGGTTGGAAGTGCCTGTGCGCCGGGTGTATGAACTTCGTCCTCATGTCGGGGAGGTGTTGGGGGCGTTGGTAACATGTATGTTTTTGCATGGCGGGTGGGCGCATCTGCTGGGGAACATGTGGTTTTTATGGCTTTTTGGCAATAACGTGGAGGATCGGCTTGGGGCGACTTTGTTCATCGTGTTCTATTTAATAGGGGGTCTTTTGGCTACCGGTGTTCATTGGTTTATGGATCCGGCGAGTACCCGGCCAGTCATCGGTGCCAGTGGGGCCATCTCGGCCATTTTGGGTGCTTATGCCGTTACTTGGCCCTGGGCACGAATCCATACGTTGGTATTCTTGGGATTTTTGATCACCCGGATCGACCTGCCGGCGCTGGTGGTGTTGGGATTTTGGTTTTTGGGGCAGTTGCTGGAAGCCAGGCAGGCCATTCAGTTGGGCATCGACGGTGGGGTGGCTTGGTGGGCGCATATCGGGGGATTTGTCGCCGGAATGCTGCTGATGCCGCCGCTGCGGTATGCCGTGGATCAGTATCGCCTGGCCCAATGGCGTCGCCAACTGGAGGATTGGCCCAGGGAAGATTCCGACGCCTGGTAGTGTCCAAAGACAAACAGAAAGGGGTAAAAAATTTCCGATCGCTATGGCCCGGCCAAGGCTACGGAAAATCGATCCGACGCTGGACCTTTCCCAACATTATTATGTCTTGGGCGGGTTACCCCGTCCGTTGGACCCTGAGGCTCTATTTGGCCGTCGGGCGCCGCTGGAAGTGGATGTGGGGAGCGGGAAAGGGCTTTTTCTGCGTCAGGCCGCCCAGGCCCATCCGGACCGGGATTTTCTGGGCGTGGAGTTGGCCGTCAAATATGCCCAGTATGCAGCCGCCCAATTGGCCAAACTGGGCACTGCCAACGCCAAGGTCATTCAAGGGGATGCGGTGCGACTGTTTGCCGAGTGGTTGCCTGACGGCCTGCTGGCGGCGGTGCATATTTATTTTCCCGATCCGTGGTGGAAAAAGCGGCATCGGAAACGGCGGATCATGCGGGAGGGTTTCCTCCGGGACGTGGAGCGGGCGCTGGAGCCGGGGGGCGTCCTGCATTTTTGGACGGATGTTCAGGAGTATTTTGAAACCAGCCTGCAACTGCTGGCCGACTGCACTCGCCTGGAAGGGCCGTTGCCGCCCTTGGCCGATCCAGAAAAGGAGCCGCCGGAGTTCCGCACCCATTTTGAACGGCGGAACCGGCTGCAAGGGGTGCCGATTTACCGGGCGCTGTTCCGCAAACCTTCCGATTCCTCTCCGGCCTGTTCCGGGAGCCAACGGACTTTGTAAAGCCGCTGCCCGGGTAGGGTCAATTGTCCGGGCGGCGAAAGCAGGCCGATCGTATCATTCCACCACTCTTTTCCGCTGGCTTGGACGAATGCCGTTCGACGGCTTACCGGATGAATGCTCACGCACTTGACCATCGCCATATCGGCCAAGGCCGGATGAAGCCGAAATCGCAGCTCCCCCCGATCAAATAAATAGACGTGCCGACCAGTGGTTACCACCAAGTCCTTGGTCCCGGGGACCGCCTGCAAATCGTGCCCATCTTCGTCGGGGAGAGGATAGCTGGCCTTCATCGCCAGCGACGGCTTGTCGGTCGTCCAGTCCTTCCGTTCGTAGCAGCGGAGCTCTTTGAGTCCCAACGCCCAGAGCACCTGCCGGTCTGCATCCCAGACCACGCCATGAGCCGAGGGCAACGGCCCGTCCCAGAGCACTTGGTCCGGCCGGGCCAGATCGTAAAGCATCAGGCGGTTGCCGGTCGGGCTGAGAGAACTGGCCGCGATGACCCGGTTCTGGGGCAATAATTCCAGGGAATGTGCGTTGGGCACCAGGGCATACCAAAGGACTCGGCCTGAAGGACGTTGGACCAGGGCGCAGCCGCCGCTGGAGGAAGAAATCAGTATCTTCCGACCGCCGTCCACCGGTTTACAATCGTCTGTAGTGCGGAAGGCGTTGCGAAGCGATTCGGGAAGCTCTTTACGGTCCGCACCCCGCCAACTCCAGAGTTTTTCGATCTTGCCCTTTTCCGCCTGGGCCAGGTCCAAGATAAACACCTCATCCCAGCCGCATAAGATCAATTGCTCCGCCTTTGCTGGCGTGTTGCAGAAAAGTAGGGATCCGATCGGAAGCAGAAAGAAGATTCGCGTCATGGGGATATGGCCTCCTGATTGGAAGGGGTGTAACATTTTAGCTGAATGGAGGGATCGGCTGTGTCATTCCCGCGAAAGCGGGAATCCAGAACGTAGGAGAAGTCCATATTGCCGGGGTTCCCGCTTACGCAAGAATGAACCTAGATTCCCGCTTGCGCGGGAACAAGTCTGGATTGCTGCTTACGCAGGAATGACACACTGGCTTTAGACCGCCTCCGAAGAGCCGAATTGCTTCATTCGGCTAAATTGTTACGAAGGGACCTATTTTTTCAGTTCAGGTTGAATCCAGACGGCCCAATCGCCGTTGGGGCCGTCGCCGCCGTCTTCCACGCATAACTCTAAGCGATGGACTCCGCGCACGTCCAGCTCGAGGTTTCGGAGGCGATGGTCTTTGACGGGCGGGGAGCGGAACAGTTCCCGGCCATCTCCCCGGATAACGAAAACCACCGAGCCGTCGTGTCCGTCTTGCACCCCGTAGCCGGTGCGGAATTGTTTCCACTGGCCGTTTAAAGAGAATTGGTATTTCGAAGGGGCATGGGCGTACAGGCCTTGCTCGCATATTTGTCCACCTACCTGGAGGAAGCATTCGCCTGGCCTTTCGCCCAGCACCTGGTCGCGCAGCGGCTTCCCCCAACCGACCTGGGCCGAGTCAAATTCGGCGTCGGAAAGGCTCACCCATCCCTGTTTGGCCGAAATTTTCGACAACGGTTGCGGCGGGTTGGGACGTAGCAACCGCCGCAACTGGGACGCCTTTCGTTGCACCTCCGGGACATGGGAAAATCGTTGGCTCAGCAGTTCCGCCAAGGCCATCGCCTTTGCCCCATCGTGTCGGTGATAGGCCCGGATGGCTTCGTCCAGCAACAGACGGTACCGAAACACTTCCAGCGACGGGGTGCCATCCTCAGCCACCTGATAGTCGAAGGCAAAAGTACTTCGGGTCCCATTGGTGTGACAGACCAGAAGCCGAAGCTCCGATGGCCCCGGTCGCAACTCCCCAATCTCCACCCGAAAACGCCCATCCTTGCCGACCGGACAGGTCCAACTGACGGCATCGTAATCGGCGGGGATTTGGGTGCTGTCGTTGAAGGCGGCAATTCCAAAGGCTGTGGGTTTTGCCGCCACCGTTCCCGTCAGCACAAGTTTTCCGTCGAGGAACTGAGCGTCGAGTTGGTCCAATCGGCACATTGGGGTGTTGGCGGCCCCTTCCAGATCGCCGGCAAAGGGGCGTGTGCAGGCCAGGAGCATGGCGCAGGCTGGGGTGAGAAAGGTGCCCGGCCCTTCTCCGCGAAGCTCTTGTGCATAGGTGTGGTTGCCGGCCCCCATCAAAGAAAGCCCCCGGCTCCGGTCGGCCTGCCGTTGGCAGTCGTGCGGAAGTCCGAAGGCATGTCCCAGTTCGTGGGCCACGCCTCCGATGTAATGGGAATTGAACTGGCCGATCGAACAAGGCCCCCCATAGTAGCCTCCCGGCGATTTGCTGCTCAGGAGCTTGGCATCGAGGCGTGGGTCGTCATAGACCCAGGCGGTCCCCGTGCGATGATTGCCACCGCCGCAGTAAGGTCCGATTTCCACGGCCCGATCCCCATCCCAGCGGAGCAACACCTGAAAGATGACCCACGTATCCCGATCCATGTCTATGCCTTGCTTGGCCAGGGCGTCTTTTACTTCCTGCCGGACCAGGCCAGCGGCATTTCGACCATAGTGTTCCATGGGATGTTGCCCTCGGACCAGATGAAGGAGCAGCTTTCCTTGGGCATCCCGCTCCAAGCGGAAGGTCTTTGGACCGTAGCCTGCCGACGCCATCCCCTCTCGATAGAACCGTTGGACTTCGGTCATCACCCGATCCAATCGCTCTTGGTAGTTGGGATGGGGTTGACAATCGCTGGGCGTAAAATAAGCAATCCGAACGGGCGGCGGCTCTGCCCCAAAGACCGCCGCCCCCACCACCCAGATACCTATGGCCCAGAAAATACGGAGAGATCTCATTTGGGAGCCTTTCTAATGAGGATTCTCTTCAACAGATGCTCAGCAGAGGACTGTGCCTCCTTTGGGTCAAACCACGCCCAAGAGCTTTCGGATTCGGAGCACTTTAACCGAATGAAGCAACTTCGCCTCTCCCTTGGCCGTCGAGAGGCCGGCGGAGGCGAAACCGAAGCCGCCTGAGGGGGCGATGTGTCATTCCTGCGCAAGCAGGAATCCAGAAAGGACGAGGTCCATATTGCCTGGATTGCCGCTTCCGGGGCAATAAGCCTGGATTCCCGCTTGCGCGGGAACAAGCCGGGACTGCTGCTTGCGCAGGAAGGACACATAGAGTCCTCCATTCGGCTAAAATGTTCCTCTGATTCTATCCTCCCAAGATCACGGTGAGCAAGCAGGCTATGGGCGGAGGAGTCGGTTTGGGCGGCGATAAGAGGCTGTGCCGAAATTGGCACTGCGGCGGGCCCCGACCTGGTTCCAAACCCTTTGTGTTTCCCACAATGCCCGTTGATTAGGGCTTTTGGCAGGGTGGGGGCTGCCGGTTGGTGGTCCATCTGCCTAAAAACAGATTTTCGGGACAGTCTCTAAGAGGGATGGATTTCGACGGCTTTATAGATGGTTCGGAGGGTCCGGAAGCCGATCCGCCGATACAATCGAATGGCCGCCAGATTGCCCGCCGTAACTTCCAGTTGGACCCGCTGGATGCCGGATTGCTGGAATCCCCGCAGTGCGTGGGCCAAAAGCAGTGTACCCAATCCCCGGCGCCGATGCGGCGGCGTAACACCCAGATTTTGGATCGAGCCAAAACCCTGCGGGTCGATAATTCCTTGGATGGTGCCACATGCTTCGAACTGTTGGCCGTTGGCCCCACAATAGACGGCCAGCCAGGTGGCAGCCGGTAAAAAACCAGCCCGTTGGGTAATGTCCCGCATCAGCCGTTGGCAGCCAGACAGGCTCCCAAAACAGGGGAATAAATGGGCATCCATCTCGTCGCAAAAGCTATGGTATTTGGCTCGGGCATGGGCCTCCAAGAGTCTGTCCTGCCATGGCCATAACTGATACCCTTCTGAGCATTGGAGTGGCGGCAACTCCTGAACGGCCAAATCGATTTCCATCCGGAATCGCTTAAAATAGCTGAGGGTCATTCCGGCGCCCTTTCCCCTTCCCATAGATGGGCAACTAGGGTTTAATCTATCCTTTATCGGCCGGAGTGGTCAAGAGAGCGGCCGTTCAAGGTCGCCCCGATGCCCCGACAACTGGCCCCCGATTGGGACCAGGCCTTCGGAGGGAGGCCGTGGCCGAGGTCCAACCTTTTTCCCCCCTCCAAGGTGTTCCCTGGGCGAAAGGATTTCCAAAGCATTTTTGTAACATTTTAGCCGAATTGCTTCATTCGGCTAAAGTGTTACGAATCCCTTAGAAAAGCACTGCCTTCCTGTGAGGGACCGAACATCGCCATGCGAGACCAGCGGATCGATTTCTGGCGGGGTTTATGTGTGGTGGGCATGGCTGTCTGGCACATGCTCTCCCATACGAGTTTTCCTCGGTGGTTTACGTTTCCGCTGATCCAGGGCTTGAACTTTGTGGCCGAGGGGTTTGTGCTCGTATCGGGCGTTTGCGTGGGTTTGGGATTCAGCCGGCATGTACCGGGCAGCCTCCGCTGCGGACATTATCTGCGCCGGGCTGTGTGGATTTTGACTGTTCATTATATGATGGTCAGTGTTCTGTGGGTGGGGGCTTGGGCCGGAGTGATCCGAATCCCTTATTGGCCGCCCCTTTCTGGCCAAAGTATCGGGCATCGCCTGTGGGCCATCGTTAGCCTGGCCGACCAACCCTACTTGGCCGACATCCTCTCGCTGTTTTTCTTTCTGTTCCTGACTACACCGATTTTCCTGTTTCTTCTCCACAAGGTGGGGGCATGGGGCCTGGCCGGGATAGGTTTCCTGATTTATCTAGGGACAATCGCTTTCGCATGGGCAGCGCCCAGTTGGCATCGACTTTGGGAGCTGAATGCCGACGGCGCCTTTGACTGGAACAGTTGGCAGTGGGTCTATGGGATCGGCATCGTGCTGGGCGCAGGGTATGCCCGGTGGGAGCCAGCCCGGGCGGCCTCCTGGGCGCGGAAAACCGTAGGTTGGGTAGGCTTGGCCTGGTTGGCTATGGCCGGGCTGTATCTCGCCCTCAAACTCCATTTCCCCGCATCTCATCCGGTACAGAAGTTTCTTTTAGATCGGCATCCACTCGGGCCTGTCCGGCTTGGCTATATTGGGCTCCAATTGGCCCTCATCGGCCTGGGCGTCGTGGCCTGGTGGGAAACTCTGCAGCCGTTTCGGTTCGCTCGCCTGCTGGTCTTCTTCGGACGGCACAGCCTGACGGTGTTTGTTTGTTCCGTATTTTTGGATTACCTCTTCAAACAGGCCATAGACCGCTGGCAGATAGAATTTCCAATCGGCCTTCTTTTTGTGGCGGCAGAGTTGGTGTTGCTTGCCGGACTGGCTTGGGCAGCGGACAAATGGCCATCTGCCGGAAAGAACCCCCCTGCCGCCCCATGAGGAGCCTCTGCGAGCGTCTCCCCGCAAATGCTGGCACTGGGGCTTGCCCCCAAAAAACCTTGACAATCAACACCCTCGCTCACCCGGCCTGGCCCTCGGCCAGGCCGAGGGGTTCCGGGTCCCGCTGGCGCTGGAATAACACAGGAGGCAGACACAGGGTTCTGGATTTCTACCTGTCCCAGGAAGGACGGAGGGACGGGAGAGAATATCCGGATGACCGCCCGCCCAGATGGAAAGATTCAAGAGTCTCCCTCCGAACAGGAACCAACCCGGTGGGTTTCCGGGGGGAGAGAAAGCCTATGGGCTTTTTTTGGACAAAGCGGGTTCCACGGTCACTAATGTCTCCGGCGCCAGGAGATCGATGCTGACATATATCAGGATCAGTTTTCCATGATCGGCCGGCACGGTTTGTACGATTCGGCCTCCTCGGCACTGATAATCGCCTCGGGGCATGACGAATCGGAGCCGAGCGGTGCGGATTTCCGGCAGTCCTTCCCACCGGGAGGGCAGTTGGGAAAAACCGGGGCTCACTTTCGGCGGCGTCCACGGCTCTTGGCCGACTCGGCGGACGGCGGCGGAAACTCGCTGGCGTGTTCCCTGGTTTGGTCCATCCCAAGCCACTGCTGGCAGTGCCGCCTGCGGCAGAAGTTCGGCCCGACGCCACTGCTCCATGCGTACAATGCGGCCCGTGTAATTCAGGCCTCCCCAGCCGTGCATACTTCGCACACTCAATGCGTCCATAAACAGCCGCTGAAATTCCACGCTGATCCCATCGTCTCGATTTCCGGGCAACCAGCTCCGCGTCTGCGATGTAAACGGCAAGGGGAAGAAAGGTTCATGTTTTTCCGGTGGAAATGCACTCCGATGACCGGCCAGAAAGATGAGCCGATTCTGCGGATCGGCCTCCAATTGGGCCAGCATCTCGGCTACGCCTCGGCGCTGCTCGGCGGGCATCTCGTATTTGGCCTGGTAAAGATCGTAGCTTATGACAATACCCACATGGGGGCCGATCCGCCTAAGTTGCCACCGAGGCCCAAAATAAAACTCATGCCCCTCCACTGTCAGCGCCGCATCATGATTGCCAAAGGCCAAATACACCGGTACATCCAGATATTCCCGAACAAAATAATGCAGCATGGCCACAGCGTCGTCGCCGGGCGCTTGGCCTGTGTTATCAAAACCGATGTCGTCTCCCAGGCTGACAAACAACGGATCGAGCAGCGAAGCAGCTCGGAAGTAGTCGGCCTGGACTTCGCCGGCAGGCCCCGGCTTATCGACAAACCAATTCAAATGAAAATCTTGATAGGGCATCAGGAGGAAATTGTCTGGATACGCTGGCTGAATGCAGACGGCCTTGGCCTGTCGGCTGGAGTGCCTCCGGGCTTCAGCGTCCTGAAACTCCACCTGCAAATCGTACATTTCCGCGGGCGTCCCAGGGGGGACTCGGACGGTCAACTGCCAGCCCGGTTGGGTTCGGTTCCACACCGCTTTTGGCCCATACTCGGCCCGTAGCAGCTCCAGAGGCCGGGTGAAATAATCGGTGGCGAGCATGAGCCGCCATTGGTGGGCCGACTCCGGCCCCCGGCATTCCACAGTAAACCGCTCCCTAGGAATCGAGGTTATGGCGGTTCCAAGCCGGGGAAGCACAATCAGCCCATAGCCTGGATCCGGCTCCAAATGGACCCGGACCGATAGGGATTGCCCCGCTTGCAAAAGGAGCTTTTGCCGGAAGTCGAGAAAACCAGGCCGGGAAACCTCCAATTCGACCGTTCCGGATGGAAGTCCTAAGAGCTGAAATTGTCCCGTGCCGGTTTGGCTTCGGGTGGTAGCCCACACCGTGCCCTCTTTCCAAACCCGGATACGAGCCCAACCAAGCTCCTGTTTACCGGCCCGCCACGGCATACCCGACACCTCACCCGTAACAACGCCCTTCACATTCGCCCCTTCGTTCAGGCTGCCGTTTCCCCCGTACTTGCTGGGTATGACTTTATTTACAGTGCCTTGCCCATCCTCTGCCCAAGCCGCTGCTTGGCCCAGAATCCATCCCCAAAACACCACTCTCAAAATGATCTCTTTGCTTTTCATAGGAACTTCACCTTCTACGAAAAGGAGAGGACCTTTCCTAAACAAAACCCCTTTGGACTCCGTTTCTCAATGCCGACGCTTCTGCAAGAAGGCCCCAACATTTCTTAAAGGGATTGCCCCCTGCGGAAGGCGCCGCTACTGCAAAAACATAATCGCCCCCTAATTGTTTTGCAATTTCCCAGGTAGTAAAATTGTCGCAACACGTTAGCCAAATAAAGTACATTGCCTCTCCCCTTTGCGGGAGAGGCCGGCCTGGCGCAAGCCAAGCCGGGTGAGAGGGGCCTATGTGTCATTCCTGCGCCTCCTGTGTCCTTCCTGCGTAAGCAGGAATCCAGCAGGTGTCATTCCCGCGCAAGCGGGAATCCAGGAAAAAAACAACTGGATTCCCACTTTCATGGGAATGATGTACAAGGGGAGCCATGTGTCAGCAGCAGTCCAAAACACGCCTCTCCCACGGAGCGAGACCGTCCGGCGGAAAAGAGCCGCCTGAGGACTCTCTGCTCTCTCTGGGAGAGAATTAGGAGGATTAAGGTGAGGGTTTTCTGCTTCCATCGGGTGCGTGGTGCTTTTGTCGGAAGGAGTGGTAGCGATGTGGGTGCGGATGCGGTTTGACATCGGCTGGTCGGACTTGGCGTATGGCATGGCCTGCATAGGCCGGATCCTAGACCGCCGGCGTTTGGAGTGGGAAGTACGCCACTATTGGACCCAGCCGGAACAGATTTTCCCCTGCCTTTCGGTCCGGACCGGATTTGATCTGTTTTGGTCGGCGGCGGCCTTGCCGGCCGGAAGCGAAGTGCTGATGACGGCCCTGACGATCCCGGATATGCCGCGGATTGTGGCCCATCATGGGCTTACGCCGGTTCCGGTGGACGTGGATCCGGAGACGATGGCGCCCCGGCTGGAAATGCTGGAAAAAGCCCTCACCCCCCGGACACGGGCGATTGTCGTGGCGCATCTGTTTGGCATTCTTGTGCCGATGACGCCTGTCATTCAGTTTGCTCGGCAGCATGGCTTGTTGGTGCTGGAGGACTGTGCGCAGGGGTTTATCTGCCGAGGCTATGAAGGCCATCCGGAAAGCGATGGGGTGATGTTTAGTTTCGGGCCGATCAAGACGGCCACGGCCTTGGGCGGAGCGGTGCTTCGGGTCCGGGACCCGGACATGCTCCGCCAAATGCAGCAGCGGCACGCCCAATATCCTCGGCAACCGCGGCGGGCGTATTTCAAACGGCTCTTAAAATATACGACGCTTAAGGCGGCCTGTTCTCGGCCGATCTGCGATGTGGTGATTGCCACGTGTCGGATGGCCGAGTGGGACCATGATCAAATCATCAGCAACGCCGCCCGTGGTTTCCCCGGCCCGGGTTTCTTCCAACGGATTCGGCATCAACCGCCCGATCCGCTGTTGGCCATGATGGTCCGGCGTCTGTGGACGTATGAAGAATCGCGACTTGCGGAACGCACAGCCCGGGGGGAGTATTTGTCGCGGCTTTTGCCGGCGGATTGGCAGCGGCCCGGCTGCCGCGCAGAAAAACACTCCTATTGGGTTTTCCCCATTTTAGCGGAAGACCCGCCTGGGGTGATTGCTGCGCTGGCCCGAGCCGGGTTCGACGCCACCAACCGAAGCAGCCTCCGAGTCATCCCTCCGCCGGAGGACCGTCCGGAACTGGATCCGGTCCTGAGCCGGGCCTTGCTCCAACGGGCCGTGTTTCTGCCGTTCGGGCTGGAAATGCCGCTTCGGGCCATGCGCCGCATGGCCGAGGTCCTGGCCAGTTTGGACCGCCAACCGCCCCCCCGCCCTCTCCAACACCTGACTCCTCCATCCCTTTCCGCAGTCCATTGAAAACAAGGGAATCCTTTAACCGAAGGAAGCAACCCACCTCTGCCCTGGCCGTCGAGAGGCCGGCCAGGCCGGAGGCCAAGCCGGCTGAAGGGGCCCATGTGTCATTCCCGCGCAAGCGGGAACCCAGCAGGTGTCATTCCTGCGTAAGCAGGAATCCAGGCTTCTTTGCACCCGCCCCCTGTGTCATTCCTGCGTAAGCAGGAATGGCACAGTTTGCTTCGCTTTCAGACGGCCAAGCCAGAGGCGGGTTGCTTCCTTCGGCTAACGTATTTATCCTAAGAAATTCGAGGAGGGCCAACATGCGAAATTTTTTGCCAGTTCCTCTTGTCGAATGGAGAGACCGGTTCTTCCGAGGGAGTTGGAGCGAAACCCGATGGGGATTTACCCTTCGCAGCGCATGCCGATGGGGACTTAACATAGGGCGTGCAATCCGACGGGGGCTTGGCATTGGGAGCAAGTGCCGATGGGGGTTTGCCGCGGTTTTAGTGGGTTGCGTGTTGTTGGCAGGCCAGAGGCCAGCCTGGATCGGGCAGTCGCCGTGTTCTTCTCAACAAGCCGATCCGTGGACTCCGTCCGCCTGGGCTGGGGACAAGGAAGATGAACAAATAACCATATCCTTCCCGTCTGGCGATTCGGACCACTCCGGCCCGCTGGCAGCGGAACTGGCCCGGCTGGTGGAGGCGGATTGGATCGAGCAGGATCGGCTTTTTGCCCGCACCGGGGGGCTGATCGCTCAACTGTATCCCCGGCCAGGGAAACCCGTTCGGCTGGCGGAGGAAACGATGCGGAAAGTCTGGGCGGCGCTTTTTCCCCGCCAGGACGGCGGTTGGGGCCAAAGTGGCCCGAAACCCTTGGAAGAGTTCTCCCTGGACCATATTCGATATGTATTGGAGCGGGCGGAGGGTTTGTGTGATCGGCTTCAGGGGCAAGCCAGTTCGGAAAAGCGGGAGCAACATCGCCGCAGGCTAGAGGAGCTACGAGCCAAGCTGGTCCAGATGGAAGCGGTTGGAAAATCCCAGGCGCAGATGCCTTCGACGGCCCAGCGGCGGGCGGTTTACTTGGAGGCTCGGCGGATGTTGCGGGAACTGGCTTGGACCCATCCGCTGCTACAGAAGATAGATAAACTTTTGTTTATCAAACGGTATGATCCGGCCGGCGTCTTCCATATGTGCGATCAGTTTTACGGCTGCAACGCGGTTCCGGGCGGTGGATTGTTTGTGCTGCTGGACCCGTTCGGGCCGTCGCCTCGGCTGGAAAACCTTTTAGAACATAGCCAGGTGGAAAACGGCCGACTCCAGGGCCAAAAGCTCCAGGGCGGTTCGTTCCTGTCGCCGGAGGTTTCCTACGACGGCCAGACCATCTTGTTCGCCTATAGTCAGGCGTCCGCTTACCAAACCATGAAGGGCCGGGAATGTTACCTCTGGGGGCCGGAGATCAGTTACCACATTTTCCGTTGCAATGCCGACGGCAGCGGCCTTCGGCCACTGACCGACGGCCCCGAGGACGATTTCGATCCCTGTTTTTTGCCCAATGGCCGGATTGTGTTTGTGTCCATGCGGCGGGGCGGCTACCTGCGATGCGGCCGACACTGTCCGGTTTATACCCTGTTTTCCATGAAGCCGGACGGCTCGGACATTGTCTGCCTCAGCTTCCACGAGACCCACGAGTGGCAGCCGAGCGTTACCCACGATGGCATGATTGTTTATACACGGTGGGATTATGTAGATCGAGATACGAATGTTGCTCATCATATTTGGCTCTGTCATCCGGACGGTCGAGACCCGCGCAGTTACCACGGCAATTATCCGGTGCAGCGGGAAGGACGGCCTTGGATGGAGATGGACATCCGGGCGGTGCCGGGCTCGCACAAGTTCGTGGCCGTTACGGGCGCCCATCATGGCCATGCGTTCGGCTCGCTGGTGCTGGTGGATCAGCGGCGGGAAGACGACGGGCGGATGAGCCAATTGGAGCGGCTTACGCCGGAAACGCCGTTCCCGGAGGCGGAAGCCCGGCCGATTCGACCTGCTATGGTCTATGGCACTCCGTGGCCGCTGAGTGAAGAGGACTATCTGTGCGTCTATGACCCGGCGGCCAAGAACCGAGGGATTTATTGGATCGACCGATACGGGAACAAGGAGTTGATTTACCGGGACCCGGCCATTTCGTGCCTAAGTCCGATGCCGCTGGCAGGCCGGCCCCGTGCGCCGGTGATCCCGGATCAGACCCGCCAAAGCGTCCGATCCACGGAGTCTGGCGGTGAAAAGCGGTTGGTTTGCGGTGCCTGTTCGTCTGTGCACACCCCGGCGGCCGACAGAGCTTGCGCCCTCGAGGCGGTTGAAAAGCGATCGGTTTCCGGGGCCTCTTTCTGCCAGCATTCGCCAAAGGTCCTGGCGAGCGGGCAGCGAAGCCGCATCTCTGTGGAGGGCCAAGCAAACAGTGCGAAGGAGGATTCTGCCGGGGCTATGGCGGAAGTAGCGGTGATGAACATATATGACAGCGATTTTGCGTGGCCGCAGGGCGTCAAAATCCGGGCGCTTCGGGTGATTCAGGTTTTGCCGAAATCCACGCCGCCGCCCAACGTGCCGCGGATCGGAGTCGCCAATCAGACGAACGCCCGGATGGTTTTGGGCACGGTTCCGGTGGAAGAAGACGGCAGCGCCTATTTTCTGGCGCCGCACTCGGCCCCCCTTTATTTCCAGGCCTTGGACGAGCAGGGATTGGCCGTTCAGTCGATGCGATCGGCCACCTATTTGCACCCGGGGGAACGGCTGGTCTGCCAGGGCTGCCATGAACCGAAACACCGTGCGCCCAGCCTCCGCAAACCGCCCCTGGCATTGCAACGGCCGCCTTCGATGCTCCAACCAGAACCGGACGGCGCCAAACCGTTCAACTATGTTCTGCTGGTGCAACCGGTCCTGGACCGACATTGCGCCGGCTGCCACCAGGAGAAAAATGCCCTGGATTTGAGCGGGTCGTTGGACCGGAACGGATTTACCCGCTCCTACAACAATTTGGCCGGTCGCTATGGTTTCTACTACCATGTGAGCAACGGCTCGATGGCCGATCCTCAGCACGGGGGAAGCCGGTCTCGGGCCGGGCAGTTCGGCGCTCGAGCCTCGGCCCTGTGGCCCTATCTGCAACAGACCCACTACGGGGTGAAACTGTCGGCCGAGGAGATGCGACGGATCACCCTTTGGCTGGATTGTAACTCCGAATTCCTGGGCGCTTACGAAGAGCCGGGCTTGCAGGCCCAAGGAAAACCCGTCTGGCCGAGCCTAAGATAAGGATTTCGTAACATTGTAGCCGAATGAAGATGCCCTTGGAGGGACCTGCTTCGGAGGTCCGATGCTTTGGGAGGTCGCAGCCTTAGATCGCCGCTTTTGCGGGCACGACCAGCGTGCCCCTCCATTTGGCTAATTTGACTGTATCCACCCGGCCATGCCCCTCCGACTTGTAGGGACTTAAAATCGCTCGTACTCTACAGATTGTGGCCATTGGTTCCGGTGGATACAGTCAAACTAACGTGGTACGAATCCCGCATGTCCCCGAGGGCTTTCGTGGTTCATTCCTTCAGGGGAACCGGGCGGTTTAGCGGGGCGGCGTACCGGCGGCGGAAGTCGGTTTTAGGGGAGGTTGGGCCGCCGAAGGCATGGACGGCGCCGCCGGTTGGACAACCTCTGCGGCCGGAGCGGAGGGCGCACCGACAGCGGCCGATTTGTCCGAAGCAGGCGGAACAGTAGGTTGGGAAATCCAAGCTGGGCGTGCAAGGGGACTCTGTTCCAAATCGGCTTCGTCGATGCGGGTGGCCCGTTCTAGCAAGAGATAATTGGTCCCTTGGAACTCGGTCACCCGGCCGGTAACCACCCACATCTCTTGCTGAGTGCTGCCCTGGATGGTTTGGATGACCCGCTGGAGGTTCAGGTTTTCCAGGACCACCAATTTGGGAAGAGTTTTGTTCTGAGCGGCAAAGATCACCCGATCGCCTGCGATGGTGAAAATGCCTTTCTGCTGTTGAATCCGTGTTCCTTCCCGAATCCGGTTGGGCGTGGTGGGCAGAGTTTTTCCATTGCTGGCCGTAGGGGCCTCGGCAGCCGACGGATTGGGCGGCGGTTTCTCGACGGAAGTAGCCGAAGACGACGGACCGGAGGAATCCACCGCTGCTGCCGATGAAGAATCGGTTTCCGAGGGAGCAACGCTCGGGTCGGAGGGATTTTCCGAACGGGTGGATGGGGAGGAGCCAGCAGGACCCGTTTCGGACTTGTTCACCGCCGAAGGAGCACCGGCCGAACTCGGGTTAGCGGCAGTCGGCGGTGGTCCGTTGGGACCGAAAGGCCAAAAGGGGTTTTTGGGCGCTTGGGTGGAACGGGCGGCTGGTTGGCCGACGGATTGGCCACGCAAGGGGCTGGCCCATCCGAAGAGAATCAGCATCCCCACCAGCCAAACGATCCCCGCCGCCCGATGCCAGCCAGTACTGGTCAAAAGCACATAATGCCGGGACATCTTCGGTTCCTTTCTGGTGTTCTGGTTTTTGACGCTCAGAACCCTTGCAGCAGAATGACCCAAGTTGATCGCCCTCGTTTCGTAACATTTTGGCCGAATGAAGCAACTCGCCTCTCCCCTAGCAGGAGAGGCCGGCGGAGGCGAAGCCGAAGCCGGCTGAGGGCTGTCATTCCCGCGCAAGTAGGAATCCAGAAAAAAAGTCCATATTGCCTAGGTTCCCGCTTCCGTAGGAATAAGGCTGGATTCCCGCTTACGCGGGAACAAGCCTGGACTGCTGCTTACGCAGGAATGACACATAGATTCCTGCATTCGGCTAACGTATTACCTGTTTCAAATTTACCTTTTCTTCTGCTAGAAGACTGGGCGTGAGCGAGTGCTCCTAGCCCCATAGCAACCTCTCGTATTCCATAGCCGAGGGGGCCAAAGCCCTTGCCAGAATGGCCATGTTGCTTTTTGTCAACATTCTGTGGCGGCGGCCGTTCGGTGGGCTTGGCGATGAACGCCGATTTGCCAGATGATAAATCTGTCTAAGTCCAATAATAGCAGCAAGTTACGGCATTTTTGAGAAACCGGTTCAGAAACAGGTACGCTGCTTGCCCGTAGGAGTCTTGGAGTAAAGTCCACGCCTTGGCCGGGGACCGGACAAACAAACTGCTGACAGGGGACATGCCCAGCAGACCCAGGCCCCACAACCGGTCGTTGTTTGACGCCCGATGGGTAAGGCTGCTCCGATGGGCGAAGGCGGAGTCGGTCAAGGCGGAGAGCGTATTTTCGTGACTCTTCTGAGAGGAACTTGCCATGCCGAACCATCTGAGCCGAGTTGCACGCCTTGGCACTCCTGATAAAAAACGTTGGCGGCCGCCGGACATATCCGCCATGACCAATCCACAGGACAGACAGGATAAGAGCGGTTTCCGCATAGGAGGAAAAGGCAAGCATGTTTTACGGAGAGCGGTAATCGGTTTGCTGGCAGGAGGGGTTTTTATTTTGGGTGGTCCGGTTTGGGCCGGTGTACAGGAACAGATATTCCCATCCCTCCCATCGGCCCATGCCTCTGGTGGAGGGAACGGTTGTGGAACCTCTGTGGAATCGGCGGCCAAGCCGATGACTTCCGAATCGCCTTCTGGTTGTGCGGGCGAAGTTTGCCCAAACAGGAACGGATCGGCGGCCAAGCCGGCTTTGCCGACCCAGGCCCCCGGGCTGTCCAAGGATTCCGGACCGGTATGGGTTCGGCTCCGAAGCGGACGAGAATGGATCGGCCATTTGGCCCCCCACAGCAACGGCCAAGAACTTTGGCTTCGGATCGGGTCGGACAGTTTGAACGTCATTCGGCCGATCCGATGGGACCAGGTGGAACACATCTGCTTGGATGGTCAACCGGTCCCTGTGGGTTTTTTACAAGAACTTTTGGAAAACCTGCTCGGAGCGGCTTCAGGGCCGGATGGGTCTGGCCCAGGAAATTCCCAAGCAGGAGTAAAACTTTCTCCGGCACAAATCCAGCTTCTGCCGCCTTCCCTGAGAGAGTTTGTCCAAGGGGTGCAAACAGGCGTCGGCCCATCGGCTCGAAAACCTGTGGGCCGGATCGTGCTGGAAGGAGAGGAAGTCGGCGTCGGTTCAACAGGTTCGGCTGGAGCTGAGGCAGGTTGTGGGACTGTTTCGGCCGATCTGCAGAAGACCGCCTCCACGGGGCAAACAACCGGTCCTGGCGATCTCAATCCCTGCTCGGGACAGGGTCCCGGCAGTTCTTCTGGAACACCATCGGGTTCTGGAACGCCATCGGCCCGGCAGCGGGCGGCCTATCTCCAACTGGACGCCTGGCTGGGTCATTGGGACGCCGATGTGGAGGCCGACGGCATTGTGGTGGAAATCACTCCAAGGGATTCTACCGGCCGACCCACACCTGTTCATGGCGCCCTGGAAGTAACCCTGGTGATTCCGCCCCGATTTGCCGCGGCTGCCCTGGATCAGAAAAGCCATCGGCAACGGTGGGTCCAGCAGGTCCGACCGGACGATTTTTCGCCGGCCACCGGATCGGCCCAATATCGGCTGCCGTTCGGCTCGGCCCAAAACAATCCGGAATGGAACTTGGATTTGGCCGGTTATGGAGCGGTAAGCGCCCAATTGAGCGTGCCGGGACAGGGCAGTTTTTCGGCCACCGCGGGCTGTGTGCGGGTTCGGCCGTTCAGTCCGGTTCGGGATCGGCTCCAGCAGAGCACCGGCCGCCGCTTCTTCCCCTGGGAACAGGTCCAGCCGTAACTACGGAACCACTAACACCTTATCCGAATGAAGCGACTCTGCCCGGGCTGCCTAAAACCACTGTGTCATTCCCGCGAAAGCGGGAATCCAGCAAGTAGGAGAAGTTCCCCTCTTGTCTGGGTTCGCGACTGAACGGGGATAAGGCTGGATTCCTGCTTCCGCAGGAATGACACATAGCCTTCCATTTGGCTAAAATATTACCGGAACCCTTGCCCAGACCGGCGATTCTCTCAGGCGATCACTTCCACTTCCAGGCCGAGCATCTGGCCCAGTTGCGTCAACTGGCGGGTGTAGTCGCCATAGACCCACTGGAGGTGATTGCCGTACTCGAGACGTTTTTTGAGGAATTCGTCGGTCCGTCCTTCGGGCGGCCGGATCACCGCCACTACGGAACATCCGAGCAGGTCTTGATCCCATCCGCTACATCCGACCAAGGCGCCCCGAAGCACCAGCAGTTTCTTGGCCAACGGATGGACCCGGGCGACGGTAACCGTTTTTTCGGGCGGTTTCATGCTTTCGGCGATCTGCAGGAAGTTCAGGGCCACTTTGGTTCCCCAGCCGCCGCTGACGAATCGGCCCAATTGATAGGGGGTATCCGGCTGGTCGAACCCGGCCATCTTCATGCTGGAGGAGCTGTGGTTGATGGTAAACGTGCCGTCCGGGCCGGGGTCGGAATTGCCCTGATGGCAGGATTTGTTGGCCACCGACATGAGCATCCGGATGGCCAATAGTGAGCCCAAATCCGCCTCGCAGGAAGAGGCAAACGACCGGTTCCTCAACAGGGCATGGATCAGGCAGGGGGTGATGTTCCATTGGGCCGGGAGTCGGCTGGAGCAGAACTCGAAACATTCGATGGTAAACGCATTGCACCGGTGCCGGCGCATCAGGTTCAGCACGGCCTTGTAAAATTGCATACTCCGGACGACATATTGTTTCTCGATGAAGGAGCGGTGGGCGTTTTTGAGAAGGTGGTCGGCGGCTTGTTCGGCCTGCTGGGTGGCCGCTGGATCGGCCAACACCTGCTCCATCGCCTCGGCCAGCTCCTTGTAAGAAATGGTTACCACGGCCACTTTCAGGCGTTTTTCCAGGTCGGCCAGGTCCCAGATGCTGCCGCAGGAGCAAACGGCCGGCAGGCCCCAGTCCGTCGGCAAAAGCACCCGGGTTTGCTGGAAAATCTTCCTGGCCCGAAGGAGGGAAAGGATTTCCGCCAGTTCGGCGTCCTGGGCCGCCACATAGGCTTCCAAACCTTTGGCCCGGACATAGGCGGCGATATCCACATTGCGGCAGCCCAACCCCCGGAGCAAGATCGGCTTTTGGAACCGGTTGGCTACCTCGTAGCCGCAAACGGACGAACCGGCTGGATACAAAAAATAGGCGTCCGTTTGGGCGGCGTCGGCGGCCAGTTTGTTCATTTCTTCCGGTGGGATGCGGAAATTTTCGCCGAAAATAAGATGGGCCGGTTCCAACAGGTGGACATCTTCCCGTCGGCCCAGGCCCTGCTGTTGGAGTTGTTTGGACCACCGGGCGAAACTTTCCTCCGCCAATCGGCGCTCGTCGGCCGGCGGAATGCCGCGCCATCGGCACGGCCCTTCCCACAGGCAGGAGTGCACCAGGTTGAACATCACTGGTTTGACCTGGAGTTTGATCTCCAGCGGGCTGGGCGCCGGGTCTTCAAAACCGGCCAACACCTCCGGCGAGGACTCCGCTGCCCAAGCGCCCATGGCAGGACCGGCCATCATCGTTCCAATGCCTGTAGCCAGAAAATCGCGGCGGTTCATTGTAAGACCTCCGAAAAGGGAAGCGGGATAGATATACTTTTTTACACTTCTGTTCACGAGCAGCAAAACACGGGCCTGCTTGTCCCGGTAGGTTCAGGGGAAAGTCGGTTTCGGTTGGAAATAGCCCCGATCGCTAATTTGACTGTATCTACCCGGCCAAGCCCATACAACTTGTAGGGGGTAAGAATCGGCTCAAACCCAACAGATTGTGGTCATTACTTCCGGTAGATACAGTCAAGCTAAAATATCGTGGTGGAAGCCGTTCTTGAAGGCGGGACCGCTTCTCAGTTTATGGGAGAAGAAAGAAAGCGTCAACGGTGGGGCCGGTCAGGATCGTTCTGTTCAGAGGCTGGAGATGTACATAAATGTACATCTACCGACAGCGATGGCGCAGACAGATCGGCTTTTCTCGAAGCCTCCTCGGCCAGGGCCCCCTTCGGTTCTTCCGAAGGAGGCGGCCCAGGGGTAGCTTGCTCCGGCAAGCGGACCATTTCTAGAGGGAGTTCGGCAGCCGGGGCATGAATCCGCAGCGCCCATTTGCCCGCTAACAGGTCCTCCAAAAGGCTGCCCACCAGTTCCGCCCGCCAACCCTGGGTTAAGACGGGAACTTCGGTTCGATTGCCTAAGCCCAGCCGATAGGCAATCCAGTCTCGAATTTCATTGGGAGTGGTGACCAGGCTGGGAGCCACTTGAGCTTGCCGACATCGGCTGGCCAGGGCCGCATATAAAAATTGCCCTAAAATGGTGCTTACCGGAACGCTGGAGGAGGTGCTGGGCTGAGGAAGTTGATCCTCCGGCAGATGCAACGCCCGGTCGATGCAGGCGGCGAGTTGCCGGAGGTGTCGTTGCAGGCCAGGATGATGCAGACCTCGGACGGCCCGAATCCGATGGATATTGGCCGTCTCCCGGCGGGCCAGTTCCACCAGAAGATCGTCTCGAAGCACAAACCGGGCCGGGCAATTCCGACGCTGCGCCTGGTTTTCCCGCCACTGCCAGAGTTCCCGCAAGATGGCCAGACCTCGCCGGGAAAGACCCGTTTGGCCCGGCAATCGGCGCCAACCCTCCTGGAGTGTCTTTTCGACCACTTCGACCTTCCAACGGTCCATTTCTTCCTGGAACCAGGCGAGGCGCCCGGCTTGTTCCAAGCGGCCCCGAAGAACCCGCCAAAGCTCCTGTAAATGCCGGACATCTTCCAGGGCATACTCGATTTGCAGGGCCGACAAAGGCCGACGACGCCAATCGGTTCGGGTTTCGGCTTTGGCAAACGAGCGGCCTAACAACCGCTCCATCAGGGTGCTGAAACCGGCCGGATATTCCAGGCCGATCAGTCCTGCGGCGATCTGCACATCCACCAGCCCGGCGGGCATTTTTCCCACGGCTTGGTAACAGAAGAGCACATCCCGGCTGCCTCCGTGGACAATAGTTTCTCTAGGCCCTGAGGTCAGTAGTTCCCAAAACGGGTGCAAGTTCATGGTCAGCGGATCGAGCAAGGCCAGTCGCCCCTCCGCTTCCACTTGCACCAAACACAACTCCGGCCGATAAGAACAATCCCCTACAAATTCCGTATCGAGGGCCATCACCCTGCAAGGGCGCATCTCCTCACACCAACGGAGGAGCTCTTCCGAGCTTTGAATGAACTGATAATCCACCGCTTGCCTAGCCTAGGGAAGACAAATGAAATAGACCTGATGTATTAGACCTTATCAGAGGCTCGCCGGTGCGCCAAGCCGGAGGAGCTTTTGCTAAAAGCCTATCCCAAAATCAGGCGGGTGCAAGCTGGGTTGGATTTATCTGGCCCCTGAAACCTACCTCCATGGGAGGATCGGACAAGGGGACCGGCATTTTGGGATAGGCTCTAAGGACACGGCGTTTTTTCATCCTTGCTTTTTCCTCCGTCATGGCTCCGGAATCGGAACTCCGGGCTTCCCCTTGGCAGGGGTATTCTTATCCGGGTGATGCCCCCATCCCCTCGGGTATTCCGGTGGGATTTCGGCATACGGACCGGTCCCGCTTCTGGGAAACCCCGAAGAATTTCAAGGGTTCATTCCGCGGAAGTGTTCTGAGAACGGCCCCATTTTGGAAGGCCGCCCACGGAATTCCCCTCATTAAGGGGGATTATTTGACCCCCATTCCTCTATATAGTAGATTTGTAATGGGAGTATTAGCACCTTTTCTTAACTTCGTGCAATGACGGTATCTACTCCACAGGGTTAGGAAAAATTTATCCATATCATGTTTCCCTGACCGGGGCTCAAAGGGGTAGGTTGTGTCCGCGCAGGTCTTTTCCGATCCTAAAAGCGCTACGAGCGGTCTGGTGGCCATTGCGGTGGAAACCCTTATGCCGCGGGACGCCTTGGATTTTGATCTGTACTTATGGTCATCTGCTGATAGTCCTCCGATCCTTTATCGAGAAGCCAATTATCCGCTGGATGAAACGGACCTGGATCGGCTTTTGAGCCAAGGAATCCAGACGCTGTATATTCCGGCGGCTAAATGCCGAAGCTACCAGCAGTATCTCCGGAAGGTCGTGTTGCGGAACAGTCGTCTCCGGCCGGCACAGCGGTTTACCTTGCTGAAGAGGGCAAACCGGGCGATGTTTGAGTCGGCCTTCCGCAGCGGACTGCCTACACGCATGGTCCAATTTGCCGAGGAGTTCGGCCGACAATTGTGGGAAGTCGTCTGCGACCGGGATACGGTGCTATCGCATCTGTTTTCGGTGATGGACCACGATTACTTGACCTATACTCACTTGACGAATGTTTGTACCTATTCCGTGGCGTTGGCCCATTGGCTGGGCATTACTCGGCCGGTGGATATCGGAGCGATTGCCGCCGGCGCTTTGCTTCATGATTATGGAAAGCGGCATGTGCCGCCGGCCATTTTGAATAAGACGGATCGGCTCACCCAGAGCGAACGGGAGATCATCCGGGGGCATGTCGCGGCCGGGTTCATTGCCTTCTGTATGCAGGAGGAGATCCAATGGGGCCAACTGATGATGATTTATCAGCATCATGAGCGGCTCAATGGTCGGGGATATCCCGTGGGCGCCGTAGGCGAGGAAATCCATCCCTGGGCGAGGATTTGTGCGATTGCGGATGTGTTTGATGCGCTGACTTCGACTCGACCGTATCGTCCGCCGGATCCGTTGGAGGATGTATTGGAATATCTCCAAGAACGAGCGGGGAGCGATTTTGATGCGGAGATGGTCCGATGCTGGGTGAAGAAAATATGTCCGACGAACTGAAATTGCTCTTGGAGAAGAGTCCCTGTTTGGTTCGCCTTCCGCCAAACTGGTCCGACTTTTGGGAAAAGACCGGTCCCGTCCCAGGAGCCTTGGCCGAACGACGCCGATTCCCCAGGATCAACCTTCGGACCAAGGCCGTACTTCAGTATCGGCAGACGTTTCCCAGTCTTCCCCGGCCAGCTCTGCTCTATGCCGTCTATACGAAAGACATTTCTCGAAGCGGAGTGGCTTTTCTCCATGGAGAGCAAGTTTATCCATTGGAACAAATGATTCTCATTCTTCCGGATGGCAAGCCTCGTCTGATTCAAGTGGTCCGATGTCGCCGCATCGGACCCAATTGCTTTGAAATCGGCGCCCAGTTTACCAACCAGCCATCGGCTTCTTCTGCCTGAGATTGTTTCTGCCTCTGCGTCTATTTCCTGGAAAATGCCGAATGATGTTTAGCTTGACTGTATCTACCGGAAGTAATTACCACAATCTGTTGGGTTTGAGCCGATTCTTACCCCCTACAAGTTGTGGGGGCTTGGCCGGGTAGATACAGTCAAATTAGCGGAATACCCTGCTCATCCTCCTCCCCAGGACTCCCCATGGCCCCGGCCTCCCGTCCTTTGGGCTATGTCCTTCGCATCGCAAAGCTCCATAGGGGAACGGTTCACGGGCTGTGCAACTCGATCATGCATCTGGAGGGACCTGCTTGTCAGATCCGCTCCGCGGCGGGCACGACAAGCCTGCCCCTCCATTTGCGCTGCGTTGGCCAGGCCGGCCGTCTTGGCAACGGGAAGAACCCCGTGAACGGTTACGGTCCATAAGAGAAAGGTCCCTTGGAACCGCCTTTGGGAAAGCCCATTTTTTCTGCGTTTTTTCCTAGGGCCGCGGAGGCGGTCCGTAGAATTTGCATAGATTTCCCATTTTCACAACCCCCAAGCGGTTCCTTCCTCCAAGGGGAATTCCCAAAACAAAATACCTCGCTAAACTGTAAATAAAAAGGAAGGGGTGTCAACTTCCCTTAACAAGTCAACCCTTGGTAGGACCCGACCTCTGAATGGGTCCCATGCAACCAGGACTCCAAAATAGGTAACATTTTAGCCGAATGAAGCCCCCACCTCTCCCCCGGCCGTCGAGAGGCCGTCGGAGCGAAGCGAAGCTGGCTGAGGGGTGTCACTGCCGCGAAAGCGGCAGTCCAGAAAGGAGAAGTCCATATTGCCTAGATTCCCCCTGATGCGGGGATAAGGCTGGATTCCCGCTTACGCGAGAACAAGCCTGGACTGCTGCTTGCGCAGGAATGACACCTCGCCCTCCATTCGGCTAAAAAGTTACAAAAATAGGAAAAACTGCCAACACAACGGCGCCTGCAAACGGCGCCTCTGGCACTTCAACGGGATGGGTTTCTAGAGGCATGTGAAGCAAAGTTGTGGAAGCTCCGGGAACCTTGGCTTCAGGAGCGTCTTCCTTCTTTAGAAAGGTTTTGAGGATGCGAGTGGTAAAAGTCGCTGTGTGGGTGTGGATAGGAATGTTGGGGATGGGATGGGCTGGAACGGTTTGGGGCCAGTGTGCCTGTGAAGTCCCTGTGGTTTCTGCCGCCCCTGCTCCGATCGCTGCGGTCGATTATCTTCCCGTGGTTACTGAGCCAGTGATGCCCTCTCCGGTGGTGGTGTATCGACCCGCGGCGGTTGCTCCGGCGTTTACGCCTGTGGTCAGTCCGGTGGTGGTCTATCGACCGGTGTTTCCCGTAGTCTCTGCCGCCCCGACGGTGCTGTATCGGCCAGTGGTTTCCACGGGCCTGGTTACTCCAGCGCCGGTGGTTGTCGGTCCGCCAGCGGTCATCCGCACGAAGGTCTATTATCCTGGTGAACCCATACGGAATCTGATCAAGGCCATTACTCCCTAGCCGAGCCTTTCTTTCGGGCTGAGAGCCGCTTTGGTCGGACCTGGATCGAAATGATCCAGCGGGAAGGCGTAGGCAAACCTCTTTTTCAGGGGGGAGAGCCAGTTTGGCAATTGCTCCCTGAAGTTGAGACGGCGATCAAGAAGTTTTCACATTTTAGCCGAATGAAGGGAGCCGAGGTGTCATTCCTGCGCAAGCAGGAATCCAGGTTTATTCCCGCTCAGGCGGAAATCCAGGCAATAGGGAATTTTCCTACTTTCTGGATTCCCGCTTGCGCGGGAATGACACACCGGGTTTAGCTCGCGGCGGGAGAGGCAGGTTGCTTCATTCGGCTAAAATGTTACTCGAAATTCTTGCTCTCCGAATGGGGACCGAGGAGTTCGATGGGGCGTCTGGACCTCGAAAAACTCTTTGACTTTTTGATAATAGTCTGGGCCGAGCGGGTCGTTGTGGTCTGTGCTGGGGAGCGGGAGAAACTGTTTGGGCGGGTTGGCCGACTCGAACAGTTTTCGGCCCAACTCGATCGGCACAATGGAGTCGGCCTCTCCATGGCTCTGGAAGAGGGGGCCCTGGTATTGGCCGATCAGGCCGAGGGCGTCTAGCCGATTCCGCATCAACCATCGGACGGGCAACCGGGGGTAATGGTAGGCGGCTACATCGGGCAGGCTGGGAAAGGTGCTTTCCAGGACCAAGGCTTCGGCGCCGGTCGTGGCGGCCAGGTGGACCGCCACCGCTCCGCCCAGGGAATGGCCCCAAAGCACCAGTCGATCGGCTGGCCAACCCGTTCGCTGAACGAGCCAGTTCCGGGCCGCCTCGGCATCGGCCAAAATCCCCTGCTCTGTGGGCCGACCTTCGCTCCGGCCATATCCCCGGTAATCCCACACCAAAACCGAGGCATCAAAATACCGATGGATATCCTCCAGGATGTCGGCCCGATGGGTGATATTGCCGGCGTTGCCGTGGCAATAAAGGACCACACGCCGAGCTTGCGGATGGGCCAAAAACCAGCCGTGCAGCCGAACCCCATCGGCCGCCTCAAACCAGGCGTCTTCTACGGACAGGGGCGGGTGCCAGTCCCCTTCGGGAAACCGACTCGGAAAGAAGATCAGCGACTCTTCCTGCCACATCATGAGCCCACCAACGGTCAGATACCCCGCCGTCAGGATGCCCACCCACCAGGCCAGCCGGGGGAGAATAAATCGGCCCAGGCTTCGCCGCCGGGGACCATCCTTCTGAGGGGACGGGTCCTTTAGGATGGGTGGGTCCATACAGGGGGCCCTAACCGGCCTTCCAGAAAAGGGATGTTTGGCGTCCTTGTCTTATATCGGGTAAAAAGGATAGCAGACGCCCTCGGCAGTCATGGGAAAAAGATTTGGCTGCCCGACTCCGGTTGCCGATGGAGAAAGTTTTCCTTTCTCCTGGCATGGCCGGAAGAGGGTTCCTTTTGGACCCGAAGACCTGGATCTGCGGGGCATTCTAGGGGCAGGGGCAAATCAGAAGATTTTACTTCTGGACCCGGACTTCCAGGTATCGGGCCAGTTGATGGAAATCTTCCTGCGGGTCCAAGGGCCGGGCGATGGCCCGCAGTTTGGTGCTATCGACCAGAACGCTGAACGGTTCATAGATCAAGCCGAGTTGTCGGCCCACGGAGACCATCACCGCATCCAAGCCGCGTTCGACCAAAGCCCGATAGGCGCCCACGCCCAATTGGCTTCCCAGCACAATGTCAAAAGCCGTGGCCGGATGGCAGCGGACCTCATAGCCGAACTGCAATCCGCTGATCTTTTTCTTTTTGCCGGTCCGCTTTTGGTATTCGTCGTTGATCAGTCGGCCCAATCGGCCGGAGTATTTCAATTGCGAGACGGGAAAATGTCCGAACTCATCCGGCGTCATCGCCCGATATTCATCCTCCGAAAGAGTTTGTCGGAACTCTTCGAGTGGTAGATATTCTACCAAACCCTCGGCCAAAAGGATCACCCCATAGTTTTTTCCACTTTGATCACGAGCCAACACGGTTTGGACAATGCGATCGACCAAGGCTCGAATATCAATGACCTTACGGGTTTGGGGTTTACCGGAGGCGTCCAGGACTTTTTGACCGCTTTTCGGATCGAAGGTCTCTTCGGCGATCCACCATTCTGGTGGAATATCTTCCAAACTAACCACGAAGCTGGCCTCGCCGGCAATGGCCGCCCCATAAGCCAACCAGCCTGCAGCCCGACCCATGACCTGCACCACATAATAGGCACCGGTGGAACGGGCGTCGGCCAACAGATTCCGCACCTGCTGGGCCAACATCTCCACCGCCGTAAAATAGCCGAAGGTAAAATCAATCCCCCGATAATCGTTGTCGATGGTTTTGGGTAGATGGACGATCCGAATGCGTGGCGAACCGGCGGGCAAGTTCTGCTGCCACAAATGGAACTTGGCCGCCGTGGTCAACGTATCATCCCCGCCGATGGAAATCAAAGCATCCACCCCAAGCGAACGAAGGGCTTCATAGACGGTCCGGAGTGGCGCCACAGCCTCCTCATTCTGCATATCCGCAGGATTTTTCACCTTTTTGCCGGGGTTGGCCCGGGCCGTACCGATCACAATGCCCGTGCTACTCCGCAATCCCTCCAATTCCATCCGATCCAACCGGATATACGCCTTGCCCTCTTGGAGCATTTGGCCCGGCTTGTACTCCATCAGATGGGTATAGCCGTTCCGGATGCCGAGCACCTCGATGCCGGCCTGGGCAAAACACAGGGCCGCACTGCCGATCACCGCATTGGCCGACGGCGCCGGTCCGCCAGAAAATAACACCGCCACCCGACGTAAATCGCTCTTCGGTACACAAGGATAATCTAAAGGCTGAGGCATAGTCGTCTCCGAACCACCTCCACGAAATGAACCAGAATCTCAAACTCCTAACTTCCGATCTTGAAAGTATCGTAACACTTTAGCCGAATGAAGGAGTCTATGTGTCATTCCTGCTTGCGCAGGAATGACACTTGCTGGACTGCCGCTTTCGCGGTAGTGACAAAAAGGCTCCCTCACCCGGCCAGCCTAAACGGCTCACTCGGCCTCTCCCACTAGGGGAGAGGCGAGTTGCTTCATTCGGCTAAAGTATTACCTTATTTTAAGAAAAACTCTTGCCCAGCGCCAACGGGAGGCGACCAAGGCCCACAAACATTCCGCCGCTTCGACAAGGCCGGTCCGTACCGGACACCTCCAGGCTGTTTCTGAACAGTCCCCCCTATTAGAGGGGATGGCCACTCTCCCCAATAGGCTGGTTTCCTCGGAAGTCCATTAGATTCCCAGAAGGTTTTAGGGTAAATTCCGTAAAGTCGGGAGAACTTATTTCAAAACCTGGAAGAGAGGTCCTGCCATGTGGGGGCTATTCTCCCAGGGAGCGGTTTTGCAATCGATTCGAGAAACTCTCTCTGGTCCAGCAGGATGGCCCCAAAACATCGGAGGGAGGATTCCCCATGAACATCCATTCCCACCCCTCATCGGCCCGCTTTTTCCCCAAGTCTCCATCGTCCCGGACGGGAGAACAAGCCAAGCCGAGTTTTTCTCGACGCAGGTGGTTGAAAGGCACTATGCAAATAGCCGCTTGCGCTGCCTTCGGACGCACACTCCCTCCGGGCGGAGTTTATCCGGCAGAAAATCTTCCGGAAGGGAAACGGATTGTTCGGCCGGAGAAGGAAATAGAAATTTGGGACGCCCATGTGCATTTAACCGGCGGGGAAGTAACAGGCACGCTGTCCGAGCGCGTCCCGGTGCTTTTGAAATATGCGGATCGGATGGGTGTCCGTCGGTTGATCCTGAGCATGGGAACCCGGTTTGTCCACGATCCTACGCCAGAGCAACTTCGAGAGCAGAACGACGCTGTTTTAGAAGCCGTCCGCATGGCGCCGGATCGGCTGCTCGGCTGGGTGTATCTGAATCCCAAGCATCAGGAAGCAAGCCTAGGGGAATTGGAACGCTGTGTGGTGCGGGGGCCGATGGTGGGCATTAAGCTCTGGATTGCCATGCGGTGCTGCGAGCCGCCGTTGGACCCGCTGATGCGGCGGGCCGCCGAGCTTCGACTGCCGGTGCTCCAGCATACGTTTTTTCGGCTAGGCGGGAATTTGCCGGGGGAATCCAGCCCAAGCGATCTGGTGCAACTGGCCGCCCGACATCCCCAGGTCCATTTCATCTGCGCCCATACCGGCGCCGATTGGGAGCGTGGCATCCGCGCTGTCCGGTCCCAACAGAATATCTGGGTGGATGTGTGCGGATCGGATCCGACGGCCGGTTTTGTGGAAATGGCCGTGCGGGAACTGGGCCATGAGCGGGTGATCTTTGGCAGTGATGCCCCGATCCGTACCTTTGCCTCGCAATTGGCGAAGGTTTTTTCCGCCGGTCTGTCCTGGGAGGCGCAAAAAGCCATTTTACACGAGAATATCATTCGGTTGATCGAACCGGTCCTAGCCCGCCGGAACTTCCCAAAGCCCGCCAGCGGATGAACCCATTGCGTAAACGGTCCCTTGGGAAAGAAAGTAACATTTTAGCCGAATGGAGAGGCACGATGTGTCACTGCCTGCGCAAGCAGCAGTCCAGTTTCTAAAACCACTCACCGATTCCCCCCGGATAGAAGAGTTGCTCCAGGTTGCATTCTTTCCAAAAAAACCGCCTCCTTGCACTTCCCCATTCTTTAGACGCAAAAGGGTACGCCATGATCATCGACACGAACGTGTATTTGGGCCAGTGGCCGTTCCGCCGGACCCCTTGGGATGAACCGGAGCGTTTGGTAACGGGCTTGCAGCGGCATGGGGTGTCGGAGGCATGGGTGGGCAGTCTGGAGGCCCTGTTGCACCGGGACATCGGCGGGGTGAACGATCGGCTGTTTCGATTCTGCCAACAAGAGAAACGATGCAAGTTCATTCCGTTCGGCGCCGTCAACCCCAGGCTTCCGGATTGGCAGGAAGACCTCCGCCGCTGCGCCGAGCAGTATAAGATGCCGGGAGTCCGACTGCACCCAAATTACCACCGCTACCGGTTGGATGAGCCGATCTTTGCGGAGCTGCTGGATTTGGCCGGGAAATATCGGCTGTTGGTGCAGGTGGTGGTGCGGATGGAGGACAACCGGGTGCAGGACGAGCGGTTTCCGACGCCGGATGTGGATTTAAAGCCATTGGTGGAACTGGTGCGTGGACGGCCAGGTTTGCGACTCATGTTACTCAACAGTTGCATTCCTGATGCCCGTGCCCTTTTGCCCCGCCTGGTTCAGACCGGACAGGTCTGGCTGGATATAGCTACTTTGGAAGGTTTGGCCGCCTTGGAACGGCTCTGCCAGCAGATCAGGCCGGACCGGATCGTCTTCGGTTCGCATCTGCCGCTGTTTTGCCTGGAATCGGCCGTGTTGAAGATAGAAGAATCGGAACTGAGCGCCGAGGTCCGCCGGGCCATCTTGCAGGAAAACGCCCGCCAACTTCTCCCGGAGCATCGTTCGTAACAGTTTACTCTGACTGTATCCACCCGGCCAGCCCCCTACCACTTGTAGCGGCTAAAAATCGTTCGGACTCCACCAATGGCGGCAATTGGTCGCGGTGGATACAGTCATCTTACCCGAATGAAGGAGTTGCTTCTCTCTTGCCCGGTGGGAAAGGGTCAGGAGAGTCCCCTAGGAAGAGGGTTGACTCTGGAGAAGTCGGACGGCGGCCAGAGCGTAGATCACTCCGGAAAGGGCCGTCTGAAGGATAGCAGCCCAGAGCGTCGCCAGGACTATCCCTTCCAGCCCGGCAAACATCGGTTGGCCCTTGGGGTAGCTCAGATAGAAAAGAGCCGCGATCACCGCCAACGACTGTAAAAACATTTTCCACTTGCCGCTCCGTTTGGCGGAAAAATCAACCCCCCGCTGTTCCAAAAAACTTCGGATGGCCGTAACGAACATCTCCCGGCCTACGATGACCACCACCATCCAAGGCCGAAGTCCCCAGGGCATCTCCACCAACGGCTGAGCCGCCAAGAGAAAAATAAACGTTCCGCAAATGATGATCTTATCCGCAAAGGGGTCGAGGATACGCCCCAGAAAAGTTACTTGACCATACCGCCGGGCATACCAACCGTCCAGCCAATCCGTCCCCGTGGCGACTAAAAACAGCCCCAGCCCCACCGCATATTGCTCCCAGGCCAGCGCCACAAACAACACCACTGCCAAAACCAACCGAAACCCGCTCAACAGGTTCGGAAAGTTCCAGATCACCGCCGTTGTCTTATGCATCGCTTTCCGTTCCGATGCCATAGATTATCCTGCTTCAGAAAAGGAACTATACCCATCTTCCCCCGGTCGATGCGCCTTAAAAAGGGATAAAAAGGAAATTGTACCAGAACGGACGCTGGGTGGGGATAAAGGAACCCTGTTTGGGGCCAGGGCCGTCCAGAAAAACCCGCTCTCTTGCAAGGGCAGCATTTCCGGCCTGGGAAAGGAGCGAAATGTTCGCCCATATCTTTATCTTTCTTTAGGATGTTTTTTTGCGAGATTTCCGTGGGGACACCTTACGGGAACCAAGAAGTGGGGCTTGATGCCTGCCAGATAAGGGGGATTGCTCTTCCTGGAGGGCCACGCCGATAAGATCATACTCTTTCGCTGCGACGATTTCACAGAGGACGATTTGGCCCGGCCGAAGATGCTTGCCGGTTACATAAACCACCCCGTCGATTTCTGGGGCATCGGCATAGGTGCGTCCCACCCATGCGTGGGGTTGCCCGGGAACCTGCCGGTCAATCAGGACCTCCACATGCTTTCCGATTTGGGCTTGCTGATAGGCGAAAGCGATCTTCTGTTGGACCTGGAGTAATCGCTGGCAGCGGGTCTGTTGGATGGATTCGGGCACTTGATCGGGCATCCGAGCGGCCGGGGTCCCTGGCTCGGGGGAAAACATAAACACCCCCAACCGCTCAAACCGTTGGGTTTCGACAAATCGGAGTAATTCTTGGAAATCGGCTTCGGTTTCCCCAGGGAACCCCACCATAAGGGTCGTCCTAATCACCAGCCGAGGAATGCCCGTCCGAAGCCGTTCCAATACCTCCAACGTGCCAGCCTGATCCACCAACCGATCCATCCGCTTCAAAATGGGATCGCTAATGTGTTGAAGCGGTAAGTCCAAATAGGGCAATATCTTGCTTGCCGAGGCGATGGTCTGGATCAGTTCCTCGCCTATCAGAAGCGGATACAGATACATCAGTCGAATCCAGCGGAGGCCTTCCAACTGGTCCAATTGGCGGAGCAGTTCCGGCAGGAGCGATCTGCCTTGGGCAAGGTCTCGGCCATACGCGGAGGTGTCTTGAGCGATCAGGATCAGTTCCTGGACGCCGTCGGCGAGGAGTTCTTGGGCCTCCAGAAGGACCTGCTCGAGCGTTTTACTTTGGTATTTGCCCCTAATTTTGGGGATGGTGCAGAAGGAGCAGCGGCGGTCACAGCCGTCGGCGATTTTTAAATACCCCACATGGGGCAAAGTGATGCGGACCCGTCCCAACTCCTGCATGGCATGGGGGGGTTGGGGCAGGAGGGTGGATCGGGAAGCGGATGGCCCGGCCAAAATGCGATGGGCAACTTGGATCACCTCATCGCGGGCAAAAACTCCCAGGACATGATCCACCTCCGGATACCGGGCCAGCAGCCCCTCGGATTCCCATTGGGACAGACAGCCTGCTACGATGAGGCCCCGGATCCGACCTTGACGTTTCCATTGGATCATTTCTTCGATCACTTGGTAGGCCTCTTGCCGGGCCGAGGCCAAAAAGGCGCAGGTATTGACGATAACCAGGTCGGCATCCTCAGGATGGGGGACAATGCGATAACCCGCCGAGTGCAATAGCCCTAGCATCCGTTCGCTATCGACCAGGTTCTTAGGACAGCCGAGCATCACCACCGAACAGGTGGCTTGGATAGGCTGGCCAGATCGAACATAGGGGGTTGGTTGTAGGTCCATAGGAGTATTCTACTCCCGGTTCCACAAAAAATAAGGGGGGGACCTTGTAGAACTGATGTTCACGCAATATACTGTAAATGTACATTTATTCTATATAAAAATTTATCTATATTTTGGAGGGAAAGGGCTTTTCTATGCTGGGCGCTGTCAGTTGGCAGGAATATGGAGAGGTTTTAGACTCTGTGGCCGAAGAAGCGATTCGGGCCGGAAAACTGAAGGAACCGCCGGTGGACCCTTTTCGAATCGCCCATGCGTTGGGGGTGCGGGTGGTCTGGGACAGCCGTCTGCCCGAGCGGGGGCGGTATGTTCGGCTTCATCAGCGGGGCAGCGCCCGCCAAGCCGCCGCCATGATCCTTCAGCGCCATCCTCGGCCAGAACGGCGGTATTGGTCCGCCGCCCATGAATTGGGGGAACATCTCGTCTATCAGGCGGCGGAGCGCCTGGGGCTGGTACAGGAAGAACCCTGGGCCGCTTGCCGGGAACGAATCGCCAATCACTTGGCCGCCCGAATCCTGTTGCCTACCGCCTGGTTTGCCGAGGATGGCCAACGACTCGATTGGGACCTCCGTTGCCTGAAAGCCCGCTATAGCACGGCCAGCCACGAAGCCATTGCTTGGCGGATGTTGGACATGCCCACCCCGGTGGTGATCAGCCTTTTTGATCAAGGAATGCTCATCTGGCGACGAGCCAATCGGTGGGGGCGAATTCCCCCTTTAAGCCCCGTGGAATCCCGCTGCTGGCAATCCGCCCACCACCAAAGCCAAGACCAACAGCAATGGTCCGAAGGACTCCGGATTCGGGCTTGGGCGGTGCACGAACCTGGCTGGCGTCGGGAAATCCTCCGCACCGAAACATGGTAGAAACGATGGGAGGCTGTCTGGAAACTCCATCTGGCGCCGCCCTTGCCCGGCCAACAGACAGCCCCTAACCCTCGAAAAACCCCAACACCATGGCACTTGGGTAAGGCAGAACTTTTGGGAACGGATCGGTCGGCCCCTCGGACAGCCGATTTCGGCACACCCTCTAACGAAGCCATCGGACTTGGTACGGCGCCATGAGAATCCACGGGCCGAGAGAGTTCTTGTGCGACGTATCCTCGGCCAATAAGTCCTCCTGGGGCTGGAGGCCCAATTCGCTGGGCAGGCGGCAGGAGATTGGTTGGTCGGTCAAGTTTACCAGGACGGCAATCCGCTCCTGGTGATCGGGCGAGGTTCGCAGCAGGCCGATCAGCCCAGCACCCCCACAGGAAAATACCTCCTGAGGCCCCTGGGGATGAAAAGCCGGATGTTGCGATCGGATGGCCAGCATCCGACGAAAGGCTTCCAACACTTGCCGCGGAGGCCGCATCGGGTCGGCCAAGGCCGTCCGCAATTCCTCCAGGGTATATGGATGGCGGTTGATGGAACGGGCTTGGCCTGTCCGCCGAACCCCTTCCTGATCATTCGGCGTCGCCACAAGGCTATGAAAATAGACTCCCGGGACGCCGGCTAAAGAAAGCATCATCGCTTGACTGGCCAGGAATCGACGGACCTGCATCCCCGAGTCTGCGCCGGCCGGGTCGCCTAGGGCGTCGAAATAGGTGATATTAAGCTCATAGGGCGCTTCTGTTCCGTCCGGTCGTTGGCGGAAGCTTATCTGGCCGCCCCGGTTACGGACCGAACGGAATAGCCGCTCGAACCGTTCCGGCGGCAACATCTGTTCCACCGCCCGCACCCCCACTCCATCGTGGGAGGCCGTGAAAACAAAATACATGCATCCCGCTGGCGGGCTGTGCCAGTCGGCCAGCCAGCGTCCAAGATAGGTCCCATCTCCTGTCAGCAACGCATCCAAGAGGAGAGGCGGTAAACTGAACATATATACCATATGCGCCTCGTCGCCCTGGCCGAAATAGTCCACATTCTCTTCATGCGGCACATTGGTCTCCGTCAGCAGAAGCACGCCCGGCGCCGCTGCCTCGACCAAATCCCGAAAGATTTTGACCACCATATGGGTCTGCGGCAGATGAATACACGACGTACCCGGCTGCTTCCACAGATACGCAATGGCATCCAAACGGATCACCTCCGCTCCTTGGAGCAAGTAAAACAGCAAAATGTCGATCATCTCCAACAGAACCGCCGGTTCCTGATAGTTCCAATCGACCTGATCGGCGCTGAAGGTGGTCCAGACTTCCCGCAGACCTCGGACGGTTTCCACCGGCGTAAAAAGAGGCGTCGTTCTCGGCCGAACGACCTGGCGATAATCCGCCCCCGCCTGCTTCTCCAGAAAAAACCTCGCATAGGGATCCCGGCCTTGTTGATAGAGTTGGAAATATCGGCTTTGGCGGGAAACGTGATTCAAAACCAAATCGAACATCAGACGATGTCGGCGTCCGAGTTTATGAATATCTGACCATGTCCCTACCGCCGCATTCACCTGACGATAGTCGATCACGGAAAAACCGTCGTCCGAAGAATAAGGGAAAAACGGCAAAAGGTGGATAGTAGTGAACAATTTTTCCATTCCGGTTTCTCGGAGAAAATCGTCCAAGGCGGCCAGCGGGGACATGCCCGGCGAACGCACCTGATCGGCGTAGGTGATCAGCACAACGTCCCGTTGGTCCCAGGGCCGACAACGTCGTCCCGATAAAGCAGCCCGAATCGGCCGCAACCGCTCCAAAATCGCCTCCAGGCAGCGGTTGGCCTCCTGAGGGTAGAGGAACTCCAATTTGGGCCGAAGCCGCGCAGCCAGTTCCGATTCGCTTGCCACCTCCGCCTCCTTCGGACCACGACGCGCCCTACCACTTGCGGAGTGGGGAATCTTCCCAAACGCCCCTTGGCCCAGCCCCGCCAGTAGAGAAATCCGCTCGCAATCGTCCCCACACCCAAGATGGCGCCGGCGCCTAATTGACCGAGGGATCCTCCGGCACGTGTTTCGGATGGACCATATCCAACAACATGGCCTTACCGATCTCCCGCGTTACCCGATGCCACAGATCGACATCGTCGTAAAAGACATAATCCAACTTGGCGGGCATCGTAAACCAGGCACCCTCCCGAAGTTCATTTTCCAGTTGTCCACCCGCCCAACCGGAATGGCCTACAAACAGTCGAAGCCGTTCCTGCGGTTCGCTCATCAGGGCTTCGAGCTTTTCTTTTTCCGCCGCGAAATAGATACCGGGCATCACTTCCAGATCCGCCAGGTCTTCCCGGGTATGGATGGCCATGATGGGACCGGGCACAGGGCCGCCCACATGAATCGGACCGTCGTTCTGACAAGGAGTGCTGCTGACCGCTTTCCATAAATCCCGGATCGTTTTGTCGGCAGGCCGATTCAAAACTACCCCTAATGCCCCGTTTTCATCATGACGAATCATCAGCACCACCGTCCCAATAAAATTGGGATCACGCAAATACGGCGAAGCAACCAAAAAATATCCCTGGAGTGATTGCATGCCTGGACCTAACCTTTTAGGCTATCGCCTGTTCCGAATTCTCCCGGGGAAAACTTTTCGGATAGCGGAAGCCCAGCTTCATTCCGGGGAAAAATACAGCCCATTGGGGGGATCCCTTCCTCCGGTATCATAAGGTATTCCCGACTCCGAGAAAAGTCTCTCGATCTATTTTACGAAGCATGGAGGGAGTACGGTAACATCCAAAACACCCCTCGCACTCTTATTAAGATATTTGAGAAGCGTAATTTAGTTTCCACATTTTTCTATTTTGCCTAAACTGTGTATTTTAAAGAAAAATAAGGGAAATCTATCCCTCAACGGAGTCAAGAAACATGGAAGATGTAGATTTGGTTCTGGATGGGACGATGGGGGAAGGGGGTGGGCAAATTGTCCGCACCGCATTGGGTTTATCTATGGTTACCGGACGGTCTTTTCGGATCGAACGGATTCGGGCCCGTCGCAAGAAACCTGGTCTTCAGGCCCAGCACCTGACAGCAGTTTTGGCGGCGGCCCAGATATGCGACGGCGCCGTTCAGGGGGCAAGCTTAGGGTCGCAGATATTGGAATTTCGTCCTGGGCCGGTTCGACCAGGCCGGTACCAATTCGATGTAGGCACGGCAGGCAGCACCAGTTTAGTGTTGCAGACGGTGCTACCCGCCTTAGCCCTGGCTTCTGCCCCCTCCGAGTTAACACTCCGGGGGGGAACGCACAATCCCTTCGCCCCGCCCTTTGATTTTTTAGCCGAAGTCTTTTTCCCGATACTTCGGCGGATGGGCCTTCAGGTGGAGGCCCAGTTAGAGGCATACGGTTTTTATCCAGCCGGCGGCGGCCAGATGCGGGTTCGCATCCAACCGATGGAGCGACTTCAGGGATTGGAACTGCTCCATCGGGGCCGAATGATCGAGCATTCCCTCTGGGCCGTGGTCGCCCGACTGCCCCGCCACATCGCCCATCGGGAAGTCGAAACCGCCCGTCGGAAACTCGGTTGGGAAACCAAATGCGTCCAAATTTTGGAAGTGGACTCGGCAGGACCAGGCAATTACGTGGCCATCCGAATCCACTGTGAATACATCACCGAACTCTTTACCGCCTTTGGCCAGATCAAGGTCCCAGCGGAAAAGGTGGCCGCGGATGCAGCCCGCCAAGCTCAACGATGGCTCCAGGCCGACGCCCCAGTGGGGGAACATCTGGCCGATCAGCTTTTAATCTATCTGGCTTTGGCCGGGCAAGGCGCCTTCCGCACTCTAGAACCCAGTTCCCACACACAAACCAATCGGGAGGTCATAACTCGTTTTCTCGAAAGGAGCCTCCGCATCGAACAGCAAAACGCCCGCCAATGGATCATCAGCGTGGAATCTTCCTCTCCGCATAAGGAGCCGAAAATTCCAGAGGAAAGACACCCCCCCTCCGGGAAGCCCAGGAAGCCTGAAGGGAGATGGGGTTTAGCCCCAGCCTAGCAAGAAGTTTTTAAGTTGCAAGAAGTTTTTAAGTTGACTGTATCCACCGGGACCAATTGCCACAATCTGGGTAGTCCGAACGATTTTTAACCCCCTACCCGTTGTAGGGGCATGGCCGGGTGGATACAGTCAAATTAAGCTCCCGCGGGGACCGCCACCGGGGCCAATCCAACTTCTAACGTCAATGGCCCCCACGGGGTCTCAAACGGCACACAAATGGGCGTTACATTGGAAGGAAAACGCACATCGTGATCTTGTCCGGTAATGATGTTGGGAAGGCTGACGGAAAGTTGCAGTTCTTCCAGTTGGGATTTGGCTCGGCCTGCAACCATGTTGGTCAATTCGCCGACAGCGTCCAGCACGTCCGCGGTGATTTCGGCGTATTCGGTCAGCAACAGGGTAGAAGCGGCTTTCATCGCCACTTGTTCCGACATACTTAAGACGACCGTTCCCACGGCATTTCCTGAGAGCCCGATCACGCCGCTAATGGGGTAGTTCGGCTGGCAGTTGGCTTTCAGACCAATTTGGCCCCGTTTGACCTCGCAATGAAGCATGGTCCGAAACACGGTTCCCAAGGAGGTGATAAAGGGGTTGATGTACTCCGCTTTCATTCTGGAAAATCCTTCCGGGCGTGCTTGCAAAGAGCGGAATCATGGGAAAAGGGATTGGGGAAAACTGTGTTTTCCAGCGGCCCAGTCCCTCCACCGTTCCATCCTCATCCATCAAAAAATGGAGAACGTCCACGACCTCTATGGAAAAGTAGAACGATGCTCTCCCTAGGTCAACTCCTTGGAGGACCAAACCTGGCCCTCGGATTGCTCGAGAAAAACGGACTATCAGGAAAATACCGAATGTATCGAAAATGCATAACATTTTCGCCGCATGGAGGGGTACGCCTGTCGTGCCCGGCGAGTTTCGTTCGGCTAAAGTGTTCTTAAAATGCCTAAAAGGGGGGCTTAAAAGTGAACAAATATTTAGTATCCCGCAAATGCGGCGCATCCCATCTCGATTCTCCCGATAAACGGAAGCTTCCTTCAGCAGCACGCCGCACCATTTAGACGGCCGAAGTGCGTCGAAGACTATAAAAGGCAGATTGTCCGGGAGATTCCTCTAATTCCACCTGAAGTTGTTCCGGCATCCAATCGCCCCGACTTCGGAAGGCTTCCCATAAACGTCGGCCAAGGTACTGGGCTAACAGCTCCGTTGTGGTCGCCGCAAGCGGCAGCACAACACAGTCGCCTCGGGGCAGCACCCAGCGGCGTCGGCCTAAACGGACTTCGATCTCTTCCCCAGACAGTTGAAGCCGATATCGCCCCTCTTGCCCAGCCAGCAAAATCCGATGGTCCAGTTCTCCAACCATCTCCCGCAGGGTCTTCCGAATCCAGGAAAAATCAGCGACAAAAAAATGGGCGTCCAAAGGCCCCCATAGGTCCACGCTGACCCGATAGGTATGCCCATGCATCGGCTCAGCCGACTCCTCGTCCAAAACCAAAAAATGACAAGCACTAAAAAAAAGTTCCTCTTTCCCCACTCGGATGCAGTAGGATTCAGACATCATCGGCGGACTCCATGGGAATGCGTTTCCTTCGGAGAAAGGCCCTCGACGGGAGGACCACCTTGTGAACAAAGTGTGTCTCAAAAAAACCGAAAGCGGGACTTCCCCATCCGCTCCGAAGAATCCGGAACGAAACGCCTCTGTGGGAAAAGCCGAAGGCTCATCCTAACAAAAACCTACCGCCCATCCTAACAAAAAAGCCTCCCCTACCGAATCCAGGGGAGGCTCTCCATAAACCCAATGGAGCTGAAAACGTTTCGCCAACGGTAAAGAATGCAACCAAAAAACGCAATTTCCGGTCAGGAACAGACCAAAACTTTTCCTTTCCTATCTTGACTGTATCTACCGGAAGTAATGACCACAATCTGTTGGGTTGGAGCCGATTCTTACCCCCTACAAGTTGTGGGGGCTTGGCCGGGTAGATACAGTCAAACTATACATCTTCGCAAAACCAAGGAGATGAAACGTGGCTGGAAACCAGGGAGTTTAGTGTCTCTCCAATTTGCGAAGATCAATAGTTTCCGAAACAACCGGCCCAACCTCCCCACCGAGCCGGGAAAAACTCCTTCGACGCCCCTGAAGCCTACTTCTGTTCCTTTTGTTTTTCTTTTTCCAGTTGAATCGGCGCACGCCACAGATAGATCGTATGCGTAATGCCGTCTTTGGCCTCGTACTCAACCACCTTCTCGGGCTTAACGCCTTCCATGTCAAACGAATGCGACACAATCCGAGAGCCAGGCTTGAGCTTTTGCAGTTGAGGAATCAGTTTCACGTTCAAACTCGGAAGCAGATAAAGCGTGACTACCGAAGCCGGCGTCAGGTCTTCCTTGAAAATATCCGCTTCTTTAATGGTAACAAGGTCTTCCACCTTGTATTTCTTCACCCGTTCCAAGGATTCCTTAACCCGTTGGGGATCGATGTCGATGCCGATCGCTTTGCAACCGTACTTTTTCGCCGCCGTCACCACAATCCGACCGTCGCCGCAACCGAGGTCATAAACCACATCGTCTTTGGTGACCCCGGCCAATTCGAGCATTTTTTCCACCACATCCTGGGGAGTGGGAACAAAAATCACGTCCGGTCGGCGGGCAGGCTTCTGCTCCGCTTTTTCCTTATCTTCTCCAATGGCCCGCAAACTCACCGAGGCAAGGACCAAACTCACCCCTAGCACCACGCCACATTTCCACAGTCGCATCATTCCAAGACTCCTTACACAAAAAAGGCAACAGCACATAACCACAACGGAACACTTCTTCAGACGAAAAATCCACTGCCAAAGATACTCCTAGTCAGCTTTTTCGGAGAAAGAGGCATGAAGATTGTCGGATCGCCTGGAGAACCCCTCGACGGGATGGGGGCCAGGAAAGAAAGAACCTTCCTGCTCGCCGTTCTACGAAAAACCTCCTTACAATCTGTCTCTATCGTAGTTGAACCGGAAAGGAAAGCAAGAGGGGCTCACTAATTTTTGTGTACTACCTAAATTGCGCATTTTCGCTAAGCCAACTGTCTTCTCTTCAGGGGAAAAACCCCTTGCAGAATGCTCTTCAGACTCTATCCCCCAGAAATCTCCTTTCGGAAAAACATCTTCCCGAAAACAGCTAACCCTATGGTACCCACCCCTCCCAAAGCGGCCGCCAAGATGAACCCCCAAACTCCCCTCCCAGTTTGCAAAAACCAGCCCACATAAAGGCTAGATACTAAATCCCCTACGGCATTCACACAGGCCAAAATTCCAAAGCCCAGGCTCCGCAGATGCCGGGGCAGTAGCTCAGCCGCCACCGCCTTTTCTAACGTCTCCTCGGCGGCAATATAAATGCCAGAAAGAGTAACCGCCACGGCCAGCCTCCCCAGCGATCCTGCATAAAAGGCCAACAGCAGATTCGTCCCCACCCCTAAACCGTAGCCAGCTAAAAGGACCCAAAACTTCGACCATCGGTCGCCCCATGCCCCCAACGGCAAAGCCGCCCCGGCACTCACCAGGTTATGCCAGGTGTAAAGCAGCACCGGCGCCGAAATGAACCCCGCTTGCCGGGAGCTTTCTTCGCCGAATGCCTCCGCCGCCAACCAGATCAAAAAGGTCCGCGAAAAATCCCCCAATCCAAAAAGTCCCACCCCAATCAAAAACCACCAAAACACGGGAGGAAACCGTCCTGTCCGAGGGGCTTGGCCGGAAGGAAAACCGCCGACGGCGTCGGCCTGATCGGAGGAGGCGATCCCCGGATGGGCGGCCTGATCGGCTTGAGAGAGGGGCTGATCCGCCACCTCCACCAATGCTGATGGAACCGCCTTTTCCTGAACCATAAAAAACATGGCCGCTGCGGCTGCCACGCCCGGCGCCAGGGTGGCCAAAATGATCCACGGGATCGGCATCCCCAAAAATACAAAGACCGTTGCCGCCAATGGACCAGCCACGGCCCCTAGCATATCCCCGGCCCGTTCCAGGCCGTAGGCCCGGCCGTAATGGCTCGCCGTCACCGCATCGGCCAAAAGGTAATCCCGCAAAGGTCCCCGAAAACCCCGACCTATCCAAGCCACCGACCGAAACATCACCAACGCCCCCAAATGCCGAAACAGTCCCAGACAGGCCGTGGCTACTGTGGTGATCAAATATCCCAAAGCGGCCCAGGGACGTTTCCGCTTCACATAATGGCCCAACACTCCTCCGCCCAACTTGGAAAGGCTAACCAAAAAGTCGGCCACCCCCTCCATCAGCCCCAGCCCCATCGGGCCAAACCCCGCAGCCGCCAAATACAGAGGCAAAACCGCCGTGGCCAACTCATGGCTAAAATCGGAAAAAAACGTGGCCGTCACAATCCCCACCACCGTCCGATTTAGCCAACCCCAGCTCACACCCGTTCCCGTCTTCCTCTGGTCATTCTCTTGCTGGGCCATGAACACCCCTTCGAATAGCGAACCTCGTTTTCCCACCCAAACCGGCAAACTCTTATCCCTATATCTCCTCTGTTCCTACCGCAAAACGAGCAGTCTATCACTATATTGCATTCCCGTAAATGGGAATCCTGAGTTCCCCAATCTGCCCTATGTCACAACCATGAAAGCGGCCATCCCGTGGGTGATCTTCCCAAAGCCTTTCCCTTTGGTATGCCATGGCCCAGGGGCGAACCTGGACTGCTCCTTCCGCAGAAGGGATAATAAGAAACCGTAACATTTTAGCCGAATGGAGGTGTCACTGCCTGCGCAAACAGCAGTCCAGCCCCCTTATGCTGCCGAAATCCCCCTCGGATGTCATTCCCACGAAAGCGGCAGTCCAGTGGGGTTTTCCTGGATTCCTGCTTACGCAGGAATGACACTTTGGCCCTATCACCCGGCGGTGCCTTCGGCATTGCCTCAGGCCCCGCCGGCCTCTCCCACGGTGGGGAGAGGCAGTCGCTTCATTCGGCTAAAATGTTACAAGAAACCAAGCTTTTCCTACCAAAAGCGGAATGATCCCCAGGTTTGGGCTTCAGGGAGAAAGCCCTTCTGGAGCGTTGGAACTTCTTAAGGATAGAACGAGGATTGGGCGATTATGCGGCAGTGGTTGACGGCGGTGTTTTGGTGGATTTGCTGGCTGCTGTCGAAGGTGCGGTATCGGGTCCGCCTGGTGGGGGCGGAAAAGTTGCGAGGGCTTCGGGGCCCTATGCTGGTTATGCCCAATCATCCTGGCAATATCGACCCCCCGATGCTCCTTTCGTATTTGCGCCTGCCCGGCGGACTCAGGCCCACGGTCTATTCCGGCGCATGGCGAATGCCGCTTTTACGGCCGTTTTTATGGCTGGTTGGGGCCCTGGAGGTGCCGGAAATCGTGCAGCCCAGCCGACAGGCCCTCCAACAGGTCCAGCAGGTGCTGGATCTGATCGTTCAGGCCTTGCGGCGCGGCGAAAACATTTTGCTGTATCCTTCGGGCCGAATTCAACGGCGTGGCATCGAGGAGATTGGCGGCAACCGGGCCGCCGCCGAAATCCTCCAAAAATGTCCAGATGTCCATATCATTTTGGTGCGGACCCGGGGCCTGTGGGGCAGCATGTTCACCTATGCGGCTACTGGCCGATCGCCGCGGCTTGGCCGATGCGCCTTGAAAGGCATCTTCTGGGGATTGGCCAACCTGCTGTTTTTTACGCCCCGGCGGGAGGTTACCATAACGATCGAGGTTTTCCGCCCGGACCAACTCCCCGGACTTAGCCGGGAGAAACTCAATCCGTTTCTGGAAAGCTGGTACAACCACCAGGGGCCGGAAAAGCCGACCTATGTCCCCTACCACTTTCTGGAGCGATGGTTTCAGCGTAAGGAACATAAGTTTCCCTGTCTGGAGCAGCCGGTTCGGGTGGAAGCAGCCCGGATTCGGCCGGAGGTCCGGGAGACGATTCGCAGTTTGTTAGAGGAGCGGCTCCATCGGCCTTTGAATCAGGAGGAAGACCGGCCGGAGACCCGCCTGGATCAGCTCGGCCTGGACAGCCTGGATCGGATGGAGCTGACGCTGGCCGTGGAAGACCGCTTCGGTTTCCATTCGGATCAGATCATCGAAACGGTGGGCGACTTGTGGGCGCTGGCCGAGGGACTGCGTAGTGCGACCGCCCAAGTGCCTTTGGAAGTGCCGCCGCTGTGGCGAAAACCGCCCAGCACCACCGAACCGCCTGCCGTGTTGGCCGAAACCATTCCCGAGGCCTTTTGGCAGCGGGTGGTTCGGCATCCGGACGATGTGGCCACGGCGGATCAACTGTCGGGCGTGTTGACCTATCGTCGGCTTTGGGTGGGGGCGCACCTGTTGGCCCGACGGTTCCGCAGCTTGCCGGGGCAGGTGGTAGGGCTGATGCTGCCTTCGTCGGTGGCCGCCGATGTCAGTTTCCTGGCCCTCCAAATGGCCGGTAAACTGCCGGCCATGCTCAATTGGACCACCGGCCCGGCGTATCTGGCCCATGCGGTGCGAACCCATGGGATCCGGCAGGTGATCACCTCGCGTCGGCTGGTGGATCGGCTGCACATCGAGGTGCCGGGCGCCGAGTACCTTTTCCTGGAAGACCTGCGGGCGGCAGTGGGGAAAGGGGAAGCCCTGGCCGCCTTGCTTCGCACCTACCTGGGCTTCCCCCAGGCGGAACTCCCCCGGCCCCGCCCAGACGATGATGCGGTGATTTTGTTTACCTCCGGCTCGGAAAGTGCGCCGAAAGCGGTCCCACTCAGTCATACGAATTTGATCACCAACATCTGCGCTTGTTTGGATGTATTGCAGGCGGTCCGGGCGGATGTGGTGCTGGGCATTTTGCCGCCGTTTCATAGTTTCGGTCTGCTGGCGAATCTTTTGGCGCCGATTTTGGCCGGGGCCAGAATGGTCCATCATCCGGACCCGACGGATGCAGCCGGGCTGGTGCGGGTCATTGCCGCCTATGGGGCTACCATCGTCGTAACAACGCCGACGTTTTTGGGGTATATGCTTAGCGCGGCCCGGCCGGAACAGCTCCAAACCGTTCGGATTCTGGTTACCGGAGCGGAAAAGTGCCCGGAGGCGGTCTTCCAACAGGCCGAAAAGTTGGCCCCCCAGGCGATCCTATTGGAAGGCTACGGCATTACCGAATGCTCGCCGGTGGTGGCGGCCAATCGGCCGGGCCGGATCAAACGAGGCGCCATCGGCCTGCCGGTAAAAGACGTGGAGGTCTGCGTGGTCGATCCGGAAAGTTACCGGCCGCTGCCGCCGGGCAAAACCGGCATGTTGCTCGTCCGGGGGCCATCGGTTTTCCGGGGGTATCTCGCTCATCCGGGGCCAGCGCCGTTTGTCGAACTGGACGGCAAACAGTGGTATGTTACCGGCGACCTGGTCCAACAGGACGAGGAGGGATTCCTGTTTTTCCAAGGTCGGCTGAAACGGTTTTTGAAAGCGGGCGGCGAGATGATTTCGCTGCCGGCCCTGGAAGAGCCGCTCACGAACCGGTATCCGCTCACCGAACAGGGGCCCCAGGTGGCCGTCGAAGGCATCGAAACGCCGCAAGGCGTGCGGATCGTGCTCTTTACTACCCGGACCGACCTGGATTTGCCAGCCGCCAACGCCATCCTGGCTGAGGCCGGTTTCCGCGGCGTCATGCGAATCCACCAGGTGATCCACCTGGAAAAACTGCCAGTCCTGGGCACCGGAAAGACCGACTACAAACAGCTCCGGACCATGCTGGCAGAAAACTCGGCCAACGTCTAATCTCGCCTTCTATCCGGAATTTCCCGATTCCTTCCTGCTTACCTGACCACCAGGAGTGGAAAATACCGTGGAATAAAAAAGGCTTCTCGACATCCCTGTCGAGAAGCCGGATTCGGTCCGTTGTGCAGCAGTTGGCCGACAACGAATTCCCACAAGGAGGCGGTTATCCTGGGGGACCTCCTCCTATGTTCGGACTATGTTCGGAGTCCTAAGTTCGGACTTCTTCTATGCTTGGCCTATTTGCCGGGCGCGGCCTATCGGGTGCAGGGGCAACCGTCGCCGCAGGGGCAGGCCTCTCCACATGGACAACCCGAGCCACACGGGCAGGCATCTCCACATGGGCAGGTGTCTCCGCACGGGCAGTTTTCCCCACAGGGGCAATTGCAGCCGCAGGGGCAGGCAGTCTTCGCCTGCTCGGCTTTACCACACCCACACACACAACCCGGCCCGCATGGGCACGATGGTCCACAGGTGCAGTTTTCGCCGCACGGACAAGCCTGCCCGGAGCAACAACCTGCTCCGCACCCACAGGACTGATCACAGGGGCCTCCCTGCCAACACGGGCAAGTTTCCGGACATTGGCAGGCCGAGCCGCAGGGACAGGTCGCCGGCTTGGCGTCCTCCGTACCGGCAAATGCAACCGGACTGAGGCTGAAGGCAATCATCGTCAGATACGCATAGAATATCTTCGCAAACATACGTCGCTCTCCTCAAAAAAAGAGTCCTAGAAGGAACTAGAAGGAAAAGGCCAAAACGGTTTGTCGGAGGACGGGGCCGGTCGATTATTTCCGCCAGATACAGTAGAGGCTTTGCAGGCGGGGCCTCAAAGGCGGAGGCATCTGGAAACAGAGCCCGTTCAAACCGCTAGAAAAACGCTCCAACAGCAGATGGGGGCCGGTGGCATTCCAAACCGCCACCTGGGGTGGCCAAAAGCGGAGCATCGAAAACGTGGTCAGATATTTTTCCGTGGGCCAACACTGGCACACCCCTGCCGGAGGAAAGCCTTCGGCCTGCTCGGAACAAGTGGGGCCAGAACCCTTTTGAGGAGGACAGCAGGGGCTGCCGGGCGCGGATGGCACTGGCAAACAACAGCAAATCTGGGCTTTGGCCAGCCCAGCAGGACAACAGGGCAGCAGACTTCCGGACAAGTGCCCGCCCCATCCTGCCAGGGCGAGCAACACACCAAGGACTGCCCAGCGAAGACGCCTCATTAGCCCTTCTCCTTTTTCCGGGGATTCCTCTCGGAAAGAGTTCTCTGAGCGCCTTACGGTAAGTCCGAAAGGCGTCAACGGACCGGTCCCCTTCGAGCCACCGGTTTTTTGTTAATTTTATCTGCCAAAAATCGATTTGGCAATAGCTTGTTGCCCATTTTACTCCCGGAGCGTTCCGCCCAAAACACCGTCCCTCTGGCCCTTTTTCGGGGTTTATACCAATAGGAGGCCCCATAGGGGAGCCTTTAGTGGGATGCAAATCCACCCTTTCGGGGAAAACCCACAGGATTTTGTTCGCCTATTTTCCTTAAATGTTGCTACAATGAAAGGAAGGCAAGTCGAACGGGTGGGCCTACCCGGTACCAGCAGAGGTTTTTGCCTCTCAAGACGGATAGCATTCCCCCCTAAAATGTGCCCCAGAGATGGTCCCTCTCTATGCTCCTGGATCAAATAGTTCCACCGATTCTCAATGCAAAACGGTGTTACTTATTTTTGGATACCCGCAAACGTCTGGAATCCCCTTTCCCTCTTTACGAATTAGGAGAGCCGCTGTGAAGAGTAAGATCAACATGTTGGCCCGAAAGCAATCGGATGACGGGAAAGACGGGTGGTTGGGAAAACTCATGGCCGCTCTCATGGCAATGGGATGGATGCTAGGCCTCTGGACCCCTGCCAGGGCGGCGGAGCCCAGTTTTGTAGGGATATTGGCCTTTCTGGACGAGCCAGAAGTAGCCAAAGAGTTGGCCCTTTCGGCGGAACAACAGGAAAAATTGACTGCCTTATTGGACGCTCGGGAAGCCGAGGCCCTGGAACTGGCCCTACAATTGCGGAACCTTTCCCCCGGGGAGCGGGCGGAAAAGCTCTTGCCTTTCCGGCGGGAATCGGAGCGGCGAGGTCTTGCCCTGCTTACCCCAGAACAGCAAAAGAAATTCCAGCAGATTCGGCTCCAGAAACTGGGCCTGGCCAGTTTGGCCGAGGAAGATGTGGCCTTGGCACTCGGACTTACCGAGGGACAAAAAGCCGAGGTCGCCAAAATCCTGCGGGATCGGGAAGATCGGCTGGCCGTTACCAGTAAAGACCGGGCCCATATCGTCCGGGCGGAAACCGAACGCCAACTGGCCCAACTGTTAACCCAAGAACAAAAAAGCCGATGGGAACGGCTCTTGGCCGGCACCCAGCCGGGGGCCAGTTTAGCTCCGGCTTCTACGCCAGGAACGGCACCGGCGGGCACCACTCCGGCTCCCAATGCCCAAACCACCCCAGAACCTTCGGCTTCTGCCCTGAGCAAACCGGAATTGGCACCCGGCAAACCGAGTGAACCGGCCAAACCGGAGCTTCCTAAACCGGGCGCTGAACTTGCTAAACCGGAACTTCCCAAACCGGAAGCCGAACCAGCTAAACCGGAATCGGTGATGGAAAAGGGGGAACCGGTTCCGCCTACGCCCGGCGTCGCCGAACCGGCCAAACCAAGCGAGCTGGGCAAACCCACCGAATCGGCTAAGCCGACGGAACTTTCTAAGCCAGCCGAACCGAGCCGATCGGCTGAGACGCCTAAACCGTCCGAACCGGCTAACCCCGGTGAGCCTGTTGCCAAACCCACGGAACCGAGCAAAGCGGGTGAACCGGCCAAACCGACGGAACTTGCCACACCGGCTCGCCCGGCCAAACCGAGCGAACCGGCTAAACCGGAGCTTCCTAAATCAGGTGCTGAACTTGCTAAACCGGAATTTCCCAGACCGGAAGCCGAACCGGCTAAACCGGGTTCCGAATCGGTCAAACCCGGTGAGCCGATTGCCAAACCGCCGGAGCTTTCTCCACCGACTGAATCGGCCAAGCCGGTTGGGTCGCCTCTGGTTCCGCTGGACCAGGTGAAACTCCGGTTCAATTTCCGCTATCAGCCGTGGAAAGATGTTCTGGAATGGTTTGCTCAGCAGGCGGGGCTATCGCTGATCATGGACGACCCGCCCAAAGGTACGTTCAACTATACCGATGATAAGGCGTACACACCGGCCGAGGCCATCGATCTGCTCAACAGCGTGCTGCAAACCAAAGGGTATGTGCTGGTCCGGCGGAACCGGATGCTGATGGTGATTAACCTGGAAAACGGAATTCCGCCGCTGTTGATCGATACGATTCCGGTGGAAGAGTTGGATCGGCGGGGTACCTATGAGGTGGTTTCGGTACTCTTCCAGCTCGACAAACTCACCCCTGAAGAGATCGAGGGCGAAGTGCAGAAGATGATCGGTCCGCAAGGGTCGGTCATTTCGCTGCCGAAATCTCGACAACTGTTGGTAACCGAGACGGTGGGCCGATTGCGGGCCATTCGGCGGGCCATCCAGCGGGCTGAGGACCCCGAAGGCATCCATCGGCAGCAGCAACTTCGCCAGGTGCCCCTCCAATATGCCAGCCCCCAGGATGTGCTGCCGGTGCTCCGGCAGTTTTTGGACATTCCGCCGGAACAGGCCGCTTCGGCCGACGGCTCGATCCGGGTCATTGCTGACCCTACCGGCAAAGGGCTGCTAGTAAGCGGCAAAGAGGAAAAGATCAACCGGCTCCTGGAGGTGTTGAAATTTTTAGATGTGCCGGAAAATGCGGCCAAAAGCGACCTGAATCAGACGCCGCAACTGGAGGTCTATACCGTCGCCCCGGCCGATCCGAACTCCGTGTTGGCGGTGATTCAGACCCTTCTGGCCGGTTCGCCGGAGGCCCGAGTGGCCATCGATCCGAAAACCGGCAACCTGATCGCCCTGTGCAAGCCGAGCGAACATGCAACTATTCGGGCGACATTAGAACAGTTACAAGCGGATTCCCGCAAAATCGAAGTGATCCACCTTTCCCGGGTCGATCCGCAGACGGCGGCCACTTCGCTCAAGAAACTCTTCGGCATCGGAGATACCCCGGATCCGAACAAGCCGCAGATCGAAGTCGATACCACGGCCAAACAACTTTTGGTCCGGGCCACCCAGTCCCAACTGGAACAGATCAAATTGCTGCTGGAAAAGATGGGCGAGACGGGCGGGGAGACAGCCACCGGGACGGGCCGGGGCGGCAATGTCCGGACGATCCCTATCACCGGCCGAGCCGCCCAAGATGTGCTTCAGCAGGCCCTGGAAATTTGGCCTACCATGCATCGCAATCGCATTCGGGTGGTGCGGCCATCGGCGGTGATCCCCACCATGCGGCCCAGCAGCGAAGAAGAACCGGGACGACCTGAAGGGACTGGTTCGTCGGCCACTTCGGGCGGGACTGGCTCCAGGCCATCGGAGACGCCGGAGGGACTTTTGGAGCAACTGTTTGGGCCATTGGGGCTGCCGGACTCCGGCAGCGGATCTACAGGCGGAGCACTTCGGACCCGAATCATCCGGCCTCCTGCAGAAGTCGGCCCGGCAGGCAATCCTTCTGGTTCCCCCAGCCCGGCGGGTGTTTCCAGCCCGGGAGGCGGCCCCGGCGGGACCGCTCCAAAACCGCCTTTTCCCCCCCAACCGCCCGGAACTCCTGGACCAGGAGCTTGGCGACCGGCCGGTACGCCGCCTTCCGGCAATTCATCTCTGCCGGCGCCTTCGCCGCCCCAGAGCAATCCGGCGGGCGGTGTGGAAAAGCCTGTCCCCGGGGAAACGGCCCCGCCGAGCCTTCCGAAACCTGCCGGGGAAAAGACCGCTGACCGATGGCCCTCTTCCCTCCACCGAGCGAGGACGCCTATTTTCTTAGCTTCCTACACGGCGCCGTCGGAAGCGTCGGAAGAAAAGTCGGCAGCAGAATCGCCGTCGGCGTCTGGGGCGAAAACGCTGCAAACGCCTCCTTCCGCCGAGCAGCCTCCGAAGGCGCCTGTTTCCGAACATCCGGTTGCAGAACAAACCGGACCAACGCCCTCGGTCCCTCCGACGGCAGAACCCGTGCCGACGGCTTCGCCGGTGTCTTCTGGACAGACGCCATCTTCTTCTGCTTCGGGGGCGAAACCGGCCGAATCGTCCGCCGGTTCCCCGCCGACGGCCAGCCGGAGTGCTGAGGAACCGCCGGTGATTGTGGTGGCTCCTGGGCCAGGCGGCATCATGATCGCCTCGGAAGACCTGGATGCCCTGGATGCTTTTGAGAATCTTCTGAACTCCTTAGCCTCCAATCAGCCGGAAAGCAATGTAACTGTCTTCTATCTCAAACACGCCAAAGCCGAGGCAGTGGCCGATCTGTTGGAGCGGATTTTTGGGGCGGCCAGTTCTTCTTCAGGCGGTGGGGCGCCGATGGGCGGCGGCCGGGGACTTTTGGGCGATATTGCCGGAGCGGCCCTGGGCGATGCCGGCGGCGGCATTTTGGGCACTCTGTTGGGACTGGGCGGCCCAGGGGGGCCGCCGGGCGGACTTGCCCCCACAGGGACCATCCAGATTACGCCCGATCCTCGGCTGAACGCCCTGGTGGTGCAGGCCAATCCCAAAGATATCGAAATGATCGAAGAACTGCTGAAAATTTTGGACCAGGAGAAGGGGCCTGAACCGGTGGCTGTCCAGCCCAAAGCCCGGGTCATTCCTGTGGTGAACACGGCGGCGGAAGACATCGCGGAATTGGTCAAAGAGGTGTATAGCGACCGATTGATTGGCGGCGGCGGAGCGGGCCAGCGGCCTCCTACCCCGCAGGAGTTTATCCAGATGCTCCGTGGGGGTGGAGGCGGCGGCCGCCGCAGCGGCACTGGCGGCTCCCAAGTGGATATCCAGCAAAAGATGGCCATCGGCGTCGATTCCCGCAATAATTCCATCATCGTCGTGGCCCCCGATCAATTGTTCCAAGAGGTGGAACAATTGGTCAAGCAACTGGATGCGGCAGCCGCTGAGTCGAACCAAACCATCCGGGTCGTTAACCTGCGAAACGCCAATCCGGCGTCGGTGCAACAAGCGCTATCGGCCCTGATGGGAGGCAATGTGCAGTTTGGTCGGACCGGTACGGCGGCACGGGCCCGTCAGCAACAGGCCGCCGGCGCCCAACAACAGCAGCCCGCCCCTCAGGGGCAGATGCCTTTCATGATGCCTGGCGCGCAAGGGGTTCAAGGGTTTCCGCAGTTTCGGCAATTTCAGGGGCAGTTTGGCGCCCAGGGTTTTCCCTTCCAGGGGGGAGCTAGCAGCCGACAAAACCGATCAAGCCGTTCCGGCCGATAAACGGACCTTTTCCCCCTTCTTCCTTACCGTGTCCCATTTCTGATCTTAAGAGCTTTTTGCTCTGGAAAGAAGAGGATTTTGTGCCCCATGGGGAGGACAATAGACCAAGGATTTCCTGGTTGGGGAGGAAAAAAACGACGTTTGGAGGAAATTCCCTTCCGGTTAAACCCAGAAGGGGATTTATTCCGAAGAGAATCAGGGGACATCTTGGCAGTTTCAGATCATGCAAGGCAGGCAGCGCGGCTCAGTGCTCGCCTTTTCTTCAGCAACAAAGTACTATAGAATCAGAGGGCGTCTAGAAGGATTTTCTGATGATCGGCTGGGCTATATACTGGGGTGGTTGCTGTTGTTGTCCGGAGTAATTCCGGACGCTTCTTCCTTTTTGCCCAGCTTCTGATTGCTTTTTCCTTATGGCCCTGCTTACGGAAGTTCTTTGTTTTCCCCAAGATTTCTCCCCGGGGTGTTCGTCTTTTTAGGGGTTCTATCGGAGGAGGATATACCGTGGCGATGGACATCTATTTCAAAGAGACCTTGCCGATTCTGACGCAGCGGCTGGTGGAAACGTATGCGGAGGTTTCCACGATTCGGCATTTGGGCTATTGCCCGCTTCCGAATTATGAGACGATCATTGCCTGCACGGAAGATTTGAAGGAGATTTTGTATCCTGGGTATCGGCGGCGGGATCATTTGCATCTAGCGAATGTGGAGTATTACGTGGGCGATTTGATCGATCGGATTCACGATCGGCTGTCGTCGCAGATTGCCCGGGCCATGTGCCACGGGGCCGGACAGAGCGAACAGTGCTCCGTCAAACAACGGGAATACTTCGAGGGGATCGCCCAGACGAAAACGCTGGCTTTTTTGGAGCGGTTGCCGGAGCTGCGAAAAATCCTGGCTCTCGATGTCCAGGCAGCCTACGACGGCGATCCGGCCTGCCGGTCTTACGATGAGGTGATCTTTTGTTATCCTGGCTTTGAGGCGATTACGGTGTATCGGCTGGCCCATCTCTTGTGGGAGTTGGATGTGCCGCTCATTCCTCGGATGATGACCGAATGGGCACATAGCAAAACCGGCATCGACATTCATCCGGGGGCCAAAATCGGTAAATATTTTTTCATTGACCATGGCACCGGCGTCGTCATCGGTGAAACCTGCGAAATCGGAGATTGGGTCAAGTTGTATCAGGGCGTTACCTTGGGCGCTTTGAGTTTTCCCACCGACGCCGAAGGAAAACTCATCCGGGGCAAAAAGCGGCATCCAACCCTTGAAGACCGAGTGGTCATCTACGCCAATGCTACCATCCTGGGCGGGCAGACGGTCATAGGGCATGATTCGGTGATCGGGTCCAGCGTTTGGCTCACCCGTTCCGTGCCGCCCAATACCACGGTCGCTTTGGAGAAACCGCGTCTGATGATGCGCGGCGCCGAGGTAGAACCGGAATACCAAATCTAAGCCTGGACGCCAACATCTTCCTCCGAGGACCTGATCCGTCGATCGGCCAGCAAACCATAGTGCTCCCTCGTAACATTTTAGCCGAAGGAAGCAACTCGCCTCTCCCCTGGCCATCGAGAGGCCGGCTCCAGCGAAGCGAAGCCGGGTGAGGGGAATTTCGGCGGCACAAGGAACCTGGATTCCTGCTTGCGCAGGAATGACACATAGACTCCTCCATTCGGCTAATTTGACTGTATCTACCCGGCCAAGCCCCCACAATTTGTAGGGGGTAAGAATCGGCTCAAACCCAACAGATTGTGGTCATTACTTCCGGTAGATACAGTCAAGCTAAAATGTTACGGTCCCTCTAAGTCCCACTGGATGGATTGGGGTTGGCTACACCGGCCCCTTGGGCGGCAGGAACCAGACGCCGGTTGGAAAAATCCCGCTGTAATTCCAGACCGGCGCGGGCAAACTGCTCAAAACCTTCGGCCAAAGCCGACTCCCGAGGCGGCTGTTTCTCTAATACCCACGGAAGCCGAACCGTAAAGGTGCTCCCTTTGCCCAATTGGCTTTCGACGGAGACTTCGCCGCCCATCAGTCGGCACAATTCTTTGACGATCGACAAGCCCAAGCCGGTGCCGGAATATTCCCTGGCCATGGAATCGCTTCGCAGAACCGTGCTGCCCTGCCGAAACTTCTCGAAGATGATCTGCTGATCTTCTTCGGCAATACCGACGCCGGTATCGGCCACCTTCATAAGGAGCCAATCTTCCTGCCGATCGATGGAAACGGTAATCCGGCCTCCTTCAGGAGTGAATTTAATTGCATTGGAGAGCAAATTGTTCAGTATCTGCTGGACCCGGGTCTGGTCCTGGTGCATGGGCGGCAGGTCCGGCGGAAGGACCACCTGCAAGTCCAGATGTTTCTTTTCCGTGAGCGGCCGGGCCAGGTCGCATTGGGCCTGCACCACCTGGGCGATATTGAAATCGGTCGGGTGGAATTCCATCCGGCCTGCTTCGATCTTCGCCAGGTCCAGAATATCATTGATCATTTCCAAAAGCTGTCGGCCCGAACGCTGAATATTCTGGACATAGCGACGATGTTTTTCCTCTAGATGGGGCAGCTCCCCTAAGAGTTCACTGAATCCCAAGATGCTATTCAGGGGCGTTCGGAGTTCATGGCTCATGGTAGCCAGGAAGTCGCTTTTGAGCCGGTTCATCTCATACAGTTGCATATTGGCTCGGGCTAAGGCATCGACTTTGGCGTCCAAGTCGGCGTTGACCTGTCGGAGTTCCTCCTGGGTGGAAACCAAATGCCGCAACATCCGGTTAAAGGCCACGGCCAAGGCCTCGAACTCGTCGCCGGTGTGGATTTCGGCCCGCATGGTGATATTGCCTCGACTGATGGCTTCGCTGACATCCCGAAGGTGCTTCAGCGGTTTGACGATCACATACCGGATAATGGCGTAGGAAGCCAGCATGGCCAAAAAGACCGTTACCAATCCGGTGGCCCACAGAATCGCCCGATTCCAATGCATGGCGGCCAGAGTCTCTTCATTCGGAATCCCGATCTTGATCACCGCCATCAGATCGCCTTTGCGCTGGGCGGTCGAATTGCCCAAGGCGCTCAGGGTCGGACCGGCCGAAGGCACCCCGCCGTCAATATCTAAAGGCAAAGGTTGATGGCACGCTGTAACACAGCTTGATTCCGCATAAATCGGCTGATAGTAATAATAGGTCTTGCCGTCTTCGCTGAATCGTTCCTCATAAAGCTGTTCTCGGCGGGGGGCCTCTTTACTTTTCTTGTCTTTGGGGGACTCCTCAGGTCCTTCGTAAACTAAAAATCTTTTCAGCAATTCCCGCTCAAACTCATCTTTGGGTTGAAAATCCGGATTGGTCTCTCGAAGATTGCCCGGCCGCTCCGGTAAAATGAACACCGGCTTCTCATACTTGACCTTCCCCAGTTCCTGGGTCAACCAGGGTAAATAGGCGTCTCGAAACTTCGGGTCCGTCTCCAACTTGGACCAGTGCCGTTGAAACATGATCGTATCCACCAGGGTCCGCCCGGTAGCAGGGTTTTGGGCGTGCACTAATTTCTCCGTCTGATTGCCATACCACCAAAAACTCGCCGTGATCAAAAGAAACAAACATATCCCAAACAGGAGCCGACATTTCCGCTCCAGGCCCGTCTCGCCCAAAACACGTTTCAACGACCGGTATGACATCGCTCAGTCCATCTTGATCCCCGGACAAGGAACTGGAGAATCTATTTCAAAAGCACCCATTAGGGGAGTAAGCCCCCATTTCCAGATCATCATTCCAGGCCTTGAAATAGGTTCCAGAATAGCTGAAGCCCCGCTTCCGATTCACTCTGGGCTTTTTTCTCCTTTGGGGCTGCCAGGTCGTAGCCCGACAGCCTCCTTGCAGGTTCCTTCCCAAATTGTATCACTCCAAGCCGCTCAACACCACCGAGAATCCCTAGGGGCCGCTCGTTCTTTTCTGTGCTCAAAGGCCGTTCGACGCCTTTCCTACAAGGCAATCGGAACCAGAAACTTCTGATACTTCCGCTATTTTATTCCGCCGGAAGGCCTCCTACTTTGGCATATCCAGGTAAGGGTCCAAACCCAATTGGCGTTGCATTTGCGTCCGCTGCCGCTGCTGCCACAGGAGCAGTTGGCGCATTCGGCAGTGCTGGCGTTGGACCTGCCGTTGGGCCTTTCGGAAGAGTTTCAACGACAGGCTGGTCAGGCCCGGATGCAGTCGGCCCCACTGGGCCCACTGCTGAGCCTTCTTTTTGCCCAAACCGAGTTCTAACAGTTCATCGTCCAGGGCTGCAAATTGCCGGAAGGAGCCGGGATCGCCTTGTCGGCCGGCGCGGCCTGCCAATTGACGGTCGATCCGTCGGGCCTCGTGCATTTCTGTGGCAATCACATGCAGCCCGCCCAGTTCGGCGACTCCCGGCCCCAATCGAATGTCGGTTCCCCGACCGGCCATATTGGTGGCCACCGTAATCCGGCCCCGTTGTCCGGCCTGGGCAATGATCTGGGCTTCCTCTTCCTCCCGAAGGGCATGGAGCACCTGATGAGGAATGCCTCGGGCAGTCAGAAGCCGGCTCAGATGTTCCGATTTATCTATGGAGCGGGCGCCGATCAGCACCGGACGGCCTTGCTTCCAAAGTCGATGGACCTCTTCCACCACAGCCGCCCACTTGGCTTCCGATGTGCCGAACACCTTCGAGGGCCACTCCTGCCGGATGCACGGCCGATTCGGCGGAATCACGACCACCGGACAGCCGTAAATCCGCCGGAATTCCCAGGCCGCATCCTGAGCCGTCCCCGTCATCCCCGCCAAGTGCGGATATCGAACAAAAAAATCTTGCACGGTAATTTGGGCGGCCTGACCAGTGCCTGGCCGAACCGTTAATCCCTCCTTGGCCTCCACCGCCTGATGGAGGCCCTCCTGCCAACGGCGTCCCTCCCCTAATCGGCCGGTAAATTCGTCCACCAGCACAATTTCGCCCTCTTGGACGACAAAATGTTCACCTCGTCGGAAATGCTGCTGGACATAGATAGCCCGCTCCAGAAAGGTGTAGAGTTTCGGCAGAGGCAGGCTGCCCAACCCGGCCGGTTTATCCAAACGCCGAACTTTCGCCCGGCCGGCTTCGGTCAGATGAATCCAGCGGGTGGAACCATCCTGCTGGTAGTCGATTTCCGGCTGGAACAGCCCGGCGGCTTGAGCGCTCCACCGGAAACAGGCCAATTCAGCAGGGTCAGTCTGGGCGGCAGGAGCGGCCAAAATGAGCGGCGTCCGGGCCTCATCAATCAACACCGAATCCGCCTCATCGACCAGGGCGAAAAACGGGGGCCGTTGCATGGGCCGCCAACCCTCCCCACCTTCCCAGCCATCCTCCGCCTGCCGAAGGGACCCTTCGGCCATACGCCCATCCCCCAGGGGAAAAGCCCCAGACTCAGTCCGACTCCGAAGCCGATCCCGTAAAAAGTCGAATCCAAACTCCCGGGCCGTCCCATAGGTAATATCGCAGGCATACGCCCGTCGGCGCTGCTGAGCCGACATCCCCGCCTGGATCACTCCCACCGAAAGCCCCAACAGTCGATAGATCGGCCCCATCCACTCCGCATCCCGCCGGGCAAGGTAGTCATTGACCGTAGCCAGATGGCACCCCCGGCCCAGCAGCCCATAAAGATACAACGGCAACGTGGCCGCTAGGGTTTTGCCCTCCCCGGTCTGCATCTGGACGATGGTCCGATGACATAGGGCCATGCCGCCCAGCAGTTGGACCTCATAAGGGCGCATGCCCACGGTGCGCCGGGCGGCCTCCCGCACCAAGCCAAAGGCCTCCGGCAATAAGTCGAACAAGGGCTCCCCAGTGCGTGCCCGATACCGAAGCGATAAACTGGCCTTCCGAAGTTCCTCCTCCGACACCCGGCGGAAACGATCTTCCCAGGCGGCAATCTGCGGTAATTGCCGACGCCACCAGGCCAACCGAACCCAGCCCGGCATGAACCCCCACTGAGCCGCCTTGTCGAAAACCGCTTCTATCCATCCATTCATAAGACCAGGTTCTGAAAAGTTCTGCCCTGCTTTCTGTTCTCGCCCCCGAGCAGGCGCCGAAAAAGCCCGCCGTTCTGAAACGCCGCCTCTTTTGGCGGTTCCAAGAAACCGACCAGGCCCCTGGGGGACAGGGGCCTGATGTCGGTCCTGAAGGAGGGCTGTTGACCGAGCCTATTCATCCCCGTATACCCGAGTGCTCTCTTCCTTCAGCACCGGGCGTTCCATTTCGTCGGCCAACAGTTGGACACGCATCCGGAGGTCTCCCGGCTGGAGACACTGGACTCGGATACGGTAAGTGGCTTCTGCTTTGGGGGCTAAACGTCCCAGACTCTCAAACCGGACCCGTCCCTCTTCCACCACATGCCGGACCGGTCCCTCCGCCGCCACCACCCGCATCTGCGGCGGCACAAACGCCTCCAGTTGCACATTGCTGGCCGTCTTCGACCCCTGGTTGTACACCCGAATCTCGTACGTCGTTTCTCCCTGTTTCTCCACGGGATCCACTGTGTCGGCCACCTGAAAGTTCAATGCCACAATCCCTTCCACTTCCACCGGATGCTCTTTCTGCACGGTGGTCAGACGCTCTGCGGTGCAAGACATCCGAAGCACCTTCGGCCCCAGTTCCTCCGGTAAAAGCACCAGTTTTACGGTCCCGGTCGTTTGCACCGGCAATTCGGCCAACCGCCAAGAGACCGTTCGGCTGCTCTGCTCGTAATAGCCGTGGTTGTCCGCCGAAACGAACTTCATTCCCGGCGGCACCTCCACGAAAAGCGTCAACCCTTTCGCCGGAGCAGAACCCATATTGGCAATCGAAATCTGATAGACGGCTTCCCGTTCCAGATACCGCCGAGTGGCCCCTGCCACGCTCAGCTCCAATTGGGGCGACAAGACCCGAAGGGTTTGTCGAGTTTCGGTCCGTAAATTGCCCTCTCCCCGTCCAATAATCAGCGGATCATAGACGCCCGCTCGGGCGGCGGTCAGGATCAACTCCAATTGTCGGCTCTCCCGGGGCCGAAGCGTGCCCACATCGTACTCCAATTCTTTTCCGGCTGGGTGTTGAAATCCTTCCGGCACATGGGCTTCCAAGACCACGCCCTCGGCAACACCGGTGCCGGGATTCGACACGGTGATCAGCAGGGTTGCCGTGTCGCCAATGACCACCTGCTCCGGATGGGATACTTTGACATCCAATAAAGGACGGGTCGCCACGGTCCGGGCCGACGCTTCCGCCCCATAGCGTACCGTGGCCACACTGCCAATTTCCCCCTCGGTGGTAGGGACGAGTTCCATTTCCACGGTGATTTCCTGACCAGGGGCCATGCTGCCCAACTTCCAGACCAACTCACCACCAACCCCCCGTTGAGCAGGCGGCTGAGTGCGCACGAGCCGAGTCCCCCGGGGAATCAGGTCCCACAGTTCCACATCCGCTGCGGCGGCCGAACCGGTATTGACTACCTTAATCTGAAATTTGGCAGGTCGGCCCACCTGCACCTCCTGGGGGGCGACCTTGTGGACGGTGATCTGAGCGGTTTGCGGACCTTCCAGAGTTTTGCTGCCCGGCTGTCCTGTCCCTTCCTCTTGACTACTCGGCCCCGAAGGGGGGATAGCCCCACCAATACCCGCACCCGGCGGACTTCCTGGGGAGCCTCCTGAGGGCAAAGGACGAGCCGAAGGCGCGGAAAGCATCCCCGGGACTTGGCTTGCCGGAGGGGAAGAGCCTGCTTCTGCAGAGGGGGAAGAGGACCCACTGAACAGACCAGGATTTCCTGTCCCTAGCCGACCGGTTGGCCCACTGGCATCCACTTGAAATGGGGCAGGCTCTCGGTCTCCCGACGCCCCAGAAGGAACCGCCACTCGACTGGGCGGTACACTCGATGGATTTTGAGCCATTTGGGGTACCGCCGAACCGGGCGACGCCAGCACTCCAGGATGGGGAACATAGGTAGGCGCTGGGGGATTTTGCCCACCCGTGGGATTTCTCCCCTCCTGCGTCCGATCGCCAAATGGATCCATCATCGGAGAGGTATTGGCTGCCGAGGTCCCCCCAGCCGCATCCCCAGAAATCTTAGGAAGTTTCGCCGCAGAGTTCCCAGGTGGACTCTCCGATCGGACAGGATTTCCTGTTGGGTTTTCTCCAACGGAGCTATCCCCGGTTTGAGTCCCCGATGCGGGGAAAACCACACTCCGAAGAGGATTCGGACCAGGAAAGGGGGGTTCCGCATCCGCCTTCGGAGACGAGGACATCCCTGCTGTCGGCCCAGTGGATTTAATGGGCCGAGAACCCTCGGTCGGCTTAAAAATTCTGGGTCCCTTTTCCGCCGAAGAGTCTGGGAATGGGTTGGCTGCCAAGGAAGAGGAGGTTTCAGACGCCCCCCCAGGGGATGGATTTCCTCCCCCGGAAGCAGCCGAGGCTTCGCTTCGCAGCAGGGGGGCAATTACTATCCCCCCTATGAACCCCACAATGACCAGGGCCACAAGGGAAAATACCACCCGCTTCATTCTGAAATCCCCTTCCAAAAGAGGGTTTTAAAAATTTCGTACCATTTCCGCCGGATGAAGCTGGCCTCTCCCCCGGCGGGCCAGTGTAGGGTGTGGGGAAACACTGGAGGGGCACGCTCGTCGTGCCCGATGGCGGACCTGACAAGCAGGTCCCTCCATTTCGCCCCCTCACCCGGCTGATCTAAAAGCTCAGCCCGCCTCTCCCACGAGGGGAGAGGCGAGTGGTTTCATTCGGCTGAAATGTTACAAAGGAACAGACTTGGAGCCAGGGGGTTGGGAAAAGGCTTCCACCGATCGCAAAAAAATCCCCTGAGGTCCCCCTAACTACCAAAACCCCGCTTTTAAGGAAAGAGCATTTCGCCGAATCCGAGGGGGGGAAGAACGAGAGCGTTAAAATAGAAAAAATAAAAAACCTGAGCAAAGTCGAAAAAGCTGCCTGTTTAGGCAAACTGAGAAGGCAGGCCCCTACTCGCCTCCTGAAAAAACAAAAGATACCCCCATTGTCAACTTTTGGGGGAAAATAAAGAAGATCGCCCCGGTAGCTGATTCCTGCCAGGTCTCCCTTCCCAAAGCAGTGCGGGAAGAAAACCCGTTAGGGTTCTAGTTGGAGGATGCGGAAATTGTCGAAGCGTATCCAATGCTCGGCGTTGGCCGGTCCGTTGTAGCACTGGATGCTCACCATATCGTTCTGGCCCCGGGGGAGCTTGCCTTCGGCGGCGGTTTGAAAATCGCCTTGGCCGGCCGGCCGATATTGGGCCAGGTATTTTTCTTTGTCTAAGACCAATCGGAGATCCACCGCCAAGGTCTCGGTAGGTTTCCGGCCGGGGATAATGTAGGTTTTGCCGTCGATATTTTCATGAACCAGCTTGAAAACAGGTTTATCCTGATGGTACCAGGTGATGCCGGCCTGTTCGTACTGGTTGGTGGGCTTGGTCGTGAAGGTAACGGTTACTTCGACGGCGACTTTGCCCAGGCTAGGATCTGGGGCTTGGCGGCGGAGGACGTTTTTGACGGTGGCGGCCACCCCCGGTTCAACCCGGATTTCTAAGGCGCCGTCTCGAATTCGCCAGGTGTTCGCGTCTTCACGGAGCCAGGACCACCCGTCGGCCAGTTTCCCCTCGAAGGTATCCTCAAACAGGACCTTCGGTTCAGCAGGTTTGGCTTCGGCAGCCGAAAGCACGGAGACCACGACACTATAAGCTACCAGGAAGAGAAAAAAACATCGCATCGCCATTCTCCTCAGCCCCCGGGGATGGAAGGAAGAAACATTTGGGTGGGAAAGGCATGTAGCCCTTTCCTTTTAATCTAGCATTCCGGGTCCCAAAAAACCAGAGGGGGCAATCCCTTGCAGCTAAGTAGGGAAGCCGGTTTCGAGTTATGGACTCAGGGTATTCCTGGGGAAGAAACAGCGATCCCAGCAGGCCAGGGGCCTGGTTTTTGGCGGGGCGTCCGCTTTTACTTGGCCCGGATATCGTAGGCAAACAGCGTATCGTCATGTCGGAGGTAGAGCCGACCGCCGCAAACGACCGGATGGGCCCAGCAGGGGCCTTCCCCGCCGGAAGGAAGCGAAAACTGGCTGACCACTTCGAGCTTCTCCGGATTAGGCCGAACCAAGTACACCTGCCGACGTTCGGACAGACAATACAGCATGCCATCAGCCCAGGTGAGCGAACCTTTGGCGACTTCACGTTTTTTCCATTGGGTCTTCCCGGTCTTCCCATCCAGGCAGACAAAGGGGCCGCCGTAGGCCGATCCGTACAAAAATCCATCCACCAGCACGACGCCGCCGTGGTGATTATCGAGGTCCTTGGTGTCCCAAACTTTTTCGACTCGGACCTTTTTATCCTCGACGGTCAATTTCAGCAGCACCGAGCCGGCCCCATATCCGGTGCTAAAGAAAATATGTCCCTCATGATACAGAGGCGTGAACGCATTCACGTCCCATGCGGTTTTATGGGGGTAGTCGAAGAGGATTTGGCCGGTGTCGGCGTGGACGGCCAAAAGACCCTTTTCGTTCATCGTCAGGATCATGCGAACGCCCTGGTACTCGACCAACACCGGGGAAGCATAGCTGGCCCGCGCGCCGGCGCTAGGGGAAGCCCAGATCAATTGGCCCGTATTTTTATTCAGGGCGACCACTGCTCCTTTCTTGCCGCCCGGGCAGCAAATCAGCCGATCGCCGTCGATCAGTAGGGACTCGGCCAAAGCCCATTGGATATTTTCTCCTTCAAAATCTTTCAGGATATGGCATCGCCAAAGGAGTTTTCCCGTGGCAGCTTCCAGGCAGACCAGTTCACCTAAGGGGCTTTCATGGTAGAGTCGGCCATGGTCATAGGTAGGTGTGCCCCGCGTGCCGGGCATATCCTGAGTCCAAGCCGGACCGTTCGGCTGCTGCCAACGGATTTTGCCCGCTAGATCCAAGGCGGTAATGACGGTTTGGTCTTTGATGTTCCCGGCGGTGAAGATGAGTTTTTCGGCCAAAGTAACACTGGAGTAGCCATGACCGATCCCCTTGGCCGACCAGAGGAGTTTCGGCCCCTCTTTGGGCCATTGGCGGAGCAGACCGGTATCCGGGGAACGGTTGTGGCCGTCCGGCCCGTGGAACCGAGGCCAATACGGCCCCTCAGCAGACCGGCCTGTTTTGGCCGAGGCTCTCGGAACCCCAACGGAGCTAACCGTCTCCTGGTCGGTTTCCTTTGGACCGAGCTGTCCAGACGTTCCAACCGATGGGAAAGGGGCTGATCGTTGATCGGATTTGCTCTCGTTGCTTGCTCCACAGGCCATACAGCCTACCACCATAAGCCAACACCATCGCCATGCACCCTGCATTGTTCGCACTCCTTGGAAAGCAACCTGGAGGACTTACTTAGCTGAGGCAGAGAACCTCCCTCCTGCGATTCCTAGACGCCATCGGATCCTCATCGAAGGGAAGAAATCCGCGGAAAGGGAATTTCGTAACACTTTAGCCGAATGGAGTAACTCGCCTCTCCCCTGGCTGTCGAGAGGCCAGCCAACCGTAGGTTGGCCGGGCGAGGGGAAGCACAAAAAAACACTGGATTCCTGTCTGCGCAGGCACTGACACTTCGCCCCCTTCACCCGGTTTGGCTAACGCCAAACTTCCTTCTTGCGCCGGGGGAGAGGGAAACGAGGCCCCTGCATTCGGCTAAAGTGTTCCGGGATTTTTATGTTTTGGAGGATTTCTTCTGGGTTGTCAATATCCGGAAACGTGCGGGTGGTTTTTCACTGGCTGGGAAAAAATCGGCTTTGTGCAACTGACGGCTGCCCAAGCAGTTACGGCTTTGCTCGAACCCATTCTCCTAGGAGCCAAAAACTCGGGATACGTCAGATTTTCACTCTATTGGCTTCCTGAAACCAAGACATTATAATAACATTTCAAGTAACATTTTAGCCGAATGAAGCAATTCGCCTCTCCCCCGGCTGTCGAGAGGCCGGCTCCAGCGAAGCGAAGCCGGCTGAGGGGTGTCACTGCCGCGAAAGCGGGAATCCAGAAAGTAGGAAGCCATGTTATCTGGATTCCTGCTTGCGCAGGAATGACACATCGTGCCCTTCCATTCGGCTAAATGTTACCATTTCAGAAAGAAGATTCCAGGTTGTAGGATTCATTTCGGAGAGGGAGAACTTCTTTTGGGGCGGGCAGCCCTCGGTTTTCGTGTGAAAGCCAAGCACCTCGTTCTGGCGAAGGAACGTTTTGCCCATGGATATTTTTTGCGGCTTCAGAAAGCAGTGGTTTTGGACGGCCCTGATAGGGACGCTTTTGATTCTGGCAATGGAAGGGCTGGCCTGGGCCCAAGCGGCGCCAGCCTCGGAAAGCAGTTCGGGCGGAAGGAATCTCTACCTGGCTTCTTATTTCATTGTTCTTCTGGGGATTTTTTTGGGGCTGGTTGTGGTGTGCAATCCATCCCGCCGGCGGGATCGACCTAAACCGGAATCTTACGGCGATTAACCCTCTTGTGCCAAAGCCCAGTTCTTCCAGGCCATCGAAGGGCAGGGGTTACGGATTGTTTTTCCCCATAAAAGTCTCCTTCCTTCCGCAGTTTCGAGGGATTCTTCTTGTGGATGGTCCCGCCGAGATAGGCAGGGAACCCCTTTTCCCAATGTCCGAACCGATACCCAAACAGCTTTGGCATTGTGTAATCCCAAGGTCTCCATGAAATCCAATCTCACCCCCCAGCGGTCTGATGCGGAAATGCAACAACGGGCTTGGTTAGGTCCGATGAGTCCGGCAGCGTGGGGTTCGGCGTTATGTTTTTTTTCTGCGCTGGGTTACACGGCTACGAATATGTGTTTGCGTCGGTTGGCCGTCTTAGGGACCGATCCCATGTGGGCGACGGCCATGAAGGAACTGGTGGCGGTGGTGGTGCTGGGGCCTTGGGTTTGGGTGCAACTGGTGCGTGGCCGACGGCTTTTCCCCTCCTGGGGATGGATCGGTGTGGCGGCAGTCTCGGCTTTGGTTGCCCAATTTGCCGGGAATATCTTCCAGCAGTGGGCTTTTGGCGTGGTGGGCTTGGCGATTGCTGTGCCGGCCATCTTTTCGGTCTCCCTGACCGGTGGGGCCATGCTGGCCTGGATTTTCCTCCATGAGACGGTTCCTCTGCGAACGATTGCGGCGATGGTGCTTTTGATCGGGGCGATTGGGGTGTTGAGTTTCGGAGCGGTCCAGGCGGGGAGTTTCCTACCGGAACTAACCGTAGAAAAAGAAAAAATGCTGCTTGGCATTGGGGCGGCATGTATGGCGGGAGCCGCCTTCGCTCAATTGGGTCTTATGCTCCGAACGACATCTTCCCATGGAGTTGCCCCGGCAGCGGTGGTGTTGCTAGTAACCGGCGTGGGTGCCGGACTGCTCGGTCCCCTAACTGTTTGGCGATTGGGGCTGCGTGTACTCCGTCAAACCAGCCCAGAACAATGGGCTTTCATGTTCGGAGCGGGCGCCTGCAATCTGTTGGCCTTCCTAGCCATTACGACCGGGCTGCGGTGGACCAAACTGGTGCGTGCGAATCTGCTGAATGCCGCTCAGGTGGCTATGGGAGCCGTGGCAGGAATCCTCGTGTTCGGCGAGTCCTGCAGCGGGACCGTGGCCGGGGGTGTCGCCCTGACCACCCTGGGACTGCTCCTGATGGGTTCGCCGAAAAAGGAAGCGGACGCCGTTGCCTTCCCCACCAAGACTCCCCTGGGCAGAGTGGATGCGTCGTCCCTCATGGCTGGCAGAGTGGACGTCCCGTCCGCAAAAACTGCCCTGCTGCCTCCGCAGGGAGAACCTTCCTCGGGACCTTTTTACGGCGGGTCGTAACCGCCGGGATTCCAGGGGTTACATCGGCAGATGCGCCACAGACCTTTCAGCGTGCCCCGAACCGCGCCGTACTTTTCCACGGCTTGGATAAAGTAGTTGCTGCATGTGGGCTGAAATCGGCACTGTCGGCCCACCAACGGACTAAGCGTCCATTGATACACCCGTACTAGGCCGATGAGTGTCCAGGCTGGCAATCGCCCTACCCACCGTCCCATGCTCCACCAGCAACGTTTCATCCCAGCACTCGAAAATCATCCAATGGGAAAGGGAGGAATCTTTCGGCACGGGTACCATTTTAGCCGAATGCAGGGGGCTATGTGTCACTGCCTGCGCAAGCAGCAGTCCAGGCTTGTTCCCGCACAAGCGGGAATCCAGGCATAGGGAGTTCTCCTCCTTTCTGGCCTGCCGCTTTCGCGGCAATGACACCGCTCAGCCGGCTTCGCTTCGCTCTGGAGACGGCCTCTCCCGCAAAGGTCGCATTAAGAGCGATCGTTTTTTTGGGCAGTGGGACGGCTCTTCTGAGGCTCTGCTTTAGCCGATCGGGTTTCCCGCTCTCTACGTGCCTTGCGGTTTTGGACCTTCTCTTTCAACTTTCGGGCCAGACGCCACAAGGACCTTTGAAGCGTCCTTAAGGTGGGGAAATAAGGCCTCTGCGGAATCACGACCAAATCCAGCCCTGAGGGCAAGTCCCCCTTGGACAACCGAAACGCCTCTCGAATCAACCGTTTCCACCGATTCCGGTACACCGCAGAACCTATTTTTGCCGAAGCGCAAATGCCCAGCCGGGGATGCCCCAGATCGTTGGCCTCCCCATAGACGACAATCCATTCGTCCGACACCCGACATTTCTCTGTAAAGACCCGCTCAAAATCCTTGTGCCGCCGAAGCCGATAGCTCTTGGGAAAAGAATAATCCGGCATCTGAGCCGCTCCTGGGGAAAATGGAAAAAAACCGGCATGGATAAAAATAGCCCGCCGTTTTTGCCCCCATGGAAAGGGCCTGTCTCCTGCCCAGAGTTTTTTGCCTCTTTAGAACATCTCCTCCGTGAGTAGAACTGGTTTTTGTGGAACATTTTAGTCTGACTGTATCCATCGGAACCAATTGCCACAATCTGTGGAGTACGGGCGATTTTAAGCCCCTACAAGTTGTGGGGGCTTGGCCGGGTAGATACAGTCAAACTAAAATGTTGTGTTTTTGTGGGTTATTCTTGGTTTGGACTGCCGTTTTCGCAGGAATGCCCCCAAAAAGCCTCTGCATCCAAGGGCAAAAGGATTATCCGTTCTTCTACCATCGTAAATGGGTGCGGAGGTTCGGTTGGGGATGGGCCTGGTCGATCTGGCGGAGCATCTGCACCTCCGAGTCGGTAAGGTTTTTCGGTAAAACGATCTGGATTTCGGCATACAGGTCGCCGGCAGGGTCGTCGCCATGTGCGGGTACCCCGTAACCGGGGATACGGAGTTTTTGGCCGCTGGAAATGCCCGGGGGTATGCGCAGCGATACCGAGCCGCGGGGCGTAGGTATCTCGATTTTCGCCCCAGCGGCGGCTTCGCTTAGGGTAACCGGCGTCTCCACATAAAGATGATTGCCCCGGCGTTGGAAACAAGGATGGGGTTCCACATGGACCGTCACCAACAGATCGCCGGGTTTGCCGCCTCCGAGGCTAGGTTCGCCTTGGCCTTTTAACCGCAGCTTTTTACCGTCTTCGATGCCGGGCGGAATCTTCAGCCGGATCGTCTCCACTTTCCCTCCCTGGCGAATCCGCAATTCATGTTCTCCCCCCAGAATGGCGGTGGTAAAGGGGATGGAAATTTCGGTTTCGATGTTTTGGCCGCGAGCAGTACGGGCGGTACTGCGTGCCTGCCCGGTAGAACGTCGAAACTGTTCAAACAGATCGCCTAAACCTCCCGGCCCACCCTCTCCAAATCGGTCTCCGAAAAACTGCTCGAAGATGTCTCCCAGTCCGCTGAAACCTTCTGGGCCGGTGGTCCAGGTATAACTCGAGCTGCCCCCCGGCGATGGACCGGCTTTGCCCATCGTCTCAAACGCACTGCCGTACCGATCATACAACTCCCGTTTTTCTGGGTCGTTGAGGATTTCAAAGGCAGCCTGAACCTCTTGGAACTTTTTTTTGGCGTTTTTGTCATGGGGGTTCAGGTCGGGATGGTATTTGCGGGCTAACTCCCGGTAGGCCTTCTGAATCTCCGCCTGGGAAGCGTCCCGCCGAACCCCCAATACTTTATAAGGATCTTTCATAAACTTTCCGAGAGGTAGGTGGATTCTGGATGGAACTGGCCTCAGGGGCCTGTTTCTAGGGGTGGAATACCCTCCAGGCCCCCAAAAACGAACTTCTGGGCCGGAAAAGAAGGAACTCCTACCTCGCCCCCAATGGGTGGGCAGGTAGAAACTTAGTCGCTTCCAACATAATATCATTCTAGAAGGGTTTTCCCAGGGGATTCAAGCGGAATGCCCCTGGCAGGAGGAAAAAAACATCATGACTCGGCCCCGCCGGACAGAAAAATCGTCTCCCGAATTGCCCAGTCTGTTCGACCGTGTTTTGCCTTGGGAGGAGGACGATCAGGCCGAGGTATTGACGGCCCGTGTGGTGTTTCCGGATGGTCCGCCGGGCGATTTTGACTATGTCGTTCCGGTGGAGTTGGCAGGTCGGCTTCAGGCGGGGCAACGGGTCCGGGTCCCCCTGGGCAAAGGGAACCGCCTGGTGGTGGGATACTGCGTGGAGGTGGGACTCCGCCCTGCGGCGGCCCGCTCGTTAAAGACAATTCGGCAATTGGTGGATGATCGGCCCCTGCTTTCGCCGGCGATGCTTCGGCTTACCCGATGGATGGCCGACTATTATCTATGCGATTGGGCTACTGTGCTGGAGACGGTGCTTCCCGCCGGAGTTCGGCGTCGGGCTGGATTGCGGCTGACGACCTTTTGGGAGCCGAATCCCGCCGCCCTAGCCCAACTGGATTTCGCCGCCCTCCCTCCCAAACAGCAACTGCTCCTCCGCATTCTCCGGGAGGCCCAAGAGCCTTTGACTTCCAACCAGCTTCAACGGCTGGCCAAATGTTCCTCCGGTCCCATCACCGCCTTGCAGCGAAAAGGACTTCTGGTGAGCCGAGCGGTTCGCATCCGTCCGCAGGATATTGTACCGCCGCCGGCGCCCCGCCAACCCAATCTCCCCCTCAACCTAGACCAACAACAAGCCCTGCAAACCATCCTGGAGACGCTTCATAGCGGGCAGCATCGGACAATCCTCCTTTACGGAGTTACCGGCAGCGGCAAAACGGAAGTCTATATCCAGGCCATCCAGCAGGTGCTTCGATTCGGCCGACAGGCGATCGTCCTGGTTCCGGAAATCAGCCTGACCCCGCAAACCCTTCAGCGGTTTCAGGCCCGTTTTGACTCCGTGGCGGTGCTGCATAGTCATTTGACCGACGCCGAACGACATTGGCAATGGGAAAGAATCGCCTCAGGTCGTGTGCAGGTGGTCATTGGGGCCCGAAGCGCCGTATTTGCGCCCACGCCCCATTTGGGAATGATCATTTTAGATGAGGAGCATGAGCCGTCGTTCAAACAACAGCAGGCCCCCCGGTATCACGCCCGGGAAGTGGCTTTGCAACGGGCGGCGGCCGAATCCGTGCCATTGATCCTAGGATCGGCGACCCCTTCGTTGGAAACTTGGTACGAGGCCCAACAAGGCCGATACATCCTGGTCCAGTTACCGCGGCGAATTCAAGATCGGCCTTTGCCTCCGGTCAGCACCATTGATCTGCGCACAGAAAACAGCGGCAAAAAGGCGACAGCCATCAGTCGGCCCTTGTATGCCGCAATCCGAGAAACCTTGCAGGAAGGGGGACAGATCATTTTGCTGTTGAACCGGCGGGGGTACTCGACCCACATCCAATGTCCTGCCTGCGGATATGTGGTCAAATGCCCTCATTGCGACATCGCCCTCACCCACCACCGGACTGAGCAAATCGCCCTATGCCACTATTGCGATTATTACGAACCGACCCCAGCGGCGTGCCCCCAGTGCCGATTTCCGGGCATCCTCTATCGAGGACTAGGGACCCAACGGTTGGAAGTGGAGGTAAGGAGCCGATTCCCGGGGATTTCATGTGTACGCATGGATACCGACTCCATGCAAGCCCGCGGGGCCCACTGCCGGGCCTTGGAAGCCTTCCGCACCGGCCAAGTCCGCATCCTCCTCGGCACCCAAATGATCGCCAAAGGCTTAGATTTTCCGAATGTTACCCTGGTCGGAGTGATCAACGCCGACACGGCCCTGCATTTGCCGGATTTCCGCGCCTCCGAACGCACCTTCCAATTGGCAACCCAAGTGGCCGGACGAACCGGTCGAGGTCCTCAAGGAGGCCGCGTCCTGATCCAAACCTTTAACCCCGACCACCCGGTCATCCAAGCGGCCATCCGGCACGATTATCCCCAATTTGCCCAAAGCGAATTGCCGATCCGAAAAGCCTTTGGGTATCCTCCGTTTGCCCGGATGATTCGGCTCGTGATTCGGGGCCGTTATCCCCAACCCACCGTAGAGTTCGCCAAAGTTCTGGCCGAACGAATTCGAAATCAATTGACCAGCAGCCCCACCCCTGCCAGAGTCTTAGGCCCAGCCCCCGCGCCGTTTGCCAAACTGCGGGGAATGTATCGGTATCATATCCAACTCCAATCGCCGGATGGTTGCCAACTCCGCAAGGCGGTTCGGGAAGCCACCCACGGCCTGCAAACCCCGGAAAACATCCAATGGATCGCCGATGTGGATCCGGTAGAAATGCTCTAAGAGGCTGTCCCGAAAATCCATTTTTAGCCGGGATGCACCGACCAACGGGCGGCCCCCAGACTGCCCAAAACCCTAAGAAAACGGCATTTTGGTTCGTCAGAACGGTTTGCAGAAGGTTCGGGGCCCCCTCTGGGCTACCCATTTCGGGACAGCCTCTAACAAGCAGAAACCCAGAGCGGCTTAAATTTTGGGTAAGACTTTAGAGCCGCTTGTAAGACCTCAGGGGGTAAATCTCCTTTGGGTGTGCAAAAGCGGGGGTTGTTCAAAATAAGAAATATATTTAAAATAAATAATTTACACAAAATGCGGAATCTTTTCATTTTTCCTCTAACCCGTTGCCCCCTCTTTAGTTATTAAAAAAACTTGGTAAAATAATCTTTTGTTAATTTATTGAAACAAGGAAACTTACCGGGGTTAAGCAAAGAGAAAGGAGTTTACGGGGTAGTTGGGTTAGGGGTAGCCCGGAGTGTTTGTTAATCTCTCTGCCTCGGAATGCCAGAAAAACATAAAAGGTCCCCCAAACGGAGTCCTTTCTCTCCGGATATTTTTGGGGGGATTCCTGAGGTGGGTGGGAAACTCGGTTATCTTCACGAAAGGAGGGGATTTTAAAAAACTTCACTTCACCCGGCGAAATATCCTTCGAAAAATAACTTTCGGTGGAGTCTCTGGAAAGTTCGACTTGCCGAAAAGGAGGAACAAGAGCGATCTTTCCATTGCCCTGTTTCGGATGGGCGATGGAAGGGGAAGAGGATAGGTGGGCATCTGGAGGCCACGCGGACACCACGTGGCGTTCGGCAAATAGACAAAAGGAGGCTGGGCCGTGGTGGGATACGATGCTCTGATGAAGGATGTCTTGGCCGTTATCTTGGCCGGGGGAAAGGGGTCCCGATTAGAACCTCTGACGCGGGATCGGGCGAAACCTGCGGTGCCTTTTGCAGGGGCCTATCGCATCGTCGATTTCACCTTATCCAATTGTCTGAATAGCGGGCTCCGCAAAATTCTGGTCCTGACTCAATATAAAGCCATGAGTCTGGACCGCCATATCCACATGGGCTGGAATCGCTATTTTTGTCGAGAATTGGGCGAATTTGTGGATGTGGTTCCTCCTCAGCAGCGGATCGACGAAAGCTGGTATCAAGGCACTGCAGATGCCGTCTATCAGAATATCTACGCCCTGGAAAAAGAACATCCCCGATATGTGATTATTTTAGCAGGCGATCATATTTACAAAATGAACTACCGCCTGATGTTGGAGGCCCATATTGCCCAACAGGCCGATGTTACGATTGGTCTGCTTCGGGTGCCTGTGGAAGAAGCCCGATGTCGATTCGGCGTCATGGAAGTCGATTCCACAGGCCGGGTCCTCGGTTTCCAGGAAAAACCTCCCCATCCGAAACCCATCCCGAATGATCCGGGGTCTTGTTTTGCCTCGATGGGTATTTATGTATTCAACGCCCCGTTTCTTTTCGAAGAATTGTGTCGGGATGCCACCCGCACCGGCAGTAAGCACGATTTCGGCGGAGATGTGATCCCGGCCATTGTGCCCACCAGCCGAGTCTATGCCTATGAATTCCTCGACGAAAATCGTAAATCTACGGCGTATTGGCGGGATGTAGGGACCCTAGACGCCTACTACGAAGCCAATATGGATTTGGTGGCGGTCGATCCGTTGCTGAATCTCTACGACGAACAGTGGCCGATTCGGACCTATCAACCGAACTATCCGCCGCCGAAGTTTGTTTTTGCGGAGGAGAAGCGTCGCGGCCAGGCGCTGGATAGTATTGTCTGCTTAGGCTGTATTGTTTCTGGCGGTACGGTGATTCGGTCCATTTTGGGGCCTCGCACCCGGATCAACAGTTACGCCGAAGTTACCGAATCCATCTTATTCGGCGAAGTGGACATCGGACGACACGCCAAGGTCCGTCGGGCGATCATCGACAAAGGGGTTCGCATACCGCCTGGGGTGGAGATCGGGTTTGACCCTGAATTGGATCGTGCTCGGGGCTTTGTGGTGACGGAAAAAGGAATTACTGTCATTGCCAAGACCGATGGCATAGAGCATTTCCCGGTGCCGCCGCCGAAGTTCGCCAGCTTTCGCACGGCCGCACCAAGCCGAATCGAAACCACCCTCCCTTAAACCGAATCCTATGGATGTTTGCAGAGTGCATGAAAACGGGCCGACCCACGGGAGGACCAAAAACCGAGATTTCCCTGCTGCGTTGGATTACCCCAATAGAAAGACCGTAACATTTTAGCCGAATGAAGGGGCACAATGTGTCATTCCTGCGTAAGCAGGAATCCAGGCAATAAGGACTTCTTCTACTGTCTGGATTGCCGCTTTCGCGGGAATGACACATTGGCTTTAACCCGCCGGGGGAGAGGCGAATTGCTTTATTCGGCTAAAATGTTACGAAATATCTACAAACGCCTCGGATCGGATTTTTGAGCCGATGGTACAAAATCGGCGATCCTCCAGTGGATAGCCCGGCGGTTCTCCTCAATCGGGTTTCCTCCACGATCAGCTTTCTGGGTAGGTGGCTGTGGGGCAGGAGGGTTTAGGGACTGGGGGATAAGGCATGGACATTTTCTGTTTTGGGGCGGGCTCGGCTGAGTTCGTGATCGACCGCCTCGACGATTTCTGCATCAATGCGTGTGACGCCTTGCACCGCCCCGGCCAATAGGGACCAGTCAGCCAATTGGGCCACCCGCCTGGGGATGCCGCCGCTGAGTTCATGCAACCGGGACATGGCCTCAGGAGTAAACACGGGTTCGGTTCTCCCGGCTCGGGCGAGCGATTCGATCAGGTACCGTTCCGTTTCCGAAAAATCCCAAGGTTCTAGCTCCATTCGTAAATCCACTCGCTCCAGGAGGCCGGAATCGAGTTGGCCTACCATTTCTGGCCGACCCGATAAAACCACACTGAGCAACCAGCCAGGCCGACTCCCATATCCCAAAAGCCGAGCTAAAACTTGGCGGCCTTCCTCGGCAGCAGATTCCATCTGGTCGCACAAAAGGACCACCGGCGTCCGCATGAAGTAGGCTTCGCGAAACCGGTCGAACACCTCTGGCCATAAAAGACTCAGCGAGGTTTCCGGTTTAGCAGATCGCCCCAGACTCCCCAGGATATCCCAGAGCCATTCGTGTCGGCTTGCCCCGGCTGCGCATATTTGGGCCACTCGGCAACCCGCCCGCCGCATTTTGTGCGAAAAGACTTCCAATAACAGGCTTTTGCCGAGCCCAGCGGCCCCGACCAAAAGCCCTAGATGCCGCTGGTGCTGAACCAGAAACTCCAAGCGCGCAAGGGCCTCCTCGTGGACCCCGCTGAGGAAAAACCCCTTCGGGTCCAGACCAAAGCGGAACGGCGATTCTTTTACCCCCCAATAAGAGTAATCCATACCGGAAAATTCCGTATCTTCTTTCTTTTCGGTAAGATAACAGGTAGGACTTCACCAGGAACGGAGAAGTACCTCCTCCAGGGGGACCTCCGAGGCCGTAGGAAACAGGGCCTTCCTCAGCCTTGGATCAAGGCAGAAAATGCCCTCAACGTCTCCTTCCTACGGCCCAACAAATACCCACTTTTGGGGGTACTCCTGGTTAGGGGATTCCTGCCCTACCAGGAGGCCGAAATCGGAGGAAGACAGGATTTCCTGAAAAAGCCCAAATGCTACGGCAACTACCCCCCCCATCGTTCCCAACATCCAGGAAAATAGGAAACCTTGTAACACTTTAGCCGAATGAAGTGGAGCGATGTGTCATTCCTGCGCAAGCAGGAATCCAGGTTTATTTCCACACAGGCGGGGCCCCAGGCAATATGGAGTTCTAAATAAGTCCACAAAATACCGGAAGTGGTTGGACTCCTGGCGCCTCGGAAACGAAGGTATTTCGCACCTTTGGACCACTTTCGCCATTATGTGGAGTGATTTAGTTTCTGGATTCCCGCCTTCGCGGGAATGACAAAAAAGGCCGCCTCACCCGGCTTCGCTCTCAGCCGGCCTCTCGACGGCCAGGGGAGAGGCAAGTTACTTCATTCGGCTAAAGTGTTCCGAAAACTTCTGCTTTGTCCGATCATCGGGTTGGAGAGTTCGATTCCATCTGTCAGAGGGTTCCGCAAGGGAGTTTTTTGTTCGATGAGCGAACGATATTTCTGTGCCGAACCGATCCAAACGGAACGGGTTCAGCTCACCGGGCCAGAAGCCCATCATCTGCTTCATGTGATGCGGGCCCCGGTGGGAACCCGGGTGGTGCTTTTTGACGGGAGCGGATGGGAATTTGAGGCAGAACTGGTCCGCGCAGCCCACCAGGAGGCGGAATTCCTTGTCCGACATCGAGCGTATGTCGATCGCGAATTGCCCGTTCTCTTGCTCCTCGGAGTGGCCATGCCTAAAGGAGATCGGCAGAAATGGTTGGTAGAGAAGGCGGTCGAATTAGGGGTAGGGCGGTTGGTCCCGTTGATAACCACCCGGAGTGTTGTCCAACCGGGTCCGGGGATGCTTCAGCGGCTCCGTCGCACGGTGATCGAAGCCAGCAAACAATGCGGCCGAAATCACCTTATGCATATCGACCTGCCCATCCAAGCCGGGGAGTGGTTCTCGGCCTGTGCCCAGGCTAAGCTGCGGTGGCTGGCCCATCCTCCGCGCCCAGCCTGCTCGGAGGAACCCGGACTGTCGAAATCGGCGGCACTCCTGAAGATAGCGGCGGCCCAGATGCCGGAAGTTCCCCTCCGTGAGGAGCACTCCGGACAGATGAAGCCGCTTTGGGCGGTAGCGGTCGGCCCGGAAGGTGGATGGACCGAGTCGGAACTGGCCGCCGCCCAGTCGGCCGGCTGGCAACTGGTGAGCCTAGGCCCCCGTATCCTTCGCACCGAAACAGCCGCCCTGACCCTGGCCGCCTTGTTAAGCCACCGGGCTACCGTGGCTTTTCCGCCTGCCAGCGCGGTGAGCTAGAAAAGGGCTTCTAGGTTTTTCCTCCGCCATGTTCCGAGCAATCCCCATCAGAATCTTTCGGGGGAGTTTCCACGACCGAACTATAGAAACTGTCGATCACTCGGCGGACCAGGTCTGCATAGCTGGTTTCCAACAGAAGGGACAGTTGTTCATGAGTACGGCGGTTTCGGTTCATGTGGTCCACCGCCTGGAGAACTCCTTGGCGAGTCAGCGATCCACCGGCAGCCACCCGGCTAAACAGCTCGTCGAAATCCCCTTCGGTCCAACCGACAAAAAGCTCCGGCCGCTCGGATAATATCTCTGCCACCGCCGGATTGGTTTTCCGGTCCAGACGGCGATACAGCAATTGGGCCGGTTCCACAAACAGTTCGTCGGCCGATACGCCCAACCCCTGAGCCAATCGATGCAATGTTCGCCAGTGCGGCCTTTGGCGACCTGTTAACAACCCTCGGATGGTGCGGCGATCCAGACCGGCATCTCGGCTCAATTGCTCGACCGTGATCCCTTGCCGGGCCATCAAACGCCGAAGATTTTTGCTGACCAGGCCGATCATAGAAATATTCCCACCCGATGTTTATACTTATGTATATACAACCAGCGGAGGCTTGTCAAGCCCTTGGCAATAAAATGGCCCATGGCCATTCCTGGACGCTCAACGCCAATCCCATGAACAGAAAACGGCCATCAGGAAAAGGCGAATCCGGCAGGGGAATGAGAGACAGCCTTCTATTTTGACTATATCCACTGGAACAAATGGCCACAATCTGTGGAGTACGAGCGATTTTAAGCCTCTATAAGTCGTAGGGGCCTGGCCGGGTGGATATAGTCAAACTATTGATCTTCGCAAATTGCAGAGACACTAAAGTCTCTGGTTTTCCGCCACGTTTGCGTTCCTTGGTTTTGCGAAGAGGAATAGGATCGGCCCGTCGCCTTTTGAGCCTGCTGGCCGGCCAGGTGCATGACTGCCGCCCTACATCCCACGGGCCAGGCCGTTTTTTAGGATGCCGGCCCGACCTGCTGCCAAGGGTTCGGCCAATCGCCCCAATGGTCCAGGTACAGCCGATAGGCGGACACCCGGTGGGCCTCCGCCTGAAGCCACTGTTTGGTTTGGGCGACCAACTGCTGTTCCTTTTCCAGAGTGAGTTGGCCCAGTAAAACCCGGCTCCGAAGAAAAATAAAATAGGTATCCAATACGTCGCATCGGCAATAATCTTGAATTTCGGCCAATCGGCCGGCCTGGTAGAAGTCCTGGACCATATGGCCCTGGATTTCCATTTTACCGGGTTTGCCTAGCAGATTGGCTGCCAGGTTCAATCCCCCGGTAAACCGAGTGGTCCCGAAGTTGGTCAGAAGATCGCACAGATCCAGGTGGGATTGTTGGTTGTATCGACTGCGCGGCTGATCGAAAGATCGGCCGCCACCGGCAAACCACCCCGGGACACTAATCCCATAGCGAAACGCCGCCAACTCCAAAAGCGGCAAATCGAAATAATGCCCGTTAAAGCTCACCAACGTCGGCCGACGATACGCCTCCCAGCCGCGCCAAAAGTTTTCCACCATCACATGGGGCCGATACTGCGGTTCGTCCAAGACCACCAAGTCCAACAGGCTAAAATCCTCTGCCACCTTAGCCACCGCAATCGCAATCGGAATCTGATAGGTATAAGGAATGAAATCCGATTCATATTTTTCCATCAGTTCAGCCCGATACCGGGAGATCGCCTCTTCGGGGCTGATCGGTTCGTCGGGATGGCGCAACTGGGCCACCAGACGTCCATCGGCTACACTTTCCACATCAAACACCAAATACCGGATGGCTGGGGAGGACATACCTGTTTTCCTGGAGAAAGCACCCTAGGAGGAGGAAATTGCCCTTTGTTCAGGCCCAAAAAGAAACATCTACTCCTGGTAGAATTGGAAAAAATACTTAAATTAACATTATCTTTAGCTGTTGAAAATCCTCCCCCCTTTGAGAAAAGCGGAACTCCATGAATCGAGAGCGGCTTTTAGAACGATTTCTCCAGTATGTGGGGATCGACACTACCTCTATAGAGGGGACATCCGAATACCCTAGTTCCCCTGGACAACTTCAGTTAGGCCAACTCCTCCTCCAACAACTTCGACAGGCGGGCCTCCAGCAAGTCGAACAGGATGAACATGGCCTAGTCTGGGCCACTGTGCCGTCCAATGTGGATCGGCCGGTACCGACCATCGCCCTACTGGCCCATTTAGATACCTCGCCGGAAGCCCCGGGTTGCCCGGTTCGGCCTCAGGTCATTCGGTCCTACCAGGGGGGGCCTATCCCCCTGCCCGGTGATCCTACTAAAATCCTTCGCCCTGAAGAATATCCCGATTTACTCCGCCTGCTGGGCAAAACCCTGATCACCTCCGATGGGACCACCCTGTTGGGAGCCGACGACAAAACCGGCGTCGCCATCTTGGTGGAAACCGCCGCTTATCTGATGAAAAACCCCCAAATTCCCCATGGCTCTATCCGTCTGCTTTTTACCTGTGATGAAGAAATCGGGCGGGGGGTAGATTTTGTGGATATAGCCCGGTTAGGGGCTGCCGTGGCCTACACGGTGGATGGTACCGGCGCTGATACGATTGATGCGGAAACCTTCTCGGCCGACCAGGCGGTCATTACCATTACCGGTCGGAATATCCATCCTTCGATTGCGAAGGGCCGGATGGTCAATGCCCTGCGGGTGTTGGCGGAGTTGCTAGTCCAGTTCCCCCTGGACCATCTGAGCCCCGAAGCCACGGAAGGCCGTGAGGGCTTTATTCACCCCTATTGGGTGGAAGGGGGAGTCGGTGAAGTTACCTTACGAGTCCTTCTGAGGGATTTCCAAACCCCTCGATTGAAGGAATATGCGGACTTCCTCCATGAAGCCGCTCAAAAAACCCAAGCCCAGTTCCCAGGCACTTCCATCCAGGTAGCCATCTCCCCCCAATATCGAAATATGGCCGACGGATTAGCCAAAGAACCCCGGGCCGTTGCCTTCGCCCAAAAAGCCCTCCACCAACTGGGCCGGACCGCCCAACTGACTTTTGTCCGAGGTGGAACCGACGGGGCAAGGCTTACGGAAATGGGCCTACCCACCCCCAACCTATCCAGCGGCCAACATACCCCCCACTCGGTTTTGGAATGGGCTTGTTTGGACGAGATGCTGGACACGGTAAGCTGGTTAGTGCACCTAGCCCAAATCTGGGCCTCTCCAGAGGCCGATATGCCCTAGGCCGATCGCCCCCTTCTTTTTCTCTCTTTCTCTCTCTTGACTGTATCTACCGGAAGGAATTACCACAATCTGTTGGGTTTGGGCCGATTCTTACCCCCTACAAGTTGTGGTGGCTTGGCCGGGTAGATACAGTCAAACTCTTTTGTTGAGGATGCCTCCAAAACTTCATTTTCCCTTCTATAGGGTTATTTTCGATTACCCCACCATACGTATTCCTGCCCCCTTATGGCTGCGGAGTTTCGCTTGCCGGTTTTTCCCATAAACTCAGCAAGGTTTTTCTGCCGAAACTATTCCACGCAAGCGATTTTTTTTACCTATCTTCAGCCACAAGCGAGCGCTTTTTGTGGTTCGGTTCTCCGTTGTTATTTTGCACTTAGACACGCCAGAACTTTTGGAGAAAAGCCTCCTGTCGGTCTTGCCGGATCGTGGGACCGAGGATGAAGTGTTGGTGGTGTGTTCCCGGCCCTATGCCGATCCTTACCAACTGGCCGAAGAGGTCCAGTTTCTCGAAGCGTCTGGGGCCAACTGGGCGGAGGCAGCCAATCAAGGGATTCGGGCCGCTCGGGCCCCCCTGGTCCAGCTTATTCAGGCCGGAACGGAAATCACCCTAGAAGCCAGCCAACTGGCCCTCCGCCATTTTGCCGATCCCCACGTGGTAGCCGTAGGCGCCTGGACAGTAGATGACCAAAACGCGCAGCGTTTTCTCCGGGCCGGATGGACTCTGACGGCAGGAGGCCGAATTCGACCCGTTCGTATCTCCCGTGGAAGCAGCGACAGAGGCTCCAGCGGGGCCGCATCTTCGGAAGCCGATTGCCCTTCTGCTGCCCTGCCAATTCCCGCTCCTGATCCCGCCTGCGCGATTGTTCGGAAGCAAGTCGTTTTAACATGGGGAGGTTTCCCTAGGGAGTTGACGCCTCAGGGGGCCTGGTTGGAGATGGGGTTGGCCATGCAGGCTGCCGGATTTCGGCTCCTCGCCGAGCCTGCCTGCACCGCCCGAATCCCTCGCCCTTTGCTTTTGAAGCCTTCTGCCAGACAACTGGCCCGGGATGCGGAACGGCTGTTTTGGCAATGGACGCCCCGTCCGATTGGCCTAGGCCGACTCTGCCGACATCTTTTGGCCGTGCTTGGCGAATGGCTTGCGAGCGGACCGACCCCCACCGGACTCGCTCAACTGCTAGGCCGACTGGCAGGCCTCCGGCAAGGACTCCGAATGCCCCCAGGCCGAGCACGGGCCCTCCGCCTTTTCCAACATCCCGAAAAGTCCTCGATCCCTCCGCCTCATTTCCAGTCCTCTGCAAGACGGGACCGAACCGCTTTCCCAACCCATCGGGCGGACAAAAACTCTGCTGTTCTGTTTCCGCAGCGATAACCGAACTTCGGATGCACACGAGGAACCCGCCCCTTGGCTTGCTTCGGGTTTTGAATTTGACTGTATCCACCCGGCCAGGCCCCTACAACTTGGAATGGCTAAAAATCGCTCGGACTCCACAAAGGGTGGCCATTGGTCCCGGTGGATACAGTCATCTTAAAGAGAGAAAAAGGGTTCAAGAAACGACGCCGGGGCGGGCCGTTTCTCGGCTTCCGCCCCGGAAAAATCCTTCCTCACGTTTCTCCAGGCCGGGCTTGTCGGATTGCATCCTTCGAAGAGTTGTCAAAAGGATGCCGCTCCCACCATCCCAAACAGCTTGTCCTCCTACGGAAGGCTAATGGATTGCGTAGGGCAAACATCCACACACGCCCCGCATTCGCTGCACGTATTTTCATCCACCACCGCTTTGCCGTCTTTCAGCTCAATGGCGCTGAGAGGACACACTTGCACGCATTCGCCGCAACCTGTACAGGTCTCCACATTCACCACCGCTGCCATAAAAATATCCTTTCCTCTTGTAAAACCCAAAGAAGTTCCCATCCTGGAAAACCGAAACCACATCCTGATCCAACGTCCTGGCACAAAAGACCTCCAGCACGCCAGAACCATATTTCTTATCTATTCTATCCGCGAAAGTCAACCCCCAGAAAGCCGCTTTTTCCCACCCAACCAAAAACTGGGGATAAGACAGCCCAGAGAGATCGGCCGGAAAGGAATGTATCCCAACCAGGGCATCTGCAACAGGAACACTTTAGCCGAATGAAGCAACACGCCTCTCCCCACCGTGGGAGAGGCCGGCTCCAGGCGAAGCCGAAGCCGGGTGAGGCGGCCCATGTGTCCTTCCTGCGCAAGCAGGAATCCATTACCGTGTCATTCCTGCGCAAGCAGGAACCCAGGAAAAAAACACCTGGATTCCCACTTTCGTGGGAATGACATACAAGGGGGTTTTCCACCGGCGCCCCGGCAGTCAGCAGGCGTTTTATCGGCCAAACCGGCGGCACACAGTCAGGGCGAGCTCTATCCGCAAAACCGACGCCGCAGCAGCCACAAGCCCAAGGCCCCGAGGGCCAGCCCGGCCAGCAGGCCACTGGCCGGTTCCGGAACCCCCTCGAGGAAAATAATCTCGTCGAGCACGTATTTGCTCATGCCGTAGGCGGCTCCACCGTCGAAGATGAGCCGAACATGGCTGGCCCACAAATCAAACGTGCCCACCAGGAGTTCATTATGGCGGCCTGTGCCGGTAAATCCGCTAAACAGTACTGGTGTAGAAAAGTTCACGCCATCGGTGCTCAAAGCCACCCGTACATCGTCCGGGCCGGCCACGCCAGCCTGGGCGTCATACGAATAGCCGATCTTAATCTGATGCAAACTATACAGGCCGCCCAGATCGAAGCTGATGGTTACCGGCGTGGCAGCCTGCCAGCCGACCGTCGTATCGCCCGCTGCATACGGCCCGCTGGCCACCCACAGGTCGGCCAAATCGCCGGAGAAACTGCCGGCCGTTTTCAGATCATCCTTAAACAAGGTGGAATCGGCATCCGGGGCAGCAGAATACGTATAGGTAACCCCGAAGATTTTGTTCGGCGTGAGCGTGCCGGTAACGGCCAACTCATACTGCCGGGCCACCTCCGCCCTGCTGAGCGGCCGATTGTAAATGGCCACCTCGTCCAGCTTGCCGTTGAAATACCATCCTCCTTCGCCCATTCCGATGGAAAGGGGATTGGTTGCCCCAGTCATGGGTACATACATAGCATTGGCTTTCTGGCCGAAAAGCTGCCCGTTAACAAAAATCCGTTTCAACTTGGTGGCAGCATCGTAAGTGCCGACCACCTGGGTCCACTGATCCAACACCACAGGGGGACCAGAAAGCACATCATAGGTAAGATTTGCCCCCTGCCCGGTCCAGAATTCCCATCGGTCACTCTGACTGGCATAAAAGTTGTAGCCTTGGGTATTTAGCGAGCCACCTACAGAGCTCGTTCTGGCCGTTAGCGGCGAGCGGTAGGTACCTTGGCCGCCTTCCACCTTGGCCCAAAGCGAAACGCTCAGGCTGGCCGGGTGCAAGGCCGCATCGTACGCCACCTGGATCCGATCATCCGAGCCGTCGAAATCCACGGCCGTGTCGATGTCGTTGGCCAAAGGCCGGTCGGTTTGCCGAAGCTGCGGGCCGTTTTGGTAGGTTCCGTTATATTGGGTCACGTTGACGGCATTGTAGGCGACGGTGCCGGCTTGTTCGCCCAATCGCCAATAGGCCACCGGCCCGGCCGCCAACACCTCCTGTGCATACCGCGAGAAGGAATTGTAATGGTCGGCAATGGTCTGATGCGAAAGGGCCGCATTGAACACCGCTACCTGATCCACCGCACCGTTAAACCAATAACTCCCGTTCCCTTCGGTGGCGCCGGCGCCGATCCGCAGCGGGGAAGAAGCGGTGTTCGGCTGATAGAGGCTGCCGGTGGCCGTCGCCACGGGATGCCCGTTCATATAAAACACCTTGGTGTTCGTGCTACTATTGAAACTGCCCGCCAGAAACACCCATTGGTTTAAGACCACGCCCGGTCCCCCAAGGATATGCCATCCTGATGTTTGACCGGTCCAAAACTCCCAATTATTGTTGCTAGCCGCATAAAATAGATAGCCCCGTGGTTGGCCGGAGACATAACCACGCGAGGTAAGCGGCGAACGGTAGGAGCCGTCGCCGCCGTCCACCCGTGCCCACACATAGGCGGTAAAGTCGGTAGGGTTGAGGTCTGCGGTGTAGGGTACGTCGATCTTGCCATTGGAGCCGTTAAACACGGCGGCGGTGCCCAGGGTGCTCATGGCCGACGGATTGCCGAACGTTACCCCGCCGGCCGGCGTGCCGTGGTTAGTGGATTTGGCGTCTTTGACGGAGCCGGTGCCGCTGGTGCCAGCCTGTTCGTCCAGGAGCCAGTAGCTGACCAAGTTGGGATGGTCGATGATGCCCGCCCCCGCGCTTTGCCAAGCGCCAAGCCAACCCATACCCACCAGCACAAATCCGACCACTACTTTTCCCACGCCGACAGGTTCATGGCTCCTTTTCATGACTTGGCTCCTTAAGAAACTTCCCCCGAAAAAATGGCCCACAAAAACCGATCCGACGTTTCCCGTTTTTATGATAATCCAAGCAAAAGAAAGAGGCAAGAAAAAAGCGCGGCCGGCCAGGCCGGGTGAAGGAATCATCCCCCCTCTCCCACGGGGGGGGAGAGGGGACTAACTTGCCTCTCCCCGCCGCGGGAGAGGCCGGTCAGAGCCGCGACCGCTAGGGAGCGGCACGCTGGCCGGGTGAGGCGGCCCATGTGTCCTTCCTGCGCCCCCGTGTCATTCCTGCGCAAGCAGGAATCCAGCAGGTGTCATTCCTGCGGAAGCAGGAATCCAGGAAAAAACACCTGGATTCCCACTTCCGTGGGAATGACACATCCGGCCGCCCGCGTGTTATTCCTGCGCAAGCAGGAATCCAGGCTCCCCTGTGCCTGCCCCCCGTGGCATTCCAGCGTAAGCAGGAATCCATTCCCGTGTCATTCCTGCGCAAGCAGGAATCCAGCAGGTCTCATTCCTGCGTAAGCAGGAACCCAGGAAAAAACACCTGGATTCCCGCTTTCGCGGGAATGACATACAAGGGGGTTTTCCACCGGCGGCCCGGCAGTCAGCAGGCGTTTTATCGGCCAAACCGGCGGCACACAGTCAGGGCAGGCTCTATCCGCAAAACCGACGCCGCAAGAGCCACAAGCCCAAGGCCCCGAGGGCCAGCCCGGCCAGCAGGCCACTCGACGGCTCCGGAACCCCCAGTTGTAATTGCAAAATCTGCTCATTGGGACCGCCCTGACCGGCCACAATCCGATAAGTCCAGTATTGGCCGGGCAGGAGCGAACCGGGTTGCCAGAGCAGGTCCAGCCCCTGATCCGTAATCCCGCCCGCAGCGGTCAGCACGTGGAACGTGTCGCCCGACTGCGGCTGGAACCCGGCCAAAAGCTGGATATCTAGATACCCGTCCAGCACCGCCGAGCCGCCCACACTTACCCAGTCGTAGCCGTTGGTTTGCCACTGGCCCGGCAGGGCCTGCGTGCCGCCCTGCTGGTAGCCGGCCAGTTCCACTAGGAGCGTGCCTGCCTGCGTGTAATTGCCGGTAATCGTCAGATGCCCCGGCGACATGCCGGCTGCCAGGAAGCTGCCCGCCGGCGCC